>Ga0209208_10000668_pt1 | contig 45702 bp, 39 predicted proteins | sample S1TSphfallax_3_FD_187694 | JGI IMG/M metagenome (GOLD analysis project Ga0209208, IMG submission 187694) | Host-associated microbial communities from peat moss isolated from Minnesota, USA - S1T2_Fd - Sphagnum fallax MG (SPAdes) (version 2) | ecosystem: Host-associated > Plants > Peat moss >...
CTTCCCGCTGAACGTGTCGGTGCCAAAGAAAATGGTGGCGCCAAAGATCCGTTCGAAAGCTGCAATCAGCCGCCGGTACTCCTTGCCTCCCTTGTGCATTCCGAACGTTTCCAGCATCTCCGCCGCGGTGCGGAAACGGATCGTCTGGCTTTGCTGCCGAACAGCTAATGTTGCCAGATAGATCGGAACGATCCGGTCCTGCCCGAACGGCAGCCCATAGTGCGGGTGACCGGTAATCTGGAGAGCGAAGTTCCCATTGCGGCGCTCATAGAGCATCTCGCCCTGGCGCGGCTTACGCACTGGTAAACCACACAGGACGAAGGGCCGCGAACTGAATCCGACGTTCTGCTTTCCTTCTTCGCGCTTCCAGCGCACGCTGCAACTGCCTTCGGCCTGGCGAAGCTTCTGCTTCGAGACCACCAGTTCCGGCATCAGCCTTTTCAAAGCGGAGCCTGCGGACTCCATACCGCCGTTTCCAGTTATCCCGCCAGACACACTGCGGGTATTTGTATTCTGCAACCCTCACCTCGCGTCTGCGTCGAACGGATTCGACGCCCGTTGGGCGAAGGAAACCCAGGGTCTGAACGCTTAGATTTCGGGAGCCAATGAACCAGCCGGCGAAATTAGTTCAATTAGTTCATTAAGCCGGCTTTTCGAGCAAAACCTTGAGACACATGAGACGTATGAGATCAGGAGAGACGCCATAGACGCATAAGTTCTTTATTTACAAACACCATACAATTTCCCAAGCTGGACGTCGCCGGTTCGAACCCGGTCTCCCGCTCCATGTTTTCAACGACTTAGGAAAAACTCAAAGTTTCAAGATTAGTTCGATTAGTTCATTAAGCTCTCCGATCACCTCGCGGAGCCGGTTGGAGGGTGGTTCCAAGCACCCTCCAGCCAAACTTCAAAACCTCTCACATTGCCTCTTTTTTCAAAAAGTCTCAAGTCTGAAAACTTCTTGCGCCACTATTGAATAGTGGCTGTTTCCAACTTTCGAACCGCAGCAAGCTTCTGTTGAAAACTCGCCACCGCGTATTCATTCTCATTTACATTAACCGTGTTGCCCATCTGCGCTGACCGGGTATGGGCATCCACTCCCGCTTCTTTCGACCGCGTGGCGAAAGTTTCTTCGCATGACTTGGAAAGTCGCCCAGCCAAGTCCAATCGGCTCTAATTTCGGCAGCATGTGCCGCCGCCACACATTATCCCGAGAGATCGGTTTGCCGTTCTCAGATGGGAACAGCCAATCGTCACCTTGCGAAAGTTTCGGCTGTTGAATCCAATCTTGCAGCAACTGCTTGGTTGCCACTGATAGCGCGACCTGCCGGGAGGATCGCTTGCTCTTAGGGTCCCCCATCTTGCCTCGGTAAAAATGACTCGAAGGTCTGATCCGTCTTCTCACGCTTTTCCGCTCCTTCATTGACAGGCCTAAGAATCGATTGAAGCATTGATTCTGCGGCTACTCTGCTATTGTTGTCGGAACTGGCAGTACTCGCAGCGATCTCCAGCCCGCCTGCGGATGCTTTCGCGAACGGACTCAGACTTCACGCCGCCAAAACGCGCTGCGCCTTCAATTTGAGAATTGTGATCAGGTCCGCGCCGTCGGTTAAGGCTTCATATTCCGCGTCCTCATCGGGCGTAAGTTCAGACGCACAGGAAACAAGGCCGAAGCTGATGAACCTTTCCAAGCGCTTATGCGATGACGGCTTCAATAGTAGTAGGCGCGTTACCTTCCAGGCGGTTATTGACGAAGATCATCCGGGGAAGCGGCGCGGATGAATCGATCTGGACGAGCTCCCGAAGTCCCTCGCGCGCGGGCATATAGGGCTCACGCACTTCGGCATACGGCGCAAACATGCTGACTGCTTCCTCATAAGGGCGCCCACGCTTCAGCAGTGCGCGGCAGACCAGGAAATCGGCCGTCATCGAGCCGGGTATTGCCATCTGCACAGGAAGATCCGGCATTTTCGCCCAGGCATTGTAGACGTGAGCGGCGCCGTGCGCCCGCAAACAGTTGAAGTAAGCCGGCACCAGCAGTTCGGCGTTTCTCACTTCGACGGCTAAGCGGAAGCGCCGGCCAATCACATGCAGGAATTTGTCGAGCGAATTCAGAAATTGCTCTGGATTCTCAGCATCTTGGCGTGGCAGAGCCCCAAACTCCAGAATGAGCACCGCCACATTTCTATGATGCGGCTCTAGCAGGTCGAGAAAAGCTGACTTCAGCAAGTCCGCATCCAGAAACATGGGATTGCGCTGACCAGCGGGTCCGGGATGGCGCGCCACTTTCGTGAATTCCAGCCGCGTAATCTGTTCCGGCACCTTCAGCGCAAATTGAAAGTGCGGCGGCACCTGGCGGAATAGTTTGGACCAGAACTCGGGCGTGGGGAACTGATAAAACGCGAAGTCTCCGCAGACGGCTGGAAACACTTCGGCATACTCAGCCAGGCATTCGGCTTCAAAGCGCTTCTTCGCAAACCGTCCCCGGCTTGTGTAGCGTTCACGCGAGTAAATCTGATCGAGCCAGCCCGCATATTTCCAGGAACTGGTGCCAACAAGTATCTTTCGCTCAGCCAGCGCCGCCAGGCGCAAAGCGAGGCGATCGCGGTCAAAGTGCGGAAGGTCGTCAAAAAGCGAGCGCATTTTATCCAGACTGGCATAAGCGGTTCAGCAAGCATTGGCTTTGAACCGGACGATCAAAATACGGTATATTAGCGATGGCGAACAAAAGGCGAATTTTATGCTTTCCACTCTCCCCAAACGGCTTTCGCATTTCACCGGCCTCGTCGAGCAGGCTCCGGCAGCACGGGAGCCACTCTCTACCGGATCGCAGGCCGTGGACGGCATCAGCGGTGGAATTCCGCGCGCCACGCTGACGGAAATTGTCGGCCACGCTTCTTCGGGACGCACCGGCTTGATGTGGTCGCTTCTCCAGCGGGCGACAACCGCCGGAGAATTCTGTGTTCTGGTGGACGTTCAGGATACATTTGACCCCGCATCGGCAATGACAGCGGGCATCCATCTGGCGCGGCTGCTCTGGGTGCGCTGCTCCGGCCACCTGGAGCATGCGCTCAAAGCCACCGACCTTCTCACACGCGCGGGCGGTTTTGGCGTCGTTGTGCTTGATCTCTCCGGCACGCCGGGCCGGATTACGCGCCGCATGCCGGTGGCTTCCTGGTTCCGGCTGCGGCACGGAGCAGAGCAGAGCGGAGCCGCGCTCGTCGTCATCAGTGAACAAATTCAGGCGGGCTCGTGTTCCAGGGTTCAGCTGGAAGTCCGCCAGAAACAATGCCTATGGTCGGCGAAGCTGCTGCGCGGCATTGCCGCTTCCGCAGGACTCCGCAAGCGCAATCAGGCGCGGATCGCATCGTTTGATGTCTCGCGGTGAGGAAAACGGAAAACCGATGTTCGCCGCTCTTCATGCTCCCGGTAATCTGCCTGTTTTGCTCGACTGTGCGCGGCAGTTTTCACCGCTTATTGAGATCACGTCCGAGGATACGGTGACGTTCGACGTTCGTGGACTAAACAGCCTTTGCGGCTCGCTGAGCAGAATAGCCAACGAAGTGGACCGCGTGATTGGCGTCCCGGCGAACATTGCCATCGCTTCCAATCCAGATACCGCCGTGCATGTATCCAGAGGGATGAAAGGAATTGCCGTGATTCCGGCGGGGCAGGAAGGGCCGACACTGGCGCCGCTTTCGCTTCACCTGTTGGGATGTCCGCCGCAGATGGGAGAGATGTTCCAGCTTTGGGGTATTCGCACCTTCGGCCAGTTTGCCAGCTTGCCGCCGCTGGGTGTCGCCGCCCGTCTGGGCGAAGAAGGAATGCACTGGCAGCAGGTGGCGCAAGGAGTGATGAGGCGGCAGCTTCGCATTATTGGGGAAAGCGTGAGCTTTGCCAGACAGATGGATCTGGACGATCCTATTCTGCTGCTGGAGCCGCTGCTCTTTCTGCTGGGCCGTTTTCTGAATGAACTGTGCGCCGAGCTGATATCGCGCTCACTTGCCAGCAACGAAGTGCGGCTGCGCCTGCGGCTGGAGAAGGGTGCGGAGCATCCCGTGATATTGCGGTTGCCAGTGCCGACGACAGATCAGAAAATGCTGTTGAAGCTGCTGCACCTGGAACTGAGTGAGCATCCGCCTGTCGCGGCTATCACGCAAATCCGCCTGGAGATGGAACCGGCGAAGCCGCGCAGTATGCAGGAAGGCTTGTTTGCCGCATCCTATCCTTTTCCTGAAAAGATCGAACTGACGGTTGCGCGCATCCGTCATCTGGTCGGTCCGGAGAATATCGGCAGCCCGCGAGTGCTCGACACGCATAAGCCTGACAGCTTCGTGATGGAGCCATTTGCACCCTCGGCGCAGCACCCGGCAGCTTCAGTCCCTAGCTCCGTGCGGCTGGCCTTTCGGCGCTTCCGGCCTCCGCAATCGGCAACAGTCATCGTGGAGCGGCATCCCGTTCATATCCTCTCCGCCAGCGCCCGGGGACCCATACAGACAGCTAAAGGTCCCTGGTTCACGACGGGGAACTGGTGGCGAACCGACTGCTGGAATCGCGAGGAATGGGATGTGGCGGTCGGAAGAGGAGCGCTCTATCGCATCTTCCGCGATCTCTCAACCGAGGCATGGTTCGTGGAAGGCAACTACGACTGAGGAATGAAGGATATGGAATACGTTGAGCTTCATGCGCGCTCAGCCTTCAGCTTTCTCCAGGGGGGAAGTGTGCCGGAAGAATATGTAGGCGCCTGCCGCAGCCTGGAGATGCCAGCCATGGCGCTGCTGGATCGCGACGGGGTTTACGGCATTCCCCGTTTCCACATGGCCACGCGGCGCGATACAGACAAGGGCGGGGTGCGGGCGCATGTCGGCGCGGAACTCACCTGCACCGATGGGAGCCGTTATCCGCTGCTGTGTGCAAACCGGCAGGGGTATCAGAACCTCTGCCGTATGATCACGCGCATGAAACTGCGCGTGCCGAAGCATCCCAGGCCCGGCCAGACAGCAGCCGTGACGCCGGATGAACTGCGGGAATTCTCGGCCGGGCTGATTTGCCTGACTGGCGATGAACAAGGGCCGTTGGCCGCGGCACTGAACCGGAATGAACGCGAGGCGAAGCGCTGCCTGGAACGATTGCGCGAGACCTTCGGACACAGCGGCGTGTACGTCGAGCTGCAGCGGCATGGCGACCGCGATGAAGAAGCCCGTAATGAAGCCGCCATCGAGTTGGCGCGTGACATGAAATTTCCGCTGGTCGCCACCAATGGTGTGAGTTATGCCTGTCCCCAGCAGCGCCAGGTGCTGGATGTCTTTACCTGCCTGCATCACAAAGTCACTCTGGAGACCGCCGGACGCCTGCTCGCTCCGAATGCGGAGCGCTATCTCAAGCCGGGTGCCGTGATGAAGCGCCTTTTCGCCGATCTGCCCGACGCCATCGCCAACACGCGGGAAATCTCCTCGCGCCTTGAATTTGAAATGAAAGATCTGGGCTATGAATTTCCGCATTATCCCGTGCCGGAAGGCGAGACCATAGACAGTTTCCTTCGCCAGCGCGCCGAAGAGGGCGCACGCTTGCGCTTTCAAAAATTCACGCCACGGCATCAAAAACAGATCGATCACGAACTCACCTTGATTGCGAAGCTTAAGCTGGGCGGCTATTTCCTCGTGGTGTGGGACATCATGGAGTTCTGCCGGCGTCAGGGCATCATGGCGCAGGGCCGGGGGAGTGCCGCCAACAGCGCCGTCTGCTTTGCTTTGGGAATTACGGCGGCCGATCCCATTCAATATCAGCTCCTTTTTGAGCGTTTTCTTTCCGAGGACCGTGGCGAATGGCCCGATATCGATATCGATTTGCCTTCGGGTGACGAGCGTGAGCAGGTGATCCAGCACGTGTATGGGCAATACGGGAAGCTCGGCGCGGCCATGACCGCCAATGTCATCTCCTATCGCGGGAAATCCGCTATCCGGGAAGTGGGGAAGGTGCTCGGTTTCGACGAAGAGACAACCGGCAAGCTGTCGGCGCTCTCGCCCATATGGGGATGGAAAGGGCCGGACGAGACGATTGAAAACCAGTTCCGCCAGGCAGGCATGGACTTGCGTCATCCGAGCGTGGCCAAGTTTTTCGGGCTGGTAAGCCAGTTGCAGGACTTGCCGCGTCATCTGGGCCAGCATAGCGGCGGCATGGTGGTGGGCCACGGACAGCTTGATTCGGTCGTCCCGCTGGAAAACGCAAGCATGCCGGGCCGTGTCGTCGTGCAGTGGGACAAGGAAGACTGCGCCGACATGCAAATCATCAAGATTGATCTGCTGGGGTTAGGCATGATGGCGGTGCTGCGCGACACCATGGCGCTGGCCCGAAAGCATCATCAGAGAGAACTTACCTTAGGCAGTCTGCCGGCAAACGATCCCGCCGTCTTCGACGCTTTGCGGAGAGCCGATACCATCGGCTGGTTTCAGGTGGAATCCAGGGCACAGCAGGCATCGCTGCCGCGTACTCAGCCCCGATGTTTCTATGACATTGTCGTGCAGGTGGCCATTATCAGGCCCGGCCCGATCGTGGGCAAAATGATGCATCCCTATGTGCAGCGGCGGCAAGGCAGGGAAGCTCCGACTTGTCCCCACCCCTCGCTGGAGCCGGTCCTTCGCCGCACCTTGGGAGTGGCGTTATTTCAGGAACAGTTGCTTCGCATGGCAATGATTGCCGCTGATTTTTCCGGCAGCGAGGCCGAGGAACTGAGGCGCGCCATGGGCTTCAAACGTTCCGAAAAACGAATGGTGGAAATAGAGGCCAAGCTTCGTCAGGGGATGACGCGCAAGGGCATTGTCGGAGAGGCGCAGGAAACGATTGTCACCTCCATTACTTCCTTTGCAAGATACGGATTTCCCGAGTCGCATGCTATCAGTTTTGCTCTTCTGGCCTATGCCAGCGGTTTCTTGAAATGCCACTACCTCGCCGAGTTTACCTGCTCACTGCTCAACAACTACCCGATGGGTTTCTATCACCCCGCCGTGCTTCTTCAGGACGCTCAGCGTCATGGGTTGCGAGTTCTGCCCATTGATGTGAACCAGTCGGAATGGGATTGCACTGTGGAAGACGGGAACCTGCGCATCGGGCTCCGCTACGTGCGGGGGCTTCGTGAAAATTCCGGCAGGGGCGTGGCGGAACTCCGCCCGTTCCAGAGCGTCGCGGAGCTCGCACGGCGTGTGCCGGCCCTGCGCAAGGATGAGATGGAGCAGCTTGCTTTTGTCGGAGCGCTGAACGGCGTCGGCGCGGCGCACAGACGCGAGGCGCTCTGGCAAGTGGCGCGTGCTATCAGGCCCAGCGGGCCATTGCTGGAGGATGTGCCGGAGCAGTTGTCAGCTTCTCCCCTGGATCGCATGAGCAGGCGTGAGCGAACAATGGCCGATTACCGTGGGACCAGCATTACGGTTGGCAGGCATCCGATGGCCCACAGGCGCCCGGAGATGAAACGGCTAGGCGTGACGGCGGCGGCAGACTTGGGACGCCTGCGCAATGGCATGGTTGTGAAGGTGGCCGGGTCGGTGATCGTGCGGCAAAGACCTGGCACGGCGAAAGGCATTATATTTGTCTCGCTGGAGGACGAGACTGGAATCGCCAATGCCGTGGTGATGCCGGACACCTTCAAGGCTTTCCGCGAAATTCTTGTGACGGAGCCGTATCTGCTCATTGAAGGAACATTGCAAAACGTGGATGGAGTGATTCATGTCAAGGCCGGCCGCATTCGCGGCCTGGAAGCATTTGCAGCCGGTGTCCCTTCGCACGATTTTAGGTGACGCCCGCGTTCCCCGGCATTTGTTCGCGTCTTGCGCATCGGGCACGCTTCTGGTGATGTAATCACTGCCGCTGAAATTAAGGCAAAGGAGAACGTTCAGATGAAAGAACCGCCATAGCCGCATTCCGCCCATTCACCCCAATCACGCTCCCGCCCGGATGCGTCCCCGCCCCGCACAAATAAACCCCCTTCATCGGAGTCTCCGCGCTCAGCCTCTTGCTCCACATAAACTCCGGCAAACACTCACCCTGAAAAATATGCCCGCCCGTCAGCCCCACCTTCTTCTCAATATCCGGCGGCCCCAATGCCTCCGCACCCAAAACCGCCCCCGGCATATTCGAGCAATACTTCGCCAAAGCATCCAAAGCCAATTCCAAAGCCGCCGGCCGCCACTCATCCCACGTGCGCCCATCCGCAAACGCATACGGCACATACTGCGAAAAAACACTCATCGTCTGCGTCCCATCTGGGCAAACACCTGCATCATGCACGCTCTGGAAATACAGCTCCGTCCAAAGCCGCTTCGGCAAACAACCCGCCCGAGCCGCCGCATACCCCTCGCGCCATTCCGCCTTGCTCAACGGCGTGTTCACCTGCCCATAATGATGCGCCTCATCCAACCCCGGCCGAGCCCGAAAATTCGGCAGCTCCTTCAGCCAAACATTCACCTTCAGCGTGCAGCCCAGCATCGGAATCGCCTCCACCCGCTGCTTCCAGCCCGCATCCGCATGCTTCCCCAGCAAACGCAAAGTCACGCGCGGGTCCGCATTCGAAACCACCACCGGCGCATGAATCACCTCTCCGCCTTCCAGCGCCACGCCTTCCGAAGGCAAAATCTCCGCCACCGGAACGCCCGTCCTCACCACCGCTCCCGCCAGCCGAGCCGCATCCGCCAGATAGAACGAAACCATCCCCATCCCGCCGCGGACATAACCCCAAGCGCCCGGCAAACCGCCCAGCCTTCCCGACGCGTGATGAAACCGAATGGACGCCGTGCCCGCATCAAACGGGCTCGCATTCGTCCCAATCACGCCCTGTCCCAGATACGCCGTCTGCAGCCGCTCATCCTCCAAATACCGCTCGACGAATTCCGCCATTGACCATTCAAACAGCAGCTTCCGAACCTCGTCATCATGGCCAATCCGCTCCTCCATCGCCTCGGGCGAAGGCGCAGGCCCAATCCACATATCCTGATCATTCGCCGGCCGGATGGCATTGCGCGCCCGCCGAATCACGTCGCAAAGCGCGCGCCAGCCCGCCACATCGCGCGGCGAAACGCGCCGAATCTCGGCATCGCACCGCTCATCGTCATCCCAAAGCTGCACGCCATCGCCCTCTTCAAAAGGAACAAACAGCCCGTTCGACGCCGGCTTCCACTCATACCCAAACCCCGCCAGATTCAGCTCTTCAATCACCAGCGGATGCAGCAGCCCGGCCAGATAAGCGCACGGCGACATGCGAACCCCGGGAAACGGCTCCTCAATTGTGCAGGCCCCGCCAATCCGGTCGCGCGCCTCCAGCACCAAAACCTTTTTCCCCGCCCGAGCCAGATAAGCCGCGCAAGCCAGCCCGTTATGCCCCGCGCCCACCACCACGCAATCCCAATTTTGTTCCGCCAACCACCGCCTCCAAACATTCCCGCACGCGTCCACTACAGAATCGAAACAAGCGCATGTTCCGGCCACGGTCGACTTCAAGGCCATCTGCGCCCTTGCGCGCCGCCAGCGCTCAGGTTTCGCCGTAGTTACGGCACAATATGCACCATCACCTCCCCCACAAACGCAAACTTCCCCACGCTCCCCTTCTGAATGCTGTCGATCACCGCCCCAGCCCGGTTCTTCACCACAAACAAGGTCGGCGACAATTCAATCCCCATCCGAATCGTCTCCCCATTCTCCTGGCCAAACTGCAGCTTCACCGGCTCACCCTGTTTGCCGTCCGCCACCACCGTTTTCACCAGCGTTTTCCCGTCCAGACTGTACTGCGTGTAATTCCCCGGACCCGTGAAATCCGCGCGGAACACAATCTTCTTCACGCCAATTCCCATCCGTCCCTTGCGCTTTTCAAAATCCAGCGTATGCGCTCCCAGCGCGCCGGTATAAACGCTGACTCCGTCGCCCGCATGCACAATCCAGCCGTTGTCCAGCGTCCATTCTTTTTCGTTGGCAAACGGAAACGGGGAAGCCGCCGTCTTGGCAACCGGCTGCAGCGCCCAATCAATCGTCAGCGGCTTGCCCGCCTCCACGTGAATGGTCTCCGTTCGCGTCTTGAAATCATCGGCCGTGGCCGTCAGCGCATAAGTCCCCGGCGGCAGCGCCGTGCTCTGCCCGTTGGCCGGCGCATAAATTTCAGCGTCATGCCGGATCGTAATCTTCGCGTTCGCCGGCGTCACCCGCAGCGCCACCAATGCGCTCACCGCATGCATCTGCACAGGCACATGCGCCGTCTCACCCGCCTTGTAATCGTGCGAAACCTTGAATTCCTCCAGGCCCGCCTTGCGAATCGCAATCACGTGCATTCCCGGATTCACATCCTTCGTGAAGCCGCCCGCCGCATTCACCGTCCCGGCGCGCACATCATCCAGAAACACCCCCGCATCCGGCGGCGCGCCCGTCACATCCAGCGTGGCCATCCGCGCAATCGGCGTCAAAGTAAATTCCAGACGCTTCGCCTGGTCGCCCGGCTTAATCACCACTTGCTGCGCCTCGGCCGGCTGATATCCGTCATGCGACACCGACACGCTGAACGTGCCCGGAACCAGCGAAATAAAGCGCGCGCCATTCGCCATCTTCTTCTTCAATTCCTGGCCGTTGATCGACACCGTCCCATCCGGCACATTCGCCGTCACCGTAATCCCAACATGCTCCACGCCGCCGTTCAGCATCACCGTCAAAGTCGGCACCGGCGTTGCATCCGGCGTGATATCGCGCGCCTTGCTCCCATCCGTCACCGAAACAGGCTGCGGCGGATTCGCTGCCGCCACCGCCAATCCCTCGGGCGGAATCGGCCCAGCCGGCTGCCCCGCCAAACCGCCCTTTAATCCCGCGCTGCCATAAATGTGCGCCGCCCCGGCCAGCGAACTCACCGCAATCACCGCGCCGCCATGCGCATTCAGCGGCGACGTTAGCTGAATCATCTGCTTCGGCTCCGCGTCAAAGGAAAACGACAGCACCTCGCCGCCCTTGCCGTCCAGCACGCGCACATGATGAGTGCCCAGCGGAATGTCGCTCTTGCTGAACGCGCCTTCCTGCAAATCAACCGGCGCGGCGTCGTCAACCAACACGCTGCCCTTTTCCAGCCCGGAGCTAAAAAACAATTGCGGCAGCGCGGGCGTCAGCGAAAACGCAACCGTCACCGGCGACGCACCCGTCGCGCTCACCGTGAACGGATGAATATCGGAAGCGTAACCCTCCAAATCCGCCTCGCCAGTGTGTTCGCCCGGCTTCAGCGTGGTCGAAGCGGAAACGGGAGACCCATCCACCTTAAACGTCGCGCCCGGCTGATTCGCCGTCAGCAGAACTTTCACGCCCGCAACCGCCGCCGCCCCGCCGTCTGTCTTCACTTCCGCCGCCGGCCTTTTAAACACCAACGGATACAGCAACCCGCCAACAATCAGCGCCAAGCCCGCCGCCAGCGCTGCCCATAACCAAAAAGGCGTCTTCTTCCCCGGAGGCGGCGGAGGCGGAGCCGCCGGCTTTTCAACAACCGGCGCAGCCACAGGCGCCGATGGCGCCGCAGCCCCGCGCAAAGTGTTCAGCAACTGCGCCAGCCGAGCCTCATTCGGATACTGCTTCAGCCCCTCTTCCACCTTCTTCCGCGCGCCCGCAATATCATCCGCCGCCTGCAAGCCGCGCGCCTCCACCAGAATGTTGTTGATGCCCTCCTGCCGCTTGTTCGACTCCAGCAGCGAATGCAAGCTCCGCACCACCGGATCTTCCGCATTCAGCCCGTTCGCCTCTTGAATCAGCGGCTCCGCCGCGCGCCAGTCTTTCGTAATCAGCTCGCGCGAATGCTCCACCAGGCACGTCAGCAAAGTCGCCCGAGCCGCCGCATTGCGCGGGTCCAGCCGCTCCGCCCTGCGCAGCGCTTCCAGCCCTTCCGCATAATTCTTCGCCGCGCACAACTCCCGCCCCTGCGCCAGCAGAACGCCCGCCTCCGCGCTCCGCCGAACCCCTTGCTCCGCCAGCGACCCCAGCCCTTCCAGTTCCTTGTCATTGGGAAAGTTGTTCAGCGCCTCTTGAATCACATCCCGCGCCTTCGCATACTCGCCGCCGGCGAAATGCCCGTCAATCCGCTCCATCCAGTTCGCCTTGGCTTCGGCATGCGCATGCTCCTCGCGCTGCCGCGCCAGGCGCTCCATCTCGAATTCCAGCCCTGGATACACCGGATAAATCGTGCGCAGAATATCCCACTGGTTCGCCGCCTCCGCATACTGGCCGTGCTCTTCATACTGCCGCGCCCGCGTCACAATGGAATTCACCAGATCGCGCCGGTCCTGAATCAGCTTCAATGACGACTGGAAATGCGGCTCATTCGGGAACCGCTCGCGCGCCTCCTGAATAAGGCTGAGCTTCTTGTCCAGATCCGGCTCCGAATCCGCCCTCCGGTTCACCTCCGCAATCGCGGCAGACCGCTCCAGCCGCTCCAGTTCCTCCGCCTCCAGCTTCAGGGCCTGAAACATCGGATCGTTCGGATGCTTTTGCAGATTCTCCGCGCAAATCTCCAGCGCCCGCGCCGTGTTCTTGTCTTCCAGGCATTTCCGCCCCTCGGCATAGGCATTCCGCGCCGCATCCCGTTCCGACCTCACCTTGTCGTAAAAACTCTGATACTGCGCATCCAGCTCCGTCGACAGCGTCCGCCCGTCCGGCCGCCGCGCCATGTCCAGCCCGCGCTCCAGCTTGCTCAGCGCCGAACTGATCTCGCCATTCCGGTAGGCAGCCATCGCGCCTTCGTACAGGCGCTCCTGCTCCTCCCGAAACTTCACAATCTCCTGCTCCGTCTGGTCAATCTCGGCCCTCATCTTGAGCGCCCGGGTGTTCGTGCTGTCCATATTCAGCACTTCCTGCAAGCTCTGCCGCGCCTGCCTGAATAGCTGATTTTTCCGGTTCGTCTCCGCCTGACGGAACCATCCCTCCATCTGCACCTGCGCCCGCATCGCCAGCGCTTCCGCATGATTCGGGTCCAGCTTCAGCACCTCACCCAGATTCTCCAGCGCCAGCGCCAGCGGATGCTGATCACCCTCCATGCACGTGCGCGCGTCTTCCAGCAGCTCGCGGATCTTCTGCTGCTGAATCTGCATCCGCAGCACTGGCATCTCCGGATCAATATGCCCTTCCGATTCCAGCTCGCTCAAAAGCTGCTTGGCCAGCTTGTTCTTGCCGTCGCTGTAAGCCTTCTTCACCGCCTCAATGCGCGGCTGAATCTTGGCCGGGTCAAAGCATTCAATCGGCTCATTCCGCAGCGCCCGCCTCAGCGTGTCCGAAAAATCCCTGGCCGACGCAAACCGTTGCCATGGCTGCTTCGCCATCGCCTTATGCACCGTCCGCGCCACCATCTGATTCACCGCGCCATTAATCTCGGAAGCCGGCGGCGGAATATCATTGCAAATCGCCTCAATCGTCTCGCTTTCCGTCCTTCTCGCAAATGGCTTCCGCCCCGTCAGCGCCTCATAACAAACCACCGCCAGCGAAAAAATATCCGATTGCGCCGACACCGGCTTCGTCAGATCCGCCTGCTCCGGCGCCATGTATTGCAGCGTCCCTTTAATCCCCGTCACCGACCGCGAATCCGCCAAATGCGCCACGCCAAAATCAATGATCTTGGCCGCGTCGTCGTCCATCACGAAGATGTTGCTCGGCTTCAAATCCCGATGCACCAGGCCATGGTCATGCGCCGCCTGCAATCCCCGGCACGCCTGGCACATAATCTCCACCACGCGCTCCACCGTCAACCGCTGGCTTTCCGTCTTGATAATCTGTTCCAGCGTCTTGCCCGGCAGCAGCGGCATCACGAAATAAGGCTTGCGCTGGCCGTTTTCCTGAAACTCGCCCGTGTCCAGAATGTCGACTATATTAGGATGCGAAAGCCGCGCCAGCACCGTCCACTCACGCTCAAACAGCTCCAGCGACCCCGCCACCAGGTCGCCCCACATCGTCTTGATCGCCACCGGCCGCTTGGTAATGCTGTCGTAAGCCCGATAAACCACCCCCATGCCCCCCTGTCCGAGAATGGCTTCGGTGCTGTATCTCGGACTAACTTGCGGCAAAGCAGTGGATGCATTCGTGTCAGGCATGGAAAATCCCGGAATCCCGATTCTAGTTTAGCCGCAAAGACCAATCACCAAACATCCCCTTTCGCAGAGAGCGAACCCCACGTCAGCATTGCTCAACACGTTAACCTTGTATAAGCTTTGCCCAACGCCACCACCCCCGCCGCCATCAAGCAAACCACCCATCCCGACCTCATCCTAGCCATCTGCTGCATGAGCCTCCTACTGGTCGGCATGGACGTAACCATCGTCAACGTCGCCCTCCCCGCCATCCAGCACGACCTCCGCTCCACCCTCTCCGGGCTCCAATGGATTCTCGACGCCTACACCCTCGTCGTCGCCAGCCTCCTGATGCTGGCCGGTTCCATGTCCGACCGCTTCGGCCGCCGCCGCGTCTTCCAAATCGGTCTCACCCTGTTCACCGCCGGCTCATTCCTGTGCAGCCTGGCCCATTCCATAAACCAGCTCATCGCCTTCCGCGCCCTTCAAGGACTCGGCGCATCCATGCTGAACCCGGTCGCCCTGTCAATCATTGCCAACGCCTTCCCGGAGCCCAAATCCCGCGCCCGCGCCGTCGGCCTCTGGGGCGCAGTGTCCGGCGGCTCCCTCGCCATTGGCCCGCTCATCGGCGGAGCGCTTACCGAATCCATCGGCTGGCGCGCCATCTTCTGGATCAACATCCCCATCGGGCTCCTCGCCATCGCGCTCTCCGCCCGCTTCGTCCCGGAATCAAAAGCGCCGCGCGCCCGCGCCTTCGATCCCGTCGGCCAGTTCCTCGTCTTCACCGGCCTGGCGTCTCTCACCTATGCCGTCATCGAAGGCCCGCGCCATGGCTGGACATCCCCCGTCATCCTCACTCTCTTCGCCGTCTCCATCGCATCCCTGCTGGCGTTTCTTTTCTGCGAACCGCGCCGCCCCGAACCGCTGCTGGAACTGCGCTTCTTTCGCAGCGTCCCCTTCAGCACGGCCACGCTTCTCGGTGTGTCCGCTTTCTCCTGCTTCGCCGGCTTTCTCTTTCTCAACGCCCTTTACCTCCAGCAGGTGCGCGGCTATTCCGCCTTTCAAAGCGGTCTCTGCACCCTGCCTTTGGCCATCACGATGATGATCTGCTCGCCGCTCTCCGGTCGCCTGGTCGGCAGCCACGGCTCGCGCCCTTCCGTGCTCAGCGCCGGCGTCGGCTTCCTGCTCAGCACCCTCATCCTGACGCAGCTCACCGTCACCACGCCCATCCCCCTGCTGCTGGCCGCCTACCTGCTCTTTGGCGTCGGACTCGGCATGGTCAACCCCGCCATCACCAACAACGCCGTGGCCGGCATGCCGCTCTCCCAAGCCGGCGTCGCCGCCGCCATCGCCTCCACCGGCCGCCAAGTCGGAGCGGCCTTCGGAGTCGCCATCGCCGGAACCGTCGTCACCACCAGCCACGCCCGCGGCCTCGACTTCACCCGCGCCACCCACCCCATCTGGTGGCTCATGACCGCCTGCGGCATCTTCATCCTGCTCCTCGGCTGGCTCTCCACCACCCCCTGGGCAAAAGCCACCACCCGCCGCATCCCCTCACTTGCTGCATAAGACCTCTCCTTTGAAACCAATTTGAAGCCCATTTGCAATCAAACCCTGTCCTTAGTTCCTTTATCATCTGGATCAGCTATGAAATTCCGAGATTCAGCCGCTTCCCTCATTCTGCTGGCAGCGCTCTGTTCCAGCGCCCAAACCCCGCACGCCACCGGATCAGGCTTCGCCTTGCCCAACGGCTGGAGCATCACGCCCGCCGGTCGCAGCGTCGGCACCGAAGACATGGTCCTGAAACTCGTCACCGCGCCCGACGACAAAGTCGTCATCGGCTCCCACTCCGGCTACAACCCGCACGGCCTGGTCACCGTCGACGAACAGTCCGAAGAAGCCATCCAGCGCATCCATATCGCCACCACTTGGCTCGGCATGGCCTGGTCTCCCGACGGCAAAACTCTCTACGTCTCCGGCGGCAACGCCAATGGGCAGAAGAAAATCATGTCCTCGCTCGCGCCCATCTACGAGATGTCGTACAGGAACGGCCGCCTCAGCGAAAAGCCCGTCGCCCAACTGGACGAAACCATCGACAAGAGCGCCGTCTGGTGGTCCGGCCTCGCCTATCATCCCAAGAAAGATCTCCTCTACGCCGCCAATCGCGGCACCAACGCCGAACCCAGCAACGTCGTCGTCTTCGACACCAAAAACCGCCAGCTTGTCACCCGCATCCCCGTCGAAGTGAACCCCTATGAGCTGGTGTTCTCGCCCGACGGCGCAAAGCTCTTCGTCTCCAACTGGGCCAGCAACTCCGTCAGCGTCATCGACACCAACAGAAATAAGGTCGTCCGCGTCATCGCTGTCGGCGCAAATCCAAACGACATGAAACTCTCCCTGGACGGCCGCCTGTTCGTCGCCTGCTCCAACGACAACACCGTGCATGTCATCGACACCAAAACCATGCAGGACGTGGAAAAAATCTCCACCACCATGACGCCGCTCGCGCCCGAAGGCTCCACGCCCGACGCGCTCGCCCTCGACCCGGTTCGCCATCTGCTCTATGTCGCCAATGCCGACAACAACAACATCGCTGTCGTCGATATTGCCAAGCCGCGCCAAAGCGAAGTGGTCGGCTTCATTCCCACCGGCTGGTACCCCTCCGCGCTCACGCTTTCCAAAAACAATCACAAACTCTTTGTCGGCACCAGCAAAGGCAACGCCGCTTACCCCGATCTGAAAGGCCCGGAAAGCCCCCTGGCCGATCATCCGGGCGGCGATGAATCCATCAAGACCCTGCAAAAAGGCAGCGTCGAAATTGTCGACGTCACCAATCTAAAGCAGCAGCTCGCCGCTTACACCAAACAGGTCATGAGCAATTCCCCCTACCGCGATTCGCAGTTGGTCGAAGCCGCCCTGCCCAAGTCGCCTTCCGTCATTCCGCACACCGTCGGCGAAGGTTCGCCCATTCAGCACATCATCTACATCATCAAGGAAAACCGCACCTACGACCAGGTCTTCGGCGATCTGCCGCAAGGAAACGGTGACAAGCGCCTGACCATTTTCGGCCGGCAAATCACGCCCAACCAGCACGCCCTTGCCGAACAGTTCGTGCTGCTCGACAACTTGTATTGCGACGGCGAAGTCAGCGTCGATGGCCACTCCTGGTCGAACGCCGCCTATGCGACAGATTTCAATGAGCGCTTGTGGCCGCCCACCTACGCCGGCTTCAGCAACGCCACAGCCTCCCGCGCTTACATCCCAGCCGCCGGCCACCTGTGGGACCAGGCTCGGCGCAAAGGCCTGACCTACCGCAGCTACGGCGAATACGCCGCGCGCGCCAGCGACGGCACCACCATGGAAGCCGCCCAAGGCGCGGACGCACTCTGGGGCCACGTTTCGAAGGAATTCAAGGCCAGCACCAAGGCCCGCGACACCGAAAACGTCAAGGTGTTTCTGAATGAGTTCAACGAATACGAAAACAATTTCGACAGCCCCGACGCCAGCAAGCGCCTGCCCAACTACATCGTCATGAGCCTGGGCGAAAACCACACCAGAGGCACAACCCCCGGCGCATTCACGCCCGCCGCCATGGTGGCCAGCAACGATTATGCAGTCGGCCAACTGGTGGACCGCGTCACCCACAGCAAATACTGGCCCACCACCGCCATCTTCATCATTGAAGACGACGCCCAGGACGGCCCCGACCACGTCGACGCCCGCCGCACCGCCGGACTCGTCATCAGCCCCTACGTCAAGCGCGGCAAAGTGGACAGCACCATGTACTCCACCAGTTCCATGCTCCGTTCCATGGAGCTGCTGCTCGGCCTGCCGCCCATGAGCCAGTACGACGCAGCCGCCACGCCCATGTACGAATCCTTCGGAACCGAAGCCAATCTATCCGCCTTCACCGTGATCAATCCGCAAATCGACCTCAACGCCAAGAACGACGACAAATCCTACGGCGCAAAGCTCAGCAGCAAAATGGACTTCTCCGAATGGGACAACGCGCCCATGGGCCAATTGAACGAAGTCCTTTGGAAAGCCATGAAAGGCGCCGATTCCCCAATGCCGCCTCCCGTGCATCGCTTCCGCCCGCTGATTGGCGTCGAATAAGCCTGGTCTTCTAAACTAAGGTCCATGGCGCGCATCGCATGGGCCTCTGCGTTTCTCATCACACTTTCGAATGCCGCCGTCCCCTCCCCGGACGCACTTCTGAACACCATCCACGGCCGTTCCGACGAAGCCCGCAAACTGGCAATCCCGACGCCCGCGAAACTCTGGAAGACATCTGCGGCCAATATTGGTTCGGCGACCCCGCCTGGTGCGCGCAGACAAACGCCATTCAAACCCCCGTCACGCGCCTTACTCTGCTCGCCAAGTACGCCCGAGGCGCGCTCCGCACCCGCCCCGGCTATGAAGAGCCAAGCTGAAAACTGTTAGCTAATAACGCCGGTTCCGCATTACAGCGCTGCCGGCACTGTTAAAATTAAGGGTGTTTCGGCTCTTCTTTTTTCTTCTTGTGGCGACATGTGCCGCCGCGCGCGCCCAGTCCCAGGCCGCCTTCACCGTTGATCCCAAAGCCCTCCTCCAGCAGGCCAAATCTGTCTCGTCCGACAAATCGGTGGACGTCGTGGTCCTCCTCGATGAAGACATCCGCGCCTTCTCCGCAGACTCCAAACTCCATCGAACGTATCGGCTGATTTTCGTGGTTCAAAACTGCTAAAACTAAGACGTGCTGTCCAGTGCTTTCTCGGCTGTTCAGCTAACCGAGTCTAAACTCGTGTCTCACGGATGGGGACAAGCCCAAATGATGTTTTAGTGCTTCATGAAAGGAAGGCAAGATGCAAACCACCACGCAAATGTTGAAAAAGCCTCTTATTGCGCTCATACTCTTGGCCACCGGTTGCAATTCTAGTCGGATAGCCGAACTTGAAAGGGAGAACAACGACCTAAAGAAGGCGGCTCTAAAGGCCAATTTGGATTCCCAAGAGAAGTGTGCCAAAGACGCTGAGGAGGAGTTTACCTCTGAGCGATGGGTTAGTGATGCTTCTTTTACCGACCACTACAGCAAAGCTCTCAACAAGTGTTTTATTCGGGTTCAGTGGCTTGAATCGAGACAAAAAGGTCCATATCCGGGCCAGTATTTGCATGTCTTGCTTTCAGACGCTTTCGAGAAAAAGAACTATGCGGAGTTGCATAGAAGTCTTGCGGAGTTGAATCCCTTGCAATGTACCGTCACTCTCCCTTCTGGCCAACAAAAGACTTGTACTTCTTCCCGTGAATTCGAAGAATTAATTTCCACCTACATGGATAACTAGCTATTGTTCTGTCCCAGATAAAAATCCGTCTCGCTGCAAGCATCGCCATCGCTCATGCCGGTATGTATGTTAAAAGCTCCACCACAACCTGATGGAAAATCAGTCACCATTGTCCCTGTCATGTGGGCGCGCTTTTCAATGCGCTGCATTTTGTGCATCGATATAGGGTGGCCGCACCCGTCCCTTTTGCAAAGTGGTTCTCTATCCATGGCCGTATTCTAGCCGTTCGCAACTGGTATTCTGATCTGACGCCCCTCAATTCTCCGCCGTGCCGATGGTGATGATAAAAGCTCACCATGCCAGAGGCCCCAAAAGAGGTCATGTTCGATATGCCGCCGGTGATTTCGGCCCGGACCAGCGAGTGGGAGACCGCCAGCACACCCTGCTCCCGCCGGACTGCCAGACGGCGCGCCTGTACCGGATAGCGGCTCCTTTTTTGTCTAGATTTTGCTGGTATTGAAGGGCATTTCCGCTTGCATGTTTTTAGCAAGCTGAAGCTGAATGAAAGCGGTTTGGTTCAATGAGTCCGCGCCGAAGCTTTCCCCGGAGATGACCTGCTGCGAGGCGGCCAGCATTTTCGCCTCTAAGCGCTGTTTTATCCACGCTAATTTGTGGAATTGCATGGCGCCGAATTCAGTAACTTCCTCCGCTGTGAGAACAGCGCTCAAAAGCCTCTTATTACGGAGGTCGTTGTACCACTGAAGGGCTCTATATCCGCCTGCTGGTCAAACTGAACAAGCTGGATGAGGCTGAGTCATTCGGTTCCAAATTCGCCGCCGCGCAGCCTGACGACCTCTCCGTCGCCCGCCTGGTCATCAACTGCTACCAGCAACAAAAGCGGTTTAAAGAAGCAGCCGAATTGCTCCAGAAACTCGTCGCCAATGAGCGTTCCACTCCCGGCGACATGAACCAATATGGCTGGAACGCCGCGCTGGGCGGTATGGTGACGCCGGAATTAATCGAAACGGTGCAGCGCGTGGCCAATAACAACAGCCAGAACACTCCGCTCATTCACACGCTGGCCATGATGTACGCGGAGGCGGGCCGGGGCAGGGAAGCCCGCTCCGTCGCCGCCCAGGCAATCGCCGGCTGGGGGCTTGCTGAGCCCAATTCCGAAATATGGCTTGTCTATGGCCGCATTGCTCAATCCTACGGCCTCAATGACGCCGCGCGCTCTGCCTACGGCAGAGTGGAGCAGCCGCCTCCGGGCGAGCCCTTCTTCAATATGACCAGCTATGCCTTGGCCCAGGACGAACTGAGAACCCTTCCCCAATAACGCGTTCACAACTCTAAAAACTTTTCCAAACTTTCCTCTAACCCTCATCAAATCAGCACCATACCGCCCGCAAAACCCAAAATTCCACCCCCATCCCAAACTCCGTTCCCGCCCGCCCGCATGGTTCATTGAAGTCGCTTGTACATGTACAGCGAATCTTCACGTGAGGCATCATGGTTAAATTTCGCCATCTGCTAGCGGCAATTTTTATCTGCTCGCTAGTCACCATTTGCGCGTTTGCGCAATCCAGTTTGACCCAGATTCGGGACACAATTACGAATCCAGACGGCACGCCCTTCAGTGGCATGGTTGTGATCACCTGGAACGGCTATTCCGTTCCCAGCGGCACTCCTGTTTCTGAATTGAGCGCTTCCGCCCAAATCTATAACGGCGCGCTGTCTGTCTTGCTGGTCCCCACCACCACCGCCACGGCGGGAACCTATTATTCGGTCGTTTACAGCAGCAGCAACGGCACTGTAAGCTGGACCGAAACCTGGCAGGTGCCGCCGAGCACCACCGCCTTAACCCTCAGTCAGGTGCGCACCAGCACAACTGAAGGCAGTTCGGGCACAACCACCACCACCACCGGCACCGCCCAGTACGCGACTCTGCCCATTTCCATCTCGGAAGTGACCAGTCTCAGTTCCGATTTAAGCAGCATCACCGCTTCCATCACCGCGCTAAACACGCAGATTGCGACCCTGGCCAGCAGCACCACCGTGGCCACCTTGCAGAGTTCCGTCACCGCGCTCAGCAGCACCGTGTCCGGCCTTACCAGCACCGTGAATGGGTTGACCACCACCGTGAACGGCTTAACCACCAGCGTCGGCACCAACACCAGCTCCATCGCCACGCTCACCACCAGCCTCTCGTCCACCAGTTCCACCGTCTCCGGCTTGTCCACCACGCTGACCAGTCTCAGCAACACCGTCGCCGGCCTGCAATCCACCATCAACAATCTGAGCGCATCCGGCGCAACGGCTTTGTTCGTGGACGGAGAAACACCGGGCGGCGCAGTGAACGGAACCAACACCTCCTTCACCCTGGCTAACACTCCTTCGCCCGCCACCAGCCTGGCGCTGTTTCGCAACGGGCTGCTGCAATCGCCCGGTGTGGACTACACGCTGTCCGGCCAGGCGCTCACTTTTCTCAGCGTGAGCACGCCGCAAACCGGCGACCTTCTCCAGGCCTCCTACCGCCTGCCCGGCACCTCGTCCACCACCGTCAATTTTGTCGACGCGGCCACGCCCACCGGAACCATCAACGGGACAAACCTGGTGTTCACGCTCGCCTACACTCCCAGTCCCGCTTCCAGCGTGAAGCTCTACAAGAACGGTCTGCTGTTGTCGCAATCGTCTTCGGGCGACTACACCATCAGCGGAACCACCATCACCTTCAACAGCACCTTGACCACGCCGCAGACCGGGGACACGCTGGTGGTTTCCTACCGGCACTAGCAAACTCCTCACGTGAACTGGGCAGCCTGCTTAATCCTCGCTGCCCAGATACTTTTTCAAGTCAGGATGAAGCTGCGCCTGCATGGAAGGATCATTGAAGTTTTTCAAATCCAGCACATGCGGCGGCAGAAACATCTTCTTTTCCGCCGGCTCTCCGCGGATCGCTTTCACCGCCTGGGTAAACGCCATCTCTCCCATGCGAAACGGGTCTTGAATCACCAGCGAATTCACCCAGCCCTCCTTCATCAGCGAGAGCAGCGTCGGGCTGGAATCAAAGCCCACCAGCTTCGCTTTGCTGTGCCTGCCCTTCAGCGCCTGCGCCGCGCCGGTGGACCCGGATTCGTTCGAGCAAAAAACCCCGTCCAGATCCGGATGCGCCGTCAGCATGTTCTCCGTCACCGTCAAAGATTGCGCAATGCTGGCCATGCCATAGCGCTCATCCAGAATTTGAATGCCCGGAAATTTCGCGTTCAGCTCATGCCGGAAACCGTCTTCGCGCGCCGTTGTCGATGCGCCCCCAGGCACCGTCTTCACCATCACAATTTTCCCCTTGCCATTCAGCAATTCACCCATGCGGTCCGCGCCCATTTCCCCGCCCAGATAATTGTCGGTGGCCACAAACGTCCGGTAATTCTCCGAATCCATTCCCGAATCGTAAAGAATCACCGGTATCTTGGCTTCGGCCGCCCGGTCCACCGCAATCTTGAACGCCGAACGGTCCGACGGCGCCAGCGCAATCGCGTCCACATGCCGGTTGATCATCGTCTCCACAATCTGCATTTCATCCGCAATGTCGGTCTCATTCGGCGGCCCGTCCCACACCAGCCGCACCTTATTATCGAGCGAACTTTTCACCGCGCCCGCATGCACGCTCTGCCAGAAAATGTCCGCGCTGGCCTTGGGAATCATCGCGACGGTGGTGATGTGCTCCCGGTTGCAGCTCAGCGTCAACAAGGCCGCCACCGGCAGGAATGCAAGAACTCTGTTTCCGAACATGGTCCGTCTCATTGTAAGGCCTGTTTTCGCTGGCATGAGGAAGAAATGCGGGGACAGTCACCTGTGTCCCCCACAGAAACCCTTCCCCTGCATGCCAACTCGCTGCGCGGACACCGGTGACTGTCTCCGTATTTCGCTGCCCGCCGCACAGGAATCGCCGTTTCAGCGTCCAATAGCAGGAAAACTATATGACATTGGGCGGTTTCGCCTGCCGGCACTTGCTAGCATCACAGCATGCGGGTGAAGGTGCTTTTTTTCGGGGTTTTAAAGGATCTGACAGGGCACTCCGAAGATCTGGTGGAACTCGCCGAAGGCGTCACCATGGGTTCCCTTTTCGAGTCCTACTTTCATCGTTTCGAAACCCTGCGCGGCAAGCGCTCGTCGATTCTATTTGCCAGGAACCGCGAGTTTGTTTCCTCCGACACAATCCTGTCCGACAACGATGAAGTGGCGTTTCTGCCGCCGGTCAGCGGCGGGTCGCAGCCCGAGCCGCTCGTTCCGGAGTCCGACGGTCACTTGTTTGCCCTGACTCGCCTGCCGATTGATGCGCGCCGCCTGGCCGAACTTTTGCAGCGCCCCGAAGACGGCGCGCTAACAGTATTTGAAGGAGTGGTTCGCAACAACACGAAAGGCCGGCCCACCACTCACCTGGAGTACGAGTGCTACGAACCGATGGCGCTCCAGATGATGGGCCGCATCGGCCGCGAAATTGCCGCGCAATTCGCCATCGGGCATTTAGGAATGGTTCACCGGCTGGGCCGTTTGGAAATTGGCGAGGCCAGCGTCGTGATTGTGGCCACCGCGCCGCATCGCAAGCCGGCTTTTGACGCCGCTTTCGAGGCGATTAATCGGCTCAAGAAAGAAGTGCCAGTGTGGAAAAAGGAGTTTTTTGGGGATGGGGCGGTCTGGGTCGATGGTGAGTGGGACGATAAATTACTGGCGCTCCGTTAGCCTCGGCCTGCTTTCAGTTGCCCTTCTTTTTGGGCAATTCAAACCCGCTGATCCAAAGCCCGACGACACGCCCAATTTTTCCGTCAAGGTGAGCCTCGTCCGCCTGCTGGTCTCCGTCCATGACGCATCCGGCGCGCTGCTGACCAACCTGAACAAAGAAGACTTCAAAATTCTCGATTCCGGCAAGCCGCAAACCATTTCTGTCTTCGAGCGCAACACCTCGCTTCCGCTCTCGGTGGCCATCTTGATTGACACCAGCGGCAGCACCGAAACCAGCCTGCATTACGAAGTCTCCAGCATCCAGCATTTCCTCGGCACGCTGCTGCAAAGCGGCAATCCCCAGGATGCCTTCGCGCTCTACAGCTTCAACTGGCGCACCAATCTGGAAGCCGATTTTTCACGCAATGAGCGCCGTGCCGACCGCGCCCTGCACGCCCTCCACGGCGAAGGCGGCACCTCGCTCTACGATGCCGTCTATCTGGCCAGCGACTCGCTCGTCCATCGCGAAGGCCGCCATGTCATGATCGTCGTCACAGACGGCGGCGACACCACCAGCTATAAGCAATATCCCGACGCCCTCGCCGCCGCCCAGCGCGCCGACGCCGTGCTCTACCCCATCATCGTGGTGCCCATCAACGCCGACGCCGGACGCAACACCGGCGGCGAACACGCCCTCGTCACGCTCGCCCAATCCACCGGCGGCAAGGCGTTTTATCCCGAAGGCGCCGACCAGTTGAACAACGCCTTCGCCGACATTTTGCACGAACTCCGAACCCAATACCTGATCGGCTTTTACCCGCAAGATGTCCCGGAGCGAGTGCATTCCTACCACGCCGTGAACGTCCAAATTCCGAGGCCCGCCCTCCGCATTTCCGCCCGCTCCGGCTATTATGAACCCTGATGACGGTTTATCAGGAACGCAAACAAGATCTGGAAAAATACGAATTTATGATGGGCCTGGAGCGCGGCCGCCTGGCCGTCACTCTCGACTGCATCACCGACGCCCTCGTCCTCGTCGGCCAGCACGGAGTCTACTGCCAAAGCGCCCGCCAGCCCGGCAAGCCCGCAATGGATATTCAAATTATCACCAAAGCCCTCAATGACGCGAAAGAACTGATTACCAGCGTAATTGAACATAAAAAACAGACAAAACCGCTAGAATAGAAGCCGTGGAAGCTCACGATTGGCAAGGCTTGTCCGCTCGTATCCATCGACCCGGATGTCGTGCGCGGGTAAACGGTGTTCAAAGGAACGCGCCCGGCGGCGCTGCCGCCATCCGTGAAGTCCGTGCCTATCCGAGGCGCACGAAAATCAGATGCAGCCGTGAAGGTGTTTTTGGACGCGTGCCGGACAAACTGGCGACGCATTTGCACACCAGAAGGCTAGACTCGAAAACGAGATGGCTTGGAATTTTGAAGAACACGACACGCCGACAATGTCAGAGCACCTTTTCGCGATTGAACGAATTTCATCCAGGGCTGCCGAATTCTGGAGGAGAGCACACGGATGGGCACCAAAAGAGGTAGCCGAATTCCTCTCCGAAGCAAGGCTCGATTGGGTGGCCTCATTCAATCGGACCTTGCCCTTCCGCGTGCAGGAAGTAGCAGAATATCCTGACGAGCACGGAGCGCTCATCCTTGCATGGGCTCACCTGAGAGCCCTAGTAGAGGGCACGCTTAAACTGTTCTTGAGCGTTTTCTTGTTAAACTACCTCGACGATCCTAACGCCCCCAAAGACAGGCGGGGAACCGTCATGCCGGATGTCCTGCCACTTGAGAAAATTAGGCAATTCCTAAAGAAGAGTGGGATTCTTGCGACGCATTTAGGGTTCATCGAACACGTCCAGCAGCGGGGAAACGCGATTCATGCATTTGCAGACCGGCCCATCGGCACCGCCGATGAGTTCATGGAATATGTTGTCCTCTATCGATATTTCCTTCAGGACGTGGACGACAACCTCCCAACGCCTTGACACCTCTCCTCGTGTCGAGGTTGGTTATATTCCCAACGCGACTTGCTCCTCACCCCTGCAAAAACGGATTAAACCGCTTCTCCCGCCCAATCGTCGTGCTCCGCCCGTGTCCCGGAATCACAACCGCCTCCTCAGGCAAATTCATCAACTGCCCCTGAATCGAAGCAATAATCTTCTTCCCATCCCCGCCCGGCAAATCCGTCCGCCCCACCGAATCCAAAAACAGCGTATCTCCCGCTACCAGCTTGTTCTCCTGCGGTATCCAAATACAAATGCTTCCCGGCGTATGTCCCGGCGTCTCCCGCACCTGAAACTCCGCGCTGCCTAACTGCAAAACCGTCCCATCCTGGGCATGCATATCCACCTCCGTGCGCTCCGGCGTTTCCATCCCCAGCCAAGCCGCCTGCACCTCCAGCATGTCCAGCAGCATGTTGTCCCGTTCATTCAGATAAACCGCCGCCCCCGTCTCCGCGCGCAGCTTGGCCGCCCCCGCCACATGGTCAATATGCGCATGCGTCACAATAATCGACTTCACCCGCAGCCCATGTTTCTCCAGCACCGCGCGAATCTCATCCAGATCGTCGCCCGGATCCACCACAATCGCTTCCTTCGTCTGCTCATCGCCAAAAATCGAGCAGTTGCATTGCAGCAACCCCACGCGCAGAATCTCATGAATCATATTTCGGAACCCCGCCCGATCATCCGCAAATACTTTTCCGGCAATTTCGCCGGCTTGAATTCGCGGTTCAGCCACATATGCTTAGTCGCCCCGCGCGCCAGCAGCTGCCGCGTCCCAGCATCGCTGATCTCATAGCGAAACTCCACCAGCCGTGCATTCGACGATGCAATCTCGGTGGCAATCACAATCTCCTGATCGTAACGCGCCGGCGCAACATACCGGCATTGCGATTCCACCACCGACAGCAGCAGCCCCTCCATCCGCTCCATTTCTTGATAATCAACGCCCAGCGCGCGCACCAGTTCCACGCGCCCAATTTCCATCCAAACGTAATAATTGGCGTAATAGACCACGCCCATCTGATCGGTTTCCGCGTAGCGCACGCGGCACTTAGTTTCGTGCATCCCGCTTAATTCGTTCCCGGAATTCGGTCGCGATACTTCGGCCAGTTCGCCACCAGTTCCGACACCACCGCATTGCCCACCCGCCACGCCGATTCCAGCGCCGGACGATACCCTACATAGCCTTTCGTCGCGTTCATCTTCAATTCCTCAGCGGGAGTAACACCAGGCGGAGGCTGATCAAAATCGCTCGCCGTGCGCAGCACCAGCACGCGCTTCACATCCACGCGTCCCGTGCGCGAAACAAACGTCAGCGCCTGCAAGATGCCCGTGTCTTCCATCGCCGTCATCACGAAATTGCCTTTGCCATCGGTGTGATATTTCACCCAATCGTTCGCCCATTCGTCCAGCAAATGACCGCTCCAAAACGTCGACGCCGCCAGATCGTCACCTTTCAAAACAAAGGGCGGACGCTGGGCGTTGGCTTGCGTAAAACGCTTGCGCTCGGCCTGCATCGCGGGAGTGTCCGTCAGTTCGGTGTGTTCGCTCAAATGAAACGCCCAGTCCACAAGGCCGGCGTTCAAGTGGTACACCTCGCCCATATCGCCTGTATAGGATATCTGATGCGGCTGTTCATAAGGCGTCGTCTTATGCATCGGCACGTAGCCGGTCTTCCAGTCCTTCGGGATTTCGCGGCTGTCAATCTCATACGAAAGATCGCCGTCCACCACCCATTCCGCCCAAGCCGCCGAACCCAGCGATGCGTCAACCGGATCCACGCCGGCAATCCCCGCCACCAGCCAGTAGGCCTTGCTCAAATCAAAACGCGTATCCAGCGCCAGCGCCTCTAGGCTCGCCGCCGCGCGCGTGTTGCCCACCCCCGCCAGAATGCCCAGCACGCCTTCATCGTTCATGCGCAAACTATGGTTGCCTTGCGGGAACGGAAACACCTTGTCCAGCTGATTGCGCTCCACCCAATACTGATATTCGCCAGGAGCGTCGCCCGTGTCCGCGCCCGGTTCAAACAGCGCAATGACAACCACTTTAACGGGAATCGGCATCTGCGCGCGGACAAGCGGAACACACAAAAGAAAAGCGAGAACAAAAGCGCAGGCGCGGCTCATCCCGGTATGGTAGCCGATTCAACTTTTTGCAGCCATTTCTTTCCAGCTTGCTTCGTCGTGCCCGATGCTGATCAATTTCGCCGCCCGCACCAAAGGCACGCGCAGCAGCTTCGGATCCGCCTCCATCTTGCCAAGCAATTCGGAATCGGAAACCTTCAGGTATTTCAAACCCGCGTCCACATAGCTCTTGCTTTCCGTGTCCAAAAGACCGCCCAGCGTGAACTTCTCAATAAAGCGCCGAATCTCGCCGGGCGCAATCGGTTTCTGCTTCAGGTCAATGGATTGAATCTTGATCCCGCGCTCTTTGAAAAAGCGTTCAGCGGCCCGCGTCGCCGGCGAGCCTTTCAGCCCGAAAATCTGAACTATCTGCATGCGTTGAACAGTTTCCTTGTCCAATTATCCGATTGCGTGCTTCGCACGAATCCAGCCGTTCGCGCACTGCCACCGACGTCTGCGTCAGCGACTTCTCAATCGAGTCGCGTGAGATCCGCCGCACAATCGGATCCACAAACCAGTGCAAACACGCCGGAATGTCGCGGCTCAACGCGACCGCTTCCATCTCCAAAAGGACGCCCCCGTCGCGGTTCTCCATGCGCGCCGTGCTGTACAGCCGCCAGATATAGCCGCTGCCCTCGCCTGAAGGCAAATCCTTTTCATTCGCGCAGCCGAAATCGCGAATCTCGCGCATGCTCGTCGTCACGGAAGTGCTGTAAAAACGGTCCGCGCTGACGCGCACAAACTCGCTGACATACTTGCCTTCGAGCGAGCTTTTCGACAGCACCGACGGGTTCACAAACCGTATGGTGAATTCGTCTTTGCTGTCGCTCTGAAACAGCGTGGCCGCGTCGCCCACGCCCGGTTTGTAATAGTCCTTGTAGTGCGGATAATCGCGCGCAATGGCCAGCACATCCTCAATGCGCGCTCCCGGAATGAACACCGCGCCAATCCAGTGATGGATGAGGCCGCCGGGAACATGCAGGGGATTCTGTTCCCCAACGGCCTCCACCAAAACGCCGCCGGCTTTCACCTGTTCGCGGCGCTTCGGATCTGCATCCGTCCAGAAAAATCCGCCCCCCTTGGCAGCGCGCTCTTTCACCTGCGCGCTTTCCTGGGCCAGATAGGAGTCCCACGCGTTCAGCGTTTCTTTCTTGAGTTCGGCCGCCTGGCCCACCGCCAGCGAGAAAATCGTCAGGGCGCTCACGCGCAATGCTCCAGACATAAATCCAACCCCAATCCGGCAGCCCGCCAAAATCGTACTGACGAGTACCGTTCCACTACTCCAGATGAAAACCAGCCGGATGAAGTTGCGGCCGCAAAATACAGATGCGCCTTTTGGTGAGAAAATCGTCTAACTCAATATGCCCCGTCCTTTGCCATCGACACCCGAAGAAATAGAAGCAGCCTTGGTTTCCTTGCCTGGCTGGGAGGTGGTAAACCGAACTCCCGGAGCTTCTGAGTTGCACCGCCTGTTTGAGTTTCCGTCGTTCGCCGACGCCATGCATTTCATGCTGACCGCCGCCCGCTTCATCCATGTTTCAGACCACCACCCGTCCTGGCTAAACACCTATTCCAAGGTCGAAGTCTGGATCACCACGGGCGAACTGAAGCATCAAATCTCGGTCAAAGACTTAACGCTCGCCCAATATCTAGAGGATCTCTTTCGCCAATATCAAGCGTCCTAGTGGGGCGGATCTCCATCTTGGGCTCTCGCTTTTTGCCCGCTCCTGCTTCCCGCCTGCCGCCTTACGCCCCCAACTCCTGTATCAATCTTCGATACGTCTCAAACGCCGGCTTAGGCGTGTAATCATCCCGCATAATCCCAAACTGCCGCCGGAATTCCGGATTCCCCGTGTCCGCATCCCGCAGTGAATACAGCTCAAACTGGTTAATATTCAAGCTGTTCCGCAAATCATAAATCTTGGTGACAATTTTCTCCAGCAGCTCCGCCTGCCGCGTGTAAAACCGGTTCGGCCCCGTGGGCCAGCCGTTTTCCGAAATATGCAGCGGCACCGTCGCCGGAATGCCCGCCCCGCCCAAAATCTCGTTTCGAAAGCGCGTCAGCGTGTCTTCCACCGCGTCTTCCACTTGTCCCACCAGCGGCTCGCTGACATCCAGATACATGTTTAATCCCACATAATCCAGCGCATTCAGGAATTCCGGCGTGGCTTCGTCCCGAATGCCCTGCCAAAACGCGTCGTGGATCACAAAATTCGGCACCGAATTAAACCCCACAGCGGCATGCAAGCCGCGTTTGCGCAAAGCCTCCCGCGCCGCCGGAACGCCGGTCAGAACAGCCCAAACCGAGTATCCAAACCGCCCGTCGCCCGGATACTCAAACAAATTAGGCTCCTCACAAATCTGCAGGTTCTGCACATGCTCGCCGTATCTCTCAACCGCCTGCTCAATAAAACTGGCCCAGCGCGCCATGTTGCCGGTGTGGTCCCAATTGCAGAGAACCAAATCCAGTTTGCGCCCGTTAAACGTGTAGCGCGCCAGCTCTTCGGCGCTCGGCATGCCGGCCGCAATATCGTCTCCCTCGCAGCCCGTGAACCGCAGAAAAGTGCGAACCAGAAAATGCCGGCCGCTCTGCAACCGGTCCAGCGCGCGGTTCACCTCATCCGGACAATCGGGCTTGCCCAGCGCCAGTTCATTCGGCGCCTCCAGCGTGCCCCCGGAATAAATGCCGAATGTCAGGCCGCCGCGCGGCACAAACGGCAGAACGCGCGTGGCTGTCGAAAGGTCGCCGCTCATAACAGGTGAATCTCCAAATAGGCCGATGCCCCGCTTTCATCGCGAAAGATCGCATGGCCGCGCACTTCCGGGTGTTTCAGGCTAATCACCAAGTGCGCCAGATCCTCCTCCAAACGATAAAAGGGACGCCAGTTCCAGCAAGCCTCCATCCAGCCGGCATCGCGCGAGGCGGGCGTGAAATTCGCCGCCAAAAGACGGCCGCCAGGGCGCAGCATTTCCATGCAGGCAGCGAGCCACCCAAGCGCCTGCGGATCGTCGCTGGCGTCCAGCCAGGAAGGGGAATAAATCAGGTCGAACAAGCGCCCGGCGTCGGCGAACGCCGATAGGTCCACTTCCATTTGCAATGCCTGCCGCGCATATTTGCGCCGCACACTTTCTTGCACCGCCGGATCAGGCTCCAATGCCGCAAATTCGGCATGATGCAGATGCCCGGCGTAAAGGGCGTCGCTCGCCTCGCGCATCTGCCCGGCGCCCAGCACCAGAATGCGCGGCTTCACCGCAACCCGAATCACTTCCGCAATTTCGCGCGAAAAGTAGCTCATCCGCGCGCGCACGCTGCGGCTGGCCGGCAAACTCTGCTCCCACGCGCTAATTAAATCATCTGCCGGGGAAGCCAGAACCGTGTCAAAAACATCCTGCGGCAAGGCCAACTCAGAACCGCTCAGGCGCTTGCGCGTCAGCGCTCCCATTTGCAGAATCGGAAAAAGGCGACGTTTCGGGAATTCAGAGCAAAAACTTTCCCAATCCGCGCGGCTCAATTCACAGCGCAGCCGGAAAAGCTCGCGTTCCAGTTCCGCCAGCGCCGTCACGGACAGGTCCGCCGTCAGTTTCTGTTCTAAAGTTTCGAGTAGCGATAGGTCGCTAGCCGTTAAGCAAGTCACCGGTGTACCTGCTGTAATATCGGCGCGGCGTCAATTATGCTTTAGCCCGCCTTAGACCGTCTTAGGCACTTTAAACAGACCGCGCCGCCGTCGCCGAACGCGACCGCAATTGCGCGTCTTCTAACTGCCGCGCTTCCTGATAAGTAAAGATCATCCGGTGAATCACCGTGATATTGCCCAGCACCGCAATCACCCAAAGCACCGGAGCCATGCGGTCAAACAGCGCGCCGATAATCAGCAGCACCACCCGCTCCGGCCGCTCCAGAAATCCCACTTTGCAGGTGGGAATAATATTCTCCGCCCGCGATCGCGCATAGCTGATCATCACCGAAGCCGCCATCACAATCGCCGTCAAAACCACGTAAAAAGGCCGCTGAATCGTGCCGTAATACACCAGCAAGCCAATCAAAAGCGCCAAATCGGAATACCGGTCCAAGACCGAATCGAAAAACGCCCCAAAGCGCGTCACCTGGTTTGTTTCGCGCGCCACTCGCCCGTCCACCATGTCGAACAATCCGGCGAAAATAATGATAAACCCGGCCTTGCGAAACTGCCCCATGGCCAGAAATGTCGCCGCCACCGCGTTAATCACCAGGCCCAGAAAGGTCAAAACATTGGGGTTAATTTTCGAAAGCGCCAAACCCCGAACGATCAGGCGGATAATCTTGTTGGCGCCTAGGCCAATCGCGCGGGTGTACGTCATGAATTCAAAAAATTCCTGCTAGGCAGTCTCTGAGGCTGCAATATCGTGGATGGTGGTCAGGCTCAAAATTTCCATCTCGCGCATGCCGCCCGGAATCTGGAATTTCACCGTGTCTCCCACCCTCTTGCCCAGAAGTCCTTTGCCAATCGGGGAACTGGTGGATATTTTTCCCTTGCTGACATCGGCTTCTTCGCTCGTGACTAAATTGTATGTCAATTCCTCGTCTTTTGTAAGGTCCAGGACGACTACGTGGGACCCTAGGCCCACCCGGTCATGCGGTATCTTGCTCATGTCGATCATCGAAAATTCACGCAACCGGCCTTGCAACTGGCCCAGGCGCGCGCTCACAATCGACTGGCGTTCTTTGGCGGCATGGTATTCGGCGTTTTCGCTCAGATCGCCCAATTCGCGGGCCCGCAGGATCTCCTTCGGGAGTTCGTTTCGCAGCTCGTATTCCAGCGCGTTAATCTCATCCTGTATCTTTTTCTTAAGAACTTCCATGCTGATTTACCTTATTATATGGAACTACTTGCGCGCTTCTGTCGGCCGCTCTCTCGACAGCGGCTAAGTCGAACTGTTACAATCACATCAGAGGATTCGCCCGCCCTATGGCCACCAAACCGCCATTCGCCCAGGGAGCCCAGGTTGAGCACGCTAAATTCGGACTCGGCTCGGTTCTCTCCTGTAACGATGAGTATATTGTTATCAAATTTGACGATCACGGGGAGAAAAAATTCGTTTCCTCCATCGCAATACCCACTTTGAAAAAAAGTGACCGCCAGCCGCCAGTGGAAAAGCGGAGGGCTACCCGCAAAAAGGCCGTTCCCGCCGCCACAACCACTGCTTAACTAATACTACAAAACGATGAAAATCGGTGTTGTTGTTTTCCCTGGCAGCAATTGCGATCACGACGCCTGGTACGCCGCCTCGGCCAATCTGGGACAGAAAGCCGAGTTTATCTGGCACGATTCTGAATCGCTGGGCGATGTGGACGCCGTCATCCTGCCCGGCGGATTTTCCTATGGTGATTACCTGCGCTGCGGAGCCATCGCCAAATTTTCGCCTGTCATGAAGGCGGTTAAATCGTTTGCCCGCTCTGGCGGCTTAGTCATGGGATTCTGCAACGGTTTTCAGGTGCTGACTGAAGCTGGCTTGCTTCCCGGCGCGCTGGTTCGCAACACCGGACTGAAATTCGTCTGCCGAACCGTCTCCCTGGAAGTCGTCACCTCCGACTCACCCTTCACCAATCAAGGTTCCAAAGGCCAGACACTCCGCCTTCCCGTGGCCCATGGCGAAGGCTGCTATGTCGCCGACGAGCACACGCTCGACCAGCTCGCCGCCGAAGACCGCATCGCTTTTCGCTACCGCGAGCCCGTAAACGGCTCCCTGCGCGACATCGCCGGCATTCTCAACGAAAACCGCAACGTCTTAGGCATGATGCCCCATCCCGAACGCGCCGCCGACCCGCTGATGGGCAACACCGACGGCCTGCTGATCTTGAGCGGAATACGCGGAATACGGGGACAGTCACCTGTGTCCCCAACAGAAATTCTTCCCATTACTGGCAACTTGCTGCGTGGACACAGGTGACTGTCCCCGTATTCCGCTGCCCTGCGCCCCGGAATTTAACCCATGAGCCAAATCACCGCTGAAATCATTTCAGCCCACCAACTCACTCCCTCCGAATACGAAAAAATCCTAACCCTGCTGGGACGCGAACCCACCCTCACCGAACTCGGCATCTTCAGCGTCATGTGGAGCGAACACTGCTCCTACAAAAGCTCCCGCGTCCACCTGAAAAAACTCCCCACCGAAAGCAAGCGCGTCCTCCAAGGCCCAGGCGAAAACGCCGGCATTGTCGACATTGGCGACGGCATGGCCATCGCCTTCAAAATCGAATCGCACAACCACCCCAGTTTCATTGAGCCGTTTCAAGGCGCAGCCACCGGAGTCGGCGGCATTCTGCGCGACATCTTCACCATGGGCGCGCGTCCCATCGCCGTGCTCGATTCCATCCGTTTCGGCCGCCTGGACGACCCCGCCACCGGAGCCCGCAACCGCCGCATTCTGGAAGGCGTCGTCTCCGGCATCGCCCATTACGGCAACTGCTTCGGCGTCCCTACCGTCGGCGGCGAATGCGTCTTTGAGCCCAGCTACGATGGCAATCCGCTCGTAAACGTCTTCGCCCTCGGCGTCTTCCAGCACGACGAAGTCTTCTACGGCCGCGCCAGCGGCGTCGGCAACCCGGTCATCTACGTCGGCGCAAAAACCGGCCGCGACGGCATCCACGGCGCATCCATGGCCTCGGCCGAATTCACTGAAGAATCCAAACAAAAGCGCCCCAACGTCCAGGTGGGCGACCCCTTCATGGAAAAGCTGCTTCTCGAAGCCTGCCTGGAAGCCATGAAAACCGGCGCAATTGTCGGCATTCAAGACATGGGCGCAGCCGGCCTCACGTCCTCAAGCTGCGAAATGGGCAGCCGCGCCGGAACCGGCATCGACATGAATCTCGACCTGGTCCCCCAGCGCGAACGCGGCATGACCGCTTACGAAATGATGCTCTCCGAAAGCCAGGAGCGCATGCTGCTGGTCGCCGAAAAGGGCAGGGAAGCCGAAGTCTATTCCGTCTTCAAAAAATGGGGCCTGGACGCCGTGCAAATCGGCGTCGTCACGTCCGACGGCCTCCTGCGCGTCCGCCATCTGGGCCAAGTGGTCGCCGAAATCCCCAATCCCGCCCTAGCCGATGAAGCGCCCAAATACAACCGCCCCTACACCACTCCCCCGCGCCTAGCCCCGCTCGATGGCCCCTCCTTCAAAAGCACCGACTTAAACGCCGACCTAAAAAAACTCCTCGCTTCCGGCGACCTCTGTTCCAAGCGCTGGATCTTCGAGCAATACGATTATCAAGTCCGCACCAACACCCTAGCCGGACCCGCCGCCGCCGATGCCGCCATCGTCCGCATCAAAGGCACCAGCACGTCCGTCGCCATGTCGCTCGACGGCAACGGCCGCTATTGCGCCCTCGACCCGCACGAAGGAACCAAGCTGATCGTCGCCGAATGCTGCCGCAATCTCTCAACAGTCGGCGCGCTGCCCATCGCAACAACCAACAACCTAAACTTCGGCAATCCAGAAAAGCCGGAAATTATGGCGCAAATTGTCGAATCCATCGAAGGCCTCGCCGAAGCCTGCGCGTTCTTTGAAGTTCCCGTCACCGGAGGCAACGTCAGCCTCTATAACGAAACCCTGGGCACGCCCATCTTCCCCACGCCCGTGGTCGGCATCGTCGGCATCCTGGAAACCGCGCTGCCGCTGCCCATGGCCTTCCAGAAACCCGGCCAAGCCGTTCTCTTGATCGGCGGTCTAGGCACCGTTTCAGCCCAGGAATTCGGCGGCACGCAATACGCCAAAAATGTTTTAAACCAAATGTGGGGCACTCCGCCCGCGCTCGACATGCCGCTCGAAAAACGCGTCCACGAAACCATTCGCGAAATCGTCCGCGCCCGCCTGGTCGATTCCGCCCACGACCTGGGCGAAGGCGGTTTAGCCGTCGCCATTGCCGAAAGCAGCTTCGGCCCAGCAGCCATCGGAGCCGATATCACCCTCGACAGCGACCTCGCGCCGGAACACCTGCTCTTCCACGAAGCCCCCTCCCGAATCCTGCTCTCCACCGCCGACCCTGAAAAGATCTTTTCAATTTGCCTTCGCAACAATGTCCCGGTGATGACAATTGGGGTTACACTGGAAGCAAGAGTGACTATTCGCAATCGCGACCTTATCTTGATTGACCAGCCGCTAAGCGATGTTCTCGCCCCCTGGCGCAACGGCCTCCAAAACCTGCTTTCCCCCCAGCTCCCCCAAGAACTAGTGACGGTCTAAATATGTTTGACAAGCTTCACGAAGAGTGCGGCGTATTCGCCATTTACGGGCATCCTGAGGCGAGCAACCTGGTCTACCTGGGCCTGTACGCCCTCCAGCACCGCGGCCAGGAAAGCGCCGGCATTGCCGCCGCCAGCGCCCAGCACAGAATTCACTGCACCCGCAGCATGGGCCACGTGGCCGACATCTTCACGCCCGACGTTCTAAATCAACTGCCCGGCGCCATCGCCATCGGCCACACGCGCTATTCCACCGCCGGCGACACCTCGCTCAAAAACGCGCAGCCCTTGTCGGTCGATTGTAATAAGGGCCAAGTGGCCGTCGCGCACAACGGCAACCTGACCAACGCCATCGAACTGCGCCGCGAACTGGAACAGGACGGCTCCATTTTCCAATCCACCAGCGACACCGAAGTGGTGCTGCATCTGGTCGCCCGTTCGCGCGAACGCACCTTAGCCGGCGCCTTGCGCGATGCCCTGCTGGAACTGGAAGGCGCATTCTCCCTCGTCTTTCTCGCCGAAGACCGCATCATCGTCGCCCGTGATCCGCACGGCTTCCGCCCGCTCGCCATGGGCCAGCTTCAAATGGAAGACGGCAAAATCGCCACTGTCTTCGCCTCCGAAACCTGCGCCTTCGACCTCATCAACGCAACCTATATAGGCGACGTCCTGCCCGGAGAAATGGTGATCGTCGGCCCCGAAGGCATGACGCGCGAATTCTACACCACGCCCCAGCCCACCGCCCACTGCGTTTTTGAGCACGTCTATTTCGCCCGGCCCGATTCCATCGTCTTCGGCAAGCCCGTCGCCGAATCGCGCGAACTGATGGGCCGCCTGCTGGCGCGCGAACATCCCGTCCCCGCCGACGTCATTGTCCCCGTGCCCGATTCCGGCGTCGCCGCCGCCCTCGGCTACGCCTCCGAATCCGGCATCCCCTATCGCCAGGCTTTAATCCGCAACCACTACGTCGGCCGCACCTTCATTGAGCCATCCCAAGCCATCCGCGACTTCGGCGTCAAGCTGAAGCTCAATCCCGTGCGCCATCTGCTGGAAGGCAAGCGCGTCATCCTGGTGGACGATTCCATTGTCCGCGGCACCACCAGCAAAAAAATCGTCCGCATGGTGCGCAGCGCAGGCGCAAAAGAAGTCCATCTGCGCATCTCCTGCCCGCCCACCGTTTCGCCCTGCTATTACGGCGTCGACACCCCTTCGCAAAACGAGCTCATCGCCGCCAACAGCACCATTCAAGAAATCCAGGATTACGTCGAAGCCGATTCCCTCGCCTATCTCTCGCACGCCAATCTCAGCCGCTCCGTCGCCGACGAAAGCGGCCGCTTCTGCTACGCCTGCTACACCGGCAAATATCCCACGCTCATCCAGATCGACGAACTCCTGCTGGCCAAAACCGGCTGCTGCTAAGTTAGTTCCCCTGGCCGCGTGGTGCCTGCTGCCGCTCGCTGCTGGGCGGCACAATCCCCTTCATCCGCAAATACGTCGCCATATTCCCATAATGCTCATCCGTGTGCGCCGTGTTGACGGAAAGCACCGTCAGCCTCGCCATGCTGAATCCCATCATCTTCACCGTCTGGCTCCCTTGCGCGTCCGTCATCCCGGCAAACGTCTTGTTGCAATAAGCCACCGCCTCTTTCAGCGCCGCCACCAGATCAGCCTTCGACGTCTTGGTCTTTTCAATGTCTTTCGCAGGCATCGGATCGCTGCTGGCCATGGGGCAAAACTCATACTGCCCGTCCGCCACATGCCCCACCAACTGGCCAAACGTCCGAACTTCCGGCGTCGGACGGAACGAATAATTTTCTTCCGGCATCTTCTCAGCCGCCGCAATCACTTCATGGCTGATAACGCCATAGAATCCGCGTTCACTCATGGTAATGGGGTTCGCGGGCGGCTGCGCAAAGGCGACCGCCACGAAAAGAAAAACAATCCTGGTGTGCATGTGAATCTCCCAGTGCATTGTTTCACAAATTTTGCGCGACTAAAAGTTGCCCTTCTTTTTTCATCCCTGCGTAATACTAGCTAGCTAAACTTCATAGCTGGCATGATCCTATTGAAACGACTTTTAGCCGCGCTAACGCTGCCAGTCCTCCTGGCCGCCGCGGGCAGTTCCACCACCACACCCATCAAATACGTTGTGGTCATCTTCGACGAAAACAACTCCTTCGACCACTATTTCGGCACCTATCCCAACGCCCTTTATCCCAGCGGAGTCGCCGCCAGCACCGCCAATCCTTACGGCGAATCGCCTTTTGTTCCGCTGCCGAACACGCCGTCGGTCAACGGCCTTTCCCCGTTTCTGAACAATCTCAGCACCGTGGCCCCGTTCCGTCTGGACCGCGCCATGGAAACCACCTGCGACAACGACAACCACTATAAAGATGAGCAAACCGCCTATCATTCCGGCGCAATCAATTTGTTCCCCACCACCACCAGCGGCACCGGCACCGGCTGCACGCCTGACCTGAGCATGGGTTACTACGACGGCAACACCGTCACCGCGCTTTGGAACTACGCGCAGTATTTCGCCATGAGCGACAACTACTACGACACCGAATTCGGCACCACCGTCATGGGGCATTTGAATCTTCTGTCCGGCCAGACGCACGAAACCAGCGTCTCCACCATCAGCGGCAAGGTGGCCAACGGCAGCATCATCGCCAACGTCGAAGCCGGCTTCGACGATTGCGTCACCACCGCCAACGGCACGCCCGTGCAAATGACCAGCAAGAACATTGGCGACCTGCTGAACACGGCCGGCCTCACCTGGGGATGGTTCTACGCCGATTTCCCGCAATCCACCGGCAGCCAGCCCATCACCACCTGCCCGTCCACTTACAACAGCCACTACGCGCCGTTCATGTACTACGCCAGCACCGCAAATCCCCATCATCTTCCGCCCAGCTCCGTCAGCGCCATCGGCACCTCGTCCGACCAGGCAAACCACAACTACGCCATGGCCGATTTCTGGAACGCGGTGAACGCCGGCAACATGCCGCAAGTGGTTTTCCTGAAGGCTTCCAAGCCCCAGACCGGCCACCCCTCCGATTCCAGCCCGCTCGCCGAGCAGACCTTCCTGGTCAACACCATCAACCAGCTTCAGCAGACTCCCTACTGGAACCAGATGGCCATCTTCATCACTTATGACGATTCCGACGGTTGGTACGACCACGTCATGCCGCCCATCGTCAACCAGTCCAACGACGCCGCCAACGACACCCTGGCCGGCTCCAGCTATTGCGGCGTCCCCCAGGCCGGAGCGTATCTGGACCGCTGCGGCTACGGCACGCGCCTGCCGCTGATCCTCATCAGCCCTTACGCAAAACAGAATTACGTCGACCACGGCTTGGCCGACATCACCTCCGTCACCCGTTTCATTGAGGACAACTGGCAACTGGGACGCCTGGGCGATCAATCGTTCGACGCCCTCGCCGGTCCGCTCACCGGCCTCTTCGATTTCACCGACACCCCGCGCGCCGGACGCCAGTTGCTGCTCGACCCAAACGCCGGAACCGTCGTCACGCAGAAGTAATTTGAGCGGACAGGCGTTTTCGCCTGTAGAAACTCCAGGGATAGGCGTTTTCGCCTGTCCTAGCCCTTCTCAAACCGCAAAGCCCCAAAACTCACCACGCTCTGCGCATCAATCTGCCACTGGTGATAATCCAGCAGCTCCCCTCGCGCCTCCGGCATCACCTTCAAAAACGTGTACAGCGGAGCCGATCCGCACCACTTCAAATCGTCATGCCCGTCCTGCACCAGTGACCAATACCCGCGCAAATCCCCGGCAGTAATCCGCTCAATCCGCGCCCGGTCCCGCGCCTCAATCACCTGCATCTCGCCCATATTCGCCGTGGCGCGAAGCTGGTCCCCATAGCGCCGCCCCATGTGCGCCATGTCAATGCCCAGCACCCAAAACAAGTTCGTCCCCTCGCGCGCGCCCATATTGCCCAGCGCATCCAAAAACCGCGCCACGCCTTCCGTGTCTTCCGGCATTCCGCCCTGATAAATGCTCTTCACATACGGCCCGCAAAGAATCGGCAGAATCTTCACAGCCGCGCCGTATAAATGCTGAAGAAACACCACCTGAAACTCAATCGAATGCTCCACCGCATGGCAATAATCTTCCATCCGAATCGCCTGCGGCGCGGCTTGCTCCAGCTCATCAATCAGCCGCAAATCCGGCCGCGTCTCGCCAAACGGAGTCTGAAACCGTTTCCGCGTCAGCCCAAACCGCTCCGGCGCGCCATAATGCGAAGTTCCCAGAATCACAAACGTGCGCTCGGCCGCCTCTTCCTTCGAAGGCAGGTTCTGATAAGCCGCCTTGTAAGTCCCCCATCCGCCATCCGGGCTCGCATGCGGCGCGGCAATCGCAATCGTCGAACTCTTGCCCGCACTCGCGCCCACGCGCGCATCCAGCAAGCTGCCCAGCGCGCCCGCCTTCGCCGGATACGCCGAGCCCGCGAAAGCCATCTCCCGAACCGGCTCCGTGGCAAACTCCGCCTCGCGCCGCGCCTTCAATTCGCGGTACCGGTCGTTCTCCAAAAAGCCCGCCTCATCCAGCGCATCGAAAAGATGCTTCTCCAGATCGCCCACCTGAATTTCGCCGGTGATCCGAACCAGTTCCGCCCGCAACTCCAGCGTCGTCTGCGCGCCGTCAAAGCATTCCAGCGCCGCCACCAGCGGCGGCGGAATCAGCAGCGTCGCATCCGAATAATGATACGGATCGCGAATATAAAGCCCCGGATTCTTGTCATCAGGCGAAGGCACAAAATCCAGGTTGTGGCGCAGGCGCGGAAGAACTTCGGACACGCCTCATTTTAGCGGCACCCCAAACGCTACACTACAAATTGACCGAACCACGTAGAGCCCGTGACGAAGGCCGTCTCCGCCTTCATCCGCGCTTCGCCTCCAAATTCCTCTCCACTCCGCGCGACCTCATCGTCTACCTCCCGCCCGGCTATCACCAATCAAACACGCGCCATCCCGTCCTATACATGCAGGACGGCCAAAACCTCTTCGACCCCGCCACCGCCTTCGCCGGCCAGGACTGGCGCATGGACATCACCGCCGACGAAATGATCGCCCGCCGCGAAATCCACCCGCCCATCATCGTCGGCATTTACAACACCGGCGTCAAGCGCATGTCCGAATACGCCCCCACGCGCGACAAGCGCCACCGCAAAGGCGGCAAAGCCAGCCGCTACGCCGAAATGCTCGCGCGCGAAATCAAGCCCTTCATCGACCACGAATACCGCACCCTGAAACCCGCCAAACACACCGCCGTCGGAGGCAGCTCGCTCGGCGCGCTCGTCACCCTCGTCGCCGGCCTCCAATACCCGCGCGTCTTCGGCGCGCTCGCCGTCATCTCGCCGTCCGTCTGGTGGGACAACCGCGCCATTCTCCGCTGCGTCCAAGACTATTCCGCCATCGCCCGCCCGCGCCTCTGGGTCGACACCGGAACCAACGAAGGCAGCGGCGCAAACTTCGTCGTCGAAGACGCCCGCGCCCTCCGCCACGCCCTCATCGAAAAAGGCTGGATCGAGGGCCAAAACCTCGCCTACCACGAAATCCAGGGCGCCGACCACTCTGAACGCGCCTGGTCCGCCCGCACCGGCGCCATCCTGGCCTACCTCTTCCCGCCCCGCTAAAGCCCCACGAGAAAGAAATGCGGGGACAGTCACCTGTGTCCCCAACAGAAACCCCTCCCCTGCATGCCAACTCGCTGCGTGGACACCGGTGACTGTCCCCGCATTTCGCTGCCCGCCGCACGGGAATCGCCGTTTCAGCGTCCAATAGCAGGAAAACTATAGGACATCGGGCGAAACCGCCTGTCTCACCACCGGACTCTGTCACGCTCGAACAATCCTCAACATCTGCGTGGCGCAAACACTCCTGTTTGCCGCGCCGAGACTCATCTCGGCGCCTTTCATATACTGTCCACTGGGAAAGCACAAAATCAAATGTCACTAGACCGCCGAAATCTCCTAATGCTCATCGGCGCAGCCGCCGCCCAACAACCAACCATCCACCAACCAAAGGAACGCGTTCTGGGCATCGGCGGACTCTTCTTCCGCAGCCACGACCCCGACGCGCTCGCGAATTGGTATCAACTCCATCTCGGTATCAATCTCGTGCCCCAGCATCACGGCCAGCAACCCTGGCAGCAATCCGCCGGACCCACTGCCTTCAGTCCCTTTCCCATGGACACCAAATACTTCGGCTCGCCGCAACAGGCATTCATGGTGAACTTTCGCGTCCGCAACCTGGACGCCATGGTGGCCCAGTTGCAAACCTCCAGCATTGCCGTGAAAGTGGATCCCAATAAATACCCGAACGGTCGCTTCGCCCGCCTGCACGATCCAGAGGGAAATCCCATCGAACTCTGGGAACCCATCAGTGCGCCTTAAAGCCGTCTTGCTCTGTCTGGCCGTCATCGCTTCCGCCAAGCCCGTCAAACTCGCCAGCAACGACACCGAAATCACCCTCGAAGCTGGCCCGCAAGCCCCGCGCCTTCTGCGCATCGCGAGCCGCGACGGAAACACCTGGAACAATCGCGCACCCGATAAACTGATTCCCGCCCCATGGCGCTTCCTGCCCTCTCAAAGCACCGCCAACGCCAAGCTGGTGCGCTTTGTCTATGAGTCAGCCAATCCGCATCTGCGCCTGTGCTGGCTATGGGAAGCACGTGCGCCGCGCGGACCCCTCGAACATCGCATTCAAATTCAGAACCTCAGCGGCCGCCCGTTGTGGCTCCCCTTGCAAGACAGCTTTCAATGGAATCTCACCGTCTCACCGCGCGAGCAACTCCAGCAATTCTGGGTGGAAAAAGGCGCCAGTTCACCCTCGCCGCAAGGTGTCCATTTAGCCAGCCTGACAGACGGCTATCAGTGGACCGGAACCTCCAGCACCTACGCGCATCCACCCAAAGGCGCGCCGCGCGAAATCATTCCTTACCTCCTGGTAGAGCGCGCCAATCCAAATCAAGAAGGCTGGTATCTCGGCATTGAGTTCAGCGGCCGAACCCGCATCTCGCTCCAGCGCAATGCGGACTCCATCTTCGGAGAAGCAGGCCTGAATCCAGACCCAGGCCCATATAAGGCACCTTATAAAACAAGGCTGCCCCCCGGCGCGACGTATGAAACACCCACCATCTTTCTGGGTGCATTCCAAGGCGGTCCCGACGCGGCAGGCAACACCTTGCGCCGCTGGATTCGCCAAGTGCTCAACAACCCGGCAACTCTGCGCAATCCTCAATACCCGCTGCTGGTCAGCAATAGCTGGGGCAGCGGCATGGCCATCAATGAACAGCAAGCCCAGCGCATGATGCAGGACGCGTCCAAGCTCGGTTTGGAGATGTTCCATCTGGACGCCGGCTGGTTTCGAACCATCGGCGACTGGACCGCCAACCCCGAAAAATTTCCGCACGGCATCGCCGCTGTCGCCGACTACGCGCACAAGCTGAATCTGAAGTTCGGCCTCTGGACTGACTGGACGCAAGCCGGCACCGAAGCCGTGCGCGCCCTGCCCACGCGCGACTGGCTGACAGTGGACCCGCCCAAAAACTGGAAGCCATCTGACTTCAAGGGCATCACCATGGACATCGGCGTTCCCGCCGCCCGTCAATGGGCCTCCGCCTTGGTGACAAAGCTGGTGCGCGATTTTCGTCTCGACATGCTCGAGCATGACGGCTATCTCGTGGCGCAGGGCTGTGAGCGCAACAATCATCCGCATGCGCCTCTGGACGAAGCAACAGCCAGGCGCTTCAAGGACGAAGACTTTTTGTGGGTCTCCGGACCCAACGACACCGACGTCAGCGACCACGCCACGCGCGCCTATTATCAGGTGCAGTCTCAGTTGCGAAATCAATTCCCGTCACTGCTGCTGGAAATCTGCAATGACGGCGGCCGCATGGTCGATTTCGGCAGCGCCGCGCATGGCGATTACTTCTCCATCACCGACGCCTATGACCCGCTGGGAAACCGCCGCGCCTTCTTTGACGCCAGCTACGTCCTTCCTCCGGCGATGCTCGAAACCTACGTGGAAAAATGGCCTTCCCAAAACTTAGCCGGCTTCCGCTTCATGCTGCGCAGCGGCCTGATGGGCTGGTTTACCCTGATGCAGGATTCCAGCGCCTGGACTGAGCCCCAGCACACGGCCGCGCGCGAAGAATTCGCTCTCTACAAAAACAAGCTCCGGCCCCTCATTCGCCACGCCGATCTTTATCACGCCTCCCAAAGGCCCGACGGCTTGCACTGGGACGGCATCCAATACTTCGACCCCGCCACCGGCCAAGGCGTCCTCTACGCCTTTCACGGCTCGCTCGAAAGCGACACCACGCACACCTTCCCCATTCGCGGCCTGCAAGCCCAGCGCCAGTACAAAATCACCTTTCACGACCACAGCTCGCCCGACTATCAGGCCTCAGGCGAAGAAATTGCCAGACATGGCATCCTTGTGAAAGAACCCACCCCAAACTCTTCCGAACTGATCCTTCTCAGCCAGCAATAGAGGGTAATTCACCGCCGCGAGATCTCCCTCTTCAACTCTCCCAGAATCGTCCGTCGAATGCCGTTGCTGCGGCATGCCGTGAGCATCGCCCCACCCCACCAACCCAAACCACGACGGCAAAATCACTCCATCCTGCTGCCGGGAACGCCTCGCCGTCACAGACCAGCCAAATACCAGCGATCGCCGGACCACGCAGGCAGACCTCAAGAGCTTCAATGTCCACAACAAGGGAAGCCTCGGCGACCATTCCCAACTGTACCCGCACTCGTCATCCCTTAGCGCCTTAGCGCCTTTGCGAGCCATTTCTTCGACCGCTGCAAACCCTCAGTCACAAATATCAAAAATATTTTTAATCCCTACATTCGAAACCACTTAACCCCAAATCCCCAAAATTTCATAAACCGTTTTCCGCCCTCCCCATGCTACGTTTTAGCAGGCTCGCAGCCGGCACCCACCGGTCTGCGGGCTATTGCATTTTTAAAGGAGTCTCCCATGTCGCACAACAAACCGTCCGAATCCCAGCTCGCTGCCAACCGAGCCAACGCCCAGCTCGCCCACGGCCCCGCCACCCCGGAAGGCCTCGCCATCTCCTCCCGCAACCACACCATCCACGGCCTCACCTCCGACCCATCCGAAACCCTCCAGCTCCTCCCCGGCGAAAGCAAAGCCGCCTACGAAGCCTTCCTCGCCGATTTCGAAGCCGACTGGAAACCCGCCACCGCCACCGAGCGCGACATCGTCACCCGCATGGCCTCCCACTCCTGGCTGCGCAACCGCGCCGTCCGCCTGCAAAAC
>Ga0209208_10000669_pt1 | contig 45689 bp, 41 predicted proteins | sample S1TSphfallax_3_FD_187694 | JGI IMG/M metagenome (GOLD analysis project Ga0209208, IMG submission 187694) | Host-associated microbial communities from peat moss isolated from Minnesota, USA - S1T2_Fd - Sphagnum fallax MG (SPAdes) (version 2) | ecosystem: Host-associated > Plants > Peat moss >...
AAAAAAATCTATGGAAAAGAATTGTGGTTGAACGGTGTAGGGAAAAATAGCCACATTTTCACCAACTACCACAATTGGCAAAACATCAAACAATGCTTTTAAAACCCAAACCCAACATGGAAAATAAATCTTTGAGATGGTGTGTGATCCAAATGTGTGGCATATTGAACATTGTAAAACACTAGCACATTGTTTAGCGCTTCAAACTAACATAAGATTGTGGTGTACAATTTGAGTTTACAAAGGGGGATCGAAGGGGACGTCAACTCCCAAGTTCCATGGTATGATTTGAAAAAGAAATTTGCTATACATCAACATTGTTTTTATGTTGATGATAAATATAGATGTGTCATGGGCATGAAACGACCTAAAAATATTTACAAACCCCTTGTCCCATTAGTGTGGCATGTGATCATGAAAACAAATCTAACCCATGAAAAGATAGTTGTGCTTGAGGATACAAAGTTTTCATTAGTAGAAAGGATTGACCTTTTTCCACATCAATTGTTTGAAAATGTTGTGCCACCCTTTTGTAGTTCATTGTGAATGCCCTCCAAATGCTAATGTCCGCCAAACCAAAGATATGGCAAGGACATGCAATGAATTATTCTAGGGGTTGACCATGACAACAAATGGCAAAGAAATTACACATGAAGGCCTCTATGAGGTTCCTTTCAAAGGAGGTTCCAACCCTTGGATACATTAAGGCCTTTTTTTTGGAATTGGGAATTCCTAACTCCATTAATGAATACCATGTGACAATTGGTGACTTCCCTTATTGAAATTGTCCAAATTTTGTGTAGATGTCAAGTATATTGGTAAAAAAAAGGGGAAATGGATGCATTCCAAACATTTAAACTACGTGTTTTGCCACATGATGCATCGCAACCCTAAAGTATATTTGATCAATCACCAACTGGCCTTGAACTATGATGAAGTGTATGTAATGATGCAATGGGCATCCATCCATTTTTAAGTTGGAGCTTTACGAAAATATAATATTTAAATGCCACGTTGATTATAATCGAATCAATCAAGGTTACAATTCAAGATGAAAAGTGTATGATTGGGGTCGTAATTCATATTACAAACTATTGTTATTATTTAGTTGACATAAATTTGTGATGTATAATATATATGGGAAAATGTTCAAAATGGAACATAGGAACCTAGAAGAATATGCAAACACTATATATTCCATATATATTGAATTCACCTTATTGGGAATTCATATTGTAATTAGATTGGAAAATCTTTATTCCACTATATATTATCTCCATTTTCCTTATGAACCAGATCCAATATTGGATATGTGTGTCCATAGCTAAGGGTAGAGAACCATGTACAATGAGAAAGTAATGAGTAAAAGTAAACATGTTATCATGGAAATTGACCATGCAAACCCATCCATAATTGTTGGAATTAGTTTTTGAATATCCATACATTGTAGTTTGGTTATTAAATCCTAGTTTCACATCCCTTTTCCTAGCTATAATACTTTGGTGTGTTGATAGTGGTGTTTTTGGTTGATGGCCATTAGCACAACAAGGTTGCCAAAATGTAATGGCCTATGGAAACAAAAATCCAACCCAATGTAATTGAGGACATAATACCATGTACAGTGAGAATATATTGAATGAAAATAACATGTTTTCATGGAAATTGACTTTGAACAAACTTTATATAGTTCATATTTGTTGGAATTAGCTTTTGGGTATCCATACATCATAATTTGGTTCCAATCTTAAATTCATATCCATGAGCTCCAAGTAGGATACCCCATGTGCCATAGTGGGGTGAATGCATAGTACAATGGTTCAATAACAACAAAAAATGCTCCTTATTAGTCCATATAAAATTCCTTAAAATGATTCAAATGGACATGGTTGTTAGTTTTTAAATTATTATTATTATAATTTTTGAATAATACATGTTCAATCACCTACACAATTTCTCAAATCTATGTGAAAACTTGTATTTAATATAGTTGATGTCATTTTTTAATTTGGAAGTTCTAAAAAAAAAACTCACAAAGTCCAAAGGAATAATGCCTTGTTTAAAACTTTTAAAAACCATGTTTTTGGGACAAATAATTTTTAAAAAAAAATTGCAACTCATATGAACTTATGAAAATAATGTCAAATTTTAATCATTCAAAAGTCCTTAATTGTTAAACAATTAAAGTTTTCAAATAAAAGATTCTTCATATGAGTTTATCATTACATTATATATTGAGTCCCAATAACAAATTTGATTTGTGAATCAATGTTATTTTTTCCATTTTTGTGATGTTTCCGTCAGACCCTAAACCCTAAACCTAGACTAGTCCATATTTTTTGACTTCAAAAGTCCATTACTACAAACAAGTGATTTTTTTATCAACAAGTAACAGATAGTTTTCTTCGTAATGAAATTGTTAATTTAGATCCAAGTCCCAATTAATAGATCTAATGATATATTAATCACCATATGAGTTTGATTAGGGTATCCCAAGGAAAAAACATTGTTTTGTCAAACAAGTGGCCACCATAGCTTGCACCTACCCAATGGTTTATGTGGCCGATGCCCATTAGCAAACAAGGTTGCCAAGATGTAATGGCCTTCAAAAGAAAAAATCCAAACCTTGGTATCAACTTGGGGATAGAACCGTGTATAGTGAAAAGAAATTGAATAAAAATAAACATGTTATCATAGATATTGACCAATTAACCTTAAATAGTCCATATTTATTAGAGTAAAAGCTTTTGGGTATCCATGCATTGATACATGCAACAGGGTTGAAATTAACTTTAGTTTCCTAGTGCCATTTCCTTTCTTTTGGTTCTATATGGTTATATGTAGATGGATGAAAACAATGGATGAAAAAATAAATGAAAATGAATTTATGTAGGTGGATGGATGAAATAAATGGATGCAAATCATTTGTTGAATATGGATGAAAATCCAGGCTCAAGGTTCATGGCTCAAGGCTTGAGCCTCAAAACTCAAGGTTCAAATGGTTGCTTTGTTGCTAACATCTTTGCCACATACAATGTTCAATTTGTTAACAATTTAAACCTCCTTCATCCATTTATTCAAAGTTTGAAATTTTGGAGATGATTTTTTATTCATTTGCACATATAGGTCACAATCATGCCAATCACAATTGACAAGATCGATATTGGTTATGAAGGTTTCCATTCACCCTAGTTTAGGGATAAGGGCAATTTGTGCATAGGAATTGACAAGGGGGGGCATGTATTTCAAATCTAATGTGATGGAGCCGATTGTGCCAGTGTTGGTGATGGACTTGCACCCATGAAATCAAGTTTTGAATACTTATTTTCTTTTAATTTTAATTTTATTATGCCTTGGAAGATTCACCCCAAACTTCCATTACTATGTGTTCAATATGAAATTTAACACTCTTTTGTGTGTCCACTATTTCCTTGCATTATTCAAAGAGTTCCATCTCATCAAATGGATAGTGCCATTAGGTAGGTCCAAATACCAACCTCGACCTTCAAGATGTGGTCAAGGAAAAAACTGTTGTCAAACATTCCATAATAGTTTGTTTGCCAACTTCCATGTTTCCCACCATATTGTAAGAAGATTAATTACCTTCTTACTCGAAAATGATCACAAAGTTTATGTACTTGAATATTGTGTTGTAAAGGATTTATGAAGAGCTAAGTTGGGCTTCCCAAAGGTGGTTTTTCTAGAAAGTTGAGTTAACATTAAACTTTCATAGGATTTCCATTGAGAATGTTGTACGAAACACCTTTTTCTCCCATAAAACAATGTGTGACTTGTATCTTGAATATCAAGATCACTTTCAAGGACCAAATTTTCATCAAGGTTAATGTGGGATACTAGTTATTCAAGTTTTTTATTTATATAAGTGCAAAAACAAAAGCCATTATTCAAAATGTACACATGTACCATTTTTGTGGGAGGTTTTCCATCCCCAAATATATATCTTTGTCACCAAGATTAATTATATATCATCCTTGTGGTTGTCCTCTTTATCAACCCGCCCAACTTATTTAATGTCCTCTAAGCTTAATCAATATAAGTTGGTGATCACATGTCATTCATCTTCCCTTAAGGGCTCCTTTTTACTATCTATTTTCAATGTAATTGAATAAAGGTGGCAACCTACGATGAAAATAATATTTATAGGAACAACCATTGTTGAGATTTGCCCACTTACACTTAAACAAACCACTTTCTTGACTTTGTGACATCGCTTCCCTTGAGGAGTTGATGAGAGTTAGATTACCGCCCAAGGCCTTGACAAGATGCAAAATGTCATCAAGTTTTAAATGTGAAGTTCTGCACATTGAATTTTTTTGATATGGTTTTTGTCTTCTCCTTCATGTAACCACATGTGCAAGTTTCCATGCATGCGGCTCATCCATGGTAAAATTTTCAACTTTTACAAGTTGTGCAAATAATATAATAGTTTATGTTAACATTGGAGCAATAACAACTACCATTGCTTTAGCAAGAGTTGTTAAAAGGTATTGGAAACGTATTTAATGTGCGCCTTGCTAGAGTGCATTTAGATTAACAATGGTTAAGAAATTATCATACATGCAATCCCCTAGCTTGTAACAAAAATAGACTACAAGGAAACCATAACATGGAGTTTGGTCGAATCTTGTTGTATGGTTATCATGAATGCATGAAGGTTAAGCATTGCCCCTTCTAACGTGGCCCAAGAGGTTCCAAGGTTTAACTAAAACCTTGTAGTGCGAATAACCCTTTGATGATAACTGCAAAGAACATGGAAAAACATTCACCAATCTAAACAACAAACAAACACCCACCCAAATGTAAAAGCAAGGGATCACCCTACTAGACTACCAAAAAGGGACTAACACTTAAGTGCACCAACCTAAACAAGAAACAAGCACCCAAACATAAAAGCAAGGGATCACCTTAATAAACCCCCAAAAAGGGATTAACACTTAGGTGCCAAAATATATATTTTTTGAAATATAACTAAAAAGGAAATGGGTGATAGATCAACCATAATATTCTAAAGGATACACTGGGCAAACCAAATCGCACATACAACCATGCTTGTAATGTGAAATCATAAAAAAACGGTTGTAGATGGCAAGTAATGTGTTACACCCCTTATAAATGTGACATGTTTGTGGTCGAAAGGGGTAGTAAAATCAACAAAACAATTAATGAAATTAATGCCAATAAAGGTAAATCTAGATTGGTGGCGTTTTTTATGTTCAATTGCATATTCTATGTTCAAACATTTAAAACATAGATAACCTTAAAGCTACAAGAAACTAGCAGATACTGTAGTTTAAAAAACCGATGGTAAAAGAAGAGGTGAATAGAATTGAACAAAATTTCAAACAAAATGTGTTTCATATAATAATAAAAAAGTCTGGATTGCACATGGAATTATGTTCACCTACCACCAAAATGTATTTTGTGTCATCCAAACATCGAAGGCATCAAACCAAGACATGTCAATTAAGAATGATGTTACATGTTTGGCTTCTTTGTCACAATTTCAAATTCTCGACCATTCAACCTTTTCCACAACATCAATTCAAGATGTTCAAAATCAACTTAACCTCTTTAGGTTCATTTTCACCCAACCAAGCATAGTGATTTTTAATCTCTTCAACAAATTTTATTCTGTTTTCTAGATCTACAATTAATAATATCTTACATAGAATGGTGCGTTTCTTTTGTTTTGATTATCTTGGTTACATTTACAAGCATCTCTTGTAGACCTACATGGTCTTTGCCACCTTGGTTAGCATAATTATTTTTTATTTTAATAATTCATCATCACTTTCATTATGCATCCACAAGAAGGAATCATGAGTTTTGCAACTATCCAAATTCAATAGGTTTTTAATGAATTGAACAAAATTTGACTAATATGCAACTTGTATAGTTTTGGTATAAAAAAAACTAGTTGATTAAAACATTTTAATGAATTTTTTTTTAGTTTTTTTTAATAATCACATGTTGCACTAATAAAATATTAAATTTAAAAAATAAACATGGATATTATGAGGTCCCAACTCACAATAACACATCTTGGGTTTTATGACTGGTTAAAAAAATGAGTATTGTTTTTTTCTTAATGTTTATAACTAGTTGGTCACAAAAAAAAAATGTAGTTGCAAAGGACATTAATATCCCACATGGCATCATGGTTTTGCAACTATAGCCAATATGACAACTTGTTCAATTTTTGGCTAAATATATTATTAATTTTGAATTTATATCAATATATTTGAATGATTTAAATTTTTAAAATACCATTTATTTTTGCAACTAATAGTAACTAATAATGACTCAATTTCTAATGATGACGACGTGGTGCTACCCAAGATTTTGTAGCACGTGGCCTAATAAGTCACTATATGTAACATGTTGAGAAAAGTAATAGGTTATTTGCGACTTAACTTGTAGTAGAATATAACATGTAACCTAATCTATACCTTGACCTAACCGGTTACTGAACTTGATAAGTAGTGTTATAACATGTTAATAAACATGTTGACAGGTAATCAGTAGTTTATAAAATTTGTAGTGGAAAAAATAGGTAGTTATTGGTAAAATGTTATAAACAATTATATTTTTGAGATTTTTCGGACTATTAGTGTTTATACTAATTAGTTTTGGATCGTTAGTGACTATGCTGGCTAGTGACTGTTTAAATGGTCCATGAGGATTGTTTAACTTTCAAATTAGTTAGTATAATTAAATGGACACATAGAGATGTGAGGGGATTTCATACCATATTACTTTCTATACCTTCAAACTTGGAGATCATATTTTCTTTTTCTTTTACTTGGGGGAAATGAAGTGATTCTTGGCCAATTTTGATTTCTTGAAACTATAGCAAAACAAGTGAATGTTGTAGGAATTTGAACATAGATTTTTAGTATTTTTTGGAAGTGAAGAAATTAGAAAGTAGGGAACTAATGGGCATATGAAAAATCTTGTTAACATTTGGCGACCATGCAATGGAACAAACTTGTAAACAACAATGTTTGCAAATTTTTGTTTCAAACATAGTGGATGTGGTTTTTAAATAACATTATGTGTAGTATATTAAAATTTTGAAACAAAAGTGCTCTGAATATCTAGTTTTTTTCAAGATTAAATATATCAAATTTAATACAACAAAGTCGATTGAAATTTTGATTTATAAAATGTTTACTTATTTTGTGTAAATTTTTGGATTTGAGTTACTGTTTATTGATTTAATTTGAAGCATTAGGAAATAGGTTGAGGTTAGTGCATAAGTTTTTGAAGGAAATTAAAGCCCAATTTGTAAAAGAAAATTTATACAATTTTTTTACTACTGAGAGGGGTTGGTTAGTTTTATGTTCAATAATAATGTAAAGGCACTCTTAGGACATGTTGATTTTTGAAAAATGTTAAGAATAGTTACTTAAAATCTTTAAAAATAATTAAAACAAATTATACATCGACATGTTCCAAAACTTGCACAAGAAAAAAATGAAGGACAACTGCAACCTACAGAAATTGAACCGATGAATGCATCAAATGTCGATGCAACGTAAAGGGTAGAAATCAATGAACAACATTAGAATGAAGCCAGATAGGTTGTGCAAAGAGACCCAACAACATTATTTACCATTCTTCAAACACCACAAACATTAGTTTAACAAAAGGTAGTGAGTATTCACAGTGGTGACAATAATGAACTTGTCTAACCGTTTAATGAAGTTGTCTCAACAAGACAACCATGGCAATTTACAACTTTGAGTTACAATTTACCCATAATTGGTGCACCTACACTGATTGCAACATTTGCTGGTTTTTAGAACCAACCACCAAATGCCAATATAAATTTGGTACCCACAAATTCAGAGGTGGAACGACTCCAATTACTCAACGATTGGAGTAGATTCGTCACATTGATTAAAAATATTATAATCAATTAGTTTCCATACCAAATATGGAACCTATTAAACCCCGAGCAACACCAACGGTTGTTTGACAAGAAAACACATACCAACAAGGCACTTGGCCAACCAAATCAATACATGGTCAAGGTGAAACATCACAAGTTCCACACCATAGACCAATTTCAAAAGGAAATCAAAGTGTTGGAATTACAACCTATTCATATTGTCAATAGGTGGGACATATGTTCAATTGCTACCCATTTGTTGATGATAAACTAAGGCAATTATTGAAAGACGAAGTGATGAATGCTCATCAACATGTTTTTCCAACCACTACAACAATAGTTCTTAATGTCTCTATATTAGGAACTCAAGCCATGAATCCTAATATAGGTCATATGATAGTACTTGTTAGTTATTAATCAACTTGGCCATAACCTGTTACAATAATTATAGTGATAAAACTAGTGTTTTGCCAACTTCAACATACCCAATGTGGTATATAATTTCATACCTCTTTTTGTACCTTTAGATCCTAGTTTGTATCCAACACATGCAAATGGAACAAAAGGATTTGATCTTATGATGTTTAGGAATTATATAGGTTATGTACTTGGATATGCATATCCAATACTTGAACAATTTGTTGTACCATATGTATATATACCACATTATGTTGGAAATTAATTTCCTATAGTGGTTCAACCAATAACTAGTAAGGAAAGACTACCTATTATGTTTGTCAACCACCAGATGGAAGACAACCTGGAGATTCGCTTAAAGGAAGTTCACTTCGAGGAGATCTGCCTAGAGGACCACCAATTAATCCACCTATTGGATCATTAAGATGGCCAACAGGTAACCCACGTATGTTTATACCACCATGGTATCAACCACTTGTACAACATGTATTAGAGCTAGCCAACAAACTACCGTATAAGAAGTTACAATATCCCTTATGTCAAAGACATTGATTTAAATGTTCACATCAAAGTGTTCAAGAAGGCCATTAAAATTAATGATGAAATGGTGGAAGCTAACATCATCAACCTATTTGGTTTTACTATAAGAGATTGTATATAGAAGATAATATCTTTGAATGGGGTGAAAACTTTGTTCAAGATCATCCAAATTGCACTTTTGAAGAGTTGGAACAAGCATTTTGCAAGCAATTCAAAATTGTGAAGAATGATGAAGAGGTCTACATGCAATTACGAAACATACAACAAGAAATCGTTGAACCTATTGAGGTTCATTATGAACGTTTATTGAAATTAGCAAACTATTTACAAGTTAAAGTAATAGATGTTTTCCTTACCATTGTTTCGAGAATAGGTTTATTACCTTACCTTAGATTAATAACAAGTATGAAGAGAAATACTTTGATTGAGCACAAGGTGGTTCTAAAATTAATATCATTATTGAAAAGTTAAAAATGCAGTTAGGACTATCAAAACCAAACCCGACACCTTATAACTTACGCATGGTTAATCAAATCATTACTAAACCTTTAGGTTTAATCAAAGATCTTAATATATTTGTTGGAATGGAATTCCTTATACAATATCTTTTACTATGATATATAGAAATGTGTTAAATTTTAGTTATTTTATGTTGTTAGGTCGTCTTTGGCTAAAAGATGCCAAAATATTTCATCAATGGGTGGCATTATGAAATTTAAAAAAAAAAATATTGATCTCCATCATCCATGATGATTGTTAACGATGGTCCAAGATTGTGACCCATGGCACAATAAAAAAATGCCACATGGCATATTAATTTTATTTTGGAAAATTAAAAAAACTAAAAATAAATTTTAGTAGCTAGGTAGGTCATACATAACCATAGGTAGGTAGGTTGGTATGTCTTAAGACATACAGACCTACATATTTACTTAAGACCTACCTACCTATATACATAGGTAAAAAAATAGGACCTGCTTACTTACCTAGGTAGGTAAGTAGGTAGGAAAACACAAGACTAAATGCACTAAATAATAACCATCAATTATTTTTAGAAAATCTATGTTTTACTTTTAGATTAAGTTTTTAAAAATTCATCCCAAAATGACACATGTATTTTAATGTGAAAACATTAGTAAATAAACCTTATTTATATAGTTTGTAACATGGGATTCAAAAACAAAGCATATTGGTTAAATCTTTTAGTTATTCATTAGTTGCAAATTGAGTTGCAATTATACCACTTAAGTGCTCAAGCCAAGCTAAATCCAAGGGGAGAGCTCCATTTTTTTGGTTGTCTACACAAAACTTGAACCCCTTTTATTAACGCATTGGGTGCACTGAAAATCATAAAAAATGAAATAGAATTGAGAAAGTTATGGCCCTTCAAAGTAGAAGGGGTCATGAACTCAAAGAAACAAACCACCATATGCTACAAAAATTGGTTCCCAAACACCAACAAAATTCCTTGTATTTTGTTTTGTTGTATTATGAGGTTAGAAATGATTTGTAAAAATTCAAGTGGTGTTTTTTATAGCACTTTAAATAGTTTTAAATGAATGAAAAATAAGAAAGTTATGAAGTTCGAAAGTAGAAGGGGTCCAAAGAGATAAAAAAGGAAAAAAAACCGTATTTTGTAAGTTGGAAACCTTATTTTTCTTCTTGATAGTTTTTCATTATTCATTTTCCTTTGCACTTCAAACATGATTTCTAGAACTTGAAGTAACACTCCCATAACGTTTTAAATCATTCGAAATGAAACACATATGATGAAAATATAAATAATTGATGAATATGTATCCTTATTAAGTTATAAGTAGTATTATAATCATAACATAGTTGAACAATAATGTTTTAATAATGACAAATTAGTGCCCATACTAATTGTATCAATGGGAATCATAATCGAAACTAATTACAAATGTATCCCATAATGGGTGGTGGAAATGTGAACACGTGCATGATTGCATGTATGTACATTATATAGTAGTTGCAACATAGTTATTGTTTTAATGACACATTTATAATAGTTTTAAAGTAGTTGCCACATGCAATTACAATGTTACTCTTGAAAAAGTCAAACATTGTTGACTACATATGTATGTACAATGTGTCTAAATTATTGTATAAAATACTCATTTTCAACTCACTTGCAATTATAACACAATTAATTAATTTTCTAACATGGCAATTTATTTATTAATACATTGTATTTTTAAGGGGGTAGTTGCATAATAGTTGTAATACCCAAGGGATAGTTGCATAACATTGTATATGAGTTATTTTTTGAATTTTAGTTGCAAGGTAATGTGGTTTTAATGGACGTGATTTCTCATAGTGATACAAAGAATAGGTATAATCGAAACTACACTTATTACCAAGAAACTTGGAGCACCAACCAAACGACTAAAGGTGTTAGTTTGTTATGATTTCCATTTAGGAATGTATGACAAAGAAGAAGACTTAATGTTTGTTACAAAACCAATACTATTTTCAATACATTACACTACTACAAAAGTGGGGTGCAATTTATTAGTTTAAATCACTATGGGACCTTAAAAGTGAAATAACTTCATTGCATTTTACTGATTTCACCCTAGTGAAAGTTATTTCACTATAATATCATTATGTAGACATCATGTTTCATTACTAGTTAACATAATTCACTATCATAATATACTATAGTAAATAGGTTTATTTTTATGTTTTAAAAAATATTCTATCTATGCTATTTTATGATATACCTTATATTATTTAAAGTTATTTTAGTTATTCTAACTTATAATTTATGTTATTATAGGCTATTATAAATGATTGTACCTAAAACTATTATATGTTATTTTACCTTAAGGTATCTTAACTATTTTATTATAAGCTTTTAAGTTATTTTAAATTATATTATTCAACTAACTTTAGGTTATACTTTTGTTGGTTATTTTATTTTAAATTAATATATGTTATTTCAAGTTACACTTTAGCTTATTCAAGGTCATTTGACTTTATGTTATTATACATTATTTTATCCTAAGTATAATAACTTAAAATAATATAAAATATAATATAATGACCTAAGGTAAAAATAATTTAAATTAGAAAATAATAACCTATGAAAAATATTTTAAATACCCTGCAATATAATAACTATCAATAACTTATGATATTATAACATAAAATATCCAACAATAATTTATGATACAATAATCACCAATAGTTGTAATATAACATATAATAACCAACAATAATTTATAATACAATAATCATTAATAATCATTAATAAAATAACCATCGGTGACCACCAATAAAATAACCACCAATAGTTTACAAAGAATAACCACCAATATCCATTAATAAGATAACCACCAATAGCCATTGATAAGATAACCACTAATAACCATTAATAAATTAAGCACCAATAGTCATTAATAAAATAATCACCAATAGTCATTAATAAAATAACCACCAATAGCCATTAATAGAATAACAACCAATATCTTCCAATAAAATAACTACTAATAGCCATTAATAAAATAACCACTAATACCCATTAATAAAATAACAAAAATAACCATTAATATAATAGCCACCAATAACCATTAATATACGAGCCACTAATAGCCATTAATATAATAACCAATAATAAACACCAATAGCCATTAATAACAAAAATAACCATAAATAAAATAGCCATAATAGCCATTAATAGAATAGTCATAATAACCATTAATAAAATAGTCACACTAGCCATTAATAGAATAATCACAATAGCCATTAATAGAATAATCATAATAGCCATTAATATAATAGCCATAATAGCCATTAATAAAATAGCCACCAATATTCACCAATAGAATTGCCGCCAATATAATAACCGCCAATATTCATCAATAGAATAGCCACCAATATAATAACCACCAATATTCACTAATACAATAACTACTAATGGCCACCAATACAATAGCCACCGATACAATAACTATTAATGGCCATTAATAAAATAGCCACCAATAACTATTAATAGAATAATCACTAATAGGCATTAATAGCCATCAATAGAATAGTTATGGATAGCTTATACTAATTTAGAATTGCCAATAACAACATAAAGTGAAATAACCTCCAACAACCAAAAGTAACATAAAATAGCCAAAAAAACTTACAATTGTTGAAAATAGCCTAAGTTAAAATAAGTTAAAATAGCCAAAAATAACTTAGAATAACCAAAAGTAGCCTAGGGTGAAATAGCCAAAAACAACCATTTTTTTAAAGAATTACCATAAATAGCCGTAAATAATGTAGGGTGAAATAATTTAAATTAATGAAAAATAGTCATATAATACTTGAAAGCAGTTTAACATAGGTAATATTTTTATATTAACAAAAAAGTTATCCATTTATTATTTTTAAATCTCAAAAGAATGACTAACTATTTGATTAGTGGATAGTCGATCATTTGACTATGTCAATTTTATACCTAAATTTTAATCATTTTTTGGATTATTATTATTTTAATTATTAGGTAGGTAGGTGCTAGCCTAGCTTAGCCTAACCTATCTACCTTAATATAACCTCCTTGCCCTAGCCTTTTCAACATGCACATAGGTTGTAAGTATAAAGAATTGAACCCCAAACCTTCCCCCAATGATAAACCATGTCCACACCAATGGATTACACCATCAAGGTGTTCAACATTTATCAAGTTTTTTTATTTCACATGTTTATTTCACATCATTAAACATAATGGTTAAACCTAGGTGGTAACTAGTGGCTAAACTTAATGATATAAAATAATGGTTAAACTTAAGTGACAACTAATGGCTAAACTTAATGATATAAAATAATGGTTAAACCTAATGGTTAAACTCAATGACTTAAAATAATAATTAAACCTAATGGTTAAATTTAGTGATTTGAAGTAATAGCTAAACCTAGTGGTTAAACTTAATGCTTTAAATTATTTGTTAAATTTAATGGCTAATTAGTGATTTAAAGTAATGGCTAAACCTAGTGGCTAAACTTAATTATTTAAATTATTTGTTAAATTTAATGGCTAATTAGTGATTTAAAGTAATGGCTAAACCTAGTGGCTAAACTTAATTATTTAAATTATTTGTTAAATTTAATGGCTAAACTAAATGACTTATACTATTGATTAAACTCAATGACTTAAAATAATGGCTAAACTTAATGGTTAAACTCAATGATTTAAAGTAATTATTAAACCTAATGGCTAAATTCAGTGTTTTTAAGTAATGGCTAAACCTAATGGTTAAACTCAATGATTGAAATTAGTTATTAAACTTAATGGTTAAATTTAGTGTTTTAAAGTAATGGCTAAACCTAATTGCTAAACTCGATGATTTAAAGTAATGGTTAAATTCAATGGTTTAAAATAATGGTTACACTTAGTGACTAAATTCAATGTCTTAAAATATTGGATAAACCTAGTGGTTAAACTTAGTGACTTAAAATATTGGTTAAATTTAATGGTTAAATTTAGTAATTTAAACTAATAATTAAACCTAATGGTTAAACTTAATGACTTAAAATAATAATTAAACCTAATGGTTAAATTTAATGGTTTTAAATAATGGTTAAACCTAATGGCTAAATTCAATGATTTAAAATATTAGTTAAATTTAGTGGCTAAACTTAATGATTTAAAATAATGGCTAAACATAATGGTTAAATTTAATAATTTAAAATAACAGCTAAACATAGTGGTTAAACTTAGTGATTTAAAATAATGGTTAAACCTTGATTAAACCTAATGATAAAATTTATTGGCTAGACATAGTGGTTAAACCTAGTTGATAAACTTAATGGTTAAACCTATATTATACTTAGTGGCTAAATTTAGGTTACACCTATTGGCCAAACTTAATGGTTCAATTTAGGTTAAACATGGTGCCAGAATTTAGTGGTTAAACATAATGGCTAAACTTAATGGTTAAAATTAAATTAAATTTTATGGATAAAATTTGGTTAAACCTAATGGTTAAATCCAATGCATAAACATAATGGCTAAACCTTGTGGTTAAAATTAAGTAAATAAGTGGGTGGATGGGTATGTAAATAATATGTAGGTAGGTGAGTAGGTAGGTAGGTATGTGAAAATGTATAGGTAAATAGGTCGGTAGGTAAATAATAAATAGGAGGGTAGGTGGGTAATATGTAGGCAAGTAATTAATTAAATAAATAGGTGGATAAATAGGTAGGAGGTAAATATAAGGTCATATTTGACTACGAATCCATCTTGACTAAGTGTTCAACTTGATTAAAAACCATTCGTTATTTTTATTAAAGATCATTGGCCATATTGACTAAGTGTTCAACTTGATTAAAGACCATTCGTCATTTTTACTAAAGATCTTTGGCCATATTGATTAATTGTTCAAATTGAATAAAGACCAGTGACCATTTTGACTAAGGTTGTATAATTTAACTATGTGTATCTAACCAAATAAATCATTATAGTCAATTTGATTAGTCAACACATATATGTGTCATTCAAGCCCCTAGCTTTTAGTTAAAATGTACATGTTCACTAGTCAAAATGACAAGTTAATCAATTTGAACCTTTTAAAAAATCATGATTTGCGATAGTGATAGGAACTATAGTTGTCCGTACATTAGTTAAGTTAAAACAACTTGTTGGTTGGATTTCATGAATAACTTTGAACTTAATTGAACATGTATCTATATTTGTTGAACTTGTATTTGCACCACTTATTTATGACTTATATACCTATTGAACTAGTATTTGTACTATTTGTTTAGATAACCATACCTCATGATACTTTCAAAGAGCTATGCCAAAGACTTTCTTTCAAATTGAAATTGGAGAGATGGAAATTGATGATACGCCTGTTCAAAAATGAGTTCAGAAGCTTTGCATTATTGGCTAGATTATCACAAAGGAAGAATAATTGACCAAGATCAACTTGGGTTTTGAAAAAAACCTACAACATGTTAAAATCAACATTGATTTGGAACTTGTTAGTTTCCAACTAGTTGAATTGCTAAAGGAGTTCAAAGACATTTTTCCATGGACTTATAAGGACTTGAAGGGCATACCATTAAAAATAGCTCAACATCGAATTGAGCTAGACACATTGATACCATTTATTCATGAAACAAGGTGCTTGTTGAATCCTACCTATGCAACCATTGTTAAATAAGATATTAACAAATTGCTTACTATAGGTTTTATTAAACATGTTAAAGAAGCTACTTGGCTATCACCTATAGTTATAGTGCCAAAGAAAAATGGGAAATTAAAAAATTGTGTAGATTTTTAAAAGCTTAATGTTGCTACTAAAAAAGATCCATACCCATTACCTTTTATTAATGAGGTTATTAACATTGTAGCCAAACATGAGGTTTACACATTTTTTAATGGTTTTTCTGGATACCATCATATTTCCATAACAGCAAAGGACCAATACAAGACCACCTTTGTTATTGATTGGGTGGGTTTCTTATGGGTTGTAATGCCTTTCGGGGTCAAAAATTGACTACCAACCTATCAAAGGCCAGCCACCAAAGCTTTTTGTAAATACATTGATGTATTCATGAAGATATTTTTTAATGATTTTATTGTTTTCAATGACGCACCCATTTAGAAAAACTTAGACAATGTTTTCTAAAATGTAGAAAATGTGGCATTAGTTTGAATCTAGAGAATGTGCATTCATGGTCTATTTCAGAACTATTATAGGATTTATAGTTTCCAAAGAATGAAAGACACTTGATCTTAAGAAAATAGAAGCTCTAGTCAAAATGCTAATACCCAAAACACCTCAGGAAATCCAAGTGTTTAATGAAATGGAATAATTCTATAGATGTTTCATCAAAGAAATTACCTCTATAATGTACTAATTGCCAAGTTACTCAAGAAAACTAAAATATTTAAGTGGACTATTGAATGTCAAACCGCTTGGGAAAACATCAAAAACCTGTACATTCAAGCTCCTATACTTTAAATCTTAATTAAAGACTAGAATTTCATGTTCCTATTGATGCATCTCAACTAACAATAGGGGCAATATTGGCCCAAAACCCAACATGTAAAATAGATCAACCTATTATGTATTCATCAAAATTGTTCAATTTTGTTGAGAGAAATTATACTATTATAAAGTGAGAGGTTTTAGCTATGGTTTATGCCTTACACAAGTATAGGCATTACTTGTTAGGCAAAGTTCACATTCTACGTATACCATATGGCTTTAGTATATTTAGTTAACAAACCACAAGTTTTAGCAAGTTAGCTAGATGACTCTTATTATTCCTTGAGTATGATTTCAAAATTGTTTATAAACCTAGTAGATTTCACTTAACCAATATGAACCTGTTGGAGTACTCGATCAAACCTATAATGTTCACTTGTTCACATTACAACCTAGGTGGTTACATAATGTTTATGAATACATGTTAAAGGGAGTTGTGCCAGAGAGGTTTACTACATCACAAAAATAATATTTAGCCTAGAGAGCTACACCATTTGTGCTTCAAGAAGGAATATTTTTACAAATTTGGACAAGAAAACAAATTTCGTTAAGTCTTACAACTAGAACAAGTACCCACAATTTTGTAAGAACTCCATGGAGGAGTTGTAGGAAGGCATTTCTTTTCTAACATCACTATGAACAAGATCTTTGATGCTGGTTATTAGTGGCTGATGATGAATCAAATTGTTCACAAATATTGTCAAACTTGTGATCAATGTCAAAGAATAGGTAACATGTTCAACATTAAATCTGGCGAAATTGGTTACCACTTTACCTGAATAACCATTTCAAAAATGGGGATTGGATTTTAGTGGACCTATTAAATTTGCAAGCAAATTGTCAGGCAACTAGTACACTATGGTGGCCATTGATTATGTAACCAAGCAGGTGGAAGTTTAATCACTCCACAACAACATTGCTACAATAATTGCCAAGTTTTTATATGAGCATATCTTTATAATATTTAAATGTCCATGAACAATTGTGACATATCAAGGTACCCATTTTATCAATGATGTAATCAAATATTTTATTAACCATTTTATCTTTAGACATACCAATTCTACGGTGTATTATCCGCAAGGAAATGGATAGGATGAAAACACAAACAAGGTTTTTGGAACTTTATTAACAAAACTAGTTAATGAAAATAGAAATGACTAGGATGGACACATGTCCGCAATTTTATTTTCAAACAAAACCGTCCACAAAGTTGGAACAAGTCATACCCCATTTCAACTTGTTTATGGATTACATCCATTATTGCCTATAAAGTACCTATTACCATCTAGACTTGGTGAAAATGTAGATCCAAAACTTGTCAGAGTCCTAACCAACTAATTATTTGAATTAAAGAAGTTACAAGAAAGCAAGTTAATTGCACAAGATCTAATTGCTGCTAACTAATGGAACTAGTCATTATGGTCACGAAACCTATGCATTGAAACCAATTTTTAATTTGGATATTGTTTTATGGTTTATAAAGGCTATCTCTAAACATGTTTTTAAATTTCAGATTAAATGGTTTGGGCCATATATAATACAATATTGTTTACCTAATCAACATTAACAAGTTGAAGCCATACATGTTTATTGAGGATAAAACCTTACAACTTGTATTACCTAAGCTTATTGACTTGGTTATTAATGAACATGTTCAAACAAAGTTTTTTGAACCATTACTTGTTCAAAAATAAATTTTAGAACATGTATTTATTAAATTGATCATTGATCATGAAATTAACATGTTTATTAGCAATGATATGATTATTGTGCTTGTTAATGATGTTCAAGCTAACGTACTTGTCAAGAAGAATGAAAACAACACACATGTGAATGTTACTTGTGATGTATACTTCTTAGAAAGCTACAACCCTAAAAGTAGTGTTAATCCATAATCATAAACCTATTACCTAACTAAGTATAAACAAGGACCGCCTTGCCATTTGTTTTGTCTTTTTGTTCTATTTTATTTCATTTCTCTACTAAATGCCACGAATGAAAGCGCTTTGGATAGGTTGAGAAGAGAGGCTAAAGAAACAAAGCTTGTAAATTTAAAAAAAAGTTCGAAAAAAGAGCAAATAAAAAGAAATGAACAAAACAAGCTAGAATTATTGGAGCATTATACATAGAACCTTTAGCATCACATGAACCAACTATAGAAGATTTTAGAGCATTTAAGTAGCAAGAGTAGAGTATAAAACTAAAGGAAGAATGATAAGCAATAAATTGTGAATTTTTCAATGAACTATTCCAAAACCTGCACCAAGATAGGTTATCATTCTATATGATTATGAGGAGGAATCTGAAAAACTTGCTCAACCTATTGTTGAAAAGCCATCCCACAAAGTATTTGAATAGGTGAATGTTGAAATTGAAGAGGAAGAATCATTTGTTGGTTTTAAACTATTTTCAAGGAGGTTTTTGGAGTAGAACAATTTCCTAACATGTTTCCACAATAGCCACGATCTCACTTGACAATAATGAAGCAGAAAGGGAAGGAACATGTGGAAGAACGAGTTAAACTTGTGAAACCTATTAAAAAGAAGTTGATGTCTGAAAAGTAAGGAGGTATAGAAGATGTTGTAGTGGAAAAGATGAACCTAGAGGAGTACCACTAGGTGAAATGAGCCGATTTAGGAGGATTTTTTGACATTAAATGGTTTACACCACGAGAAGACATGTTGAAAGAGCTTTATAAACCTAGGAGGAAACAAAAAACAAACATGTGGAAGCACAAATTTGTGGCAAACATATTTTGATTGACTAGGTGTTTCTTGTGAAAGAATTGTTGATTCCTCAAATGCAAATCTCCAAGAAGGAAATCTTGCCTTGAAAAAAATTGCAAGACCCCACACTTTTGTGGAAAATGAGTAATGGAATGTCATTCATATGAAGGAAAAATTTCACCCAAGATTTGCAATTATATTGCAAATCATTTATCAACGTGAGCGATTAATGTATTTTAGCAACCATATTGCTATTACATTCAACTTGGCAAATAGGGGACAATCTATTAATTAGTGTTCCATTTTTTTGATCTAGTTATTGGTTGAACTTACCTGCTAGACTAAGCATCAAAAGAAAGCTACAACCAATTTAACACTTAATAAGACCAAGGTGGATGTATGTTACTTAGGACCCATCCTAGACGTCTTGTTAAGGAGGTGGTTTCCATTGGTTGAGGTATCTTCACTAACAACCACAATTCTAGAGGAACTTGTATTGCCAACATATTATAGCAACATGTTACTCAAGAAGAGGAGAATTTGCCTAAACAAGCTACAAAGGAGTAGTTCTTGAAATAATGATGGCCATTTACAAACAATTTTTGGTTTTCCTTTGTCACAACATCAATATCATACACTAAAATTATATACTATATTATTTACGCCCAATAACAGGTTAAATCTTCAACCTGTTACATCACCATTAAAGAAGAAAGTTATAACTCATTCAGAAACTTTGATTGCTAAAGTAGAATATGCTGATGAAATAACACATTTGGAGGAGATAAGAGGAGTTGGAGAAGAAGAAAAAACCATAGGATAGGTTAGTTTTGGAGGACCTAGATTGAATATTGATTAGGTAATAAATACTATTACCACTTATGTACCTATTCAACCTACTGAACAAGTTGTAGGGGGAATAGGGGTTGAAGTTTTCACTATAGAGAGAGTTCAACTTGTTGATTATGTAGTTGAACCTATTACCAATCCACAAACTTCAACTAATCAAGAAGCCCGAGTTTTTTTTAATTTTGTAGAAATTTTAGAAGAAATTAGCACATATTTTGAATAAGTTGCTCAACAAGCTAACACTTGGTTAGGAACTTTGAAGATATTCACTAATTTAAGTCTATGGAGTGAGGCTACCAAACAAAACATGTTGGAGCTTAATCATTGGTTATAAACTTGTACTCTTAGATTAACAATTGTACAATAGACCCTAGAGAAACATGGTAGGGAGTTGGTTATAATTAAAGGACAACTAATCAAGGTTCAATATGATAATGAAAACCTATCCAAATGGGTAATTGAAGCTGAACAAGTTGCCAAGAAGGTGGAAAGTTTACAAATTGAATATGATGAATTCAACTAACTCAACCCAAATACTTGCAATGACTTGGAGAAACTCAAAACTGAGCATGAGATGATGGTTCGTGACTACACCAAGATGGAACAATTTAATATATGACAAGGAAAAACCATAATAGGTTTGGACTATACTTGTCAATAACTAAGGAAATAACTTGAGCTTGCCAACATTGAAGTAGATAAAAATATTCAAGTTTCGAATGTTCAAATCTATGAGTGGAAAGACAAAATGGAAATGACCAAGGTACAAATGAGCAACACAACTCAGTTATTTGTTAGAATGCTTCACATTGTTCATTTATATTTGATTTGAATGAGTTGTGATTAAAAGAAGGGTGATAATCAAATTGGTTTGATTCCCAACTATGAACCCCTTAAAATCAAGGGACAAATGAGCTCCAATTGAGGCGTGCTACACACCATTAGAAAGATCTTTTTGAGGATTATAAGATAATTCCTTCACATTCTCAAAAAAGACTTGATTTGAGAAAAATATGAACGTACAAAAATTTAGGACAACAAGAGTCCCAATTTTGAAAAGTGACATTTGAATGTAGTCCATGCAGAGAGGCACATAGTATACTATAGGGAGGGGAATGATGCCTCCTCCCAACGGTTGTGGGCCATGTAAATCTTGTGTTTGAGGTTGTCCTTATCAAATTTGTTACACCACTTCCATTCAATTTGCATTAACCATTTTTTTTCTTGGTTGTGCAAGTTGCCCTCATCTTGAACTCTCAATTGTTAGTTTTTCCTAATCCCATCCCATAACTCTAGCATGTTATCCTACCCCCGAAGTGTTGTGAATTAAGGAGCGTGCCCCAATTTTCTTCTTCTTCTTTTTTCGCACAAGGACCCACATTTGGGTTTCTTAAGGAATTTAGGGGTGTGTCATTTGTGATAATGAAACTTTGTAGTTAATTCTTTCACCAAAAGGTTGTGAATTCAATTTCATATGGAAGCAAGTTGGTCCTTTAGGAGCGGGGGCAAAGCCTAAGGCCAAGGCCTTTTAAAAGGCCAAATTGGCCAATTTTAAAATATATATTAAAAAAAATTCCTTTCATTCCATTCATTATAATTTATGTTCTTATATTGTTTATATATTAAATTTTTTGTTTATCATTCAACCAATCCATTTCCTCTTTTTTGCAAAAATATAAATTCATTATTTTTTCAATATTAATTATGGGGGGGAAATCAAAATTTATAAATCACTTGTTTAATTAAAATAATAATATTAAACATTGTGACCATGCTTGAAATCTTTTGAAACAAAAATTTGAAGTTTCTATTCCAAATCAAGATGATTTCATGTAAATGTGATTATTTCCAATTTCATTTTGAAACAATCCATGCTTGAATGAAAATGAATGGAAAAAAATAACAAAGATGACAAAACATTTGAATCTATATTTATGGGCATTATGTTTCATTCAATATAACATCTTTCCATTCATTACTATATTTATGTTACAAATTTTTTTAACCATCTTTCTAACAAGTTTTTAATGTTTAACATAAAATTTAAGATCATTTTTCAAACTTTTTTCACATAATTTATTCAAAGTTCCATTTTCCTATCCCAAAAGAATTGACAAATTGACAAATAGTTACAACCATGATCCTAACAAAACTTTGAAAAAGTTGTTGTTCCACTTATTCCAAAATTCATAATTAATCCATTCATTAACACCAAACCTATCAATTTGAAAACCATTTTGAAAATCTATAATCCATTAAATCACAAAATAATTGACGTCCTCAACAATCAATATTTTTTTCCCCATCTACACATATTGTCCACATGTGTGCATTATTTTGTCATGATCTAACCTTCATTTGTTTGAAAATTAAAATGTTGAAATTTTGTTTTTTGCGTGTAAAATAGTCTATGCATGTTTGTTTTCAACATGTGGGTTGATCTTTCTTTATGTTGTAGTCTTTCCATTAAGCATAATGGTAGATTCAATGGAAGTTGAAATCTTCCTTGAGAATGGCGTAGTTCCCTTTGTCATATCTACGAATGATGGAAAGGTTGTTGTTCATGACCATACCTTTTCAATTAATTTAAAAATTCAAATTAGTTCCATTTTTGTTAGAGAAAATGGTATTGAATTTTATGGGAAAAGTAGCACAAGCCATCTTGCACGAGCCCATTGAGAATGCTTCTAGAAGAATACGACTCCTTTCACTATGAACATATCAAGTTATTGGAGAAAAAAAGAATAGATCTCAACCTCAATCGAAGGCATCGGGATTTGGCAATGTCAAAGTAGAACTAATGATCCTTGAGTTGAATGATTCTACAAATGAAGATGTACATGAGGTTTTAAATCTAGTTGTGTTGTAGTCATTGTCATATCAAAGTTTTATGTGTTTGGATGTTGATCTTCAAAAGATTTCAAACATTGTTATGTGTTTGAAATGATTGGCATTTACAAATGTTCTTAGGAACAAATTGCAACATCTAGATTATGATGCCAATTCCAAGAAAATTGTGTAATATCTACCTCCCAAGTTTGATGGAGATATTATGTTTGAATTGCCACCAATGAAATATTATTGTGGTTGGCATCTTTGATGCAAGGCATCCAAAAAACATGATGGTCACCCTTGTTGTAAGACAAAAACTACAAACATTAAATTTAGACATTCCTCTTGTGTTGGTCATGCTTCCTATCAAATTTCACAATACATTTACAATGTAATGAATAATGCTTACAATGAAACTAATTGGGAAGGAGTTGCAATTTCTTTGTGGAAACAAAAAAAGAACTTCTAACTAATACAACATTTTTGTGTAGACATTGCAAGCTTCCACCAAAGTGCATTGCAAAATGTTTGACCAAAAAAATTATGTTTTGCATCAATTGAAAACCATGACATGAACTTGCATCCACTTTGGGAACCATGAACATTAAGTTGTTATAAGATCTTCCTAGAAGAACAAACAAATTGCACATGATCTCATAGTGCAAGAGTATGAAAAATCACCCACTACCACACCTTTTGTCATTGCCATGTCAACTAGTAAGGCATTTCTCAGGTCTAAGATTATTGGCCTTGATGATGGATTGTAGTCCAAATTGCAAGGTGTGGAATTTTACTTGTTGGAAAAACTTTTCCCCTTTGAAGTTTGCAAGAATAATCGAAAGTTTAATAGTGGAACCAAAGACTCCATTGATCAAATATTGGATATGCAAAAACAATTTTTATATTATTATCTCATAGATAACATTTTCCATGGTCAAGGTAACCTTAAATTTTTTTAATTCAAGATGTGTATTCATGATTTTTCTTGTGGTGCTAATATTATGAAATGTATGCAACTCAGAGAGGATTTGGAAGGAGTGTAGTTGATGTTTGACCATTACAAATGTGTGACAATGGACAACCATGGGTTGCCATGTTTATGATTTTTTTTTTTGTTACAGTACTTTGATGATTGTAATTTGTGACATGTGATTTGAATCCAGGTGGATTCACAGATGTTAATGTGGAAAATGTTCATTAGGATCATGCGAGAACATGGTGTGTTGAATGTGAGTTTCAAAGGATTCATGGCAAAGTATACTCAAACTAATTTTAATGCAATGAAGATTTTGTTTAGGAATGGCGACTTAAAGATAAGTTGGAGAATCAAGAATGTACATCTTTTTAACATTGGGCTTAATCTCTTGATCAATGTACAAAAAAGTTGATACATCTTGAATTTCATGACAAACACATCAAAATTTGTCATGGCTAAAAGAATGCCACAACATTAATTTCTACAAAAGTGAAATACCAAACAATTCATGTTTGATGGCTATCATGTGGTGTTGCATCTCAAAACAACATTCATGAATTAAATGATTGGTTCACCTTTTGGCACTTCCATAATACTCCATGGGGGAATATGTTAAAATTGTGAACTTCCTTTCATTCCTATTGATTGTTTATTTGTTGTTGATTCTTTCATACCTTCTTGTGCTTTAAAATTGCATTTAAAGTTTTAACTATACATTTTTCCAAATGTAACATACGGATTTTCTTTTTACAAACCATGGATTTACAAGAAGATGCCAACATGCCAACAAGCAATTTGGTCATTGACTTTTATGATACAACAATGGATGATTTCATTCAAACATTTCTCCAACAAACATGATATAAAAATTACCTCATGTGGAGAGGTAAAGGACATGGTCCTAAAAATTATGAATTGCATTTACAAGTATCAAATTGATCATGTTACCTTCAAAAGATGGTAGAAACCCTTAGCAACATTGCATCCTCTTCTTCCCTTCAAAGCAAAATGGTAGGCCTTGAAGGGGAGAAAAGGTTTAGGACATGTAAGCAAAAAATTGGAAATCCACTAGGTTTTGCTAGAGATTCACATTGAAAAGATCGATGTTTCATGATTCTTCACAATATGTCATTCCTCCATCATTTTCTCAATGTGATTCTACTACAAACATGGGATCCAATATTGATAAATGTGCAAATGTGACATTCATTCCTCCAAGCCAAAGGAACTAGACCATCCATATTACATGTTCATGTGGAGACATATTACATTCAAACAAGATGGCAATCTTGAACCCACAAGACCAAGTTTTAAGGTGCAATGTATTACAATTTGTGTGTTTTATAGAAAGAACTGTAAAACACCCATTGCAAATGAGTTTTTGTTTGCTAAGACGTTGTTCACTCCCAGTTAGATATCTTTTTAGGTGCATGCCATCATCCATTGAAAGTGATGATCATCACCAAGAACCTCCACTTGGTGCGAGGCAAGCCCCATCAAAACGTGATAGGGAAGTTGTTCGTGGAATCAACCAAGTGAACTTCGTGACTACAAATGGGAGATGACCAATTTCATGAATGCATCAATTTTGCATCACATTGAGGTACCTCCACCTAGGATTAGATGTGTGTACATAATTTCAAATGTTAATTCCATGTTACACGATGGTATTTATGAGGTCACAATGGGTTGTTATCCTACTTGTATTTGCATTGATTTCATATTAATGTTGACTTCTTCTATTGGAAAAAAAAGAAGAAAAATATGTCCCATGCAAGCACTTGTATTTCATCTTTGTGAAAAGAATGAGTTGTGATTCAAAGGTTGATTTTTTCATCCACAAACCAACATTGAGTTGGATGAGATTCACCATTTATGGCAAAAGATAGAGTTTGAGCTTATCACTTAGCATTTCATGGGGTTTTTTTTGGCATACCACATTATAAGAAATCATTTGTATACATTTCTTGTACCTCATACATATAGCTTATAATTGACAAATTATTTGATTTCAAAGGCTTCAAATGCATTTGTATCCTTTATATTTCATATCATGCCACATGTATGTGGTCCAATGATGATGAATATGGATGAATGTAATATTTGGATGTAGATGAATTTAATGGATGATTGTAGATGACATTGTAGCAATCCATGAGCCTATGTTTACCTTGGTGCTCATGGCTCACCGCTCAGAGCTCATGACCTAGATGCACTCCCTTTCCGCTACACTTATTTGCACCCACCATAGTGGTGAGCTGATGGAGTCAGTTGCATCCCATTGCTGCAAATTTTTAAAAATGTGATGGTCCGATACTTTGTGAGCAGCTGTCACAAGGCTACCTTCGAAATTATTGTCGGGGAGATTTCTCTACAATGTGCCTGTGTTCCCCTTGACTTCATCTTCTGAGGATGTTTGCCCTTATGTACAGTGAAAGATTTGGGTTTAGAGTTTGCATGCAGATTCATCATCCTTTGGAATGATATGAACTGCCCTTCTTATTGCTTCAAGCAATGTTCTTCCATATCCATTTGTCTCTCTTCCGGTTCCAGTTTTCTTGTTTGAATGTCACTCATGTTTCAGAACCAAGCTCATAAGTTTTCTGGCTCCTTGGGTGATAGATTCTTTGCCCTCGACCTGTTATTGGCCTAGATCAACTTGTCCACCATAGAGTCTTTTCTCTTCCGAGTATCCTCAAAATATTCTGTTGTTGGTGTACATACCTGTTTCTTATGCATCGACTGTTGTTTGTGGTCCAAACATACTGTTAGCTTAGGCATAAACCTGACTGAGATTTTCTTGAGCAAAGCTCCAATCAGACCTTCCTATTCTTCACAGTCGACAGCCGGACCTTTGTCGCACCTTTATCGAACCCATTCTCTTCTTACCAAATACAAATCATGCTTCACCATCGCCAGCATCTTCATAAACTCCGTCAGGCTTCTCATTCCCACCTTCTTGCCCCCCTCACAAACCAGCCGCTCACACGTTGTCTCCAAAGAGTTGGGCCCACAAGAAAATGGGACACAGCAAAAGTGTAAAGAGAAACAAGTCAAATTCGGACTCTTTGAGCAAGTGAGGTGCATAAAAAAATCCCTAAAAAAATCTCACCGTCCAAACGTTCTACGAGAGAGCGATGCTTGGATGAGAATAGCATTTCGCAAACGCAATCTCATCGTATGGCCTTACTTCCTCGTTCGCGTTTTCCCGTTTTCTGTTGCCCGAATCAACTCTTCCTCTCAGGCCGCCACTGCTGCATCTGCATTTTTACCTACCTACGGGACCTGAGGTTGTACTTTACGCCAGATAGAAGCCGGGGACTACCCACAGTGGCCTAACCGCGCTCTCGCCCCTTCTCACGGGGAGAAAGAGAACACGCTCCTCTTTCTCTAGAAAACAATAGTTGACAGGCCAGGGTTTTACCTCTTCCAGCCTCAAAACTTGCATGTGATTGCAACTGCTTCCGACCTGTTGTAGCAGATGTTTGCGATTTCCTGCGGAGAGTGAGTGGGGGAGATGCGCTCGTCGAAGCGGTTATGAGGAGAACGAGTGGCATGGCGAGAGGATTGCGGCTCTGCCCTCGCTTACGGGTCCCCATCTTCACGCACCGATGGTTCCTGGATTCCAACAATCCTCGAGCTCTGGTTACGCTCATTGTTCGTGGATGCCATGACGAGGCCTGCCCTTTTGTTTCTCAATCCCCGCTCGGAACACTCGCTTCAGATTATGGAAATGACGTGTCGACATTGAGAGGCGGAGGAGATCCCTCCAGGAGCTCCTCTATGAGATCCCTTCTTCCTCTCTATGGGCAATCCCTTGTCAATAGATTCCTTGAAGTTTCCACTGGACTCTTGCAAACTGCAAGGGATATTACTCCTACTTCTTCTCCTTCGCAGGCTTTCTCCTCGAGAAAGGGTTTGAGTGTTCGTCATTTCAGAAGTGGAGGAGTTTTGGAGGCGCGCGCGAAGGTGGGGCCTTCAGGAGCCACAGTGGGCTATAAATACAAAGGAAAGAGATCGGGAGATGGAAAGGGGGAAGTGGGCGATGTGTCTAAGAAACCTGTTTCACATGCAGCCCCGGCTGAGAAAGTGATAGAGATTTTTCATGGCATCACCTTGGGGGAGCTTGCAGCCCGCCTCAAACAGCCTGTTGATGCCATGCAAGCATCTCTGGCAGGACTTGGCGAGATAGTGACATCACCTTCTCGATCCGTTCCCATCGATGCTGCGGAGCTTGTTGCTCTGGTAGGTTTGCATAGGCGTCCTCTTCACTCTCGCACCCCTCTTTTGAAATTCAGAAAAGATCTCCAAATCACTCCACGATGACTCCATGTCAGTCTAGAGGATGATAATTAGGGGTTTATCCAAATCCTTTAGATGGTCTCTCTAACCCTAAGGAAGACACTTAGTGTTCTTAGTCTGTTATTATATCCTCTTGGTTTCCTTCTTTGGGATCATCACCCTGTTTTGTGCTTTAATTCCATGCAGATTTTCTTATGGAATTGCATTTGTGTATTAAACATTTCTCACATTGATTTCAGTGCTCCCTGCACCCTCTCTCCTGGCATTTAATCAAGAGTTTGATGATGTCACTGTGAGAAAACATTAGTGACATTCAAGACCTGAAGTGTAAAATTGCAAGCAGTGGTGCGGAAATCTGCCTAGAGAAATAAATTTGGGTGTCGTTCATACTCTAAAGTTGTGGTTTCACATCTGCTAGCTTGGGTTTTCACTTGTATGAGGCAGGGTTTCTGATTATGGACAACCTTTTATCTCCAACCACTTGGCTAGGAACCCTGGAAAGTGTGTGTCAAATTGTGCTCAAAGCAGCCTATGTAAGAGCTAGCACTGGGAGCAGATATAGTTAAACATTTTGTCTGAGGACAATGCTAGCATTCAATCCTTGAGTCAAGACACATCTTATCCATGCTAATTGGTATTTGGTGTGGATGACTGAACTGTCTATTGAGCTCAAGCTATGCTGGTCCTAATGTGTTCTTGCTTGTTGGATGGATTAGGATGCGGGTGTCAGTGTGAAGAAAGTGTGGTCAGTGAATGGAATGCAAACTGGCAAGGTACAAAATGCAGGGATGTTCCGGCCACCTGTTGTCACTGTCATGGGTCATGTAGACCATGGGAAAACCTCACTTCTGGATGCACTCCGACAAACCTCACTAGCTGCGCGTGAGGCAGGAGGGATTACTCAACACTTGGGTGCTTTTGTTGTAGCAATGCCTTCAGGAGCGTCACTCACTTTTCTTGATACTCCAGGTCAGCACAGCTACTTTTTCTTGCATGAGAGAACCCTAAGATTGGTGTGAGCCTGATCAAATGTCTTCTTAGAAAAGACTTAGCCATCTGGATGGCATTTCTTGTCCTGCATTTTGGTGGAATAATGAGGTTAAGATACAATGCTCCAAAAAGCTTAACTGTTGATTTTTTGGGGTTTCTGGACTCATTCGCCCTCCTTGCTATTAATTTGATATGCAATCCACTGTTTCTAAGCATACAGTGTGTTCATGGAAGCATAGAGAAGTCTGGTAAGTGTTTGTTTTATGTTGTTTTGGATTCTAGGGCATGCAGCTTTCAGTGCTATGAGAGCACGAGGGGCAGCTGTGACAGACATAGTGGTGCTGGTGGTTGCTGCGGATGATGGAGTTATGCCACAAACACGTGAGGCATTGGCTCATGCTCAGGCAGCCAAGGTACCAATAGTTGTCGCAATCAACAAATGTGACAAGGCTGAAGCCAATCCTGATCGGGTCCGTCAGCAGCTTGCTGCAGAGGGCTTGGAGCTTGAAGAGCTTGGGGGTGATGTCCAGGTCTCAGCTTTCTTTCACTGGTTTTTGCTCTCCTCAAAATCCTAGAAACCTGAAAGTATTCAGCACTCTTTGTGTTAAGAGACATTACAATCAGCCAAAGGCAAATGGTGAGGGGTCAGGTGATTGCTTATGTGTAACGCAGAAGTGGCATGACTCTTCTTTGCAGGTAGTGGAAGTCTCTGCAGTAAAAAGAATTGGTCTGGAAAAATTGGAGGAAGCTCTGCTGCTTCAAGCAGAGCTAATGGAACTGAGGGCTTGCAGCTCAGATGAACCACATGCAGTTGTTGTTGAGGCAAGAGTTGATCGAGGTCAAGGACCCCTGGCAACTGTGATAGTGCGATCAGGAACAATCGTTCCTGGAATGAACATTGTGATGGGAACACAGTGGGGACGCATCCGGGCACTCCGTGATATGCTGGGATGCCAAATTGTGTCTGCAGGGCCATCAACACCTGTTGAGATTGATGGTCTACGTGGACTCCCAGAGGCTGGAGATGAAATCCAAGTTGTGATCAGTGAGGAGAGAGCTAGGAAGCTAAGCCAAGCACGGTATTCTCGAACAGAAGAGAGACGACATTGGGAGTTGAAGCAACGGAACATGGCTGCCAGAGTAACAGCAGTTGCAGAAGATGGAACAGAAGAGCCAAAATCAGAGAAAGTGGAGATGGCTGTGGTTGTGAAGGCAGATGTACAGGGCACTGCTCAGGCCGTGAGTCAGGCCCTTGCAAGCCTGAGCTGCCCTCAGGTAACATAACATGGACAGCTTTTGAGCCTTTCACTATGTTGAATTGGTTCTCCTCTTCTCTAGCAGCTAGTCAATGAATCAAGGGTTGGTTGTTTGATTCACTTCTGGTGAGCAGTGGGCAAAGTTTCATTGTTTATTATTGTTGGATTGTGCTTTCATTGCTCTAGCTTTTTTTGGTAGTTGAATGAGGCTCTGTGCTCAGCTACTCCAGACTCTATGCCAGTCACTAGTTCTCGTTCCTTCTGGATGTAATTGCAGTGTTTATTACCTAACTTTTCTGAGTCTTTGGTATGAGTATCAGTCCTTAGTTTACCAGAGTGTTACCAGCTACAATTGTCAGTGCTCAAAGATGCAGTTAAAAACAAGTTAATGAGTTTCTCATGTTATGCAAGGAAGTATAGGAACCTTCTCAAGTGATTTCTTGTGTACAAACAGGTAGGAGTCAACATAATTCATGCAGGAGTGGGCCCTATATCGCAATCAGATGTGGACCTGGCAGAAGCTTGTGGAGCTTGTGTTGTAGGCTTCAATGTGAGGTCTATGGCAGCTGCTGTTGGTGCTGCTGCTCGGCGGGCCAAAATCAATGTGAGTTCCCTGCCCTATGAATGTCTGGTGGGGCATAATTTTCTAATTTTCTAATTTGACTAGGAGGTTGGGCATTCATGGAGATTAGTTGGAAGTTATAAGACACAGCCCAAAGCATGCTAATTTTGTTGTGTGAAAATAGTCCCTTTGTCCCTTATAGATCTACATGGCGTTCCTTTTGCAATGCGGACTATTGTCAAAAGGTTATTAGTACAAGGTCATGTAAGCTTTGCTTGTGCTGGATAGGCTCATTTCTCTTCACTTTTTCTGCCTAGTGGAAAATTCCACCTTGGTATTTGGAGGAATGAACTTGGTTGTTGTGAACATGTGTGGTTTGTTCATGTGGGTGGTAGACTCTGATCTTTTAATTTGGTATGTGGAGCAGATTAGGGAGCACCGCATCATTTATCACCTGCTTGAGGACGTAGGGTCCCTCATTGTGGGCATGGCCCCTGGGACAAAGGAGACCCAAGTGGCAGGTCAGGCTGAGGTAAGTCTGCTATGTGATACTTATAGCTCAGCTGTGTTGAAATCCTGTTGCTATTGGATATTGAGGATTTGCATCTTGATGGCCTTTGCTGTGTGTTGTCTTCTATGCCAGGTGCTGAATGTGTTTGAGCTCAAAGGAAAAGGACGAGAAGGAAAGGGAGCCACTAAAATTGCAGGCTGTCGGGTGTTTGATGGGAGCCTACAACGTGCTTCCCGAATTCGGGTTTTGCGGAGTGGGGAGGTCATGTTTGAAGGTGTGTGTCAGTCACTGAAGAGGGAAAAAGTGGATGTTGACATGGTCGGGAAGGGAACAGAGTGTGGGATGATTCTTCAAGACTGGGTTGACTTTAGGGTTGGTGATGTGGTTCAATGTATTGAGGATGTTCGACGGATGCCAAAGTACGTTTCATCTCAAAATGGGGCTGCACGCATTGAATGCTGAGTGTACTAGTTACATTTTTGTGCAGTTTTTTTAGGTAGGTTACACTTAGAAGAGAGTTGACTTAATGGTGGGTGTATACGGATTTTAGGTTGACTTATACATTGAGAGTGTGGGGAGTGGTGGTTGCCTGCAAAGACCAGCCCTATTGCTTTAGCTCAAAAAGTGTTACAGACAGGAATTTAACTTTAGGAATCACATTACATTCATTGAACTATGTACCTATTCAGGATAATTTTTTTTGACCCCCATACACTTGTAGGAGCCAAAAATCCAGCAAGATAATAATGTATCTTGCAGGATTTGGAGATTTGGATGAATGTATCTGGCATCACTGTATGTCAGCATCAATACATTTTCCCCTTCATTGTTGCAGTGGTCAGAATTACATTTTATGTTGTACAGCATGGACTACTCTGGTACCACAGCACCTATGGTTGTAGGAAGTCAAGCATTAGAAAATAAGGTCGCTGTGTTGGCTGAGAGGCTAAATGTGACTAATATGCTTAAAGGGTGTTGTTTTTGTCCTTGCTTGTCTCATGATAATTTAATCAGAAGCAGGCCCCAGGACAATTTAACTGCTAAATACTGACCCAGGGGCTTTCTTCATGCACAACCTGTGCCTCACATTTCAAAAGGTTGGAAGTCTACAGCAGGTGGATTACCATGCTGGCTTACATGCTTTCTGCATTTTAGAAACTCGGAAAATAATTAACAATATTTGGGGGTCTTTTGTGTGAACTGTTAGTACCCTGGAAGGAATGACTATGGTACATAGGAACAATAATCACCAATTGATTACTATAACATACATCAAATGCAAAGTAGTTCATGCTTTCACTGAACGCTCTAAACAAATTTAAGTATTCAATTATTGGTCTACCCTTGCATGCAGTTAGTACGTACATATTTAAAAGCTTTTGATATTGTTCACTTTTTGGTGGCCATTGCCACCAATAGCTGGTCAATGTAATATGCGGTTGCCTTGTATAGATTGCCTTCACAATAACTATGAAGCCTTTAATAGGTAAAATTGCAGCATTTGACATGTTCAGGGAGAACACACTAAAACTTCAAGAATGAGAGGCCTGTCATGTGCTTGCAAGTTTCTCAAGCTGTTTTCATTTCATAATTTACTTTTCATTGCTGTGCTTGGAGATTGAGGCTCCCTGGATCTTTTCTCAACAATTCGACCAAATTCACGTATTTGTTCCTTTGATATCCACTGTGGCTTCGATAACCAGTGACCACCATCCACAACCAGTGTTGCACCATTTATGAACTTCCCTGCACACTCAGCATTATCCAGTGTCACCATCTGATAACAAGCACATTACCTCATTCTCTCAAGATTGTTCTGAGTCAGGAGTCTGGAGATCATGTCAAAAGCAACTTGGCATATAACTATAAGCACACCAATCTCTTAAGAGAGACATGGTATGTTAATAGATCACACCTCAGGTTAATGAATTGATGTCAGTGCAACTAGTTCAGCATGGAAAACAACTTGAGATGGATTACAATGCCCACATTGCACAAAGCCAGGAGGTTTACCCTAACATCCAGTCTCATCTGCAACAATTTGTGCAGCTTTCTAAAAGTCAGCATTCTTTTGAAACTGCTTATATCACATGTGGTCACACTTGGTCTCAACATGTGCCCATCAAACATGGTCAGGGCGCAGTTTGTGAGTATGGTCCTTGAGTTGACCTTTATTCTAGAAGACCACAACCATTCCTGTTTTGAAAGACAATATTTTCAACCAGTAAGAGATTTGACATTACATGCGAACAACAGTAGAGAGCAAGAAATAGAGGGGCGTAGCCAAACCTGCATCAGACGTGAGATATACAGCAGCCATTGCTATATCCCATTTTTCACCAATCTTTACAAAAGGGGTAACATCCTTGTCTGAAAGTCCAGATTCTTCAGGGAGAAGCTTGCTCCTGCCTGGAGTATCTGCAATCGGTCCAGGGGCTATTCCATTTGTTCGAATTCCATAGTCTGTGCCCCACTCCAGTGCTAAATTTCTTGTGATGCTGTCAACAGCTGCCTGTAATCAAAGAGAGTTCACAGATTTCATTTCTATTGGAGTTGGGTCATTCATGACAAAACAAAGAATCCTGAAATTTTGAGATTAATTGCACCACAAAATTAGCCCCAGGCAAACCACCTTCTGGGATTCAATTACATTGTGCGGGAGTCTTCATAGGCAACCCATCACAGGTGGGACAGAACCATCTGATTAATTAGACTGCCCACACAGAGAGAGACCAAGAGAGACACCTTAGCAGCAGAAACATGGATTTGATACCATTCAGCTGAGTAGTGTAATGTAGCGCTTATGTTCAATATAACCCCACCCTCCAATGAAGACTTTCCTTGTCCGCCCTTCTTCAAATACTGCAGCGCAGCATGGGACATTGTGAAGGTGCCAAGTGCATCAATATCCATAACTGCAGAGTCATATACAACTTCTTAATGCTGTGTACACAGTTTTGTGTCCAAACTCACATCTAATAGATGAGTTGCAGACAGATCTATGCAGTGTGCAACGACAGTGCTTCTGGAAAAAGAAAGATACAATCAGAGTCGTAGTAAGGGATCAGATTAGATAATCTGGCCGTGACTCCGAAAAATGAGGGGACAGCATATGAATCATGAACACTTGCCTGTTTTGAAGCCATTCGGAGAGAGATCCTCGGCTGCAACTAGGAAGTTGCCTGCTGCTCCGTTGACAAGTATGTCCAGTTTTCCAAACTGCTCTACAACTGTGTTTACAACTCGGCTTGCATCATCCTTCTTCCGTACATCCCCTTTCAATCCTATAGCCTGGGCAATCCACATGACCAGGGTGGTCGATGCCGTGCTCGCGCTTAACTCTAGGTTTTAGTCTGTCTTTTACTGTCTTCAAACAAAACAATCAACACTACAAGCAATCTCGCGTCACCGAGCTCTTTCAAGAAACTGGACTCTCTAAAGATGGAAGAAAAGTACCTCGACACCGTGAGATTCCAGATATGAGACAGCCGCGTCCAGAACCTGTTGTCTCCGGCCCATAATTGCCACTTTGGCGCCATGTTTTCCAAACTGCGTAGCAATCTCCAAACCGATTCCTGACCCTCCACCTGTGATCAAAGCCACTCTTCCTTCCAGCACCGTGTTGCTGAACACCGAGTTGGGCTCCATGTGCCTTGTCGCAATCCTCCCCGCAATCCAGGCAATCAGAATCTTCAAGTTTGCCGGAAGATTGTATTCTTTAAAAAATAAGCACACAAACAGAAAAATTCCTTGCTCTGAGTTTCCACAAACTGAACCTTGAAATAGCAGGGAAACCCTATTACATTCAAAGGCTTTCTGCTTTCTCTATCTCCACTTTGGCTACAAAAAAAAAAGTTCCTAAAACTAACGCTGGCAATTGCAACACTGCTGCGGCACCGTCTTCGGCTGTACTTCAAGATCCTGTTTGCGTCCATGATTTTCCACCATTAACCTAAAAGTCGCTTTTGATCCCTTGCGATGAGTAGTCGGGTACACTCATCTCTTTTTCGTCCATGATTTCACAACCTTGAAGTTGGCATTCCTTTTGAAACTTGCTTCTTTTCATCCTTTATTACATGAATTCGGGTACACACTTATCTACGAATTGGCACTTCCCCTTGGTCTACTCCATTGAGTGGGTGGGCCATGATTTCCCACTATTCGGCCTACTTGAAATCGCCTTTCATCCTTCGCGATGAATTCCGGAACACTCCACCCATATACTGGCGCTTCGCCTTCACCCCTCCTCCTCTGGTCACTCCATTGAGATGCAAGTCCAAGAGTACCCTAGTAGTACCTTGGCTGGTTCGGCATCAAGGTGCCTATAAATTAATTAATTATCTTTCCCAAAAGAAACATCAATCTATCCTTTACTTCATTTTTTCTTTACAATTTCAAGCCAAACAGCATGTAGAATCAATGTGTCCAAAGGTTAGAAGTTTTCAATTAGAAAAGCAAGGAAGTTCAAAGTCCCCAAGTAAATTGTTGAAAAGAGACCTGTTAGGAAGATCATGAAAGTTTGTTTCCATGTTATTAATAGATGCAGAAATCAAATTAAAAAGATGTTGGGTGGGAGCATAAGTGAGGGCAGTGAGGTAGGTTCTTACACACAAATTGGTTTGACCCAGAACTATGGCCACCAATTGTTGCAACAATAAAAAGATATAGTAACAACTCTCATGTTTATCCATCATTTAAGAACAACATTCAGAAAGCCAAGTATCCCAAGCCTATACATGAAGTTAGCAAGAAGCAATTTGTGGGACTGGTATACACATAAGGGACTTTTGAACGGAAAAATACATGCATGCAACAGGTTGTGGCACATCTGTGAAAATTCACAAAGTACATGGTGTTTACAAACTAAAATGTCCATAAATTTTTTGTACATATGTAGTTTTTTTCTCGACCCACTCAAGTTCAAATGCATCTAGGTGAAAATTTTAACCTCATATTTTATTTAAAAGGGATTCGAGTTCTAAACATTGGATAAGTATAGTTAGTGAAGGGAAAAGAAATAAATTGAGATTTATTAAATATAAAAAATGGGGGACTTTTTTTTCATCCATAAAACTACGAGTGAAACTGCCCATGAAAAACATGTAAATGGACTCACTAAACTAAAAATTCTCAATGAAAAACACTTATCTTTCTACCCAACATTCAAGTACATGTTAATTAACCAGAAATATAAGTTCCCATGCCATTTGAGAACATAAAATGAATTTTAATGGACTTTTGAAAGCATCGAAAATTGAACAATTTTCCAAAGTCCATTAGGGCATGATAATGATTTTTTCCTGATTTGTATTCATAAGCATTGAATATTAACATAAGCAAAATGGTCACCCTATGTCAAATGTCAAAAATGAGGATGTTTAGCATTGGTGGAAGTTGCATGATAGATGACATCAATGTGTGCAGTTTGCTTGCTAACCTTCAAATGTTTAAAAAACTTGGTTTTCATGTATAAATAGTTGTCAAGTTTATGTAGATGCACAACTTTTTAATACATATTTGGATGTGTGTTCTATTTAGGGTTAGATTGTTGTTTGCAACAAATTCACTGAACTACTTATAACATTGAGTGGTTTGGGGCTTCCAACAAGTGTGCAAGTTGAGTGGGTAACAAAAGACCTTCTTACACGCTCTAAATAAAGTGAGAAAAACCTATTCCCTATTTTATCATTTTAACTTTGTTTGGTTCTTAGATTGCAAGTTAAGTTTGTTGTTACAATAGGTTTTTAAAAACCTATTGTAAATTAAAAGTTTGATCAGTTTATCACACTAAAATGTTTGATCACCCATGGTCTAACCATGGCCAAAGGTTCTTTGCAAGAAAAGCCATGGGTGCTAAAAAACTAAAGGATAAATGAGTTGGAGTAGAGTGTCTTGGGCATAAACAAAGGTTTACAAAGGATGAGATGAAGAAAGAACTTGCATAGGTGAGGGTTAAACATTACAATAACAAAAAACAAACTATTGACTTGCAAAAAAAAAAGATACAATGTGTTGTTTCAAAGCTTGAAGTCATCATGGATGAACATGACTGACAAAGGTTCACATTAACATTTTTTTATTACATTTGTCAAGCACTTCAAGTTTGTCTAGGTTTTCCGAATAGGAAGCTTGTGGTGAAGAAGGTTATTATTAACAAAGAAGTTTTTGCAAACACCCTAGATTACATATATTGCCTCCCAAGTTAGCCCTTGCACAATAAGAAATGTTGGTAAGTATGACCATATCATTGGTATAATTTACATAGGCCAACACTAAATGGAAAACATATGCACTATATTCAACCCACATAAACATAGGATGGGACCAATGTGATATATGCGAATTGTTGTTGTAATGCCATGCACTCCATATACACTTAAGTCCATGATCCCAAACCAATATTCACATAATAGTTGAATTGTAGCCTACAAAAATGAAAAGAAGCACACACCAAATCCATAACATTGAAGTTTAAAAAGTTATTGCACAATGAAACTCACAAGGAACATTGAAACTTTATTCAAGGACAAGAAAGATTAAAGGTGCAACAAGACAAAATAAATAAATGAAAATGAATGCAACAAAATGCATATGCAAAAAGCGTTGGGAAATGTAAACCCTAATGGGAGGAACATCCTATGTATTGTTGCAATACCTCCTCACCTATCGAGCAAGGAACAAATTAAATCACATTTAGTCACTAAATATGAAATAACAAATTATGTAACCTATTTTCAAAAATCACATAATTAATGCCATGCACAAGTTCACATTAAATTCACCTTGAAACTCAAATGTCAAATGCCATCTATTTCATGCCAAGCTTAGTAAACAAAAAAAAATGAAAAACTTGTATGCATTAAACATTAAAGACTTGTTATAACCAAAACACCAAAAACAATCAAACTTGGCAGTCCTTTGGCCTTTTCATCATCTAATTCATTTTCACCCTCTTCTTATGAGTTCATAAGCTTTATTTGCCCTACTTGTTCTAGAAGTTGAGCTTTATGTTTTCATCATTGTTGTTCTTTATTGGTCCACTTGCCCTATAATGCCCAATTCATGGTTCACCCCATTTTTTCAACAACTAATCTTATTGTCATTCCCAAGGAAATCCATCGCAACACATGAAGGTAAAGCTTTTGGTGTATGATCATCCAAAGTACCTCTATCTTCTCTATATACATGGGGTCATTCAAGTAAGTATAATTGTACCCATTCTTATTGATGATGGCCCCAAAAAATTTAGAAACATCTTCCAAGCTAATGTCTATAGGAACTTTCACTCCTTTTAGACTAAATCCCTCATAAACCAGCCTATAAGTTTGTGCAAAATCACTTTGATTCATAGGACTACCATTTCCAAGGTTTGGAATTGTGGCATACACTTGGGCCATAAAGGTTGGAAGAGGCAAACCTTCCTTGGTACTTTTGAAAACATGTTCCCCTTCAAGTTTTACCCTCTTCAACAAACCTTCCAACTTCCCTAACTTCCCACTATTGTTGCAAGGTACAACTTGAGATTTCCTAAACATCCCATTACTATTATTGAAAGGAGCTTGAATTGACATGATTACCTCTACTCCCTTTGATTAAATCTAAAGCTAAATAGACATGTAGAATGGAAAGTATGTTATAGTTGTAGAACAATCATTTTGGTGTAATCTTAGACAACCAACTAATTTGGTGAGTAGTTGACACAACAAAATGTGATAAAAACACATGAAGCACATCAATCCTTGCAAACCCTAACAATGTTTTTCAAATAGGAAGAAGACATCATACATTCTTCGCACATCCATCAATTTTTTCAAATTGTTGACCTAGTTTTTAAGAAAACTAATGATGTGAATTTAGTGGCCAAGATCAAAAGTGATTGTTTTGATCAAACAACCATTATTACTAGGCGAAAAAATTACTAAGTAACTTTTTGGTTAAAAAATACTTTTAGGGAGTTCCTATATGTTGTTTTTGGTCCATTATAGGTTGCAAACACCCTACAATTCACCCATCTTTGAGGATTATCTTGATCTAAGGGATGTTCTAATAATAAGGTTCCAAAAGATGTGTGAAGGATGCCAACCTTTTTCAACATGCATTGTATAGCCAATCCTTCGGGGATGGTTGAAAGGATTGTTCTTGAAAGTTTTTGCAAAGGTTTTAGTGGATTTTTTATCATAAGGGAATGGACCCACCAATTTGTCAAATAATACATAAATTGGTCATTCAAAAAAAGAACAACTATAGCAAGCAAAATCCTAACATATTGGTGGGAGCAAGGATTGAACATAAGTTACCAGATTGCATCCCTAGTGAAGGTTTACAACATTCCTTCTTCACTAGTAGTAAATAATAGTCAAACAAGAATTCACTTTGTCCTGATCGCTAGTGAAAAAACATGGGAAATCAAAGGCAAGAAACATGTGAAAATTATTGGGGTGGATTATAAAAAACAAATCACATTGGTGATAATGTCAATAATAAGTGGATTGTTATTGCCTCTTCAAATTGTGTTTGCAAGCAACACCCATTTATTGACTCCCACCACCCAAGTGAATAAAACAAAAATGCAATATTGCTAATGGGTATGATTTTACCTTTTTTGCAAATCATTGGTCTACATTGGAAACATCCAAGTAGTTTGTACAAAACATCTTGTTGCCCCACCTGCATTTGTAAGTTAAAGAACATCACCAATAACAAAACCAGAAGATGATACGTTTCATTAATTGTTGGAGTGTTCATAAAAGCAATTTTTTTAAAAATGGATGAAAGTAAATCATCCCAATGTTTTGGTCATTTTTGTACCTACAAATTGCACACATGAACTTACAAATGTTATACTCCAAAGGCCATTAAAACATGCCATCAAAATTCAATTTGACAAAGGGATAACATCATCCATTAAACAACAAATTGAAGATGGATAAAACTATTTTGTTGATATCAAGATGTCCACTTTGAAATTGAAAATTGTGAATGGTTACATTTAGGGTAGAAAGAAATAAAATAAATTCCAAAGTTGATAGTGAAAGGCTGGAAAAAATGTGGCATAACAAGAGTTACTTTTGATTTCTAATTTCAAGCCATGGAAGTTAATGCCATTGGCACTTTGTTCACCAACAACCTTGATATTGATGAGAACATGGAAATAGAAATAGATTCAAATCCTATGACATCTATATTAAACATTGCAAAAAAAATGTTTTCAATGACCAAATATTTTAGTAGTTTCAATTTCAAGTTTTACACCTTCCACAACAAAACTACAATAGTTAATTAGGTGAGTACAAACATTGACTTTAACACACCTAAATTTGTACAATTAGCAACCCAATGGGCTACCATATTAATGATTTTATGACATTTGTGAAAAACATTCATAATGATGAAAAAAATGCAAGAATACATAATCAAACAAACAACATAAGGTTAAAGCAACTCTCTCGTGATAGACACATTTTATGTGGTACCAATAATGTGTGTTGATGATGTTGTTATTGATGGCAGGCCAAGGTAATTGCTTGTGCACCACTAGTATAACCAAGTCCCATATTTCATGGTTAAATAGAGAGGGATGTTTGTTGAAGGTAGATTTTACCAAAACCGATATTTTATTGAAATTAATTTTCCCTATTAGATTTTTCCTACCAAATTTCCTTTATCGAATTTACTTTACCAAAAACCTTTTTACCAAAATTATTTATACTATTGGTTTTAAATGTGTATATTTAAGTCTATTTATTTGGGATTAGGCTAATTGCCTGTCCCACCTTTTCTGACTTCTTTCTTGAAGTACTTAAGGTTCTATCCCTTTGTGGACTACATAAAAGTAAAATTACTTTTCTTGCCATACTTTTGTATGTAAAGTTCTATGTGTAGATTTTTCTTTCATATATTTGGAGTATTATGACTTTTTGTATGCAAGTATCCTTTCATGCATGTTTGTTTCAAATTTGTTTATGTAGAAAGGTTATGAGGTTGCCCTACTGAGATTTGATAGTCCCCTTTGTGTTGAATTTTTTTTCTTATTTAAGGAAAGTAATAAGATTTTTCTTTTGCTCCCTCATTTTATTTATTTCAAAACCCAGTAGTTCATTGGGTGGACTTAACAACGTTGCAAACATTAGAGGTATTGTTGGTCATTAATGCTGAGCTATCAATTGGAAAGTTGTTGATGTTGGTCATTGTAGGAGTTATTTTATTAATCAATTAGAGTTAATGTTAGTCACTTGGAATTGGTGGTGGTGGTGGTTAATTGGACATCATCATTATTATGAATTTCTAGCACCTCTACTTTTAATTTTGCTGAAAGGCATAATGAACATTATATGATGTGAAGTTTCCTTCATCTTTTCAAGTTTTGCCATGCCAGTTTGACCACAGATCAAATTTTGATCATCATGTAATTTTTTTATCCATGTATAAGCATTTGCAAAAAAATTAATCTTACATTCATGAGTTGATATAACTCACTTTGTAATAATTACTTTAAATGAAAAAGAAGCATATTTTTCCAAGACTTTGAAAGATATCTAATTCCTTTAGTACCACATTAACAAGTAGAAGAAAGATTGGAAACCATGCCTAACCTTGGAAATCATCAACAATAATAGGATCTTGTGAGGATGTGGAATCTGTTGTTATTCTTCCTTCTACCAGTGAAAAGGTTTTGTCACATGGCCAATTCAACCATAGATCAAGTTTTGATCATCATGATATTTCTCTATTCCATGTATTAGTATTTGCAAAAATTCCAATCCTATGTTCACTAACCACCACTGCAAATCATGGTATTTTAAAAGGTTCAAGTTGATTACTTTTGCATTTTGACCATGGACATGTACATTTTGACTAATTAACTTCATTATGAAAAAATTGTGCCATTGCAACTTGTCCGATGCAACTAAAAAATGTCTAATGCAACTATATTACAATTAAAAAGTGTCTAACGCAACTAGATTACAACTAAAAAATGTTCGATACAACTAGATTACAACTAGATAGACAAGTTGCAACGAACATGATTTTCTCATAATGTTACATTACAATGGTTTATTTGACTAGATACATATAGTCAAATTATATAACCTTAATAAAAATGATCAATGACTTTTTGTCAAGTTGAACATTTAATCAAGGTGGCCAATGATCTTTAGTGAAATGTGACATGGTCTATTACCCTATATATCTACTTTCTACCTATTCATTCACCTATTTATTTAATTAGTTATTTACCTATCTATTACCCACCCACCCACTTGCCTGCTACTTACCTACCTACATATTTATTTATTTCCCTATATTTTTTAAGCTATTGTGACGGGCATGAAATAACCAAGTCTACATGATTTCCTAAACCAAAACAAGAATAAAGGCAAACCTAATTCCAAATTTAGATCTCGAAACAAGAAAAACAAAAATAAAGACATGACATGTGCAAAACAAAAATGCAACAAGATTTTATTGCAATAATGAAATAAGAACATAATAAGGGTATGACAAGAAAATGTTGAATAGACTGAAGGTAATGGGGAATTTTACTTTTATTTATATTCATTGGGCATTTAATTTTTTTTTTAAATTCAAAAAATTTCAAACCTACATGTGGCCAATGTGTACATGCCCATGTGTGACCCATGTCCACCCATGTGTGAGTTATGAATGAATTAAGATTCAACTAAGAATGAACTATTGGTTAATTAATAATTAAGTTAAAAGTGAACTAAGAGTTAATTAAAATTTAATTAGAAGCTAATTAAGAAATAATTGAAACAAAATTATGAGTTAGGTATAAATTCACTCCAAGTCATGGATGAACATTCATATGAATGAACTCCATGTTGTTGGCATCTATAACACCTACCTATGTACATACCTATTTATATTTTTTCACCTTTGTACAACCTACTTATTTACCTACCCACCTACCTACTAAAGTTTAACCATTAAGTGTAGGAATTAACTTTATTCACTATGTTTGGGTTTAGTCAAATTTTAGTCATTAGGTTTAATTAAAATTTAACCACTAAGTTTAACCATTAGATTTAACAGTAGGTTTAATTTAAGTTCAACCATTAGATTTGGCCACTAGATATAGTTCAAGTTTAGCCATTAAGTATAACCATTATGTTTAGCTTAATAATAGCCACTATACTTCGTTATTAAATTTACCCACTATGTTTAGCCATTATGTTTCGCCACTAATTTTAGCCACTAAATTTTACCATTATGTTTTGGCACTAGGTTTAGCCTATGTTTAACCAAATTTTAATCATTATGTTTAACCATTAGATTTAACCTATGTTTAACCATGTTTAGCCAATGTTTAATCGTTATATTTAGGCACAAAATTTAGTCTAAATTTGGTCACTATGTTCAGCCAAGGTTTAGACATTATGTTTAACCATTAAATTTAGTTATTAAGTTTAGTCATTATGTTTGGCCAAAATTTAATTATTATGTTTAACCACTAGATTTTATTATTATGTTTAACCAAATTTTAACCATGAATTTTAAACATTATGTTTATCAACTATGTTTAACAAAGATTTAGTCATTAAATTTAACCACTAAGTTTAGCCAAATTTTAATCATGAATTTCATCCATTAGGTTTATCAACTTGGTTTAGCCACTAGATTTAATCATTATGTTTCACCAATGTTTAACCATTATGTTTAACCATTACATTAAAATATTAAGTTTAACGACTAGGTTCAAAAATTGCGTTTAACCTAATTTCAACCATTGTTGTCACTTAGGTTTAACCACTATGTTTAATGATGTGAAATAAAAAACTCGACAAAAGTAGAACATCTTTGATGGTGTAGTCCATTAACAAGGATTTGGTATATCATTGTGAAGGTTTGGAATTCAATTCCTTATACTTGTAACCTATGTGCATGCTTGAAGGGTTAAGGTAAGTAAGTTAAACTAATGTAGTTTAGCGAGGTTAATTCTATGTGCAAATTTATTCAATTTTTTTTTGCCTATTAACAAACAATACAACTTGTACATATAATAACACTTAAATCAAATAAAATCTATTATTTTTTCAAATTATTTTTCAAACTATAGTCAAAAAATTTATCTCATTGATGTTTTTATTCTGTTACTTCCCATATTTTGAATTATCTTTGTTAATCAGAATTTGTGATTATATTATAATTATTTAGTTAGAAAACACAATAATTTCAAAATATACTCATTGTTTCCTCACTTTTGTGACGAAACAATTTTTTTCCTAGGTACCCTTTATTCAAATGCATATGGTGATTAATATATCTTTAGATCTACTACTACTACTTTTTAAACTCATAATTGAACATCTTAAACATCTATAGAATAAAAATGAAACATAGAAAAATTTGTGGTTTACAACCCAATGGAATTCTAAACTACATTTTTGTTTGTATTCCATTATCTAACAACTCTCTAAGTTTGTTTCTATGTGTAAAAAATAATCATCTCTCACTTTCATCACAATCAAGATTTTGGACGTGTATTTTGAAACTGTCTTAACAGATGTTTTTGTAGCCAGAAATATTCCCACATTATGGCAATAACCATTCATTTGAAATCTCAAAAATAAAATACTATATATTTAATAATATATATACTGATTCCAAGAGTCCTTTCAGGTCCAGAAACCGGTCCAATAGTGCCACGTGTACAAATCTACAGATGAATTGTCTTCTCTTTTGTTGACACGTGTTATACACGCGCCATACAAGAGGGGTCTGAAGGTGGCGTGTTGTCGTTGAATATTCCTCAGTAACTTAGCTACCCAGCTGGCTGGCCGAG
>Ga0209208_10000670_pt1 | contig 45671 bp, 37 predicted proteins | sample S1TSphfallax_3_FD_187694 | JGI IMG/M metagenome (GOLD analysis project Ga0209208, IMG submission 187694) | Host-associated microbial communities from peat moss isolated from Minnesota, USA - S1T2_Fd - Sphagnum fallax MG (SPAdes) (version 2) | ecosystem: Host-associated > Plants > Peat moss >...
TTTTTTTTTTTTTTTTTCATTTCCAGGCTGCTGGAGCCAAAGTGGCAAGCATACTTAGGTAGATTTCAACTTAATTGATGACTATTATTTAGAGAATTCATAAATGTGTAGCAATGAGGCATGAATCTGGTGACACCCTCTCCCCCCCCCCAAAACCAGTTTTCTGTCACAATTTGGAGATTTATAATAAAATTTGTGAGAAAATATTCCTTTAAATTTATTTTTTTCACCTTTTGGCAATGATTTACCCAAAAAAAAAAAGACTATTTCCAAAAATGTATGACCTTTTCCAACATCTTTCATTTTGAATTTTATTTAGAGCAAAGTTTGATTTTGTTGATAGCTTCAACAACTAAATTATATCTACTTAATGTTAAAACAACTTTTCTTCATTTGGAGATACTCAAAAAATTGGCTAAGATATTGGGAGGGGTGGGCGCGTCCAAAAGTCACATTTTCATTTATAAGGCATGCTTGGCATTTAAAGTAAGGGTGAAGCACTCAAGTGCATGGTTCTATTGAGAACACATTGGAAACCTATTGGGAAATTGGAGAGCAAATTTGAAACATGGCAAATAATCATTGGGAATAGGTTGGGAACCTCATGGAACACATTGGGGACACCAAACTCAAACCCCACTTCTCCTTGAAAGAGTAAAAGATTGGCACTCTTCGGTGTGTGTTGGCTCACCTCATTGGTTGCCAAGAATTTCTATCCCTACTTGTGTTTGTCACCTTTTTTGGCTTAGACTAATAACCGGGGCATGAATTGTGTGGAAATAGTAAGAGGGGTCATGTAAGAAACTCTATGCAATTAAGTAAAGTACAAACTTAAAAGCTTATTCCATGTAATTAAGGCTAATTACAAACTTAAAAACTTGTTCCAACTAAGTTGACAAAATACAAACATAGAGACTTTAAACATTCTTGTGTAGAATTGCAACAACAAAGATACAAAATGAAATTAAACAAACTTCGCCAACCAAATTCCTCAAGGACTAAAGATGATCACTTAATACACTTCTTACTTTTCTTACATTCTAGTGTACAATTGCAACAACAATGAGACAAAATTTACAAAATGAAATTAAACACACTTCACCAACCAAACTCCTCAAGGACTAAAGATGATCACTTAATACACTTCTTACCTTTTCTTACACTCTAGTGTACAATTGCAACAACAATGATACGAAATTTACAAAATGAAATTAAACACACTTCACCAACCAAACTCCTCAAGGACTAAAGATGATCACTTAATACACTTCTTACTTTTCTTACACTCTAGTTTACAATTGCAACAACAATGATACAAAATTTACAAAATGAAATCAAACACACTTCACCAACCAAACTCCTCAAGGATTAGAGATGATCACTTAATACACTTGTTACTTTTCTTGTCCAAGCCAAAAGAAAAGAGAAAACTCTCCCAGACTTTACTGCATCCTAATCATCTAATAATCACATAGGTACGCACATATCTACCTACCTACATACATACATACATGTACATATCTCCAAGGTATTGTATTCCATGCTCTTTTTACTCATCATATGATTGTTGACAAAAGAGTGCAAGTTTCAAGCTCCATGGCCAACTAGTTTGCAAGCTTTAATACTCGTATGTTCTTTCAAGTTTCACCAGGTCCAAGAACTCATGTGGTTGTGGGTTTGAGTCCCAGACCAATAATTTGTTTTGGGGTTTAGGGTTTAGGGCAGCTACTTGAGTGTAGAAACCATAATGCTGTCGGGAAGGGAGCTGTATTCAAACCAAGTTTTGTGTTCAACAACATCCATGGCTTCCTTATGTGACTCCATGTAACTTCTGTAGGCTGGTGCACCAGGTCTGATGATATTATCAGCCACAATGACTGTCCCCTTGGAAATCAATCCGGCTTCTTTGAGCAACAAGAAGTCTGGCAAATAGAATTCCTTGTAATGATCAATAAATACAAAGTCGAAAGTTGAAGCTCCCATCGATTTCAATTGCTGCTTCAACTCGTCTATTTTTGTACTAAGAATCCCATGCACCACTTGTACTTTGGAACTCAACCCTGTGGCGAAACACAAGTTTAAATGGAGGTAGGATTTTGAGGGAAAAATGAATAAAATCTTTCTTTCTTTCATCACCCCGTCTAAGGACATCTGTCCATTAGGCTGCTGTGATGACAGTTACATACAGTGTGCTGTGAATTGTGATTACAGCAGCCTAATGGAAAGAGACCCAATAATTTAGTGGAAAACATGGAGCAGGAATCACGTATTACCTGCATGGTGAACTATTTGGGTGGCAATCTCGACATTGGCAGCAGAGATTTCAAGACTTATAAGCTTGCTGGACGGTTGTTGCATCCCGGATGCAATACGAACAGCAGAGTAGCCACAGTATGCACCAAGCTCCAAAGCCGTGCGCGGATTACAAGAGCGAACGTATGTATCCACCAAAGCACCTTTAATAGGACCCACACACATCATCCAGGACACGTTCTCACAGTACTCATCGATGGCCTTTATCACCGATTCAGCGTTGTCCTTCTCTGCCGTCTTCAGCACATGCTGGAGGAGCCGTGTTTCTGTTTTTTCTCCAAGTTGACCTACAGCTAGATCCATTTGGTCCGCCTTGGTACCTCGTGTCAAGTATCTTACAATTCTCACCACTGCTCGCACTGCTATCACTAGTTCAGATTTCAGCAACAAGGAAAAAAGGTTCTACTCCAATCTGTTGCTGGCACTATACCATCGTCATCACGTTCTGCAACACCTCTCGACAGCCGAATTCTTGTCTTCTTCGTGGGATCTTAGGCCAAGCTTGCTCCAAGAAAATACCTAATTCCCACCACGAACTAGACTCTGGAGCTACTAGTGCGCGCGCGGGTTCTTCACAAGTTTGCAGATATTCTTGGCAAGATTGCAGGATTGGGTAGAAATCCTACCATCCGCAGTATTTCAAGGAGCTCGAAGGGCCACAGTGCCGCTCCAAGCCTGCGCACATGTCAGAGGCATGCATACTATGGAATACCAAAGGGGCGCTTATTTTGTGATGTTGTATTTTCCCACTTTACTCTTTTGTCAACTTCCCATTTTACTGTTTTTCCAAGTTAACATCCTCATAATGGTCACTTTGCTATGCTAAAATGCTACAATGCCTACTTGCACTTTGCTAGGTGGCCAATTCAACATTCTCAAATACTCAAAATTCTCAATTGCACCTTGCCATTTTCACATCTCCACTTTTTCATTGCAAACTTGACAAGTTTACATTATTTTATGGGCTTCCCAAAATTTTCGGACCACCCCCTACCCCCCACCCCCCGCCCACAAAAAAATCCATTGATTGCCCAATTGTTTTTAAGAGTTTTTAAAGATAGTGAAATAATTTTAATTAGGGTGAGTTCATTAAAGTATAATGAACTTATTTCACTTTTAAGGTCTCATAATGGTATAGTCTAGTGAACTACACCCCACTTTTGTACTAGTGTTTTTAAATTCTAATTAACTTTTAATTAAGTCTAATTAATTTTTAATTGACTCATAATTAAATCCCAATTAAGTTTCAATTAATTCATAGTCAACTCTTAGTTAAGAAGGTTCTCAAAAAGCTTCTTTACTTAATGCACACATAAAAACTTTCTTGGATTTTTCTTTGAACTAGGTCCCTAAAAGGATAAAAATAAAAGTAGGACCCTTCATTTCTTTTAGTCTATTCAACATTAATCTTAAGCACAATCTTACACCATAACCTTGTTATGTTCTTTTCATGTTTGCATATGTTAACATAATAAATATATGTTTTCATGTTGGTTTTACACATCTCATGTTCTTGTTTTTAGTTGTTATGTTTTAATTTTTGAATCATATAATCTTGTTTTGTTCCTCATTTGAAAGTTAGATTTAAACCTTTCTTTTAGTTTTTATTCTTGTGGTTCTTCATGTCTTTAACAATTGCACTAAAAGCTTTAATGTTAAAAATTCCTTTTTATAATCATAAAAAAACAAGAACCACATTTGATGCAAGACTTACCATATGCATATCATTTGCTAATGAAAGAAAAACACAAGTAGGGTGGGTTGTTAATGTAGGGTAAAGAATGCAAAGGTGAATTAGAGCAAATAATGTTCTTCCCAATATTAGGTCCCCTTGTCATGTACCTAATTCGAACGAAATGACTATGAAACCCTTAAATTGAAAAGCCTAAAAAAATATTGTGGGGATGAGTGTGCATAAAATTGTTGAACAAATGGGAAAAGTTGATCCAAAAAATTGGGTGAAAATTATAACTCCTAAAAAATGACTAACCGTGACACCAAATTGAAAGTGTTACGGACATTCACCTATAGCACCACCCCAATTTGGGTGTAAATCTAACATCATTCAAATGCCATGAACCATTCTCACACCTGTCACAAGTCATTACACCAAACTAATGAAGGCTAAAATGTTCCACAAAATTATCTTTAAATTGAATAGCTAATGTGCAAAGAATTAGGTGATAGGTTATTTTAGTCATCGTGATGGGATGTATGCCTCCATATTATTTTTCCAACGTTAGGAGTCAAGATGCAAAAAACAAATGGGATAGGGTTATCACAATGTTTGTGTATCCATTTGACGTGATGACAAACGCATGAAAATGAAGACAAACCCTTGTGTCATGTTAGTATAGGGTCAGCCTAGAGTCAACCTAGGTCAAAAGCACTTTCAAGCTATCTTAGGGAGGCTTATGGGTGACCGAAATTGATATATGCAAGAAGCTCAATAGACATGTATTTTCTTTTTAAAAAAATTGGATGCACCTAGAAGGGCCAATTTTTTATTTTTTTTAAATACACAAGCGTATTGAGCTTCTTGCATATATATCAATAATGGACATTCAAGGTTAGACCATACTTTGGAAAACTTTGGGTAGCATATCCCAAGTGTTTATGTATAGTGTTAATATGGATGTTTGATGGGATTATTGGTCACCAAACAAAGGAGTTGTATTAAAAAAGGTAACCAACACCATATTACATTCGGTTTGGTCTTTAAAATTACAAGCCAAATATGGCCTATATATATTTTTAAATAACCAAGGTTACAAAATTAGGCAAACTAAGGTCCTTAGTTTAGATACACTTCCAAATGAGATTTTTACACATGGATGGATTTTCTCCAACAATTTTTGTAACCTTACATATTGGAGCTATTGAAAATATTATTTATGTACTGCATGAAGCAATTTTAAATACTAGTTAACAAGGTTGGTTTATTTTTAAAATCTTTATGTTGGAAAAAGAGTGACTAGCAAGGATGTGTAGGGAAGAATTAGTTGATTTTTACAGTTGTTTATTATAATAACTAGCCGTAAATTTTCAATTAATTATACCAAAAAACCCTAGGTGGTTACATTTATTGGAACCTTTATTCAAGTAGTCATAAGAAAGAAATTTATTCAAGCCTTTGTAAACTTCTACATTTGGTGGAAGGATTTGTTTGAGGGCATTGGTCTATTCAACTTGAAACAAGGTTTTTGTAAAGCAAGGGAATAATGTGCACTCTTGGTCTTGCAAGCTTTAGTGTTTGCAACAAAAGGTTGTGGTATCCAAAGGTCTAGATATCAGTGAATTCCTACGAGGTTTCACACATTATTGTTGGCCAAGATGTCAATTACTGAACAGGTAACATTGTGAGAGGCTGGATATATAATCTTTGTGTAAACTTGAAGGATTGAAAATGGACTAGGTGAATGGATCACCATATTGTCCAGTGGTCTTTCTATGATTGGCTATTGAAGCACATTTTTTATAGGTTTGTAGGACATTGATAACAAGTCAAAGTGGTTGTAAACACCTACTATTTTTCATTATTTACTAACTTCGTGTTTGTGGCTTTGGTGGTATGGGACCAAGTGAAGCTAACTTTGTTTACAAGTCTTGTAAAAATGTTGCTAAAAGCAAAAGAAAATTTGGTTTGGAAGATAGTTAATTACATCCCCTTTCCCTCCTTTATTCCATTATGGATTTTTCATACTTCTTTTATATTTTGGCAATATCATGCATCAACAGCAACCTTACAAATGGTTTTACTATAAAACATGAATTTAGTGGCATAGTGCAAATCTAGTGGTAATTAAGGACTACCACAAGTTGTGGTTGGTCTTTTTTCTATTTTGTTAAAAAATGTTGAAATGTATATTTTGGAAGAAGAGGCGACGCTGGTTCTATTAACTAAGTAGCTTACATGTTGGACAAGTACTTCATAAAAAGATATGCCATATTTTAATTTTTACACAATAGGTATTGTGTGAAAATGCAAGGTTGGTTTGAACAAAGATCCTTTTTGGAACACATGGGATCCATAAAATGCCCATTGATTTTTTGGTTAGTTCATGCAAATTGTGCACTTGAAAGTTTATGATTGTGGATTTGTAACTTGGAAATCTATGAATTTGCAAAGTTACGAAGTTGTTATTTTGCAATTTGAAATTTACAAATGTGCATTTGCAAATTTTAACTTTGCAATTTGTAATATTGTTATGTTTTAAATTTCTAGAATTTTAAAATTAAAAAATAGAAAATTAATTGGAATATTGTAATGTGTAAATATGTAACTTTGTAATGTATGATTTGTGATTTTTATTTTATTTTATTTCTTACTTGCAAACTTTTGAACTTGCAATTTGTAATTTTGTGCATGTGTTTTATTTACTTATAAACTTGGAAACGTTGTAAGTTGTAGGTTGCAAATTTTCATTTTTCATTTGTAATTTTTTAATTTGTAACTTGAATTTCCTACAAATCTATATATTTGTAATTTTACAAATTTTTAGTACATGCAAGTGTGAAAACATGCAAATTGAGCATGTGCATTTACTTGTAAATATGCAAAAATGCACTTGCAAAATTTGTAATTTTGGTAATTTGCATATTTGCATATTTGTAAACATGTACTTGCAATTTTAGTTTTTATTATTATTTTAAATTGAGAAGCTTTTTCATTTTATAAATTTGAAATTTACAAATGTGCACAAGCAATTTATAAACTTGCAATTTTGCAATTTGTAACTTTGTGATTTTATATTTTGTAATTGGTAATTTGGTAATTTTATAATTTTGCATACTTGCAAACTTGCACTTGCAATTTGTCAAATTGTAAATTTGTAATTATTCATTTGTAATTTGTAACTTGCAATTCTTGCAAATTAGAAATTTATATGTTTATAATTTTGTTGTACATGCAAGTATGAAAATATGAAAATCTAGCATGTGCAAACTTGTAAATATGCAAAAGTGGACTTGCAATTTGTAACTTTGTAATTTGGTAATTTTACATATTTACAAACATGTACTTGCAATTTTAATATTTTTAATTTTGTAAATTTGAAATTTACAAACAAGCACATGCAATTTATAATCGTGTAATTTTGTAATTTGCAAACTTGTGAACTTGAGAACATGCACTTGCAATTTGGCAAATTGTAAATTTGTAATTTTGCATATTTTTGATGTTGTAAATTGAGAAGTTATAATTTTATAAATCTGAAATTTACAAATGAGCACATGCAACTTATAATCTTGCAATTTTTCAATTTGTAACTTTGTAATTTTGCATACTTGCAAACTTATGCATTTGCAATTGAAGATCTATCAAATTTGTAATTATTGATTTATAATTTCTAAATTTGAAAACTTGTAAACTTCCATACGTGCAAACATGGTCAGGAGTTGGTATCCTAAATTGTAGGTAGGTGAAGATAGGGGTCTACACCTAGGTAAGTAGATAGGTAGCCTAAGTAGGTGAGTATGTAAATTAATGAGTATGTAGGCTAGGAGGTAGGAGGGTAGGCCACTAATGCAAGCCCCCCACCCACCCTTTAAGAAAACTGCCCAAAAAAAACAGTTTGGGCAAAAAATTATGTAAACATCGTGTTTCATTATTATTTGACATAATTCACTATTATAATCACTATGGTAAATAGGTTTATTTTTATGTTGTTGTTTTAAATACTCTATGTTATTTTATGATATACACTATATTATTTTAGGTTATTATAATTATTTTCACTACCCTAAGTTATTATAAATTATTATACCTTAAAATATTATATGTTATTTTAACTTAAGGTATCCACACTAACTTATTATAAGTTATTTTTATTTTAAGTTCTTTTAAATTAAATCATTTAGCCAACTTTAAGCTATACTTTAGATTATTCAAGGTCATTTTATTTTATGTTATAATAAATTATTTTATCTTAAGTATAACAATTTAAAATAATCTAAAATACAATATAATGACCTAAAGTAAAATAATTAGCAATAACCTATGATAATACAACCTATAATATTCAATAATAATTTATACTAAAATAGACATCAATAGTCATAATATAACATAAAAAAATTAAAAAAAAACCACCAATAAGATAACCATCAATAACCATCAATAGAACAACCACCAATAACCATCAATAAAATAACCATCAATAAAATAACCACCAATAGCCAACAATAGAAAATCCACCAATAACCATTAATAGAATATCCACCAATAGTCATTAATAAAATATCCACCAATAGCCATTAATAAAATATCCACCAATAACCATTAATAAAATATCCACCAATAGCCACCAATAAAAAATCCACCATAGCCACCAGTAACCCTTAATAACATATGGTAATTTAATGTAAAATAACCACAAATAACCTTAATAACCACCATTAGATTAGCTACCAATAGCCATTAATAGCATATGGTAATTTAACGTAAATAACCACTAATAACATTTAATAACCACCATTAAATTAGCTACCAATAGCCATTAATAACATATGGTAATCTAATGTAAAATAACCATCAATAACCTTTAATAACCATTAATAGCCAACAATATAGTAACCACCAATAAAAAGGCCCTAATAGCCACCAATAGAATAGGCCCCAATATCCACCAATAGAATAGGCCCTAATAACCACCAATAGAATAGTCCTCAATTGTCACTAATAAAATAGGCCCCAATAGCCACCAATACAATAAACCTCAGTAACAACCAATAGAATAGGCCGTAATAGCCACCAATAATCAAAGATAGCCTAAGATGAAATAATTTAGAATAGTAAAAAATAACCACAAATAACATAAAATAACCAAAAGTAACCTAAGGGTGAAATAGCTAAAAATAGCCCAAAAAAAAAAGAATATACATAAATATCCATAAATAATGTAGGGTGAAATAACTTAAAACAATGAAAAGTAACCATAAAATAGTTGAAAGTTACTTAAGATAAATAGTATTATTATATTAACAAAAAAAATCCATTTATTAAACTTTTTTTTTTCAAAAAAATGGTCATTGAAATGTTATTGAATATTGATATTCAAAAAAAAATTCAAATAAGTTTACATTTTGAAAAGAAAATAAATGTAATTATGTACATTATTGAAAAAATTTTAAATTAAACTTTAATCATTTCATTTGGACAAAATCTCAATAAGATATGAATTTTCAAATTTTATGTTTTTATAATGTTTAAAATGAAATATTTGATAAACAGAATGCAATGTAACACATTATCACAACAAATGTGGTGGTTTGATGGGAGGGGTGTTTGCTTCCATGTTAAAAATGAAAGGATCAAACTTCACAAATGGTGTGTTTATGGTCAACAATGATAAGTTGATTGAATATTCTCCTATGTAGTTCCTTAGAGTAGGTGCCTATTTAGGTTGATTACATGGCCTATGTACATAAAATAATTTTAAACCTAACATAGGTAGTGACATGCGTCAATAATTCATAAGCTGAAAATCATGAAATTATCAATAACATTAAATGTTACATCAAATATTAAATAATTTAAAATTAATTAATTAACTAGTGAAATGACTTGGTAAATTTATATCTCATTAATACTAGTGGACCAATTCACTATTTGTAGCAAGTGGTCCTCGTTCATTAAAGGGTTGACTAGTTTCACCATGGTAAAAATGTTCAAATTCATTCAAAATATAATAAAACCCAAAATGAATTAAGATGCATTTTAGTGTAATGTAAGGAGTTAACTGGGACTTAATTCAAAGTTGACTGGGAATTAACTAGGAATTAACTTGGATTTAATTAAAAGTTAATTAAAAGTTAATTAAAAGTGAAACAAGATTTAACTAGAAGTTAACTAAGAATGAACTGAAATTAAATTAAGAGTTAGATACAAGTTTAATACAAGTTATGGATGGACATTCAAATAAATGAATCCTATGGCATTAGCATTCATGACAATAGCCGATGAAATGTGTAGCTTGGTCTCCACAAAAGTTAGACCACTTTATATCACTTCCTTCTAGTTTTCTGATTCTCGATTTGGGTCTTTGTATTTTGGGTGCACTAATGAGATGTAGGTCATTTGTTGAATCATTTGTGGTTAAGGCTTTTCATGAAGATCTTAGGATGATATTTAATATCCCTATGTTTACAAATCCTCATGCTACTTTTGCAATGTTTTCACTGTGTTTTGCCTAACACCTTAGTTACTTGCTTCAGACAATGTTTCCATCTATAGGTTTTTTGCAACATTATGTTAAATCAATATTCATACCATAATTAGGTTGGAAAAATTGCTTGGTGCGAAATCTTTTGGTGGTTATATTAATCACTTAATTTGTCACCAAGGCACTCCTCTTGTTTCTTCATGCAAGTTTAACCTCCTTTCTATAGTTTGGACTATTGCCCCCACATTCTTGGAATGTTGGGCATTGATTGCTCCTGCACTTGTCATTTATTTCCAATGAGATAATCACCCTATGCTTCTGGATGTAGTAATAGATGTTGAGACTAACATTTTCCCATTCCATATGGCATTATGAGATACATGAGCTCTACTAACCCAAATCATTTGTTTTCAGGTCACACCTTTTGAAAGTCTAATGGTTCAATCTTATCCCTAGTTCCATGCTTTTTTAGGAGGTCACCTACATGACTAGGAGTTTACTTCCCTTTTAATAGATGTTCCTTTAGATATCATGCAAGCACGTTTTCATTCATGTGCAGGTTTGGGGTAAGCGTTTGGTTATTATTTTGTCCAACCACACTTGCATTTCATCTATCCCCAACCCATTTCCTTACAACATTACATACCCATCTTGGTTTGCGACATCCTATGGTGGCACATCTTTCACGGTGTCAATGTGGTCATACCATTAACGATCTAAATACCCATTTGCTTCAATGCCCATGTGGGAGTGAACATATAATAACCCATGATACACTTTGGGATATTATAGTGATTATTATTTTAGAAAATGGAGCACATGTTCAGAGGGAGTTATACCACCTTTTCCCTTGCCACACCCAACATGGAATGGATATCCTTATCACCATAGATGATTTTCAGACCTTGATGGACATCATAATTATTTACTCAATTTGCATAGATATGGTGCAACGATCATTGATGACAATAACACATGCAATGATGATGGTTGCTTAGGAGAATACATGATCATATGTTGAGCGAGCACCAGACAATGACTTCATTCCCCTTGCTATTGAAACATATGGGTGTCTTCATTTTTGTTTTAATTCATGTTTTATCACTTATGCATAAAGCATTATTATGTGTCATCAATAGACTTCTTTAGTGTCCTCGATGCTTGTTTCTTACTATTGATAGCACATGTCCATAGCCTTGTAATGTGCACAAGCCATAATGATTTTTCAGCAAGTTGTTGCACTTGGTTGGGGTTCATCATTTCTTTTACACATCATAGTTAGTGCACCTCCATCACTAGCCAATTTGTGGCAAATGATAGCTTTTTCATATTAGGTCTTCTTTGTTATCGTTGATTGTCATTTCGTAGTCATAAGTCTTCTTTGCATAGGGTCTCTACCTAAATTTTGTTGATTATTTGCTTTTGTTTTTTCATTAGGTTATGTCTACTTGTGTTCGCATTTGCCTTGTACTTTTGCTAGATGGGTTCCCATCCTTCATTTTTATTTACATGGTTTTTTTTCATTTTGAGATGTAGTCAAAGTGGCATTTATCTAAAAAATAATTTAACCAAATTTGGCTACATACAAAATCCTCCTTTAAAGGATGTTCTTAGCTACCTATTAAAACTTATTGTAAATATACAGTGATTTGGTTTTACTTCTCTTTGAAATTTGGCAGATTTGATCCATTTTTTTTCCATGAAAAATCCTTTGTATAAGGGCCATTTTACACTAGGAATCAAAGTTGAAGAAACTTGGGGCCAATTTTGAGCATTTCAATTCAATTTGAATTTAACTCAATTCAATGTTAATCTACTTATTTAATTGAACTTACTTGAATTAGAATTCAATTCAACTTACATTGCAATGTTGTTCATAAGGTGAAAACACACTAAGGGTGAATCACTTTTCACCAAAAAAGGTGATGTATAACAAATATTATAATATGCAATAAGTTAAAATCTTGATGGTATTCTTTAGCTATCATAAACACAAGAAAAAAACTTTAAAATTTGCATGACAACATTTGAATCAAAATTAATCTTGATCCAATAGTTAGATGAAAATAATTTGAAAAAATTATTGTACATATAGTATATAATTTATAGTTTTTCAACAACCATAGAGCCTCATGTTTGTGATTCATAAAACATTACCAAACAAAAGAAAATTGAAAAAATAATGTAACATGCCCATCTATAAAATCTCTTCCTTTTTGATATGGTGATGTTTTTTTCTTGGAAAAAAATATTATTATGCATTTATTGTTCAAAAATGCAAAAAAAAAAAAACACACTTTTTTTAATGAAATTTCATCCAAAAAAATTAAATCTTTAATTGGTCCTAGATTTAATTCATCTATATCAATATCATACACCATAAAAAAATTCACCCAAGAATTCCATTCACAACTTTAGTTTTGAAGTATACATGCAATTTTTTCAAACTTTGTGATAGGTATTATTTTGCCACAAACAAATCCCATACATTCAAGTTTTTCATTGTTTGTTGGATTTTTAAAAATAATTGATTAGATTAAGTTTCAAGTTAATCAAGTATACTTAAACAAGCAAAAGTAATCCAAGATGTGATGTCCATACATTATCAAAAAAAGTAATTGTAGAAAGATTATACTTCTAACTACAACTTTTGGGGGCCTTAGTATGCCTATGCCTCATAATTCAATTTCATTGAATTTGAATTTAATTCAATTCAATGTTAATCCACTCACTTGATTGAATTTAATTGAATTGGAATTCAATTCAACTAACATTACAATCTTGTTCATGCCTCAATTTCATATAGGAATGAATTAGTGTTTCTTACTTCAAAAACATTTGAAATTTTTTCTTGTTCCACAAAGATGTTTGTCTTTTTTCGGATTTTTTATGCTTTAAATCTTGGTGCAAATAAGGAAAATTCATTACATGTTACATATCGTATCATATCATTATTATTATTATTATTATTTTATATCAAGGTTATTTCAAGATGTTATATCAATGACATATGAAGCTTGAGCATGTGTTGTTTAATTAGGCTTCATGTGGATATGTTAATGTTGTTCAAGAGATTGTAAACATAAGAGCAAATGTTAATGCACAAGGTGTTCAAATGAAAAAACACTTTTGCATTTAACATGTGGAAACAACCATGATCAAGTGATTTTGATACTATGCATGGCATTCAATCTCCTCTTTACTTCTTTTTTTGTTTCATAGATCATAATTAATTATATAAATATATGTGGTCTCTTGCAATTTATGTAAGTATCATGTGGGAATTACATGCACAAAGGGCAAAATGGAGAAAATGTGAAAGCGCATAATGAGTTTAATAACAATCCCATGAAAATGTGTTTTGAACACAAAACAAAATTGAAGGTTGACCATAGAATTAGAGATAATAGAATTGTGTAAAATTGTGTTTTATCACATAGATTGTGTGATTTTTTATGGAACCTTTTTTGTCACGAGTTTTTTATGTTTGGGCATGCACATATATTCTTCTTCTTCATTGTGGTTTTCACCCACTTAAGTTGTTGCGTAACAAATGATGTTCACTTCATCATATGTGCACATTCTATGAAAAGAAACAATTGAAAAAATTAGTGACCCAAAAAGTATTTTCATATGTACTTTGTTTTGGTTAAAAAAAATCTCAATATCTTTTGATAATTTGATTAAATTTATGTTTCACATAATTATTATATAACACAAGCCACATGATATCAACCCATTTATACCTTTACAATCATCTTTTAAAAGACATGGCTATTTATTTTTCAAGAAAAAAAACCTAAACACTTAAAACTTATATATTTGTCACATTATTTGAATAAGATGAAGCAAAACATTTTTTTTTTGAAAATGAAATAATAATAAAAAATGATCAAATAATTTTTAAAGATGTATATTTGCAAACAATATCATCTTTGAAATTCACATAATTTGACATTTTGTTGTTTTGTAAAATCAATTTTCAACAAAATTAAATAAGGATTTATGAATGTTTACAAGACATACATACAAAACATCATTTGATCATTGTTACAAAATTGTGTACACTATATGAATAAGTAAATAAAAATAACTTTGTACCTATCTTGTGACATAATCAATGGTTATGAACAAACTATTGGGATAATGGCATGTTTGATGATCCAAATTTTCCTACTATAAATATATAAAAAGACCTTTGTATGATTCTCCTATTGTATAAAAATGAACTTTTTATGTGTTTATGATGGATTAAATCTTTGATCTTTTTTATAATATTCATTAACTACAATTTCATTTTGGAACACCATTATTTATATAAATAGATGACCAACATTATTGTCATTACAAATGCCATTGCTTGATGATAAATCTTAATAAATTCATAATATAAGAATAAGTGATTTCATATTAAATGAATTTAAAATATCCGTAAAACTTATGAAAACCTATAGAATTATTCTTAACATTGTGTAAGAGGATAAAAAAAGAAAATGCTACCATAAAACAAGCATGATTTGATACAATCAAATGGTTTGTATGCATTTTAAAACTCATTTGGCAATTCTTGTTTGTCCCTTATGCAAATATGGCATGCTTGAAGAAAATAATCCATTTTGTTTATTGCATAATTTAATGTATATAGATGTCATTTTTTATATTCACATTTTATTTATTATCATAATACATTGGCATCTTTGACATTAACTATACTTGGGCTCTATGTTGCTTTGGATTACTAGTGACAATCAATGATCAATTTTTTTTTCCTTCTAATGTTCCCATGTATGGTTTGAAAGAATTCATCATTAATTCTATCTATTTCACATTTAATTTAATTTGAATTAATATCATGAAAAATGGCACCTATTAATTTTTTTTTTCATATCCATGTTGATGGATATGGGAAAGGAGTGACGTAATTAGGCTTGAAAATGAAATAGGTATGAATTGTCTTTAGAATGGTTTAAGGACAACCATATGATAGGAATTGTTTTTAAAAATCTCTAGGGACGACTATATGATAGACTCTAGAAAACCACCCATATACCAATTCCTCAAAAGTTCTTGTCACTATAATTATTTGTAAAAATGTTGTAATTTTTAAATTTTATTTTTCAGAAAACATTTGTGAAGAAAAATACATAGTCTTTTAAAATATTCAAAAATATGTTATTCTTGACATGAAAATCTCAAAATTCATTAATTAATTTACAAACATGTGGTGAAATTACTTTTGTATTACATTAATCAAATATATTTAAGCAATCATGAAAATATTATGAATTTATTAAATCAAATGTGTGCTTTCTACTTCCCATGAATATGTTATAAGGGTTGCAACTTTTTCTCAATGTGTGTCATTAAATAAATTAAATGCATGGGAGGAAGAATGACTTGTTCTCATAGAAACTTTACACAAAAAGAAAATGAAAACAAAGAAGTCAATAAAAAGGGAAAGAATGAAAAAAAAGAGTAGATAATTTGTGAGCAATACACCAATGCTTGCAAATTGAGATGGGCAAGACTTTAAAAACCATACGAATTGATCACACCAATTTTATTTTTTTAATTACAAAATTTTCCCATTTTTATGCAATTCAAAGATGTTCAAAGTTTGGCTCTTGATTTCAAATTTTACATTACTCAAAGATTTGATATTTTAATTAGATGAACTGCATGTCAACCATAAATCACATGTATCTCAACTTATTATCACTATGTATTAGAGAGATTCCTTTGTGCAAATTGTTATTTTTAAATGCATGATTCACATTCAAGTGCATTTGTGTTTCACCTTTTCATTCCACAACGACATTCTTAAAGTTTAATGACCTATTAAATAATACATTATTTATGTTCTAAAACATGAATCTTCAATTATAATTAATAAATTTAACTTACACAACATAATTGTATTAAATATCAATTTCATATTTTGTTTCATACATGTCTTCGTATATTTTAAACCATTAAACCACATTCTATATCCATAGATTCCTTGATGGTTTTGATATTTTCATAATATCTTTGAAGATGTGAAGAAGTTGTTTTTGAACATCCGGATGGATGCAATCAAGCACTTGCACTAGAAACGCGGTAAAAAAAACCCAGTCATTCTTGGATGGGTAATTGGGATGAGATGGTAGAGCATTTAGCATGCAAATATCTGAATTTTATTTATACTCTTTACTTAGTTTATAGTTTGTGCTTAAATAAGTAAATATAAATCTAGTGTGTTCTTATCCAACTAGGTTCCTATTTGAAAACAAAATATGAAACAAAATAACTCCAACAAGTGGTAACATTAAGTTTAACATGATGCAAATAGCTTTTTGTTTGTATTGAAAATAAAAACTATAAATAAACTAATATGAAATTCCATTAGGATTTTAAATAATTAATTAATTAACTATTATTTAATTTTTCAATTAATTAAAAAAGTGTAATACAACAAAATAAATAATAATTAATTAATTAAATGAATATAAATACATAAACTAATTAAATCTCAACTTAAATCTTTTTGTAATATTTCAATAAACACCTTTTAATCAAATTTAAAAACATATTCAAGTCTACATTATTTTTTATCAATGTTATGTTTATGAGATTAGTTAAACTTAAAATTACTTAAAATTAGGTCACATGTAAGCTACTCAATCACTATTTTTTTGAAATCTTGTGATGGATTAATGTTCACATGTGAGGTAAGAATAACTATTGAAATACCCAACTTCAAAAATTTCATAGTTTTAATAATATCCTTCCCCCACCAACCTTTTGCCTCAGACAACATTATGTTGGTAAATTGTACTTTGACAACATTATTATTTTTAGTTGCATGCATAGGACAATGTCAAAAGTCAATAATTGCATCGCAAAATTGGGCTCTCCAAATTTTCTTACAATGGGTGGGACTTTGCCTATCATGCTAGGGAAAGCAGAACCCTTGTGTATACAATATGTGCATTGAGTACTAGAAACCAAATTTATCAACTATTTTACATACATTCAAAATCAAAATCAAATGCTTTGTGGCATATTGTTGTGAACATATGGAACTAGAACCTCGATTGATTATGTTTGCATGAAGTCATAATATCATTGTATATTGTTTCATTTGCCCCCTTTGTAAAATAGGGTTGCCATGCATCTAATAATGCAACAAGTTGCATCATTGTATACCAAGCAAATGACAAGGTTCACAAAATGGATCAATGGGAGCCTTTTAGTTCACAACAAGCAAACAAATGCATTCGTTGCAATTGCAACTACGCAAACAACATTGAAGAACTCTTGGTTCATGCAAAAGGCAAATGAAATCCACATGCCATGCAAAACATGCAATTATCTAATGTCCTAAAAAACTCCTTGAAGACTTCTTCATTTAACCATTGCTTAAGAGGAAAACAAATTTGATCTCTTTTTCAACCAATTTCACCCTCTCTATCACTTTGAAGGCCATTTTGGGCCCTGCTAGCACTGTAGGGTTAGATCTAATGGTTTTAAAAGCATAATGTTAATCCCTACTCCAGATCCGGATTTGTGAAATTTATTGTACAGCCCTAGAAATAGCTATAGAAAAAAAAATGGCAAAAGACCCTTTGCTAATTATTCATGATGTGAGATGCTAAGTCTAATCAATTCCATGCACTACTTACATACAGGTTTGCAAGGGTAGAAACTTTCCCTCATGATTTTCAGGAAAATAGTTAGTTCCAGATTTTTACCAATTGCAGTGCTGCTCATTCACACAGGTTTGATTCGAAGAGCTCTCCGGAATTGCTCATAGAAGAAAAAAGTGATGACGGTGTGGGGTCCAATGCGCATCCACACAGGAATAAATCCTTTGTATAAGCCCCTGGGCCCCTCAGACCGTAAGGTTTTCCAAAAGCAGTCCAGTGTTGATGAGTAAAGTACCCCAGCCCCACCAGTCCGCACCCCTTGTTGCATTATCCTGTTCCAAACACCAAAATCTTGAAGTAGGGTGTAACAGCAGGCAATACTAATACCAAGAGCTTAAGTTTCAATCAATCATATCAAGGCAGGATAAACAGTCTTCGCCTAGCACTTGGATCTGATACAAAGAAATCAAACAAGTGTTCGTGACTTTGTTCCAATAAACCAATGTTTTCTAACAATGTTTTGACCTCATTAGCAAATAATCAAGGTGTGGTTAGGAAAATTGATCTGATATGAAAGAGTCACACAGGTATTGCATTGTGAGTACAAAGAGAATAAGAGCCTTAGATAATTACGGAAGAAATCAGGACAGACATGAAGCAATTCTCAAAGGTAATGGAACCTATGGATGGAATTGCCCAGCATCTCCTATTTTTGTTTCAGGTGATGGGGATCAAAGTGAATATGTACCGTGTTTTGATGAGATCAATGGGTGACATGACAATGGCAGTCACAAGCCCAGCTGTCATGGATGACACAAAATGGCAAGCTATGCCTTCCTGCATCCACCCTGAATCTAACAGTGCATATTTTGTGTGATCATAACTCGGAATCTGAGCTGCATTCAGTATTGCTGCCCTTTGCATTGTAGGTCCCACACCTCGAAACAGTCCATGAAGACCTTCAGTTCTGGCTATAGATCCAAATGCTTGGAATGGCCCCTTGTACTTCCAGTGATTCAAAGTCACTCCTAGAAATAATGGCAGACATGCAATTAAGGCAGCAGTGTACCCTTATGAGCAGAGAAGCTATCTATCTCTTCCAGCTCATAGTGCAAAATGCCTGATGACCAATCTTGTAAGAACATAGTGATGGCTTAGACAGTGTTGGAATCTTCATTAACTTTAAATTTTCTGGCTATGTGTATGGGGTCCCAGCATTCTACTTCAACTTAGAGTAGCATTCACCCATAACTGAGCAATGAAAAGGTTATGTGTGATGTGTGCATCCAGTAAGAGTTAAACTCACCTGCAATGTTGGTGGCCACAAAAGGAGCTTGCATTCGAATCATAATAACATCTGTGGGGTTAGCAATTGCACCACCAATGGTGCCAGCTGTTGCCCCTGCAGCTATTTTGATCCACAAAGATGATCGAGTAGGGTCATCACCTCCAAACCACTGGCCTCCATAACCATAGGCCAAAACTTATCAGAGTTCTTTCCAAAATAGATAGGGCATTATGCATATGGCTAGAAAAGGCTGGACTTGGAACTTCTCTTTTGGTAGGTATTCTGTTCACTTAATTAACTAACAATTCTTGTTGGAAGGTTGATTCCTGAATCATGGAGGATCCCAAAGTTGACTGCCTGCTAGTTCTGAAGACCAACTTTTTGCTCTGACTTAAATTGTAAAATTGCTTGCATATGAGATCAAGAATTAGAGGGAAAATGTGTGAGACTAAGGGTCTGGGTTTCCTGTGTGCTTGGGAGTAAGGTTATGTTAGGGTTCATGTTTTAAAAGCAATAGTTAAAGGTCTGCAAAATTGTTTGTTAGGATTTGGAGTTTACTTACAGTCTTCAGTGGTTCATAAGCTCCCATCCTGATGCTGGAATATGAAGCTTCTCGTAAAAGTGCTGCACCAGTCCCACGCCATAGGCCCTTAATTCCCTCCTCTTTCCCAACCCGAAACATACTCTTGAGGAAACCTGGATAATTTCGCTCCTGGAAAAGTAAAGCACTCTGTAACTCCAAGTTTGAAGCTATCTTGAAATCTACGAGATTGTTATGGGCACAAACCATTACTGTGTGTGAAATTGCCCAAGTTGGCACATCATAACAGAATATCTCAGGTAGCAATGTTTGTTTGAAGTATGCATTGACCTATGTTTTTATAGCAATCACTTTGATAGCTGGGTAGCAAGCTCCACATTTGCAACTGCCATAACTGACATTGTGAGTGATCCAGTGTTGGCATTTTAGTTCACTGTTGGCTTTACAGACAGTAGTAGGGGCTCTCTATCTACAGGCAATTATACATTGCTCAATTTGAGATAAAACACAGCTGCAAAAGTTGATGCCATGACCAGATTCCAGGCACTATTTGGCCTATTTTGAGACTATCTCACATCCTTCTAAATTATCCTGATACTCCTGATACATTCGTTATAGAGCTAACAACTCTGAAGGAAGTCACAGAACTCAATACAAAAGAGTACTGATGCTGACCTGTGTGGAGGAGAGAGCTCCATCAAGCTGCATTCGAACCTTGACAACATTTACAGGATTAGTAATGGCAGCAGCACACATATTGCTGGCTCCTGCCAGTGCAAACAAAGTTGCATGGCCTCCCCAGCCCTTCAGTGCACGCCACCCTTCTTTCTCTGGGTCCTGCCTGCCAGCTTCTGTCTTCAGACTCACTCCCACCTCAGTTCAGAACATGCCTCTTTACAATCTTTGGTAGAAAAATTGCACATACCATTAAACTTGTGAACTCTAACCAATCACAGAAGTGCAGTCCTGTCATGGATAAGAGGAGAAACATGGAGATTTGCTTATAGGCAAACTCCACAATTAAGCAAATTTCCCACTCTGTTCCAAGTAATCATCTTGTCTGCTGGGTGCATAATTTCAGCCTGTAATAATACCTGTGAATCATGGATGACCTTAAACCTATGTTTGATCACCCATGCTAGCACTCATGAACTGGTACACTCTTGATTGTCAGCTCCAGATCAATTAGGTATTGAAAACATCCACAATATTTGAGATAGCACTCAGAACTGGCACACACTCGATAGTCAGGTCCAGCTCAATTAAGTTATTGAAAAGATGCACAATCGTGTTGCATTTTGTCAAAAGCTCTAGTCAGGTCCAGCTCAATTAGAGTATTGAAAACATGCACAATTGTGTTGCATTTTGTCAAAAACACTACAGCAGTGACCATTGTAGTTTCCCTCTCATAATCTGCAGACAATACTTGAATCAATCACTTGTCAATATGGAACCTCCTAAATCATGAAAATATACAATGGAAAAGTGATTTTGAAAAAGGAGTGTAATTATCTTACCCATGGCTGCTGTTTGCAGGGAAGCTCTTTGGCCAAGAATATTATGAAGGCACTATAGTTGCTCTCCAAATTTTTTGTATAATCTCCTCTGAAGATTGGATTGAATTGCTCCTGCCTTTACTGAAGAATAATTAGATGATTAGGTAGTCTTCCTACAACCTTCTTAGGGTTGCTATGCAAAGCTGCTATGCTACTGTCATGCAAATTCAGCTCTCTGTAGTGCCTTAATAGTATTCCTTATACCAGTAGGTGCGTCTGGGAGGTACTAGACTCAATCTGCAGTAATTGCTCACAAATCAAGTCAGGGTTATGAAGAACATTTCTAACTAAGATGAATCCAGGGGACTAGATCTGCAATAAGTTAGAACGCTATCTTTGATGAATTCTGTCGTTTAAGCATAAAAAGGAACCCAGATCTTTCTTACTCTAATAGTCAAACAACGGCAAATTAGGAATCCAAAATACAGAAACTCTCCCTCCACTACACTTCGTGATCATGGTACCTAATTACCAAAAAGCTCACAGAAAAATCCTGTGGAAAAAAAAAAAAAACTAATCAAGAAAATCTGGTCCCTGACAGACAATGCAAGCAGGAGAAAACCTAATCTTCCTCTAGCTCAAAACAAGGAAAAGAGTCGCAAAGAAGAAATTGCATGTGTTCGTACCTTTCAATCTCTAGGCAACTCACAGAATGAAACTTCCGTCATGCTGTAGTCCCGATCGAAGAAGATCCATAATCTCGAGAATGAGGGCCAAAAGAAAAACAAACAAAAGCTCTCACAAATCCACTTTAGACCTTCACGGGAGAGCTGTGCAACTGCAGAAGCGCCGAAGGCACATTCCCCAGTCGCTCTCCCTTTCTTAGACAAAGGTGCGGATACATTCGCTTCCTCGTGCCGTGTGCAGATATGGCCGACGCATCACGATCTAGCGCTCCGCTTGCGACGCTCGATTCTCCGCACGCTTGTCACGACACCGTCGCGTGTTGGACAAAAGGAGACGACAACAAAGGGTCCCACCGAAGAGGGGTTAGAGATCCAAAAATCGGCCCTTATCAAGGTCAGTTCGGTGACTTTAGGGCCTATTACATCCATTGGTCTAAAGCTATTCCCTACTTTCATCCATTGTATTTTTTTCCTTTCAAATTGTGGACCCACAATTTATCACACTATAGAACCAGTGTTTTCTTTTTAAAAATAAAAATAAATATTTACTTATTATATTTTTAAAATTTTTGTGCTGAATAGAAAATCATGTGGAAATGTGGACTCTTAATTTCCCCAACCGTTTTGTCATTAACCTCATCAAAGATTTTAAAGGCACTTTTGTGAAATGTTTGGGTTTATTTACAGGGCACTGTATATTTATTAATTTGTCTGGTACTAATAAAAGAGAATATTTCATCCACCCCTCAAAAGTGGGAGGGATCATCCACTTGCTTTATTTATAGGCATAAAATCTCTTGTACTCTTAAGGAGTTGAGTAGGCATAAGAACAATCCCTCTCCTACTCTTAACCCCTAAATGTCAACAATGAAGGCAAAATTCCATTGAAAAGTGGACCAATCTTCATGGCAAATAGGTTTAGGTCCTAAATGACAAGCTTGGTGGTAGGGGACTTAATACAAGAGTCCTTAACACCAAGTGTGAATGCACCTTTACCAAAGAACATTGGGGGCAAGCCCATGAGAACATGAGATCACACCTACCAAAGGAGGGAGGTACCTGCCTACAAGAAGCCTCTTAAGTGTAGGTGTAAGACACTTCTTGTAGGCCGTAAGGTGCCTCTTTCACTCTTACCACCTCATAAATCAAAATAGGTTTAGGATCATGATAATACTTGTGCTCTAACATTAGGCAAGGCTCACTAGTGGGGTGGGTACATGCCAGAAAATTGGGGTTGGATTTCAATATTAGAGATATCCCACAACATACTATTTCATCACATATCCAAGCCTTTTGAATAATAGAATACAAAAAATTTAATCCAATAATCTATTAAAATAAATCAAGTCTTTCTAAATTTTGTAGATTTTTTTCATTCTTATGGGATTTTGTTAGACTTTGTTTGCAAAATTGGGTTTTTTTTTTCCAATTCCTTCTATTTTTTTTCTTCAATTTTAGTTTCACTTATAAATATTATTGCTTCTTCATTTTGCATTTTTTAATATTCATTTTCATTTAACCTTTCCATTTTTCACACGAGTGCTTTGCAAGGCCAATGATGGAAAAAATTCAAGAAAACGAATGTTTTGCAAAAACTATCAAAGATATTGTTGATGTTATGCACACCTAAAAAATTGCAATGCAAAATTTTACGATCAAAATTAATACCTTCGAAACAAATAAGGGATGTGCAATGTATAATGTTGACCTTTTAAAACAAAATGTTGTATTATAACCCTTGCACAACAAGCACAAAAACAAAATAAAAAGTAATTAACGAAAAAATAAACAAAGGAAATGAAAAAATAAACATCACCAAAAAAAACCCATAAGTAACCCAAAAAAAACAAATTGAAACAAAAACAACACAAAAACTAATGAACAAAAAAAAAACATTGGACCATGGAAATAAAACACACTAAATAAGTAAATAAATATTAAAAACATTAAAAATAGGGGGGGATTTAAAAACAGATAAAAACTCGAAAAGAAATTTAAAATAAGAAAAAATTATTAAAAAATACAATGAAAATACATAAAAACTGAAAAACATTAAAAAATAGAAAAAAAATTCAAACAACAAAAGATTAGAAAAGAAGATGGAAATAAAACACATAGAAAAAAAGAGATAAAAGCAGGTAGAAAATAAACAAGAAACAAATAGAAAACAGAAAAAATAGAAAGAAAAATAAAATAAAATAAAATAAAACTCAGAAAAAAAGAAGAACACAAAAACATAAAAACTATGAACACAAAAGCAGAAAATACAGGGGGGGAAAACATGAAAAATGTAAAAGAAAAAAAAACATAGAAACAAAACAGAATAAAAGAAAATATATTATAACGAAAGAAACAAAAAAACACAGAAACAACAAATCAACCAAAAAAAATGTTTATATAAGGAACACAAAAAGAACATTGTTGTTGCCAAAAAATCTGCATCCCAAGTTTTCCTCACTTACCAACTCCCCACATACATATTCAAATATGGAAGAATGTGAATAAAAACACATCTGCCAATTTTTTTTCCTTCAAATTGAAACCCTTTCCCTCCAAAACCTTGTTTTCAATTTTTTCCCTAAGTTTATAATGTCTTGACTCCTACCCTTTTGTGAATTGTGATATCTAGATCCAAACAAGAATTTAATATCTTGCTCAGATTCTAATATGTAAATTTTTCCAATATCTGCCCAACATTGGTAATTACCTATTTAATGTGCAAGGAAGGTGTAAAAGATTTACAAGATAGATCACCAAAGTGGAACCCACCTTGATGACTCAGTTGTGATTAATGATTCATTGCATCATTTTTTGTTGTGATGTAATTGAAGTAGCCATCATCCACAACAAAATTTAGCCAAATCTGGTTATAATAATAATAATAATAATAATAATAAAGTTTAATCATCTTTCACATTGTTGACTAAACAATTGTTGACATAACGATCATTATGCAAGGTGGCTTCTATTGTTGTGGAACCATGAACAATCGCTTCCTAGCCAAGCAAATCGCTTCCTAGCCAAGCAAAATGTCTTTTGATGTTGGCATGTGAAGGGGTTGTTAGCCTTATTATCATCTTTCATTATCAATTCCTCCATTAGTGCTTGGATAGCATAATATTAAATTTTCCCTACTAATTCCTCTTGCCATGAACCGCCTTAATCAAAACCAGCACATTATACGATCAAGTTAACAGTGCATAGTTGTTACATGGTTGTAGGCACTACTTGTGTTCTCATATGAAACAACATGGTGGCCTATTCATGGTGTATATTTAATTGAACCTATGTTATCATTATATATATTAACAATATGTAACGTGCATAGAAAGTGACATGACAAGTTGAGTTTGAACTCACATGATGACCAGGAAATGAAGCTAGTGTCCATCGTTCCTATAGGTAGGTTTTAAAGTTATAAACAATTTGGTGGCCACATTCCCATGAGTTTTTTTGAGCAAAAACCTTGGGTAAAATGGTATCCACATTGACAAATGTTTTGAAATTTGCATCATCTTCATTTAAGCCCTTGGAAAAGGCCCATGCAATCTGCATATTTTGAACAAACTCCTTGGACGATTTGTTGTTGTGGAACCTTGGTATAAAATCACAATGAATGGTGCATCCCTTTTCCATGTCCAAATATGGCATAACCATAGTGTTACTTAAGAGTGAGCCATGCTTAAAGTACTTTGTCCCCCACCTCTTTGTCTTTCTTCCATTTTGAAATTCAATCTTGAGTAACCTATAAGCTTATACATTTTAACAAAATGTACCTACACATGTTTGACACAACGTTCTTTGCAAGTGTACGTACAAGCATGAAATCCAACCACTTGTCAGACTAAGTGTTTCAAAGTTTGTGAGACACTCAAGATCACATAAGAATATGTCAATTTCCATGTTTTTAAGGCCTTTAAAGAAGATGTCCAAAGTTGTGTCAACTCTTAATTCATCCAACAACTTGTCAACCTTACAAAAAAGTAGAGATAATCCAGTAACATGTTAACACCAATATATGGCAAGCAAGAACCAACTTCAACATCCACCTATCAAATGATGGGAGTAAATGATTACCTAGAAGTTTGCCACAAATGTTGTAGTGCTTCATCTTTCAAGGGCATAGTATGGCAATGCAACATTCTCATGGACAATGATTGTTGATTTTCATTGTAAGGTCCAAAGATGGCTAGAGCATGCACCTCATCAGACAATGTACAACTCACAATTTGTGACGTTGTTGTCAATGCAAGTTCCTTGTTGAAATTTCTTGCTAGCTAGTCCACATAGGGTTTGTAATCTAAATCTTGACTTGCCAAGCACATGCGCATATCTAATTGGTTGCATTCAATGTTTGAATCAAACAACGATAGATTACCCAACTGACTAAGGTGTAAGCTTGACCCAAACTAACTAAGGTTTGCTAGGTGGGTTATAAAGTTTAAATTTGGTTCAAGTTGGGTGAAATCTCTTTGCAACAAACTATTCAATTTGAAGCTAAGTTGTGTTGGATTTTGTGTTGTCCACATTAAGATTGTTGTAGGTAGAGAAATAGTGGATGTGACAACTTTGGTATTTTGCTGATCCAACAAACCATGTTCTTCTACCAATAACACCACAAATTGATTGTCTTCCCCATTAGTTGTGCAAGGGTGTTGGTCCATTTCATCAATGAGCATGTGAGCAATTATTAATGTTGGGCCATGGGTGAAAAGGTTATCACCATCAAAGATTTCAATGTTTCGCCCCATGAACAATTGTTTTCCCAACTAAGTACCTTTGCATGTGAAAATCCTTCAATTTCATCCATGTAATTGCCTTTGATCCACATTCAACTAATTTAAAACTTGGAATGCTTCCTAATCCAAGTTTTTAAAAAATTGGTTGGTAGAGGTAAATGTTTTCCATGTTACACCACGTTATAGAAAAATGGAAATATGTTATAATTTTGTTTACTATAGGAAAAATCATGCTACACATCAAATTGTAAAAATGGTGTTCATAGGGAGGACCTACAAACCTATTCTTGCAATAAGCCATCCAAGATCAATGTCTTCTCTTTACATCAACCATTTTGTGAACATGGAGTCAAAACAATTGCCAACAACACCCCATTCGTGAATTTGCCAACCATTAATGAAATCCTTCATGCTAGCAGTTGCAAAATCTTGGATGGCTCGCAATTGGACATTTTGTGCCCAAGTATAAAATCTTGACCACCAATTGGAGCAAATTATATTGTATTCAAATTGGGCTTGGGCTTGCCAACCTTCTCATGCCAATGACCCCACCCCACCTACAAACAACATGGGCCCTTCCTTTCACATTATTGTGAGGATTATTTACCATGGCTTATTGTTTAGCCTTTTAAAAAACCATTTTCCATAAATGTTTTTAATAGCATTTTACAATGGGTGCACCAGAAGAACGTGTAACCCTTTTGAAAATGTGTATAACTTAAGAAATCTAGCACACCATGGAATTAAGTAAAACATACCAACCCTTTCCATGTTACAGATTCCATCATATGACTATGGCTTCATTGTTGCTATGTGTCCAAAGAAAGTTTGGGGCAAGGGCCTTCAAAGCAAGAACTGTTGTGAAGATGTCAAAGAGTGGGTGCCACCTCCACTTTCTTTGCTTGATTTCTAGAGCATCAACTGCATCAAAGTTGTGCATTTTGTTGTCCACATATTCAACAATCTTTTTTTCATACTCCTCCAACCATTGGGCTTCAAGCTTTTTGTTATTTCGTTCCAGTAACTTGTGTTCAATATACTCAACCAATGTGTAAAATTCATCCTCTGAAGTTGCAGGATTCATCGCATAACTAACTGAAATATTCATATCATTTCGTTGCGAATATGTGCAACAATGTTGTGGAAAATAAATAAAACCAAAGTTAAAGGTTGGATTTAGAAGGTTACAAATGGGTTGCATGTTATAAAGGTTTTTTTTAACAAACCTCCAAATCCATATGGCATTGTAAACCAAAAATCTCATAAATGCAGTAGTGGAGGTATTTGTAGCTTACTTGATCTTTATGGGTCCACAACCCAAATGATGCCATAAATGTGCTATCAATCCATTCATTCCATCCCTTTGTACAAGCCCAATAACTTGCAAGCTTGGCCTTAAAATCATCCAAGGAAGAGTTTTCCCAATCAAACTTCCTCAACATGTAAGGAAGCAAATGAAACAACCTTGGTTGTAACTTGAATGGTAGAAGTACAGGAGGTTCTATGGGACCATGACGTGTTGATCAACTTCAACTTTTACAAGTTTTCAATAATGATTACATGCCCCTTGGATGTCTCTCAATGTGTGCAAGTCTCATAGAATAACATATGGGTGTAGTGGAGATGGATGCATAATGTGTGAAGGTACAGGGATACTTTGATTTCCACCCCCCATGTTGGGATGATGTGGACTTAATACACCAGAAATTCTTACCTTTGACATGTCTTGGAGTATGTCTTGGCTTTTAGTACCAAGGCTATTGTTTTCCCACTTTTGTCCATCATCCAATGAAGTCTTGTCTATGTTACCAACAATGGTATTTGTATTTTGATCATGTGAAGTTAGCACCTTGGCTTTCTTATTAATTTGTTTTGAACCTTTGAATTCATTTACATCTAATTCTTCCTTTTCATTTGACATATCCAACATAGAGCTTTCAATTGATGTACTTGCATGTTGTTTTTTGGGTGACAGCCCTGCCTTACATCTTCCCATCCCTTGTCCAAAAGATTTCAGCAAACCTTTTTGATGTTTTCTACTATAACGAAGTTTTGGTAATAAATATTTCAGAAATTTGAACCTACACACTTGGACATGAATGTGTTTGGCATTGATTGGAGCTCTCTTTAAAGTTGTTTCTACATCTACATTAGCTTGGGTCTTATCTTCAATTCAATAGAAGAGGCATCATTTTTCTCAATTTGTCGCTTTATTTCATTTGACAATTACACATTAGGCAAATTAGGCAACATTGGAATAGATATGAGATTATTTGTTATTGGGTCCTTAGGAGCATCCAGGCACCTTTTAGACTTGTGGTCAGAAAGTCACAACTTACTTAACCATTCCCCTTCACAATACACACATTGGAAATTAGGACAATATTCATTTCCATTTAATGGGGTCACACATGATGAAAAAATCTTTAGCAAAAGCTCATTGTATAGTTCAAAAGTAACCCATTGTTTTATGAATTAAGTAGACTTCAACTTCACGTAATACCTCAACAACCTTTCAAACCCATTTGGCCCTTTTCTCTCCTTCTTCTTTATAGCCATATTAAATAGAGTCTCCAAAACACAAAACTCTTCCAATGGCCACTCGACTTTCTATTGCTTCCTATAACAACGTAGACCCACCACCATGTTAGAAGAAACTATTTGTAACTAAGCTCACGCCCATAATTATGTAAAAAAAAATTATAACTTAAAAGGTGTGTATAATTTTTTGTTGAAATTTTTCCTACATTGCTCTTTTGTTTGTTTTAGGGTTTTACATTTTTAGAAGGTTTCGAGCTTGATACCCATGTCATCATCACCCCCATCTCCTACCCATTGTTGCTACAATAACAATTCAATTATTGTTCAATCCTCCAACTTAAAAAAGGAGAAGTACCTATGTGATTTGTTGCAAAACTTGATTTTGTAGTCAAATGTTTACACTTGGATGGCAATATTTTGCAACATGCCCTTCAAATGAACGACATGACCCTAGTTGCCATCATCAAGGAAGAACTTGACAATGTCACCACAACTTTTCTCAAACACTTATAATAAAGCACATGATAAGCTTAAAAGCAAACTTGAAATGGAAATATTTGTGGAAATGCATACATAGAAAAAGCTTTGAAGCAATGGAACAACAACTAAACTTAGACAATCTAAAGAACAAAATTGAGACATTGCTGAAATTTGGAGCTCACCAACAACAACATTGAAGCTAGGGGAAACAAGACGAAGAAATGCAAAAGCGTTGAAATGTGAGTGAGAAAGAATAAACCCTAATGCGAAGGAGCTAAACCCGACACGAGTCGAGAGGGGGACATGCATGGGGCATGGGGTCCATGGCATCGTTGGTACCATGGATCCCCATGTGGATGGGCATGTGATGGCAGGCTACGAAAATCTCGTAACATGGGTACGTTTCCCGAGCCGTCGGATCAGGGGGGGATGTTACAAGAACGGGGGTGGCGGTGGGAGGATGGGCAGGGGGAAGGGGGATGGGGTGGGGGCAAAACATGTCCTGGCGGGTACTTTGGTACCGGACGCATTCATTTCCTTTGGCCTGTTTAATATTTTATTACCCTACCAGGTAGTAAATACTTATATAAATGGGTAAGCATCATAGGTAAGGAGGTAGGGAATGGAAGTAGTTACTATGTAATAAGTAGGTAAATAGTTAGTATATGCACTTTGGTGCCTACTAGAAGTAGATGCATGTGTGGATGGTTAGTAGTTAGTAGGTACCTGACGTGACTGTCGTTAGTACATACCCTGTTACTGTGGTTACTACATTCCCTGTTACTGTGGTTACTACATTCCCTGTCACTGTGGTTACTACATTCTTAACCCCTGTGGTTAAGTCTGCGATAGTTAGCATAAATGACTGTTTCCTGTTCACACATCATCCATCCTGCGTGGTGCCGGTCTTTAAAGTACTTTAACCATCCATTTGTTTTTTATGTTTTTTTGTTTTTTTGTTTTTATTTTTTTCCCATTTGTGGGTTCCACTTTTGGTTTTGCAAATTCCAGTTATTATGAGAATAAAGAGAGTTAACACAGGTGAATAAATGGGCAAGAACACTTCGGAACAAGTCCTGGTATAATCGGAACCCAGCATGCATGGATGACGGAACAAAATATATCACGCCCACAGGGCTTGATGTTCCTGGATGGTATAGGTATTGTGTTATGTGTTGTGCGGAACTCAATTTGTAAATTAAAAAATAGGGTAGATTTGGGGACTCCGACTGAGCCTTGTCACGATACTTGTGAGGGGGGTGGGGTGGGTGGGGTGCCACTGGTACTTGTATCAAGAGTCCAGATTCTGAAAGGCAATAATGGTGCCAACTAACCAATTGGAAAAAAACTCTCCACAACCTTGTCAGCAGGGGACCAAATGTAATTTATCTATCCATAATACTCAGCATTATTTCACTTCTTTTTTTTCAGTACGGAGTCATCTGTTTCCCTGTTCGGTGTATCCAGGTTTGTGACAAATTGCAAAACAACTGAAATCTAAGACATCTTATCCTCAAAGGTTCTACTTATAAGGAGGAGTTTTTAGTCAAAAAAACACTCCCCCCCCCCGCCCCCCTCCCCCCTCCTCCCAAACCTACTATGCATGGACCTTGAGTTTTAGGTATATGAAATCAAAGGCCTTGTAAGATGCATTTGGGGATCTCTTTTCCCCTTTCCCTGTAGAATCCATTTTGTTCGGACCACAGCTCGTGGAGGTTTCGAGGTTACTCCATGTCTAGTTCAGGAGTTCATAGTTGCTTTTTTTTTCCACTTTGGGTGGGAATCATCTTGTCTCTTAGATGCGAGAGAAGAAAGAATGTGTTTTTTTTGGGGTTGGGGGAGAGAGGGGGATTGATTCTGAAGATGAGTCTAAGTTTTGGACTTAAAACTCTAAGCAAAAAAAAAACCAAGGAAAACAAAAGAAAGGGGTGGACTAGTTAACTAAACCCAAAAAGAGACCAAAAAAATCAAGGAGAAAAAAAAGGGAGAGTGTAAGGGAGAGGCCTCGGGTGATGGAGGCTAAGTACCATTAATACCTTGGCAGCTTTGGAACAAATTATTTGATTCTTAGAAATGCTAAGATTTTCAGAGATACTTTTCTCAAATAGAAATATTTTGATTTCTTTTTTTTTTGAAAAATTCAACATCAGTTTTCCTTTTCTTAATTCCTGATGACTACTATCATGGGCAAAAAAACAAAGTGAGGCCACTTTTTTTACGCTCGGTGTGCAAGGGCATTACCGAAATGAGGTGAGAGGGCATTAACTGAAATAAGGGCTCGCCTCCTTTCGGGTATGCCCTCACCCTTGTGCTTCACCTTTAAGGCTTATACACTAAAATTACACCCCAAAGCCTAATTTACAAGGGCCCCAAAAGAAAAGGAAAAAATCAAAACACCCTGACGACATTCCTTGCTCCTCGTCAATAAATGCGCTTTCGACGTAAGTACTTTTCCTTGCCACCCCTATTTTTCTCTTTTTTTTAAAAAAAAAGAACTAATAAAGCCAATCGTCCCAACGGTGCTGAGTCAGGATGAGACAGGGGAACAAGGGAACACGCTCGAAGGGAACAGGCAGAACAAGAGAAAACAGCCCTAATCTCAAAAGGCCAAAACAAGAGAACCTGTTATCGACAGCAGGAGAACGAGTGAACAACGATAGTGAATGCATATTGACCCACATGCACATATAGACGTGGCCATGCTTTGAAGTACTGGTGACGTGTCGTACGCCACCGCATGACCCGGGTTACTTCCTGCGCCCCCCCCTACCTTCCCCTGTATGACCGGATATACCGGTCACCTGCCGCCGCGAGGTTTTGCCCAGGGAAACCGGTAGTATGCGGTTGTCATTATCCACAAAAAGGAGGGTAAATTCAACGGGTAACCCATCGTTAATGCGGTAACCGCTGCCGGGTACGAGGGGCGGGGCATTAAAGCCCGCGGAGGACGACGGTGTTCCATTCCATTCCATTCCTCCCTCGCGTTTCTTCCCACAGCCTCCCTGGACGCTCCGACTCTCTCCTCTCTCGCGTTTCTTCTCGCTGATCTGCGATCTGAATTTCCTTGTTTTCTGTGCCTGTGTGGTCTGCCGATTGAGCTCCCTCTCTTGTCTGTTTTGTCCCCGATTTCGGCTAGTTGTGTGATATTGCTTAATATTGAGTTTTCATTTTTTAATTTTTTTTTAAATTTTGGTTTTGTGGTTTTCTGTGCTCAGGGAGGTGTCGTCCTCGTCTTCTTGTTGTTGTGTTTTTTGTTTTATGTGTATTTTCTTCTTGTGTCTCATTCGACGGAATTGGATGTGTTTGTGATAAAAGGCTGATTTTTTCTTTTTGGCGATTGTTTTTGCAGATTCCGATTTCATTGAGGAGTAATTGTAGTAGGCGGATTGCAGCATATTTGTTGTTTTGTTCCCCTAGTCTTGATTCGGAGGTTTTGGTAGTATTAACCGGAGCAGAAGGGAGAACAGCAGACGTATTACGGCAGGAGTTTCTTGTTCGTAAATCGGCAATTTCCTCCCGTGACGGACGATTTCCATGCTTGAAGTTGGATAGTTGTTCACGAAGCTGTTACCACGGTCTGGAGCCGTCAACTCTTTTTCTTTATAACGAAAAACTTCTCTTCCGGGGCCCTTGTTTTCGCGCGTGGTAGACAGGAGAAGAGAGAGAGAGAGAGAGAGATCTGCAAGATGTTGGCTGTGATTCACAAGTCGATTGCTCATGCACCCGAGGAACTGAGCGTCCCTGAAGCCAGCAGTCCTGACTGCCGGACCAAGGGTGGCGAACTTCTTGCCAAGTTCCAAGTGGCTTATCCGGATGCAATGTCTGTCCATTTCGATGGCAACAGTGCCATGGCTTTCACTCACAAGAACCAGGCTCTACTGCGACCAAGGTATAAATATTGCCATTTTCTTAGCGCTTGCAAGCTTTCGTCCGTTATATGCCTTTGCGGTTCAGTACTGTGATCATGTATCTGTTTGAAACTTATGCTGCACTGGAGTCTTTCGATACTGTTCCTCGTTGAAAGTCGCCCTGCATGTCCCCTAAGTTGTCTTCTTGGAATTGTTTCGTGGTCCGACATGTCCAGAAGTTGATGAGCTTTGTACGATTTCGCACTGCTCTCTGTCCTTACACGAGATCAAGTCTCTCTGAATGCGTGCGTGCAGATCATTTGCAGTAATCGACGATGTGTACTGTATCTACGTGGGAATGCTGGAGAATCTGCCCCTGCTTAGACAGCGGTATGGCCTTACGAAGAATATGGACGAAGTGGCGCTCATTATAGAGATGTACAGATCAATCCGCGATCGCGCTTGCTACTCCGCAGATCAAGTGATAGGGGATCTGATCGGCTCATTTGCATTCGTTCTATATGACAACAAGGCGCACAAGCTGCTCGTTGCTTCTGTGAGTACCTACCTGACTACTTTTTCTGTCATGTGAAAACCGTGGAAATCCGCTTTTTTGTATCAGTGCATGCTCTGCCTTAGCATATGGCCTCCGTAACAACTAGCGTGTCGCATGCCAAGATTGCGTCATTGCCCATAATGCCTCCACATCTTGGTTCTTATCCTCCTTACTCTTGGTCATCTGCAGGATCCTCAAGGCAAGATACCATTCTGTTGGGGCACATGCGCTGATGGAGCCATCGCATTCTCAGATGATTCTAAACTCTTGAAACAAGGCTGTGGCAAATCGTTGGCTCCCTTCCCACAAGGTATGCTAGATCGTGTCATAGGAGGTCAAAATTTGTACCATGATGAAACGGGTTCTAAAGCTTCAGTACCTAACTAGTGTTCTTTATTCCGCTTTGGTGCTTGAAATCATGATCTGGTGATGTCTTTTGCAGGCTGCTTTTTCTCCAGTTCAGATGGACTACACAGTTTTGAGCACCCAATGAGCCCCTTGAAGCCTGTTCCCCGAGTGGACAGCCAGGGTCAAATGTGTGGCTCCTTGTTTAAGGTGGAGATTATTCTAATAACAGATCTTCTTCATTTTTTCCTTGTAGTTTGAATGCACTCACCTGGGCCTTTTCTCATGGTGTTCTGTTGATCTTCTTTGTCCATGACTTGCTGTACATATAGGTATACTTGCTCTTCACTCTGCAGGCAGATCTGCAATGTGTTGTGCTGGATGCTAAATTGTGTACAACTCATGACTGGATGACACAGGTTGAAAACAAGGGAGTGGGAAAAACCTTTGATTTTGCTCCAGCTCTAGGACGCAGCATGACTTTTCCACTGCCTCGCCACTCAACATGAATACTGTGCAGGTGGTAATAAAATTGACTTGGCATATATACAGTCCACTGTCACCTCATTGTACAGATGTAAACAGTATGTGAGTGCAAATTCACATGGGAAAGAAGACTTCAACCAAAAGTACAGAGGTGGAGGAAAATGACTCCACATGTGTCACTAATGGCAGCTCATTTTATGGGAGACAATTCACATGCATGCTGGAGGACAGGTTAGCAAACTTGGCATGGGTGCAAGTCCCAGGAGTATTCCTACAACCAAAACTTGTGTTGCTGACAATCCCAGTTTGTACATTTGGTGATGTCTTCCTACAATGAACATAGGAGACTTCCTTTAATCAAATTTGCTGTTTAGGGCACTGTCACTCCTGGCATCTTTTACTCTTGAAAGATATTTCCCTTGGAATTAGAGCTAGAATGTTTGATTGGTTACCAGTCACTCTTCCACTTTGAAATGAGGTTCTTTTATGAACTGCAGGCTCCTACACAAATGCAACATGGAGTTCCACCGAATGGACAGGGTTTTGTTCAGGTTAGTTTGTGGACAAAGTATATATATATATATATAATAGATTGTGAACTGGTAGTGTGAGATGACTAGTGATTTGTCTTCATATGTTACTGGTGAGAAAGTGTGGTACATTCCCTGTAAATTGTTGTGAGCCTTGAATTTCACATACATGGTTTGAAGATTCTGCTCTGGAAATGGGAAGGCCTGGATGAACCTCGAGAGGCTAGAGGTGTTGACTGTCACTGTTTCTAGCTCATTCTCTACAGTTTTGTTTGAGGTACTAAACTGATTGTTAAAGGCTTTTATTGCTGTCTAGCATCAAGAGCATGTATGTCAGGTATCTCTTAACCCCCTAAAGTAGCTGTTTCTGCATTGAACAAGAAAGAAGTATTGGAGAAGGCAATAGAAAACCAGAAACTAGAAGACATTCAGCATTATAACTTAGGTTGTATGTGCAGTATGTTGAGAGTAGCTATGGGGTGGAGGGGAGGAGGGGAAACCTTATTAACATGAAGGTGTTGCAGTCCCAAGAAATAATTTTTTAGAGAGGTTATGTTATGGTTCCAGTTGTTCACATCCGTCAGGACTGATATTTAGTTGTATAATTGTTCTGTGATCTTGTTCACACAAAACGCAAAAAGAAATGTATAAAAACACCCAACATTTTAAGGCTGATAGATCATCCACTGACATGATGCGACATGAGCTTCTGCTGTGCTGGTATGCTTGTTCTTGGAACTGTTGTTCAAGTTCAAGCTGCTGTCCATATTCAATTCTGATGTCTCTTGCACTGTAGTATGAAATATAGCAGCAATCCCAACAAACAGTCATTGTAAACCTGTGGTAAAACTCTGTCACAAGAAACTAGTGGTAAAGAAGAGAACTAGAAAGAAACAATATATGCAAGCAGTTGCTAGTTAATTATCCATGCAGTGAGACAATCTTTTACAACTAAAAAGAAGGAACCAGTCCTGTGGATGTTGTTAACTCTTGATCACCTATTTTCTTATAAGTGCACTGCTTTTGGAGTCCCTGTTCTGTGGATGTTAGTTTTGGTAACGCTCCTTTCCTTTGCTTGCAATGCTTTTGGTGACTGCTGCTCGTTATGCAGAAACTGAACATTAAGGTTGGGATGGCAGAATATGTCGTGTTTTCCTTCACCACATTATCCTCCTGTGATGCTTATTATGGTCCTCCAGACCATAATGCAATGGAATGACCTCACGCTTGTCTATTATTATGTTGGTTGCATCACCTAGCTTGTCCCAATGGGCTCGCCTGGTGTTTTACCCAACATAATGCATAGGAGCTTGACCATTCCATGATATCAAAAAATGGAACGATAGATCCTGTATTTTCCAAAACCTGAATGGTGTGCTGGTAATGTGTTTGTTAGAGTTCTCATACTAGAGACACCCTTGTCCTCTAATATGCTTGAATTGAATTTGCTACAAACAAACATCCCATTATCAAAACAAACTTTTTGTCAATGCAATTGGAAGTTTTACAAAAGCATTGATATAGTAAGAAATTTTTTGATCTCAGTTCATAATAACATGACTAAATTAAAGAAAAAGGATCAAAATTCATTGCGGAAAGCAAAATTTTGTGTTTGGGATATAATCTCAAGTTGTGTGTTTCAAATCATAAAACTGATTTGAAATTCGAAAACGCATAAAGTTTTGATTTTGCAATCTTTTTTTGTTTTTTTTGTTTTTGCAAGTTTTATCATTGCACATTGTTTTGATGTGTATTCCACGAAGTTTTGGGCTTGGATTGTTGCAAGTGTTTTAGATGAGTAATATTCTAAATCACATTTTTAATGTGATGCATCATTCAAGATAATTTTGTGTGATTTGCTTTATTTGTGTGCACAATGATAGTTGTAGATACCGACATGGTACCACAGTACTGCATAACTGAGGGATGATGTTTTCAAGCAGAAATGCACAAAATCTGCTACTAGGCCCCCTTTCATTTCATTCAAAATAGCTTCAGTTTTTCTCATTGACTGACCATCCATTATACAATATACTGCATCAATTCTTCTCCAGATTGTCTCTAGAGTTCCTGGTCTCCATTAGTTTTTCCTGCATGACACCATTAAGAAATAAATAAATAAATAAATGCAGAGAAAAACACCTGGCAAGGGAATAAGAGAAGAAAAAAGAAAGGACTGAAGTCCAAACAAAAGACCACACCCCAAAGTGCAGAATGCACAATGGGGAGCCCTAAGAATTAAGAAAGCTGTTGGAAACACATGAACACCTTCAAGAAGACCTTGCTAGGAAATAATTGCAGACCTTGAAAATAACATTGTAAACACACCTATCATTAGTGCAACCGCTTGAACCTTCTGCCTCTTCCTCATTGGAACCATCAGTACAAGGTTCTAAACCCTAAACCAAAAATGGATCAAACTATGGGTAGGAAAAGAGTGAGAAAAGAGCATCAAAACCTCAGAAAAAACATAACCCTCCTTCCCTTCTCAAGAAATCCAAAGATTATTGTAAGAATAAGTCATAGACAGAGAGTCAAGTGAACAAGTTCTAAAAATGATTGGATTCAGCGGAGTAAGGCCATAACAAAATTTGGGCTAGACTTCTGTGATACAAACTAGTCCTTGACATTTTGGCTGGAAAACATGAGTTTGAACGAATTAGAGGGTACAACAGCCCATCACCAAACACTTTTCCAATATTTTCCTCATTTCTTAACTAAATTGAGTGATTTTTGTCTCATTGGACATGCAAACTGGAAGGCTACAAATGCTCTTTGTTGTCAGAAGTAAAGGGGCAACACAGAAAACACAAGAAGAGGATGAGTGATAGTTTGCTTCAAAAATTTTGAAAAAATGGTTATAGACCCCTTTCTAGTTCCAGGCCCCATATCTTCCTCATTTTTAGTCCATCTTCAGTGATTAAAACTTGATGGGTGCGTCAACTAGGACTTTACAAAACTTCTTTGTATTCCAGAGGCAAAGGTGCAATGATCAAAAATTTCAAGCTCCAAATCCTATTCTGTTTTAATTCACCAGTCACCAAACACTGAAACACCCATATCTTCCCAATTCCTTTACCAAATTGAGCAATTTTTGCACTATTGGAAGCTTTAGGTGTAGGACAAACGTTCTTTGAGATTCAGAAGCAGATGAACAATGTGTGAGGATACAAATTCCTTTGAATCGCTCACTGGTCTATCTACCCATAATGACTGCATTCCATCATCCAGATCTACCAAGCAAGTACGAATTTGATTGCAAACAGATACTGAGTTGGTTCACAATTTGAGATTTGCTTCAAGTCAGCAGAGAAGACTGCCTCAAAAGAGTTGCAAATAGCTCAGTTATTTCTGAAAGACAATTGAAACAGTGGTTGAGAGTATGCATAATCCAGCATGGTTGACTGAGTTTCTCTGTAGAATATGTTAGAAAGAATGTTAATTTTAATGGTAAGACTTGGGCAGTGCACATTCACTGCTCTATATAAAGACCACTGCGGTAGCTGCGGCCAGTAGGGTAGAACAGTCCATCAACGAACACTTTGGCAGATCCTTCTCAATTTTCTCCATTTTGAGTGTTTTAAAATATCATGGGAGCGCTAACTTGAGCTTTTCAATTCCTCTTTGAACAGCAGAGGCAAAGGAGTAATTACAGAAGAGAAAGAAGAGAAATAAGCTTTTCCAAGTTATAAAACATGTTTTTCTTCTTTTTTCAATGCTCATAACTTTCTCATTTCTTGTTCAATTTAAGTGATTTAAGAGCGCAACCTTACGATCTACAAATCATCTTCGAACCCTAAAGGCAATAGAGCGATTTTCAAATACTTTTTTGGGTGTTCGGCAAATAGTCTTCGAAGTGTGCGGTGGTTTTTCGTTTCCACCATTTGACCCTACTTTGGAGGGCCACATCTGACTCATTTATTGATCTTTTTCAACGATTCAACTTTCTGTGGGTGCGCAAATAGTAGGGCCTCACTTCCTCTTTGGGCATGAAATTCAAAGGAGCACTCTCCAGAAATTCGTAAACCCTAAAGGAGCACTTCTGAGACACTAAGTGTTCGGCGACCGACCTGGATACCCTATTGGATCACACTATTCAGGGTCTTCCTTCCTGACCACATAAGGGGATTTCAAATGGGCAATGAATATAGGATACAGATTTTTTGCTTCCGATTCTAGCAAAGTCAGCTACAAAGCTCACGATAGAGGTTTGACCATATTTCAAAGGATGACTGTCTTTCAACTTTTCTGAATGTACAATGATGGATTTGATACCGGGTTCTCTACTAGATTCTTTGGGCACTGAAGAGTGAAAACCCACCAAATCAGCTGATAAGCATGCCAACTCTCTGCTGTCACCCCTCAACTGAAAGTAAGTCACTCCTGTACAGCTATAATATCCGAAGCAAGAAGTGGTGTGCTTGTCCAAGGACTGTATTTCAAGGAGTGGTTACTGCTACTGTTGAGCCAGAACCCTACTAGTTTTTGGACAACTGGACAACCACGCCCTCAAAGAAACATCAAGAGAAATTGCATGGAATGTGAACCAAGGCAGTTATCAACTACAGGTATAGTTTGGAGATTGGCATGTATGCTAAAACTTTGCAGGGCTACAGACAAGAGTGCTTTTGCTCTCTCAAGTGCTTCACCTTCAATCACATCTGTGCAAACTCAGTGGGGCTGGTGGGCAAATGAGCAAGGAGGGAGAAGGCACAAGGGAAGCATGCTGAAGCTGATGACGGTTAGGAAACCAAGAATGGAAATTTCAGCAAGATAAGTGTGAGGATAATACCGATGTTGAGAGAGAACAGTTGCAGTGGCAAAAGACAAAAGCTCACCAAGACTTCACCCAGTGTTCGCCTACATTGATTTTGTCCAAGATCTACAGCCCAGCATCCATAAGTGGATCACATTACAGACATTCCATAGTTAGTCAGTAGCAACAAATTGGTTTGAATAGATTATGCTGTGCAATTGCCAATAATATCTTTCAGTGCTCTGTGTTTACATCATTCATTAAATTTCCTGACCACTTCACACAGTTCACTTTCTCAGAGGACTAAAGATTCCCATCATGGAAGATTCTACAGTGTGTTACTCCTAACCTCTGGTATTGACAGGGATCATTCAATATCAGGAATATGAAGTTTATTCAGGTTATAAGAAAATATAAGTGACACAGCAACTGCTCTTTCCCCATGCAGTCAGTGCAGGCATTCCCCAGCCATTGTGAGTGGCCTTTCAGTGTTCTGAATGTGGTGGAAACTGGCATGCCTTCAGCACAGGCAAGCAACCATCTCGATGACAATCCATGATATATGACACGCCACAATTGCTTGAACCGTAGGCTCTTACCAATAAGAGCCCCAACCACACTCAAGGTTTTGCATCACTGGATCTGCTAGCATATAACATGGACCAAAGACACTAATGCTGATCAATGAATGGTTTAGTGCCTTACAGAGTTGAAAATTCCAACAAACATCTATGGCAAGGAGATTACACACCTGTTTCTCCAAAACCTTTTCAATCTTCAACATCATGAACATCTAGTATTGATACAGTTATTCAGGAAATACTAATTAAATTAATGGAGAAAAAGACACAGCATGTCTTCCTCTCATGCTGTGGAGACCATTGTGCAGGACTTTGCCTTTTTGCTGTGAATGTGGTGGAAACAGGGCTCCTTGGGCACAGTTAGCCGCTTTGATGACCTGGCATGATCATAATAGTGCAAATATGTGAGATCAACAGGCCTACAAATGCAGATACATTTTGCTGCATACAAATAAATACCAACAAACTTCTGCCCTGTCATGCACAACCCTAGTATGATTAAACACGCACAAGGCTCAGAGGAATACCGTTGGGGTATGAAAGGCCGATCAAAATATGGCATCAGTTGTGCACGAGGTACCATTTCCCTCCTCATTCTTCTTATCTCTTCCTGTTCTGCCAACTGCATTGTGATAATTATGAGCACCAAATCAGTGGAGGTCAGATCCCATAACATACTAAAATGTAGTGGAGTGAGTAACAAGATGAGAAGCAAGAATCAGAGATCTACTGTCAACATCATGCTGACAATTATATGGAACAAACCTGTCGCATCCTCTCCTCCTCTTGTCTCTCTAACTGCATCTGAAATCTCCGTTCAGCAACCTGCACCATTTAACAGACCAATTCAAATTAGAAAGAAAACAGCAACATAACCCAGAGATAAGGAAGTTGGATTCCAAAACTACATGTTTTGGCAACAAAGGGCTCAGCAACATACATAATTGTCAAACTCTGCACGCTCGTGGGCCCTGATTTCACTGAGTAGTCTGAATTCGACAGGTCTGGTCTGCTCCCTTGGTGGAGGCTTATAAGGCACCTGCAAAATTGTACAGATACTGCTGTTACTAATAACATGATGATGCCTGTGGTTCATCTGCAACACTAGGTAATTTGGAAACCAGAAAAACACAAACAGGGCCATACATCAGGTTCATCAGTAGTCCACGGTAGGCCTTGGGCAACAGGAACACGCAGGCGCTGTTCCTCACGAAACAACTGTTCCACTCTCTTGGCAAACTCATATTCTTTCAGGGCTCCTCTCTCCTGCATGCATGTACAATGTCAATTTCCAACTTGTCCCTCAAATACATTCAGAAAAGGACTCCTAGCATTCCCTCAAAATGAACTTCAGTAAACCAAAACATCTTCAAAAGCAAAGCTTGTATGCTCATAGGAAGATTATTACCTCTGTACGGAGTCTGAAGGGTTGCAATGAGGTGTAACGCTTAAGCCGATGATTGCTTCTAACCTCTGCCTGACTCTGAGTTGCAAATGTCCCATCAGTCACACCTGACTCACTGGAAGTTGATGAGCCCCCATCATCACTGCTTACCTGCTCCTTCCCACACATGTATTATTAATACAGAAGGAAACAAGATTACAATCACAGAGAGTCTATGAAAGACCATTTATGTTGTGGTAAATCAATGTTGTGTACATATTCTGAGAGTTGGATAGAAAAAAATAAGGAGAGCTACTCCTCACATCATCATCTGATCGAGGAACAGCATCCAGAGCAGAAAACACAGGTCCCCATCCTTTGTTGTGCTGTTCCATTGGCTCTGCAGTGCTGCATGAGCCACTGTCATCACTACAACCTGCCATAGTCATCTTTTGCACCTCCTCCTCCTCCTTAGCATCTACCAGGTCTGGTGTTGCAACCATTGTTTCATCCCAAGCCTGCACCTTGCCAATTGAGCACTTCAGGACTGCAGGGCTCACTTGTCCATGGTCTGCAACAAAATTTTGCAAAGCTTTTGAGGTTCCAACACCTGGGCGACCAAACAACCTAGCAGGCTTTGTGTCATGTGTTTCTTCTTCCATGAGCATGATACTCTCAAATGCCTGTACCAGCACATGAACACCACCTTCTCCCTCTGGAGCAAGCCGAGTGACTGCTTCTCTGATCAAGGTATCTGACATCCAATTTTCTGGATTCTTCCTCTCAGCTGCGGCCTGCTGTCTGAGGGATACTGCTGCATCTGAGTAAGCTTCATCACTCACAGTGAAAAGTCCCCTTCCACTGCTACTCTGATGTGCTTCCAGACCAGACAGTTGAGAAGGATCAACAACTGTGTTGGCAACTGCCATAGATACTGTCACATCTGAGCAAGCTTCATCATTCACAGTGAAAAGTCCCCTTCTGCTGCTGTTCTGATGTGCCTCTAGAGCAGGCAGTTGAGAAGGTTCAACAACTGTGTCTGCAACTGCCATAGTGGTGTGCAGTAAACAATCATCGTCTGTACATTCCCTATCATCTATGGTAACCAGCTGACCTGTACCAGCCACCTCTTTCTCGTGTCTTCCACAAATGGTCGCAGATGGTTTAGAGTTCCCTTCCTCGCTGCCACCACAGCTGTTCACCACCTCCATTGATATCATACAGAGAGGATCAACCACCTCTCCTTCACATCCTTCAGAATCTGCTGAAGTCTGTATTACAGATTGCTCACAATTTGACTCAGATGGTGTCTGGTCACCTTCCTCAAATTCACACCAGCCTGTGCACTCCACAGAAACCATTTGGACAACACTAGTCCCCTTTTCTTCACATTCTCCACACATTGGTGGTATATGCATCACAGAATGTTCAGAATTGGATTTAGAGGCTGAAGTGGCCTCTTTCTGATCCTCACCCCTGCTGTCGCTCTGATAAATATCAGCAACTGCATCAGTAGGTTCCAGCTGAACATCTTTAGTAATAGAATCGTCACAGTTATCAGAAACCCTCCCATCTTTGCCATTTACCTTGTCAACCATACATGCATCATTGAGTACTTGAGGTATCCCGTAGTTGAGCCCAGGTGAGCTGGTGCTGGGATGGTGTCCACCACCTGCTGGTGAAGCTTCAACCTTTCTCTTAGAGCTAGGAGGTGCCTGCCAACCAGGCAACAAATGACGCTTGGATCTGAGGAACTTGCGAGGTTGACTCTGTACAGGTGATGCATAGTCAGGGTCATTAGCTGCACACCTTGGTGATCTACAAAAATGTCTTCGTGTCGGTGTTACTGTGACTTTGGTAGGAGAGCCCTTTTCTGGGCTCCTTGATGTCTCCTGCACCCGGCCATCGCTATACAACTCTCTTTGGACCACCCTCTTTTCACTGGAGACAACAGCCTTGGACTTTACAGAAAAAGGATTGTTGTTCTTCACAGGTGTTGATGTCCATCCAATCATGACATTGGGGTCACAATTCTCTGTAGTGGAGTATGATCCCTCTGCACGTAAGTCTTGGCCATGCACTGCTGATCCTTGAGATGCAAGTCGAAGTGGAGACTTTCCAGTATCCATGCCTGAGCCTTTCCTATTGTCAGACTTGTCTGCTGCATCAACAGATGCCAGGTTTCAGTACTTCCCCATGAAGAGGGATGCCAAGAAAACTACAGAATATTCTACATGCATCTGAACAAGTCATGCCACTCTCATCAGATGTGGACGAAAGGGTAAATGCCATCCCAGAAGAAGGTAGGAGTGGAAGCCACAGGGACCTATTTTTCACTGTCTTAATAATGGGTCTCACATGGACCTTGCATATGATACAGAAAGCAAGGCGTCAATACTCTGATAGGTTGACTCCTAGAATCTTTGGAACGCTTGGAGTTGCAGCGACGTAACTCTTCAAGAAACTCGACAGAAAAAGAAGCAATACAAACGGATTCCTCACAAAAGAGACGGTCATAAACCAGGTAGAAAAATCAAGGAGAATTCCAAAACCTTGTTGCAACGCCAATTCTTTGCAAGGAAAGAAGTTACCGGCAATTGAATCAAGAAACAAGAGGGGGAAAGCAAAAACAAGCAGGAGCTTTCATATGGGAAGGCGACGCACAAGACTTGATAGAGGGAGGTAGAGGGAGGTAGAGGAAGATGACAGCGATCGAGCCCGCAAAACAAACGAACAGACAAACAAACCAGCCAAGCAACCTACCTGCAGAGAGAAGAATAATTATGGTACACCAAACCGCCACCAACGGGACGCGGCTTCCAACAGATCTCCCGGCGACCTCCAAGAGCAGCACCACCACACTATGCACATCAAAAGGATCAGGAAAATGAGGAGAGGCTTTACGTGATGACGATGGTCGATCAAAATGCGAATTGAAGAATTTTTCTGTGACAAGAAAGAAGAATTGATCGAGCGAGCGAGCGAAGAATGCGACGCTGCTCGATTACAAACCCTAATTCGACGTCGGTTGTCGTCGCAGTAAATGAGAGCCAAGCCAAAGTTCAAAAACAAAGGGAACGAGTCGAATCCCTCAACTGCCACTTTAGTGGCGCTGGTGGATTTTTTCAAAGGTGTTCTTAAGTGCTGGTGTGGCTTTTGAAAGCCATAAAACTGGCTCTTTACCGGGGGCTGCCGAAACTATCCGTTGAACGGCCCAAATTTGCTATAATGTCTCGGGTAACGGTATCCTTTATAACCAGCGAGTAAGCTCGCCACCTATTGCCATTTCTTAATTATGTATTCCCGGCAAA
>Ga0209208_10000671_pt1 | contig 45659 bp, 25 predicted proteins | sample S1TSphfallax_3_FD_187694 | JGI IMG/M metagenome (GOLD analysis project Ga0209208, IMG submission 187694) | Host-associated microbial communities from peat moss isolated from Minnesota, USA - S1T2_Fd - Sphagnum fallax MG (SPAdes) (version 2) | ecosystem: Host-associated > Plants > Peat moss >...
TTGAACCATATTTTCATAAGTCCATAACATAGTTGTTTTTTTCACAAATTTCAATTTTTTTTTCTAAAGGTGTACATATTTGGATTATGTAGGTGGGCTTTTATTTATATGGACTTTTTTTTTTTTTGATACATAAAATTCATTACCATTGAACCCATGGTACCAAAAAGTTTCAAAAATGTATCACATAGAATGGACTTTTGTGAACTCTTGTTTTTTAAAAAAATGAACCACCTTAGAGTACATACACCCTAAAAAAAGGACACAAGAACATAAACTAGCTTAGGTTTCAAGAAAATCAATTGCTTCATCACCAATCACATCCTAGGAACCAATTTGAATGAATAGGTGTACACATGAGCTTAAGGTTTCATATTCAAATGATGAAATAGTAGATGAAAATGGTCAATGTCACATTCATTTTTGATTTGAAATTGTTCAATTTGAAGCTTCCTACCCATTTTTTGGACAAATTCTTTTCACACATCTATGTCATGAAAAGTGGTGGGTGTAAACCATTAAGTTGAGGTTTTAAATCATAAAGATAGGAAAAAAAAAAGGACACAGAATGAAGGTAGCATATTGTGATTAACTATGTTTTTTCAGTGTATGAAGAATTGATCACATGATTGCTTGGTGGGAATGGATCAAATGGAACTTGTTGCATATGGTTGTAAATTTGAGAGCTAAGAAAGCAACAAAAAGTATAATTTTTTTTATCATGTTCAACAAAATTCCACCATATGACATAAATCATAAATTAAAACTTTCTTACATATGTTTTAGTTTTGAATCTTGATGTTGATGGACTTTTTTGTCCTGTATTAAACTTGTAACATTTGGTACATTAAATCAGCCTTCACATTTATTCAATTAATATATACATGTCATGTTTTGTAGCACAATGGTTGTATCAAGCTTTGGGGTGAAATTCATTATTCAACCTTGTGAGGTTTTGGTGTGAGATTTTAGTGTGTGATTCTCATGCATTACTTCTAAGATCAAAAGAAAACTTACATCAGATTTCATGGATAATGTACATAGGCGTGTGACTCATGACCTATTTGTGATTGTATTTTATCAAGATTATATTTTTTAGTGGTGATTTGTGTGGTTTATAGAAAACATAAAACTTAATTATGTGAGGTGAAGTTTGGTGATTTATTTAAAAAGTTGAAAGAATGATCTAAGGGTGTTGTTGAATATTATGGTGGAGATTGAAGGGGAATGTGCAAAACATATAAGCATGAATTTGAAGTTCATATAACACAAGCAATGGCCAAAAAATTCTACAAATAGTTAGTGGTGTTATTCAAATCTATTGGCTGTAATATATCTCTAGGTTATCCTTGATTGACCACATTTCATCAATATCATGTAAACAAGTAAAGTCTTTTGAACTTCAAGTGTAGTGGCATATTTTAGGTCAACAAATTAGTTCTTGGTTATTAATTGATTCAACTTTTGTGTGCATTATGTGCCACACTTGGGTGTAAAAGTTCATCATTTAAAAGGAATAATTTGGTGATGATTAGGGTGATCATGGTTGCTAAAAACCATGACAACACTAGCTTGAAGGATATTGGTTGATTTGTTTTTGAATTACAATCAAAGTCATGTATAATTTCTATTGCAAACAAATAAAATGTCCCAAAGGGTGAATGCAACTTAATCATAATGTCTCATTTATATTACATTGTTGCTATTGTTGATCAAACTAATCCCCAATCAATATCTAGGAGATTAAATATTTTATATACTAAAAGGATTTACTAATGTGTACATCCCCTACTACTTTTCACCAAATTTGCACTCAAGTTCACTAAAGAGACTCATTAATGTCCATTGAAATCCAAATATCCTATAAATGGGTGAAAACACGGTCAAAGGAGCCAAAGGAGCCAAGGTAAAAGTTATTTTCCAAGGACTACACATGACATGTGTCATTTTTGTGTGGTTTATAACTTAAGTTTGTGTATTATAAATACCTAGTTTAACACTACACGTTAGATAAAAATATGTCTTGACTAAAAATTGATTTTATATCATATATGTTATGCATTCATGCCTTCTATCACATAAATATGAACAATTTTGTTAATGCTACATTTTCAAAATCCATAATTTTCAAGGTCAAAAACACGTTTGAACCAAATGAGTTCAAATTGGTTATAAAAATAATTTTCATTGGTTCAAGTCCTTTTGCCTTACTAATCATCAATGTTAAAATCTTCTTTAATTAAAAAAAAGAATGGTGTACATTTGATAGAAAAAAAGATGTCTAAAAAAGTAAGGATTGTCCACTTTTGAGGTTTGAATGCTTCAAACATGCAAAAAATATTTTAGATTTGTGTTAAGATTTGAACATATAAACTTTGCAATTAATTGAAAATATCCCAAAAAAATTATGCTAATTCAAATATTTATGCTTTTGTCATGATTTTCCAAATATACAAAAATGCAATTTCATGGAGTGTCCACTTACTTGGGTGACTCCTTTGACTATGTTTTTATCCAAATGTCCATTGCATTTCAACTAAAATTTCATTACAATCCACATTTATTACTAGTGTCCATTTGATTTACACTAAAATCCACTGATTGTTTTTAGATTTCTAATAAAATCCACAAACAACCAAATAAATACATGAATTTTACAATAAATTTATATATATATTGGTGTCCACCCTCAAATGTACATTATTGCAGTTTAGTGGACGTTGTGTGGTGCATGGTGGAACTCTAGTGGATACCATACTAGGCGTTCTAATTCATTAAGATTTTCATTGAAAATGTTTAAAATCCAGAGTGGAGATCCCATTCCTCCTAGAAGATGGGTGGAATGTGCTATGGTTTGGGGACAGGTTCTCTTGTCGTGCTATGGCTTTCACTGTAGAGAAGTCTCCTACTTCTAGAAACTTCCAAAGATGAAACTGCACTAACTAGTTAACACTCAATCATTTGAAGGTCCCTATGATCATAGGGTCATACAGCTATAATTGTTCACATAGGGTTCATGTCCTTACGAAGAAAACAAAATAATTAATTTAAAATCCAAGATTAAGTCCTAGGGGTGATGGTTCAGTGGTACAATCTTTGTTTGGTATGGCAAGTATCCCCAGTTCAAACCCACTGGTGAGTAGGTAAAAGTCCCATAGTAACCACTGCCCCTTGACTTTGAGTGTCACCAACTTGTCAATCAGGCCTGTTGTGTTCCTTAAAAAAGTATAAATGGTTCGGTCCTTAGACATTACCAAATATCTTTTAAAAATTCCTTCGTACGTGCGGCGGTGTCACATAACAGAAAAGAAGCTAGAACTTAGCTAGGGCTCAGGATTAGGCTTGGCTCTGAAGGCTCCACAACAAATGCTTTTGATGACAGTTTACTGGTGTAGATCCAAGACATACAAGAGAACTATCCCACTCAGTCAGAGGAAAGTTTAAAGGTTCACTGCAAGAAGGCTTTTAACTGAGAGGGGCAGTCTACTTCATTACCCATCAGTGCTGGCTGTTCCTGTCGACACAGCATGCAAGAGAATGTGAGAAGGAGAGGAGATTGCCAATGGGCTTGTTCACCAGTGACCATTTTTGGCCTTGGGTAGCAGACTGGTACCGTGGTTAAAAAAACCCCAAAATTCATCTAAATATTACAAATATCCCATGGTTAGACTAAATCAGAGTCCAAATATAACATTGGCAGGGTTTAATTTGGCTACGAAGATGCCTCCCTCAAGTATGTAAAAGGAACCAGTGTGGGTGCTGGTTCACCCTGGCCCCATTTTTCGGCTGCTTGGTTTCTCTTCAACGGGTACTTTTGCAAAGCACCTTTCTGTGCAAGATACTAGATCCCACCCTCACCAGGTGGACGCAGCCACATCATGTTCACAACTTCTTGTTAGAGTGAATAGTTCACAGTAAACAAACACCATTTCAGACTGTACTTCTTCTTTGTTTCTTATTTCTTCTTTCCTTTCCACAGGCCCGCCATTGGAGCCGAAGCACACGGTGTCCGCCCACATTTGACCTATTGGGGGAGAAGCTCGTACAGAGGGTGCTTTGCTCCAAGGTTTCTATGTGTGGGCTAAGCTAATACCCACAAATGGTCTCTCATGATTTACCTCAAGCTAACATGATGCCTCCTTTCAGTCAATCTCGACATTTGTGCATAAATATCAGTGGTTTAGGATTGATTGTCACCAAAGTTTCTAATTAGTATGGAAGTTGGTTGACTAAGCACCCACAAAGAGAGGAAAAAGGTTCATAATACATATATCCTCCACACCACATGTGACACAACCATTTTGTGTTTTATGTGAGGTCTATTGGTTCGAGGAGACAAGAGTCAAATTGGTGCCTACTTTTAGGGGCATTGACTGGGATAGATGGAGGTGGCAAATTATCTTTTGTATTCTAAGTTCTAATCCTCAGGGGGAAGGGTGAGGCCCATAACACCAGTTAGTTGCTACCAATGTTGGGTGGGTACTTGTGGGTATGAACTGCTGATTCTGGTTAGCAAGAACTGGATCTGAACTAGAACTGTTTTTCAGAATTGGAACCCATATTTATATTTTTTTAGAATCAGACTTGTAACCAAATCCCCAATTTCATTTCTATGTGAAACTAGAGCCAAGAAACATTTTTAGAATATTAAAAAGTAGTAAAACTAGTGATTCACTGGCAGTTAATGACTGATTCCGGTCCTGGTTAGTAAGAACTGGATCTGAATGGGGACTGATTTTCAGAACCATCAGAATTTCTTTTGAAGAATGGAAGGAACCAGATTCCTGATTCTATTTATGTGTGGAACCAGAATCGAGACAATTCCAATTTGGAACCGCAATTGGAGGTTCTGCTGAAAGTCAAGAACTGCCCAACACTGGTTGTTAGTTGATACCATTTATATGGGAATAAAAATCCATACTAGGATTTGGGCTGGTGAGGCTCGTGTTCCACCCAGCCTGCCACTCATCCTGTGGAATCTTTTCATTTTTCTTCCAAAACAAAGTGCGGCCTATTCTCCTTCAAAAAGAAAAAAAGAAGAGCACAACCTATAAAACTGGAGAAAACTAAAGCAATGCCATGTCAATTTACAGGCATTGATTTATCCATGTCTTTGTTCCAATGTGCCCAGGCAAAGAATGGCACATATGTGTCACCTGACCAAAATAAACAAGGTAGGGGACTTCCTTCTCCTTTCAAAAGGTTAAAAAACTGACTCTTGTTTTTATCAAACTTATGATGGTAAATGGCATGTTATATGCAGAAAATCTACTAAGATTTGTATAAGAAAATTCTCAATATTTTCTGATTTAGGCCACCAGAAGAAAAAATAGATGGGACACAGTGTGATTCATATTAATTAGTTCATGGGTGTGCTCACACATTTTTTCTTTTTGGAAGGTGCCATATTGATTGGCCCATTACCAATTTTTTTCTAGAACATTGGGCACTCTCCAATGGAAGCACCTCTTTGGACCCAAGTCACAAAATACAAACAAATGTTCTCCCTTAAGGCCAGCCTTTCCAGTTTACGTGCATGGGAGTTGAACTTTGGGCAAATTATAGGGGATAAAACCCAGGTGCTATTGGGAACATCTTGAGGAACAACTTGAGAACTCAAGGAAACCTTTGAAACCCCATGGGAACATAATGGGAACACATTGGGAACAAGAGAAAAAACAAAAATCCCTTTCCCACACGTCCCCCAGCCCTCCTAAAGGAAAAAAACTGGACTCCTCATCAGTGCATGCTGAGCCTTCACATTGGCTTGATGAAGCTGTTTGTCACCATTTTTGGCATGGGCTAATGGCATTGGACAAACAGTGGGACGTAGTGTTGCATGAAGTCAGGTGGCAGGCCTCCAACGTGATGAGCAAGGTTGCCTTTCATTGGGAAGGATGACTGTCACACTGCCTTCCATAGTGGAGGATTTGACCACGACTTGGCCTCCAATTTCATAAGGTAGGGTGAGACAAGGTGACTTCATGTGTGTGTACTCTGTGTGTTTGCTTTTGTTTGACACGTTGAGATCTCCCAATGAGGTGGCCTCCAATTGTGTTCTTGTATTGTTTGAAAGCCCTCAATGAGGAGGATTTAACAGAGGTGATTTCATAATTAACAGATTTAAGGTGTGGGAGCTATTGACTTTTAAGTAGCTTTTGTCATTGGAAATTCAACTAAATTACAAAAACTGGTTCTGTGAGGAGAAATTAATTGGGTACTAGATCCACACTTGGGCAAAGAGCACATGCCTTGTTGGTTCTATATAGAGAAACTTTTCTTAAGTGCCCTTCTCTCTGAAAGATTCATTGGGTAATCAGTCTTCCAATTTGAAATTTTTGCTGTGAATTGGAGTTTTAGAGTTTAGAGCCGCTTTAAAGGACAATAAGGTTTCAATATTAAATCATGTGACCTGCTTGAAGTTGTTTCCCTAGCAAGCGCTAAAAAGGCATGACGAATTAAATGTAGCGTGATCTTTGATGCGTTCTGACTACAACGTTTCCAGATTTCAATGCCCCGACCCGGAGCCCCTACCCCCGGTTAACCACTCCCACTTGGTTAACTGAACACCCTCGATCACCCGACCTAGCAACCCCCACAGCCCAGCCCCTGAGCAAGAACCCCTAACCCCATCCTTTTTTTGAAATTGCCCCTCGCTGCCTGCCACCTCCTGACGACTTCTACCTCAAACCTGGGGAAATAAGCCCCTCCTTGGGCCCCTCCCCTCACTTGTTACTCCCATATTGCCCAGGGAACCCCATTCTCTTCTCCTTGCAATGTTCCATTCATTCCCTAAGGACATCATTCTCGAGGAGAATATAATGCATCCTCGACCACAGTTTCACCCTTCCCTTGGGGACATATCTCCCGGGAGAAACTTCCCTTCATGAAGAGCACCCTTTCTCCATGTTGGGAAGTTCCTTTTGCTCCCTGTGGACTACCCTTATTGGGGAATGTCCCTTCTCCCCATTGAGAAGTTCCTTTCGCCTTCGGCGACCCAGGGAGCCCCTCCCTGAAGAATGCCCTTTCTTCCCACTGGGATGTCCCTTTCACTCCCCGGGGGAGCCCCTTCTCCCTGCCAAGAAGTCCCCCAAGGGACGCCAATGCATCCCAGGTTTGCAGATCCCTCCAAGTGGAAAGGATGTTTGCCATGGAGCCAAATGCATGAGTGTTCCCTAGGGTTCTCCACCTCTCCCGAGGGTACTTGTGTTTCCTAAGATTGATTTGGGGAGATTAAGACAACTAGATGTATGATTCCCCATAAATGGAAATAAGAAAAAAAATTGAATTTGTAGCAGGAATTTTTTTTTAAATTATCATCATTCCATCATTGACTGCTCATATTTCAAGCAGCAAGATGACACCATTTCTTGGCCATTGATGTGTGAATTGTACCTTCTAATTGAAACCTTTGAAATGTTTGACATATTTCATATTAATTCAATGTATGACATATCATTCATTTACTAATGACCACTACTTTTTTTTGGCTGCCCAAATTCATTCATTATGGTGGTCAATTTAAGGTTTAGGGTTTTGAGTTTTACATCGATGGCCAAAATTTGCATCTGGTGGAAAGTAGCCTAGAAAGCTGCTTGTTATAGTTAATATTGAGGTTTCGAAGGTTCTATCATAACTCCCAGGGCACATCTTTTCATTTCCTGGGGTAACACCGTCTCAAGGATGTTGTCTTATTTTGGAAGCTTCATTTGCATCTTTCTTCATCATCATTGTTGTAATTTGTTTGCATTTTCATCATTTTTCTTCATCATTGTTACTCATGCATGTCCTCTTTGGCGTAGAAAAGTTTCCAACTTAGCAATTGGGTTTTTTCACAATCACATTGTTTTGTTAATGTTTGCTGAAACATCTTCTTAGCATTGTGTTCCCTTGTTGTTTTGGTTTAAACTCTTGCATTTCGATTTTGTAAATGTTATTTTTTATTCTGTAATCCTTTTAGTTTTGATGGCATCATCTAAAGTACATCCTTTTAGCATGTTAGAGGATGATAGTGATGGAGGCGAGTTGTTGATGCGTGCGGGGTACACATCCACATTGAAGCTTTGAAAACTAAGCATGTTGTGTTTCTAGCATGTGGAGTGTGGAAAGGAAAAAAGGCAAGACTATGCTTCCTAGCACATACGTACTCTTCTAGTACACTCTTGAGGAATGGCAAAAAAAGGTTACTGAAATTAACATGGAACTAAAGGAAATAGTTGAAATGCGCAACAATAAGAGACAATCAAAATATAAATGCTCATTTTGTGATAAATTGTGGGAATCCAACATGAAATTCAATTATCATTAGTTGCACATGTCTTACGATGGTGCGAGAACAATTGAAGATCGCAAACCTTGGTCAATAATTGGGACCATCATCAAGAAATTTCATAGTAAAGTGTGTAGGTTGTAGGAAGTGCAATTACAATAGGTAGCACATTAGCAGTATGGAGTGCATTAACTGCAGGAAATAAGCAAGCAACGGGTGTTGTCCTACCAAATCCCTAGGGAATGACCTCGACCTAGGGAAGCATAGAGATTCAAAAAACCTAGTAATGTTGAAAAACTCAATAGACCAAGGAAACCAAATAGCTTTAGAAAGGTAGGTTGCCGCTTCCAGCATGTGTTCTTAACTGGCAAAAACTTGCAACCATAATAAGCACCATACTTAGGATCGATCAAGTTAATGAAATTAAGCATTTGAACATTGGCTTCGGCCAACATAGTCTTGCCAAAATCAAACTTTCAAAAATTGGGGCTACCAAACTAAGTGGGGAGACTTGACATTTTTGCATTTGTGAATAAACAAATTGCAAGTTTATCTTGTAAAATCAACTACATCCTTTCCTTCACCCATGCAGGTGCAATATGAGCTTCTTCTTGCACCTGCACATTCATTACCATTAACAATAGCCACAACAGTTACAAGGTGACCCCAACGCCATATGAATGCATCAAAAGGATGTTTGGACGCTGATAACAATAATGATGCCAAGTTGTCACATCCTCGTTAAATTGAATATTGCTTGGATTAATAAGTTATGTTGGAATAATGCTTTTGCCAAATACCTTTCAATATAATTTGTCGCTAATTATCATTACAACAAAAGGTGTCCTTATACGCCAAGTGATTTCATTAAATTATGAATGAATTCACTAGTTATAGCGAATAAGACCTAGTGGGGGAAATAGTGGATTCATTGGTTTGGTGAATGGGGACTACTAAACCCCATCCACATTTTGTAATAATGTGTGGTAGACTAGAGTGGATGAAGGAAAATGCAGCCAAGAATGTTGATTGTCATTGTGGATTGAAGTTTTGGCCACAAACAACTCCAAACATATTTGGGTGTGTATAGTGTTTTTTTAAAAATCTAGTTACAAACATTATTCAACCTCCCAACCGCCAAATTTGACAAGGAGGACTTCGACGGTAATTATAACTCATGCATGATAAGTTCATGTTAAGTGTGATGGATGTGGACATTAAACACCATCTTCCAACAGATGAAATTCATTCATAATGTTCATCCATAATTCCTAACAAAATCTTAATTAAATCACAGTTAATTTTTAATTAAGTCCCAATTAAATCTTAATTAACTCTTAGTTAACTTTGAGTGAACTCTTAGTTAAGTCTTTGTTAAGTCGTAATTAAGTTGTAGTTAATTTTTAGTTAATTTGTAGTTAAGTCCTACACTACTACAAATCATTGTTTTTTAAAAGGTTCACATTGACTAACTTGTCATTTTTAAATAATGGACATGAGCATTTGACTAAAGGCTATGGGTTTGATTGACACATGTATTTGTTGATTGATCAACTTGATTATAACAGTTTATTTGATTAAATATACATAATCAAGTTGTACAACTTTAATCAAAATGGCCAATGATCTTTAATCAAGTTGAACATTTAATCAAAATAGCTAATGATATTTAGTCAAATATGACATGGTCTACTACCCTATATATTTACTTATTATTTACTCATCCACCTATTTAATTAATTAATTAATTATCTACTTATGTATATATTTGTACCTTCTCATTTATTTACTTACATATTTACCCACCTACCTACATATTATCTACTTACCTATCTAGCCACTTATCTACCTAATTTTAACCAATAACATTTAATTTAAATTTAGCCATTAGGTTTATCGACTAGGTTTAGCCATTATGTTTAGCCATTATTTTAAATCACTAGGTTTAATTGTTATGTTTAGTCATTACTTTAAGTCATTAAATTTAGCCATTATTTAAAATAATTTGGTTTAGTCATTATTTTAAGTCATTAGGTTTAGCCATTATGTTTAACCATTATTTTAAGTCATTAGGTTTAGCCATTATGTTTAACCATTATTTTAAATCATTAGGTTTAGCCATTATGTTTAACCAATATTTAAAATCATTAGGTTTAACCATTATGTTTAACCATTATTTTAAATCATTAGGTTTAACCATTATGTTTAGCCATTAACCTTAAGTCACTAAGTTTAACCAAAGCCATTAGATTTCACCATTACTTTAAGTCACTAAATTTAGCCATTATTTTAAGTCATTAAGTTTAAACGTTAGGTTTAGCCACTAGTTGTCACTTAGGTTTTGCGATTATGTTTAATTATGTGACACAAACATATGAAACAAAAAACTTGATAAAGGTTAAACATCTTTGATGGTGTAGTCCATTGGTAGGACTTGGTTTATCATTGTGAAGGTTTGGGGTTCAATTCCTTGTATTTACAACCTATGTGCAAGTTTAGAGGGCTAGGGTAAGTAGTTTAAATTAAAGTAGTTTGGTGAAATTAAGTTAGGTTAAGTTAGGTCAGGTTAGGTTAAATTAGGCTAAGTTAGCACCTACCTATCTAATGCCTTTTTCTGACCTACCTAAACCTATTTACTACCTACCTAACTACTAATTTTTTAAATAATAATTTTTAAAATGATTTTAATTTAGGTATAAAATTGACCCAATCAAATAGTCAGTCACTTTGCTAGTCAAAATGACAAGGTATAGTTAGTCAAAAAGGCATGCTAAAGGGGTAGGATGAATATGTGATTTTGGATGAACAAGGTAGTTAGGATCAAGATTAATTAAGGAACTTTGTTAGTTTGAATTTTGAATTCTTGTTGTTTTGAGCATGATGATGTGACTTGGGATAGTTTAAAAGGTTAAAGTTCTAGAAATTAAAAAAAAGGAAGATGAAACACAAAGTTTTGAAGAAAAGGAGGAGGAGTTGTAGGTACTTGTAGTAGAAAACCACAAACTTTGTTTTGATATAACATAGATTTTAACTGTTATTTTGGATTTTTTTCAACAAAACATGGGATTATGGTGTAATTTGGATTCATATTTTCAGTAATACAGAGAAGCATAAACTTTTACAGTGAATTCTATATTCATCTTTTCTATGAATTATTTGTAGTATTAGATTATGATGAAATGAATTGTAATATTGATTATGGAGTTTTTTACAATGTATTTTGAAGTGCAAATTCTGGTTATATGCAATAACCATGAATATGATGTTGAAATGAATGATAGTCTTAAGTTTGTTGATACTTAAAACATGAATAGTGAACATATGCATGTAACGTGCAAATATGTTGTTACAATAGTGTGAAATATTTTGCATGAATTTAAATTTCACTTATACCAAGGCCACTTGCCAAAATAAACATCATTGAAATCAACTTATCCAAAATGGCACCTTGGTCAAATTAATTAGTGTCAATTTTGGGTTTTTTTTAACCAACAATTTCCTTAGTAAAAAAGACCATGATTTGTAATAATGTTAGTTGAATCTAGTTAATTCCTAGTTAAGTCCAAATTAACTTTCAATTAATTCATAATCAACTCCCAATTAAGAAGGTTCCTAAAAAGCTTTTTTACTTGATGCACACATAAAAGCCTCCTTGGAACCTTCCTTGAGTTAGCTCCCCAAAGGGGTATAAATAAGAGTAGAACCTTTCATTTCCTTTAGTTTATTCAACACTAGTTTTAAGCACCATCTTACATCACAACCTTATCATGTTCTTTTCGTGTTCATGTTTGCATATGTTAATATAATAAATATATGTTTTCATGTTTGTCTTACACATCGCATGTTCTTGTTATTAGTCCTTGTGTTTTTTTTTTTGAATTGCATAATCTTGTCTTGTTCCTTGTTTGAAGATTAGATTTAGACCTTTTCTTTAATTTTTGTTCTTCTAGTTCTTCATGTCCTTGATAATTTGAACAAACTCCATTAGGCCTACTTTTCTTTTTGCATCTATAAATCGTTTGGGAATTAGATTCCTTTTGGAGTTGAATGTAGATTACCCTTCTTTTTTTAAATATAATTTTTCAATAAGTCACAAATTACACACTTCTTGTTGATTAAAGTTGTGGATTACCCACCTTTTGTTGGTGTCATATTTCATGGTGTTCATAAACATGTTTACATCCATGGAAGGAGTCCTTGTTGTCCTTAGGAATCATGAATAGGAAAATCAAGCATTTTGAAAATTGTTATTCATTTGTAAACTAATCAAGCTTCGACTTCTTTGGGATGCATTTCAACAACACAACCCCAACCAAATGAGTCATGGATCAGCCTACCTAACAAGTTTGATGGCACACATTCAAAGTTTTGAGGTTTTGTTAACCGAGTGCGTTGGTCATTTGATTTCATCCTCATCAGTATCCAATTGGCCCAACTCAAGTTGGATTCATTAGCACCTTGTTGTCAGGCACGACCTTTGCTTCGTTCGCACCTTTGTTGGAGCATCAATTACCCTTGTTCAATAACTCTGAAGTGTTTCTTGAAAAGTTCAATGCCACCTTGGAGATTCGAACAAAAACTACACATCTAACATCAAAATATGATCTCTTTGTCAAGGATCACATTTAGTTAATGTACATGCATTGAAGTTCAAACAATTGGTTGGCAATATTTCATGGGGTGAGGTAGCTTTCATAAATTAATTCTAGTTTGGGTTAAGAGGTGATGTGAAGGACTTCTTACTCACCTTTCTAAACCCTTCAACATGAAGTCAGGTTATTGCACAAATTCTTTGGTGTGACAACAAGCTTTTCAAATGTCGACAAGAGGGGCACCATGAACCCACATTGACAACATAAATGAATTTTGCACCACTAGCAACGCAAAGGAATTTCCACTTACAATATTAGCCCAACCTTCAGCAACTTCACCAAAATACAACCCCATGCAAATTGATAAGACAAGATTCAAACCCTTCACGGAACAAGAGAAGTAACGTCGACATACAAATAATCTTTGCTTGTATTGTGGAGAACCAGGTCATGTTGCTTGTGAGTGTTTAAAGAAGCTTGGACCACATACAACATGCACCATCTTTGTTACTAATGCACAAACATGGGTTCTCACACTAGTAAGGTTGTTTTCAATGTTATTTTATCTCCACATTAGTAGCCTTTTTTCAACTAGCCACTTTCGACTATGTTGGATGGATGAAATGTAGTTCAAGGGATTAATGTCTTTGTTGCAACTTTGTTTTAACTATTTCTCAATCATACATACAACTACAAGTGAACCTTGCAAAAAAATGAATAAATTACTCATCAATTGATACAATAATTAATCATTATTCATGAATAATAAATATTAATTAACTAAAAATGTAATAATCGTTAGTTAATTTGAATTTATTTAATCAATATATTAACAAGTCAATAAATTTATAAAGTTTAATAAGTTTATAAATAAATATTTTACATTTATCAATGAATGATCTATCAATAACTTATTCATTATTAATTGATATAAAATACTTAATTATGATGACATAACTAATTATTTTATAAATTTAATTGGATAAAAAAAAAATTTGACTAATTATTTAGATAATTATTATCCGATTATTAATTATTTAGTCATTATGAAAGATCTCATTAGTTTTGAAATTTTTCAATAATTTGAAATAACTACTTAATTGAGAATTATGGTTAATAGTTAATGATAATTAATTAGCAAACATTTAGTTAAACATTGAATAATAGATTAAATTTCTTTACAAATTAAAATTTCTAGTTAATATTATTGATTAATTAGAACTGATTGAATATTTACTTAATAACTAGATAAAATTCTTCGTATATAGAATAATTATTATTTTCTTAAATATAAATTAATATTTTAACTATTAATTTATTAATATTTTCTAATCAAGAGTTATGGTTAAAAACTAATAAATACTAATTATTAATTGTTAATTAGTTATAAAGTAAAAAAATAATTAATAGTTCACGTGTTAGATTATTTAGTTAATATTAATGATAAATTAAAACTGATTTAATATATAAAATTTAATTTAATAAGTTAGTAATTTGATCATACTCGTTAATATTTAGGAATTAGAAATTAATTAATAATTTATTTTGTTAAATAGTCATTTTATAAATTAATTATTTTTTATTTTCTTAGTTGATCATTGGAATTTTTTAATTTTTTATTTTAGAGGTAAAAGTAGTATTTTTATTTAAATAATTTAATAAATAGAAAATTATGATATTTTATAAGTAATTGCCAAATAATTAGATACATTAAAAACTTTAATGAATAATTTTTGAATTGATTAATAAATTAGATATTAAATAATTATTTCTAGAAATACTAGTGTACTTATTAAATAGCTAGTACCTACCTAGTTTTTCACCTAATTAATAGTTAGGTATTTAATTATTGTATATTTAGAGTACTAAATAGCTAAATGTTTAGTAAGTAGTTGGTAGTTACTAATTAAGTAGGTACCCACTAACGTTAATGTTTAGTTATTTACTAAATACCTACCTCTAGGTACATACTATTGATTACCTAATAAGTATTTGCTAGCTATTAATAGTTATTAAGTTTCTAGGTTACCCTAGGTGCGTACCTTAGATGCCACATTAAACATTTAATTAACCTTAGGTGGTTAGCCTTAGTTTAACCAAACCTAGGCACCATGTATGCAAAATTAATTAATATGCTAGCTATTAATTATTCCCCTAAATTAGGATCATATTATAATATTATAAATTATTATAATCATAAAAATGTAATTAACCTAGCTTATAACTAATTACAATAACATTTGAGAATTAAAATTATTACCTACTATTAGTTATTATAAACTATTAATAAGGTTAAATATTAGTAATTATATACCTATATATTATTAGATACCTACTTACTATGTACCTATAGGTATGATACTAGGTACTTACCTAATACATACTAGGTACCCACATAATAGGTATTTTCTTACTATTATTAGTTAAATTAAGTCTTTAAGCTACCTATGTTAAGTATTAAATAGGTATTAGGTGGTCTAAGCTTAAGTGCCACCATATTTAACTTTTAGCCCAACTTTAGGTGCCACATACATTACATTAGTTAGTAGGCTAGTAGCTATTAAACCCCTAGGCTACTTTTGTTAGGTCTTAGATAGGTACTAGGTGGTCTAGGCCTAAGTGCCACCTTATTTAACTTTAGCCCAACCTAAATGCCACATACGCTATATTTATTAGTAGGTGAGGTTAATTGATAAGTTTATTAAATTAGGTTAATTGGTAGTAGACTAGGCTAGGTAAGTAGTTAGGTACTAGTTATGTAAATAGGTTGCTAGGTTTTAATAGGTCATTGTGATTAACTTGCAATTGGGTTACAACTAGTTTAAGTTGTAAATTGGTTACAATTAGGGTAGAATTTCCCATCATTAATTGGCGGCATGTACCAAACACTTATTCATATCTTTTTCATCTCTTCTTCATTTTGAGTGATTTAGCACTTTATGGGATCACTAAATTAAGCTTTACAATTCACCTTTGAATTGCATAGACGAAGGAGTAATGAAGAAAGAGCTAGAAGAAAAATAATACAAAACACATTTTTTCAAGATACAAAATGCATTTTTTTCTTCTAGACCCCCTCTAATTTTCAAAGCTCATATCTTTGTCAGTTCTTGTTAAATTTTAGCAATTTAAAGTGTTATGAGAGCACCACCTTACGTTCTACAAATTAGTTTTGAACTCTAAAAGCAATGGAGCAATGTCCTAGAACTATTTTGAATGTTCGGGAATAGGCTTTCAAAAGTTATAACATTTTATTTTTTTGAGCCCCCCTTATTTTGGGGAGACATAGCTTTCTCATTTTTAATCAATTTGTGAAGATTTTTTGTGCCTCAGATGCGCAAAGAGGAGGCTTTTATTCTCTTTCGATGCCATAAATAAATAAGATCATCCTTGGATTCATTGAGCTTTGAGTCACTAAGTGATTGTTCATTGGTCATTTTCCCTTAACTTACAATTAAAATGTTTATCCCATATTGCTTGTTTTCCATGACACATTTTTAAAGTATATAAAAAGGTGAATTAGAAGCGTTGGGAAATCACAAAAACTTTGTATTGTTAAATAGCCATTTGCGATGAACAAATCACAAAAGTGTGACCTTAACAACTAAACTTAAAATTTTAAAAAATTATTAATTAAGTGGCATTTGGCCTGGGTCTAAGCTTAGTTTAATTCCAAACCTAATTAGGTTTGGGTTTAGCTTAAGTTTGAACTTAACTTAGGTTTAGGTCTAGTTTGAGTTTAGCCTAGCCTAGGTGATATGTAGCCCTATGTGGGACATGTGCCAACAAACTATTTGTTAGACACTAAGGCCATAAATGAACAAATTATTGGTTAAATTTTGGGCCACGTGCCAACAAACTATTGACTAGACTTTTTACCTAACATAATTGTAACATAGTTGAAACATAGTCAAAAAGATAATTGAAACATAATTGAAAATGTAGTTAGAATATAGTTGAAATTTCAACTCAAATTTTGATGATGTCATGATTTGTCAGTGGATGAATTTCATCTAGTGGGAAGTTATAGTCAAAAATAACTTTCAATTGTAATGGTGGAATCATTTCCAACTAAAATGGTCAAAAGTGGTTAATGTGTGGTGTTGACACATGGTTGTCACTTTCAACTATAATTTCATTTTCAACTTGTACTTTTTGACTCTTTTGGTCAACAATTGAAAAAAATAAATTGTAGTCAAAAAGGTCATTTTCAACTATAATTGTAAATTGGAAACGTAGTTGAAGAAGGGGGGGTTTTCTACTAGTGCCAAGAAATCACATCATCATTGGATTGCCTTAACTTGTTCTACATAATCCACGAGTGGATTGGCATGCAAGGAATTTGGAGTGCAAAACAACATGAGGCTTTAGAGTGCAAAACCTTTGTTAGAAACATGCAAATTTGAAACAGAAGAAAAACTTTCATGGTACAAGAAGGCCTAGGTGCCTTGAGCCTTTGTTTGTTGGAGCAAAAACTTTCATAAAAGCTGCCACCAAAAGAGATGCACTCTTGATTTATGTTCTTCCCTCACTAGATGTTGAGCCATGTCCACATGAAATTTCTTCCCAATACCATGAAACTAAATGTGTTTGACAAAAGAAATGCAAACATCTTGCTCAAGCATCGATTATATGATTTCACCATTCATCTTGTGGAAGGATAACAACTTCCATTCAAATCCATCTATAATTTGTCACAAGACAAACTTGTAATGCTTCAAGAATACCTTGATGATAATTTCAAAAAGGGGTTCATTTGACATTCCAAGTTTCTAGTTGGTGCTCTGATCTTGCTCGTCAAGAAGAAGGATGGCTCCCTCTGAATGTGTGTCAATTATTGTGGGTTGAATTGATTCACCATTGAGAATCAATACCCTTTGTCCCTGATCTCAAGGTTGTTGGATTAATTGAGTCATGCCAAGGTGTACACCAAAATTGATCTATGTGGAACATACAACTTGGTGTGCATTTGAGAAGGTGATGAATGGAAAACAACGTTGAGAACATGTTCTGACCATTTTGAATATGTTGTGATGCCATTTAGCCTTACTAATGTGCTTATTGTTTTTCAACATTTGATGAACAATGTTTTTTGTGAGTATTTGGACAATTTCATGGTTTATTACATCGATGACATCTTCATTTTCAAAGAACATGGAGGACCATGAACGCCATGTATGTCCGGTTTTGGAAAAGCTTTGGGAAGTTGGACTTTATGCCAAATTGAATAAGTGTGAATTCCATCAATTTTAAGTGGAATTCTTGGGTTACGTCATCTCTAAAGATGGCATTCGCATGGATCTTACAAAGATTAATTACAAGATTCATGATAAAGAATTTATAGCCATCGTGATGCCTTTGAGGAATGTGGCCCGATGAAGGTGGTAAGATCCCCTTGGTGCAGGAGAAGATGTGTTCCCTAGGGGAGGAGGTCCTCGGGAGCGAGCTTGGAACTTCATGTCGAGGAGAAGGCTACATTCCCTAGGGAGATTGTCCTTAAGGCCTGGGGAAAATCATCACTTGAGGAGAGTCATCTTCAAGGATAGTCATTGCCCAAGGAGAGCCAACTTCGAGGAGAATCTTTGAATCTTGTCTCCTTAGGGAAGATTTTTCCTAGGCAAATTTAATAGTACAACTTTTGCCAGGGAGACGTTTTGTTTTCAAAAATGATGTTGTCAAAAAGTGGATGTTGCAACCTAAGAAAATAAGAAAAAATGTTTATATTTTCTTGACTATATATTTCATTTTGTGGCAAAGGAAAGGTGGCTCATAATGTCCTCAACTTGGCTCACAATTGTCCTGTAAACATAAGAATTTTGTTTTGATTGGAATCAAACAACTTTGAAGAAATATTGCTTTTGATGCTTTCAAAGTTATTTGATTCCACTTGGGGTAAATTTCTTGGTTAATAAAGATGTGTAAATGTTTGTAAATGTTTAAAGCAAAAGATTAATTTCTTAGGTCTTCTATTACTAAAACATGATGAAATCAACATGCATACATGGGGACCCAATATATATTATTCATAAGCAAAAAGTTACATCGTAGGTTACAAGTTAGTCAAGAACATTGTGATTTGTTGATACCTTGTGATAAGGACAAATGTGGTTCCAATTTTACATGTTGTTGAGTTCCCTTGAGACCCTACTAATTTTGTTCCCAGGGAAGAGGTCTTTTACCTTATACTATTTGGCTCCCAAGGATAGCCATTTATCAAACCCGTTTGTCAAGTTGACCTTAATTTATTATGATATCTTCACATTACAAGCGATTGATTCTTGGTTAATGATTCTTGGTCATGGTGTAGAATTGGATTTAAATTTTTTTCTCATGTAATCAATAAAGTCAAGCTTTTTGTTTAGGCTAAGGTTATTGCCATCCATTACAATAGCAAGAATGTTGTTAATGGGGCGACACAACGTGGCCTCCAATTAGGCCTGTAAAAATTCAATTTTCCCTTGAAGAGACTTGAACTTTGCCAAAATTTGTGACTACAGTAGTCATTCTATCCCACAATGTTAAAGAAAATAATGATCATTTAGAAGATTTCACCCATAAGCAAGTGAGGCAGATGATGGTGTTGATGGAACATACGATTCTAGTCTATTCAATCTTGGTGTCCTATTTAATCTAGGGGTTAACAAATAAGTTATCGTAACCTTTATGTTCAAGGGATGGGAAGGCAAGTCATTCAATGCCCCAAGTCCACTTGTTGCTATTTTGAGATGCGCCCTGCAAGACGAAACAATAGTCTTAAAGGGAAGATTCGACCATAATGTCATTAGCACAACAATTTGGTGCTTGCATAGGTTGCCTTTCTACACCCATGGGCAATCACAAGATGCCCACTTCGATTCAAGATATTACTAATTGTATATTGTAGACAATGGTGTGATTACAACTAAAACCTTGCTAGACTTATGGTTTTTGGCTTTGGGAGTGGATATGTGAATGTGCATTATAAGAAATCATGGTTTTTTTCACTAGGAATTTTGACCCAAAAAAACCCCTCCTATGGTTTTTTTGCCCCCATGTTCAACTTGACCAAAATGCCACTTTGGACAAATCGATTGGACTTGACCATTTTGACTAGGTTTTTTTGGTTGGTTTTTTTACCAAAATTTTTTACTGAATTATCGTGACAATAATATAATTTGGGAAACAACCAAAAATTTATATTATTTTTAAAAATATTTAAAATTAATATGAAAATATTAATTAGTTAATTACCCTACCTTACCTACCTACCTACCTTAATGAACCTAATAATTAATGCCAAAATTTTATTTATTTATTTACCTACCAACCCCATAGGTGAAAAAGGGAGGACTTTGGGCAAAACATATATGGGATTAAAGCCAGGTGCTATTGGGAACACCCTTGGGGAACACATTGGGAACCTAAGGAACATATGGGGAATTTGAAAAGAACATGTTGGGAATAAAGGAAAAAATTAAAAACTCCTCCCCCCACCCAAAACTTAAAAGAAAAAAATGAAAGCACTTTGAATGCATGTTGAGCCTTCCCATTGGTTGCATGAAATTTCTACTTCCAAAATTGTTCATCACCATTTTTGGCCTAGGCTAATACCCCACTATAAATTGGGGGTACTTATTAGATCAAAGCTTGGATAAATTCTAGAATGATTTTTTAAATATTGAATATTTTAATCAAAACCAAGTATGAAATCATCCTTGGGAAATCAATGTGTCAAATTTTCCAATTATGTGTGTCAAAGAACATATTGTTTGGGGGTTATAATATTATGTGAGGGATATTTAATCTTTTTCACCTTATTATTATCCGAATTCCTATTATCAACATATTTGAACCACTTGAAACTTAATTTAAAATTTCCATTTGCATTGATTTTTGACAACTTATATTTTTTTAAATTTTAAATTTAAGTTGAAGGTGTGAAAAGTGATGAAAGAAGCATCATGCATGCAATGTTCAAATTGAGTTTTATTTGGGTAAAATCATAGTCAAAGTAGCCACCTAGGTAAGTGGACACTTCTTAAAATTGCATTTTTGTATGTTTGAAAAATCACAAGGGAAGCTCATAATAATTTGGATTGTCATAATGTTTTTGGAATATTTTCCGTTCATTGCAAAGTTTACATGCTAAAAGCTCGACATAAATAAATGTTTTTTTGCTTGTTCAAAACATTCAAACTTCAAGAGTGGACAATCCTTTTTTTTTTTCAAATGTCATTTTTTTCTACCAAATTTGCACCAATCCTCTTGGGAATTGGAAAGGATTTTAGGGGGTAAACGAAATAACATGAGCCACACTTGCATGCTTTTTGGTTGCTTTTGCCACTCTTTTTGGGGAAATATTCATAAAATATTCTTGAAAAAATCTTCAATTTTTTTTTTTAAAGTTTAAATTTTTTCTCATACCATTTTATTAAGGTTTATATTAAAAATTTGACAAAATATGTCATTTTCAAAAACATTGAAATCCATTTACAAGTCCTTTGACTACTTGAAAGGAAACATTATAATGTTTAATGAATGTTTTTGTTAATTTTTTTATTCATTGGATTAATTTCAAATTAGATCACATTTTCCCATGATATATTAAAAATACAACTATATAAACAAATCTTATAATTTCAACATCAAATTCAATTACAACGTTAAAACATGAAAAAACAAAGTAAGCGTTACACTTGATTTGGTACATGTTATTGTGATTACACCCTTTAAGATTGATGATTAGAAGGGCAAAATGATTTGAATTGATGAATTTTTTTCTAAAACCCATTTGAACACATTTGGCTCAAAAGTGCTTTTGACCTTGAAAATTATGGATTTTGAAAATGTGGTTTTAACAAAACTTGTCATATATATGTGATAGAGGGCATGAATGCATAATACACATGATATAAAATAAAATTTTAATCAAAATGTATTTATATTTAAAATGTCATGTTAAATGAGGTATTTGAAAAGCAAAAATTTCAATTATAAACCAATGTAAAAATGACACATGTCATGTGTAGTCCTTGGAAAAGGACTTTTACCTTGGCACCCTTGGCTCTTTTGACTGTGATTTCACCCATTTGATCATTTTTGTAATTACAAATTTTGCAATGTCATCTTTTTTGCTAGAATTATGTATGGTGAAAGGTAAGTTGGGGTAGTAATAGGTAACTAATATGTAGGTATATAAGTTGGGGTTTGATAAAATGTAGATTGGTAGGTAGCTAATAAATATTTAGGTAGACGTTATAAGTTGGTAGATGGTCAATATTTTGTTTGAATTTATTGTAAGAATGTAATAGGTGGGAGTAAAAACATGGTTAGGTGATTCATTTTTGACATTTTCAAGACTCCACATTTTTAATTAATTAAAATTCTTGCAATTATAATAATTATCAAACTACAAATACTATAATTATCCCCTATGATTTTGATCAAAAGTATTGGAACATCACCTTTTAGATACCTCTAAACATATGATTAATTCAAAAATTCATGTGAAAGTTTGAATATTTCAATGTGAAATGGATTATGGCATGAAATCATGGCATTTAAAAATTAGAATTTCTTGTAATGGGAAAGTTTCAATGCATTTTAGTCTTAAATTCTTCATTTGATGGTGGTCTACTATTTTTCAAATTTCATTTTGAAAATACTATGAAATATTTTTTATGTCCACATTTTTCATTTTTTTTAGATGACAAATGTACATTAGAAGAGAAATTGTCGTTTGCAACCAATTTTTGCAATTGAGAAATGTGATTTGTAATTTTTTTCAATTGTAAGTGACATTATTTAGAATTGCAAAAAATGGTTATAAATGATATTTTTTCTTCTAGTGGTAATGTCATGATTCCAAAAGTCCATTATGTTATTTTCTTAAAATTCGTCCATATTCCTTAAATATGATTTTCATTAAAATATATTGGAACATGGATAATTATATATAATTTTGATAATGCTAATGTTGAATTTGGATTTAAATTTACTTGCTCATTTACAATCCATATCAATTGTGACTATGATAGTTTAAATAGTCCCCCAAACTAATATGCAAATCACCTATGGGTAGGTTGTGATATGTAGGTTGGTAGGGTCAATACAAAATTGCCAAAATGACTCATATTCATTCAAACCATTGTTTTGGGGATTAGGGTGTTTTCTTGGCAAGTTTGATATGGCATTGAAATTATTTTTTCAAGGTTTATAAGATAGTGTACTTGTGTGATCAATTTGGTTGGAATATGTAATCAATTATATGGGTCTCCATAATCATGAAACAACAAGGGAATCCTGATTTCAAGAAATGACTTTGGGAGTCTTGGGGAAAATGTCATTTCAATGTAAAACTTGTAATGATGAGCTACAAAGTAATAGGGGAAAAGGTGACACCTCCCAAATTCAAGCCATGGTGAATCTTATTAGTTCGTGTTCATGAATCAAAATTGGCTCCAATAGCATTAATTAACTATCTTCATTACTTCATTTGTGTAGTGGATCCAAGCATGATAAAGTATGTGAAAAAAGTAGTCTTAAAAAAACTTAATTTAAAAAATGATCTTTTTTCAACATTAACATTTTTAAAAATATTAAAAACCTATTTAAATTGCATTTTGAAATCATGGAGCACTTCATTGAGTTTATTGTAAGTTGTACATAAAGTTTGAGGAATTTCTATATAAGAAAAAAAATGAAAAATGTGTTCTAAATTGGTTGGTTGTTCATATTTTCCAAAATATTTTTACTTTAAAACTTTGATAGATTATGACTAGAATATAAAAAGTTGAAATTATATCCATACACACTAGGCCTTCATCAACTTGAAAATATAATAATTCTTTACTTTCATGTACTTGTAACTTGCAAAACTATGACATGTACTTTTTGTACTTGCATTTCAAAAAAATGTACTTAAAATGTGTTTTTTCAATATTATGCAATGAGGTCAAAGAACTTATAATTGTTGATCATTGACTTAAATAATATTCATGGATTCAAAACATTAAAGTATACTTTATGGATACTTTCCAAAAAAATAGCAAGTGCCTCTTTCTAGCATACTTTACCATGCTTATGCCCTAGCTTCATATGACTAAAAGGTGAACAAAGCAATTCTTCTTACTCTTATTCCAAAGTTTTGGTATCACTTTTATATTTTGGTGCAAGGTTTTAAGGAGCACACCCAAGGTTCAAATGTCTTTTGTAACACATTTTATCATATAGTTTACCCTTTACCTTATGCCAAGCCTTTAGAAGCACATTCCCCAAATGATGGTTTTAGTGAATGGGAGTTGCTTTGGTAGTTTTTTAATATTTTGACATTTCAAATGGTTATAAATTATGTAGTAGAGGTTTTTTTCAAGAATGTGAACCCATTATCTTGTAATATGAACAATATCTTTCCAATAAATTGAAGTTCATGTGATTTGAAAAAATATTGATCATAATCTTAATTTAAGGCTCATAATCAAGGCCAAAGTGAAAAATAAAAACAAATATGGAATGAGGGTGAAATAAGGTTTTCAAAATTAACTTGACACATTGATTAATTGTCATGTCAATGTTTCATCTAATGCATTATTTTGTCACTGCCACAATTTTTAAAAATTCAGTTTGCAAGTAGGTTATTATTTATTTATTTATTTATTTGTTGGACTAAATTTTAGTTGCCATATGGGACTAGTTAAGACTTAGTCCACCTTGTTCCTAAAAAAACACTTATTGAATTTGTCATTAAAGTTTACTCACCACATTTGGATGATTTAAATTTCTTTTTTTTTTGGGAATAAATTTTAATGACCATGAAGACTAGGACCTAGGTCCATTTTGTCACAATAAAAACCAAATCCTAATCCAACTTGTTTGGAAAAATGAAAGGAATTTTTAGAAAAAAATTCAATTATTCAAAATGGTGGAATTTCAATTATCATCGTAATGTTTAATTGGCCTAAATTTTTTTTACAAATTATTTATTTATTTATTAGGATGAACTCTAATTCATATATGGATTAAGACCCAAGTCCACCCAATCCACTTAATCTTTTGGAATTTTTTTGTGATGATTAAATTTCAATCACCAATTGGGGTAGTTAATGTGTGTGTATAAAAAAGTTATTACTTTGATGTAAGTTGACTTGTGTTTGGCCCTAAATTGATGTGACACCACACATTCACTACAACAAAATGTGTCCCTATGCACCAAGTGATTTCAATGGATTTTGAGTGATTTCAATGGTTTCAATGAATGGGACCTAGCGGGGATGCAATGAATTCATTCGTCTAATGAACAAGGACTAATGAACTGCACCCTCATTTTGTAGTAGTGATTTGACACTACTAATTTTGGGTTGAGGAATTGCAAAGCTCAAACACATGCCTAACAATTGAGAAATATGGGAATGAAATGAAAGAATTATCATGCCTTTGAAATCAATTTCCACTTTAGAAATTAAAACTCCCAAGGAGTTTTAGGGATGAAAGCTTACTAGGTGGAACATTTTGGAATGCATCATAAATGATAGAGCACATTTTAGCCATTTTCAAATTTTCAATAATGGTTAATTCCAATTTATATTTTGCAAATGACAGAAAAAGACTCATGTCAATAATGATTTCATACATCAATTTGTTATGGACTTTAAGATGTTCAAAAAACATATCATAGTCCATAATGAGTTTAGATTACATGAGTATGGATTCAATACACCTTTATATAATGCCTTGTAATCAATAAATGAATCATTGATAATATGATGTAATGATATCAATACTAAAAAAAACAATTTGGAAAGATGTTAATGACAAGAATATTGAAATGTATGTTGAATTATGAGTTTTTTTACAAAATTCCTTTATAAGCTAAAATAGGGCTATTCAAATCCTTGTGACAAATATTTAATGGCACCTTGTCACACAACCCATGTGATTCAAAGTATCTTATTTACACAATGTATTTTAACCTTCAAATGAATGTTCAAGTTTTCCCACTTAGGTTCCACCCTACTGTGCTTCACCTTCAAGGTTGTTTATGTCAAGGTTGGTGATCAAATCAAATGATTTTAAATTTGTTGAACATTATAAAGTAGTGAACTTGCATTTTGAAAATAAACATGTTTATTTGGTGTGAGTTATGGTTATTTAAAAGGTTGGGACAAAATTAACCAAAACAATTTTGGCTTTCTTAGGTCCCATCATTATGTTCGATTTAGTTGTAATTTGTAGAAGTTATGGGCTCCAAAATTTTGAGGTAATAAATTAGTCATGATTTTTGGAGGTGACTTCAAGGGTATTTGGGGGAAATTCTTTTTCAATGTAAGTGTGATGACAAGTTTCAAAATATATTATAAAGATGGTAGTGCCTTTTCTTGAAGTTTAGGCCATGGTAAGTCTTGTGAGTCCATATGAACTTGTGGTTAGTTGGGAACCAAAGGGTAGATGCACAAATGAATCTCTCACTTTTGTAACATTTTTTTGGTTTCTATAATACCCATCTTGTTTTGTTTTCTCCTAGCAAAACATATTGTGTAAAATTTTCCAATTGGGACTTGGTTTTAGATTATCAACTTGATTATGAAATCATATGTACAATCATTATTTGAAAAACATTCACTCACTTCTACCTATGGACTTTTGAAATCAAAGAACAAGGATTAGTATGTTGACTAGAGGTTTATAAAATTATGATGTTGATGTAGAATTCCAAGCCAAATGATTTGGAGTGACTAAGTATGTCAAATTTCATCATTTAAAGAAATTACATTTGAAAACCTCTATCTTGAAAACTTAAACCATTTCATAGTATTGAACTTTCATTTTCTCCAAATTGGCCCTTATTTTCATAAATCCTTAATTGTTAAATATTTTCTTTGATTTGAATTTTATTTTCACCGAAGCCAAGGTTTTTAAGGTTTTATTTGGGCTTCCATTAATATGGATTTTATTTTTTTTGATACATGGACTTTATTACAATTTAACCAATGTTACCATATTAAAAATTCAATTTAACACTATAGTATGGACTTTATGTGGAATATTTTTTTGTTAAAAAATGAGCCACTCATTAGTGCATATGCCCCAAAAGTGGTTTTGATATTTGCACTAACCACCTTCTTTTATTCCTAAAATTGTAATTCAATATAACCAAGAGTTTGATTTGAACAGTCAATTCATTAATCTCCATCTTCAAGGTTTCCTACCCTTTGTCACATAACAAAGAGCCAAGGATTTTGCCTTGGGATTTTTCATTTTGCTATAGGATCCAAAATCTTTTCATTTAATTTTAGGTCCCTAGGTAATCATTGTGGTTGTTTCAATTTCAATACTTCATTAAAAACCCACTAACCTTATTTATGTCTAGTAAACAATGTCTACATGCAAATGTTTATCTATTGTTTGCCTATTATCATACCTACCTAAATGGTTCTTGATTTTGAAAGGAACATAATTTTGGTTTCAATTTTTAGTTAATAGAAAATCAAGAAGTGTGGTTTTATTGGGATATTTTTTTGGGATTTATAAACCTTCCAATTTCATAGATTAATTTGCAAAAAAATTGGAGCTTGGTTTGGTTTAAGATTAGGTCTAATTCTATTTACATTGTGGGTGCCAACTTACTAAGGTGTCCATTTGTTTGGATCACCAAAATTTCAAACCCCCAAGTTGTTGAATTTTTTTTGAATCCAATTAGTATGGAAACATGTTAAGAAACTAATATCAATGATCTATATTGTCTTAATAAATTAATTTAAAACAAAAGAAAAAAAAAATGACCATTTTAAAGTTTAAGGTGAATGTTCAAACATGTGCAACATTGTTGGTCACAATCCATTTTTTTGACCAAGAATTTGTAAATAGATTCAAAACTCTTGAAATATTCAACTGAATATGTTTAATATAATTTTTTATAAGTTGTAAGATTAAAGTGGAAATCAAAATTTGTATTGAAAATGTCATTACAAGTGTGAATATCCATTCATGTACTTTATTGGAGGTCATAATTGTTAAAATTTTATTAAGTGTTATTCAATGTCAAAAAATCAAATTTAATTGAAATATTTTTATTAAAATTGTTGTATAAGGTGTTAGAAATGGTGGAAAAAACATAGTTCTTAGAATTTTTTTTAAAAAGAAAGGCGATTCAATGGTTTTGTGTTTTTGGTCTCAATTTTTGGCTTAAAGATGAACTCTTCATGTGCCATTTTTGTTCCACTTCAATGTGCCTAAACCCTTGCACCCAATTAAAACTAATAACGTCTACATAGATACCCACACTCATGGAATGGGTATTAATGTATAAGGAAATTAGGGATGATCGCAATAAAAAAAGGTCTTAACAACCAATGAAAGATAGTAGTAGGTAGTGATGATACCTTTTTTTTTTCCCATTTGGGGGATGGATTTTTTGGTTTGGTTTTCTTGGAAAAGGGGAACCAATGAATTAGCAAAATTTGGAGTTCATTGAGGGTGGAATTATGATTTGGCAATCACTTAGATGCTAATGCATTGAATGAATGGTAGTTCATTGAGTTAAAACTACACAAATCCAATTTTATTTTCAAACTAAACCAAAAGGTGATGAAACAACCTTTTTCATCTTTTTGTTTGGTGGTGCAACATACAACCCATAAGGTTTGGCCAAAGTTGAATTGTTAGAATTTAAAAAACCATGGCTTGGTTGTTGCATTTAAAAAAGCCCTTGTACTTATGTATTGCTAGAGAACTTGACCCTTTTAAAAAAGCGATAATAGCTCAATCCAAGTTCAGATTAGCAAGAAGTGATTTCAAGATTTGTATTTAAATTAAATTTCAACAAAATTCTAAACCTCTAATTTGGATATTCTGCACACTAAACATGACCTTGGACTTGAACTTGCATGATACCTTGAACTTGTCCACATTGATCCCAACACTACTTTTCATTTTCAAACAAATTCAAACGTTGCACATTTGTTTGGCGAACCAATTTATGAACTCCAAACCATAAAGTCAAAGTCAAATTTCCTTGCAACATCAAGATGCCAACAACTTGCAAATGAGAACCTATATATCTAGATGTACCCACATTTATAAACCAAATGTAAATCATAACAAAGTAAAGACTTAAATGGAATTCCTAATGTTGTTATCAAAACTTTTCAAAGTTTGGGCTAGCTGTGAAGTGTAACACCGTATTGAGGTATTGTCTTTTTTTTATGTATGATAGTATGTATCATTTTATTTGATAGATGCCAATTTGAAACCCTCATGCTATAACACATGACAAGTTGCCTAGTGCAATATCTTCATCGATTTGGCTATCTAAAGTATGAACGTAAAAAATTAAGGTGTTAACTTATTTTCTTGTCATCTGAAGGAAGGTAGTTTGCTTTGTTCTGCTTGTTTGTTTGTCATGTTAAAATCTCCCAAACCATTGATGAGTAGGGTTGCACTAAATTGCTTGACTGAGAAGATATTGAATATTGACCAATTTTTTATTGAAAAATAATTTAAAGCGAAACTAAAAATTGTAAAGGAATTTTGGGCATGCTCCTGGCATTGTTGGAAAGCCCTCCCTGAGTAGGATATAATGAAAGTGATTTGAACATTTTTAGACCTAAGGTGTGAGAAAAATTGAATTTTGAATTGTTTTGTCATTGGGATGGAAATCCAAGTAAATTACAAAAATTGGTTTTGAAATGAACAATTAGTGGGGTAAACAGTTCACACTTGGGCCAATGGCCCAGGCTACACTAGTTTTCATTAAAATTAGTCTTTTGGTAAAAATTTGCCAGGAGAAAAAGAAACGCAGCTTCTTCCTTAGTGTAGCCTACAGGATGCTCAAATTCATATGAAGTTTTATAGTTTGTGCACTCAGTCACAGGGTTGCATGGACTCAGCATTTCTTTTACTGGCGAATTTTTGCCAAGTCCTTACCTGAAAAATATGATTTCGACCTATATGAAGGATTTTCCATGAAAAAAATGGCCCCCAATTCGCCAGACTTCGAAAAAATAATTCTACCAATCGCCAGATTTTTATTATTAGTTCCAGTAGATAGCGAAAAATATAGAAAAATATAGATTTTTTCCCTACTTCTGTATTAGTACATGTGGCCAATTTTGGCCAAATCACTTTCAAGATGATAGCCACCTGGGCTACATCACAAAATTGGAAAAAGAAACCCTGCATAGACTTGTAAATGAAATAATATCTAAGCCTCCACTTGCTTTCACTATGAACGACAACCACAAAATCTATTATCCAACCTTCTTGGGGTAGGGTAGGTAAGGTACTAGTTGCAACCAAAAATCAAAAGTCAAGAAGATGAAAAAGTAGGAAGAAGCATGGCAAGCACTTTCGCACAAAAGAACTCAGACCTTAGTGTGAATAGTTAACTTTGGGAACTCACACAGACCTCAACTTCATTCCATCTGTGAACATATATGTCGGTGAAAGCTCTTTGTAGTTTGACTTTTGGGAAACTTGAGAGTTTTAGGTCTTGTTCCTGCACCATGCAAATGTCCTAGGCTCAATTACGATGCCGGTGCCGGTACTTAAGTCAAGTGATAGCATGTAATGAGTTGGAATTTGGAAAGGGTGAGATTCTCATGCTTTTGGGTAGAATTTATTTATTTACTTATTTTTTCAAGTCTCCAGGTCCCTTAGGTCACTGACCACCTTATGTGGACATCTTTTGGAGACTTCACCAACTCAGGGTCCCAATCTTCATCAACTTAGGGTCCCTATCTTTGTCTTGTTACCGCTTTACAAGTACACAGACCCCTTTCCTTTGGCGTTCTCTGGAAAAAAAGAAGAAGGTGAAGAACGTGGCTCTCCTGGAATCAGAATTTGACAACCCGCAGCAAACGTGAACAAGATTAGAGTGAAGTCAAAATTTCAATGTTCGTTTCTAATAAACACTTTACAGCAACCAAATTAGAAGCAAGATTCACTGTGGCCCGGCCTTTTGCAAATTACTTAGCCATAAAGCACTTGCAGAAAATTTGTAGTGTACCTGGAGGGCACCATATCCAGCAGAATTTCTCCTTGGTAAAGTGTGGGGCATTTTGAAGAGTGAAATGCCCTCTCAGGTGGACATTTGTCCATAATTGTTTTTTCATGAACAGATATGAGAAAATGATTAAAAATCAGGCAAGGTTTCGAGCTGGGTTTCAAGTTGAATACCTTATCTTTACATAAGATCATACCCTGCTTGAATCTCATTCACCAGTTCTTTCTGGAGGAGGAACCAGTCACTTGCATCCTTGTTTTTATTTTTTATTTAAAAAAAGTTGATACCTTATCAAGGTATTAAAAAGTAGCAAGCTCAAGATTCGAAATTTTATCATTACTTTACTTATTACATTCAATTACATTCAATTGTCACTTAAATGTTTTTAATATTAAGTCTCAATATAAAATGCTGAAACTCAGCATTTAATGCACAAGATTCAAGAATAATTATTGTGTTTTACAAGTAGGAATAGTGAAAATATATGTAGAAACAGTGGAGGCACTCAAAAAATAAAAACCGGACGAAACTCAAATGTACCACAAACTTTTTGGTTTTCTGAGTTTCTCTCCCTTAATTTTCAGTTGTGAAAATCACCTTTGAATATTGACAGGTTTTAAGTGTGTGAGACTTGGCATTTTGAAACCTGATGAAAATATTTTTCTTACAATGCTGACACCCTGCTCAGGTCTCTTGTAAAATAATTTTAAAATAAATTAAAGAACCAGGACAGGTCTTATAAACTCTTCTAAAACCTGGACCTGACGGGTCTTTAAAACATCTGAGAACCACCCAACACTAGTGGATACCATCACACTTGGTTTTGCCTTGGCACTCTTGCACTTAGATTCAAACTGCTCATGGCCAAACCAGATACACGTTAGTCCTCACTTTTGAGTGATCTTGCACGGACTCAATACTCTAGGACTTATCCCAACTCTTAGCCCATTGTGGACTTCCCATTTAGTCCAGGCCTTTTCTTGCTTGAGACCCCCAAATCTCATTTGGTAGCCCAATCACAAACATAAAATGTTCTGAACAAATTGCGCTAAGGCATCAGTGAGAAGTTTTGATTTCTTTGTCATTCACAACAAAACAACAGGTTTTCATACCCTTGTAAAAACACATGAATGTGTACCACCTATTATCCCAAGAAGCTTCAAATACAATGATTTTTACATGAGGAACCCAAGGAAAAGTAGACCAAGTTAGATTTTACGAGGTTAAAATCATCACAAAGATTTGAAATTTTCTTCCAACTTATAAAGCTCTAGCATAAATTTCATGTTGATGGTTCACTCTAATACATTATGAACTTTAAAAAAGTCATGTTGTAATTATAGTAAGTTTCAAAGTTCCAATGTGGAAGATGGTTTGAATGTATATTCACTTTTAGAAATATTTCTCAAATATTTCTCAAACTTTGTATTCAATTTATTATAAATTCAATGGAAGGCTTAATGGTTTAGCAATGAGACTTGGAAAAAGTTTCCACCAATGTTGTCTAGTTATAACTTATGACATTTTAGACAACAAACAAATTCTAGACATGGATAACAAATATGGATATGTTGGTTCTCAAATTTTGGTTGCCCCATGATTGAGTGGATATGCACTTACACAAGAACCAAGGTAAAAACCAAAGTTGGGTGGTTCTTTACTTTTGTGAAGAACATTTGGTTCAATTTTTAAAATTTAAGTTATAATTATTTTAGTTCTTTTAGGGCAATAGTTTTAGGGTTTGATTGGGAATAAGGGGTTTTACGAGTTGGGATTTTCAAAATTGGGGTTTAGGGTTTTTAGTTTTAAACCAAATATGGTAGGTTGTGAATAGGCATGGCAAATCATGTGGGTTTTCATTTTCAAAGCATTGTCAGACATTCCAACCTTCCCAACATGCACCCGATGGAAAGCTAGTAATCAACTTTACCCCTATGCCTAATTATGTTATAGCTTCCATCCATTTGCCCATCATTCTTATCCCTCCTAATTTACTTTAGCCAATCCTTTCATCCTTCTTTGATTTTTTAGCTTTCTTTTTGCCTTGTCCGTCACACCCATTAGGAGCGTCACTGACACACCCCCAAGCTCCTTGATAGATTCAAATGTGAGCCTGAAGTGAAAACAACAAAAGAGTAAGGAGTCGGGGCACATTCCTTGGTTTGCAACACTTAGAGGGGTAGAGGGGCGTGTTGGAACTTCGGGATGGGACCAGGAAGAATGACAAGCACTTAATCACTCACGTGGATCTGCACAAAACTAAACAACAACTTGGTTAGGACATAGTTGGAACACTTTTGGTGCTAGGACGAGCCATGGGCAAACTCAAACTCATAAGACTCACCACGGCTCGGACTTGGGGAAAGTCACCACCTTTCTCCTTATAATATACTATGTGTGTCTCCACGAGGCCCACATTTAAATGGCATTTTATCTTGGGACTCCCAAGTGGGAGTCCCGAAATTCCCACAATTGGGACTCCTGCAACTTTGGGGGCTCATAACTTCGTGTATAGACCTCTGATTGAGGTGAGGTCTAAAACAACGTTGTAGTCATTGTAAATAAATTTCCAATAATATGTCGCATGCCACCTGAACACAACAAAAACGGGTCGATTTCTGACTTTTAATGGTCGAGAGTCAAATTGTCAATTTGACTCCTAGCCCTTCTTTTGGCCATAACTTGTGTTTCAGATGTCCAAATGGGTTATGCAAGCCCATTTTAAACATCTACGTTCAATAGTTTTCCAATCATATAAAAAGCTCTTCAATCCAATGGGTTTCAACCCCTGAAATTACTCTCTGAAGATTCAGGAGTCCATCGAGACTTCAATTCCCCAAAGTGGGAGTTCCTTTGGGAGTGTGAGGGTTCCTTCCTTCACACTTTCCTTCATTTCAGGGCTTCCTTTTGGCCTACTACTTTGCAAGCCCTTGCCTTGGCCGTGAACCCAAAGCTAGGGTTGCGACAATCACAATATCCGTCATATGGTCCTTTTTCCCACAAACCCACATTCCCTATCCCTTTTGCAGTCATTTACTCAATGCAAGGGAAAGTTTAGCGTAATAGTAACTTTCATGCTTCATTTATACGCAATTATTTGTTTTAGGGGTAGTGTTGCCCTCGTGTCACAACCCTAGTGTTGGGCTCGCGACCAAAGGAAAGGGGTTGTAAGGGTGCGGGCCAAGAGGAAACCCGGGAGTCACATCACATACTACCGGGAGTGTAGGAAATTGTGAAGGAGTGAACCCTCACACTCCCAAGGCAACTCCCACTTTGGGAGATGGAGTCCCGGTGGACTCCCAAAATTTCAGAGAGCAATTTCAAGGGTCAAAACTCAATGGCTTGTGACGTTTTTTATATCATTCGAAAGCTCTTCGAACGTAGATGTCTAAAATGGGCTCGCATTGTTCATTTGGACATCTAAAACACAAGTTATGGCCAAAAGAAGGGTCGAGAGTCAAATTGCCAGTTTGACTATTGACCAGAAAAAGTCAAGAATCGACCTGATTTACTTAGTTGCAGACAACGTGCGACATACTGTTGGAAAGCTCTCGATGAGAGCTATAACTTTGCTTCAGAACGCACCTCGATTCGAGGTCTGTTCGCAAAGTTATGGGGGCTCCAAAGTTGCAGGAGTCCCAGCTGGTGCGATTTCGGGACTCCCATTCGGGAGTCTTGGGAGAGAAAAACCATTTGGATGTAGGCCTCGTGGAGAAGTGCAGAGTATACTATAAGGGGGAAGGTGATGGCTTCCCCCAAGTCCGGGCCATGGTGAGTCTTGTGTGTCCGTGTTGCTCGTGGCTTGTCCTAGCACCAAAGGTGTTTCAACTATGCATTAACCACCTTGTGTGGGTTGTGTGTAGGCCCGTGTGAGTGAGTGAAGCTTGTCAACTCTTCTTAGTCCCATCCCAAAGCTCCAACACGCCCTTCTACCTTTCAAAGTGTTGTCGCTAAGGAACGTGCCCCGATTCTTCCCCCTTCTGTTGTCTTACATTTGGATTCACTTTTGAGTCCTTCAAGGAGTTGGGAGTGCGTCACCTCGACTTTACCATGTTTTTTTTCCCTCATTAGCATGGACATGGATTACATCCACAGACATCATTAATGTTTTCCATTTTATCTTGTCCTTGTTCATACCATCATATTCCATATGCCCTTTGAGTTGATGTTCAATGGACTTTGTATATTCCTTTATTTCAATTAATGTTTAATCCTTTAAATATTGCAAATTTGCATGTTTTTTTGTTATTCCCTTTTTGATTTTTGTCCTTTCTTCCATGGGTGGCGAGAAAGGTCACTAAGAAATTCACATTCGCTTGTGTCAATACATGGGTGGCAACTGGGAGACATTACAAGAGGAACACATGATTAAAGCATCCACTTTAGTTTCTCATAAATGTTTGGAGTTGATTTTAGATCCTACCCCACTTCCATCAGCATATTTATGTCATGCACAAGCCTTTGTTCATGTATGGGAGTATGCTCGAACAATATGTGCATTGGCTTCGAACACACCTACAATCCCATTTAATGAGGCCATGAGAATCCTTTGTTTTTTCCATCCACTTGTTGAGGTTGATTTCCCTCGTTTCGTTGATGATTTCCATCTTAAGACATAATGAACTTTAGATTAAGAGGCAATTATTTTTGCTTTGGCTTATTCACCACATCTTTTTTCTAGTGGCCTTTCAAATATGGTGTATAAGTTTTTACGAAAGTATTTTATTTTAGATGATTTTATGAGTGCTTTCAACTTCTTTTTCAAGGTATTTGAACACATTGTTTGAAATCATGTTCTACCTTCAGTATCATGTTTACTTTTTACATTTCAACTCTTAATGTTGGAAAAAGAATTTGAAAGCATACATCCCATCATGATTGGTAAAAGGACCTATTGTTTAATTGCTCACACATTAGTTTTTCAATTTAAAGGTACTTTCATGGAAAATTTTAGTCTTCATCAATTTGGTGTAATGATTCGTGGCTAATGTGAGACAATGGTTCATGGTGTTCGAATAATGTTATATTTGCATTTAGATTAGTTGGTGCTATAGGTGGATGTCCATAACACCTTCAATTTGGTGTCATGGTCAACCATTTTTTAAGAATTACAATTTTTTTCCGAATCTTTATATCAATTTTCCCCATTTATTCGATGATTTTATGCATGCCCATCCCCATTGTATATTTTTCACGCTTCCTACCATGGGAATCTCATAGTCATTTCATTGGAGTTACGTACACAACATGGGGACCTATTGGGAGGAAGGTTATTACCCTGGTTCACTTTTGTGTTTTTCGCCCTATAGCAACAACCCACCCTATTTATGTTTTCCCTTTGTTGGTGGATGAAACACATATAATGGGTCTTGCATCAAGTGTAATTTCTTATTTTTTTATGATTACAGTACAAATTTTCAAGATTAAGGATTTCAATGTAGTGAATGAATTGTGTAGCATGGTGTCCATAGGGGTTGGACCATTATATATCACTTCGTCTTGGCTTTTTTATTCCCAACGTGGGTTTTTGTATTTTGGGTGCATTGGTGGGATCCAGATCATTCATTGAATCGTTTGTGGTTAAGGTTTTTCATGAAGATCTTGGGGCGCTATTTAGTCTCTCTATGTTTGCATGTAGATCCCCAAGCAACTTTTATGATGCTTTTGTTGTGCTATGTTTAACACCTTGGTTACTTGTTTTATACAATGTTTCCATCTCTAAGTATTTTGCAACATTACATTAAGTTCGATATTCGTACCATAGTTATGTTGGAGAAGTTATTTGATGCAACATCTTTTGGTGGTTGTATCGGTCATTTAACTCGTTGTTAGGCCATTCTTCTTCCGTCTTTGAACATGTTTAACTTCTCTTTTGTAGTTTAGATTGTTCCCCCCACATTCCAAGGATGTTGGGCATTAATCGTTCCTACATTTGGCTTTTGTTTCCAACAAGATGATCGCCATATTCTTTTGGATGCAATAGCACATGTTGAAATCAACACTTTCTCGTTCCAAATGACACTACAAGATATTCAAACCTTGTTACCTTAGGTTGTCCACTCTCAAGTCCCACCTTTTGAGAGCCTAATGGTTTAATCTTACCCCTAGTTGAAGGCTTCTTTGGCAGATTGTGTACACAAGTAGGAGTTTGCCTCACTTCTAATACATGTTCCTTCAAATACCATGCAAATATGTTTTTGTTCATGTGCAGGTTCAAGTGCTTTGGCCTACCACATTTACATTTCGTTTATTGTTAATCCACTTCTTTTTAACACTATGTATTCATCTTGGTTTGCCACATCTTAAAGTTGCAAAAATTTCATAATGATAATGTGGTCATACCATTAACGATTTAGGTACCCATTTACTTTCATGCCCATGTGGGAGTGAATGTAAAATGGCTCACAATACGTTTCGAGATACTGTCGCAATTATTGTTTTAGAAAGTGGAAAACATGTTCAAAAGAAGGTCTCCCACCTTTCCCCTTTAGTGATAAGTGGATATCCTTATCACTAAAAACAACTTCCAAACGTCGATGGACATTGATGTGTCGACAAAACAAAGTAGACAAAAAAAGTAGTCCACCCAAAGTCCAATTAAAAAATGAAACAACTTTTGATATGGACATAAAAAAATAGATTCAAAATATTTTGAAGTCAAAATATAAAACCATAGGGCATTACATTTAGTTTATGGGAAGTTGGATGTAAAATTTGAACAACTTTGGTGTCATAAAAGTAGGTTGAAAGTACGTTTGAAACTAACTAAGTCAAAATGGTGTTCAAACCTACTTCATATTAAAATTTTGATATATTATGATTATAACATTCATAATTTGATAATACATAAGTATTTTTAAGGTTATACTAAGTTGAAAATTTTTTAAATTAATATTTCATCTACATGTAACCCATTTTGTAAGATTGGACATTTTGTGCAAGTAGATATATTTTTAAAAATTACATTTAATAATAATTTCAAGATTGGGTTTTTCAACATTTTAAACATAAAATGAAATATTATCATCATGTTAATTATTGTACAAAAACATAAATCTAAATCTATTTTCAATACATTAAAAAAAAATCATGGCTACATGTAATTTTTTTGACAAGGAACAATGAGCCATCTATTTTACCTTGCTTGCACCCATCATCACTACTAATTCAACTCACATAAATATGGTACAGTGAGCATTGATGATGACAACACATTCAACAATGATGGCTGCTCAAGAGAAAATATAATCATGCATTGAGTGAACACTAGGTGATGATTTCATTTTCTTTGCTATTGAGATGTATGGGTGTCTTCATTATTGTTTTGATTCATTTTTGACTACTTGTGCACATTCCACTATTTTGCATCATCAATGGTCTTATTAATCCCCTTGATGTTTGTTTCTTACTATTTATAATGCATGTCCATAGCCTTGCAACATGTGCAACCCATAGTGATTATTCAGCGAGTTGCTACATTTGGTCAAGGTTCCTCATTTCTTCCACACATCATAGTTAATGCACTTTTGTCAGTAGCTAATTTGTGGCAAATGACAACTCTTTTGTCTTAGGTCTTCTTTGTTATTGTTGATTGTCATTTCATAGCTATGAGTCCTCTTTGCATAATGTATCTATCTAATTTTTATTGATTGTTTGCTTTTGTTTTTTCTTTGGGTTGTGTTTACTTGTGTTCTCATTTGCCTTGTAAGTTTGATGGATGGGTTCTCCTCTTTGATTTTTATTTACTAGGTTTTTCTTCCATTTTGGTTCTATTCCAATAACACAAATAAAATCAAAACTTGTTTCTAGCCAATTCTTCAAAATAGAGAAAATTGGTTCCATTAAAATTCTCAAAATCAAACCTAGTTCTTGTCCAATTCTTACTAAACCAATAATTGAATGTTAATTCACTTTCAATTGTGTTAAGGTTATTCAATATATCCCAGGTTAATGTTTTTTTTAGTTAGAAATAAAGAGCGATTTTTTTTTTTAGATCATTGAAATGACAAAATTTACAATAAGTTTATTTGTATTATCAATGAAATTATTATTTTTGCTTAATATTACACGTAAACTATCAATTTTTCAAAGTGATAAAGTTCTTAACAAACTTATAACAAATTACAGACTTCGAATATTCAACCTTACCCACCAAAGCAAGTACCTGCCCAAGATTGATAATTTTTTTTATTAATGCCCTTTGTGATCGCAGACTACTTAGTGATAGTAAATGCACTTCCAACACTAGAATGCAATGTTTATTTCAGAATCAAAGAATCTTAAGTTCTGGTTATTTCAAATACATCAAAGAATCAAAAAAATTCAGGAGAGAATCGACAAGATATTAATGAGCATTAAGACAGTTTTTGGAAATTAATTTGAGTTAATTGTAAACTTTTCAAACTTTTCCTTGTTTCGTTAGTTTCATATGCTTTGATATAAAATTTTGCGAACTCATTGTGTGAAATGCATTTGTTAAAACTGCCCATTACATTGAAATGAAAAACGAAAATCAAATTGTCTGAAAAAAAAATAGGGTACACCCATCAAAATGTACCACTGATTGAAATCCTGTTATGTGTGGATAGATTGGACCACGTTCATATAACTAAGGGTTCAAGTACAGGTAATACGTTTAAAAAAGACTTAGGCTCTTAATGGTTAACCTTGTTCCAAAACAAAAGTAATTTTAAAGCTAACACACTGAAAAGTCTACCCACAAAGACTATGTTATGTTTGTTTGTTCATATTGCTGTTTGTTGGAACACTTTCAAGTCTGGGTTAGAGCCCTCTCAGCCTCGCTTGGGGTCGAAGGTGGACCCTTATTACGGTATAGCCCATATGCAGCTGAGGGCTCTACTGAGTGTAAAGATGACCTGTTCGGATTTTTTCCTCTGTGATATATTTGGTGAGTATGATGAGGAAAACCCCCAAAAAATGGGGGTGTTGGGGAGCGCAGATGGGTGTATGAAAAAATGGATTGTAAAACCTGGTTGGAACACCCCCAAACAGTGGGCAAGGGTGAAGCAGCACCCACTCTGGTACCTTCACCATTTTGAGGGAGACTTTGAATGATCATATTAAGCCCAGGAAATGTTAGAGTTGGACTCTGATATCCTGATTTAGTCTAAGCATGGAATATTTATAATATTTACAAGCAGATTTTTTTTAATTTTGGCGATTTTACCATGGTATGAGTCAGGGGGCGCCAGTTCACCCAATGTCCAAACAGCGGAGGAAAAACAAATACACCGGGTAATATGCCACACAAATAGGAGCAGGTCTTTTCACCTTTGGAGAGAAGTTGCTGGGAAAAGAGGGTTGTATATGCTACATATAGACATGTGGGCCCACAAACAGGTAAGTCTTTCGTGTTGTAGGGACATGGTTGTTTTGTTGTGTTGCCTTTTTTGGGGTGCGGTTAAGTTAGACACCAAATTTCCCAGATCTGCTTTTTAAGACTGTATGAGAGGGAAGTCTAACGCGTACCCTTAGTAGCAAAATCCGCAAACAGCCGTTGAAAAAGTGATAGGAGAGGAGCTTAAGGCTGAAGCGAGCAGCGTAAAATCTCATGAGCGTCAGTTAACTAAGTTAAATAAAATATGCAACGTGCAAAGCGAGCAGCAGCCATCGGGCAGAAAAGGTATGCCCGTGCCCAGCATATGTGATAGGGGGGGTGAGGCTAGAGATTTGTAGCTACTCCGGAAACAGCGGCTGACTGTGTGTGCCGTGCCGCATGAAACCCAAGCAAGTAGTAAAACAAAAAGAATGGACTTTGATGAAGTCCCCAGCCGCCTGCATCATACATATATTACGCAGTCGCCTGCCTCAAAATACTCAGAGGTTTCTGTTGTACACCTGTAAGCCAGCTGCTAGCTGCATGAAGTGAGTCAAGATCAGCGATTGATCACTCCAGACAAAGCGGTTGTGTCTTTCATACATTCCTGTTGTGAGCAGGTGATCTCATCTTGCTGCACTCTGTTTTAATCATTTGCTACTAGCTGATCTAGTTCAAGGTCTCTTCATTTAGAACAATCGTATAAGGTTTAAGCAGTCTCACCGGCCGTCACATGAGTACTATTAATTACGAGTGGTCTTACTAGGTTCATGATCGACTTTGGAGAGTTTTTGGTGGACTGGGATTGTCTGTATATTAAGGACTGCTGCTTTGCAGATGTGTTCTTGTGACCTGTCATATCTCATGAATTTGCAAAGTTTACATCATATGCGGAGAAGCTGGTTTTCGCATGGGGTTCTTATAGTACACAATTAACTGATCAGTTGAAGCTTCGCTTATACTGCCTGTTGACCAATTGTTTGTAGCCCGTTTTTTGTGCTGAATAAGGAGTTGCTGAGTTAGGTACTGTATCAGCGCACTGAATTAGGAGGTCGCGTTTGTACTAGCGTAGCTCAATAACTCGACTGGAAGAGTTGAATCGCAATCTCATTTAAGCGTAATTTGGCGAGCTCCGAAGATCTGAATCGAACTTCAACATATTGCCTTAGCGCATGTATCATATTAAACGTGAAACTCATATACACAAACGCGTATTCTCTTGCAGGTAGCTAGAGAGGTCGTCACCAGCCGGTAATTCATCTGAGCTCCGAGATTCGGATTCGATCTGCTACAACATTCGACATCATGTCCGGCAGGAACCAGAGAGGCGGGAGCTCACAACGCCAGTACCGAGGGATACGTATGCGGCGATGGGGGAAATGGGTCTCGGAGATCAGAGAGCCTTCGACGCGAACTCGGATTTGGCTCGGCTCATTCCGGACTGCTGAAGAAGCTGCGCACGCTTATGACGCAGCTCTGGTGTGCATAAGAGGCCCAAACGCACAGCTCAATTTCCCTAACGACCCCCCCACCATTCCGAGGGGAACCCCAGGACGCTACTCGACCCGCGAGATCCAGGCGGCCGCAGCAGCGTCGGCTGCTGCGTCAGTGGGGCGCCCCTTCAGCTACAGCGATTTCATGTCCCCGGAGGCATCGGACAGTGACGATGGCCAAGACCTGGAAGACATTACATACACGGAACCGGCGCAAGCCGCCCAGCCAGCCCCTTCGAACAGTACCCAATCCCACAACAGCTGGAGCAATGCAGGCCAATTTGATGACCCTTACGAGCGCGAATGGGTGAACAACATGATTTATCCAACGCGTCCAAAAGACGACTCTGATGATGACAACGACTCCTTCGTTGAGCCTTCCTTGTGGAGCTACAGACGATGAGTCGTGATCACCGGAACTTAATTCGAGCTGAAGTCTTTCGGCCACCAGATTTTGGCTGCTGTTTCCACTGCATGCAGTCTTAGTACCCGTCCCTCAAGAGAATTCCTCCTCTCTGATCACATTGGTATCAGCAATAACCATACATGATATTATGAACGCACAGTTGCAGTTCGACTTATCACTTTAGTGCTGCTACTCTATAAATTAAACTACTAAAATTTTAAGGTCCCATATGAGTCGATCATCAGGCCTATTTGTTACCGAGACAGTAAGCAACTAATCTGGCCGAGCTGTATATGCGATCTGCAGTCCGGTTGTATCACAATTCTGAGTAGATTTACATGAGGACAATTAATCACGCTCCTGGACTCCTGTGCTATGTTAAATGTGCAGGCAGGCTTAAATGTTATGTAGCACACACACCTAATACAAATTATTTGGTTCAGATATGTAGTATAATCATCCATTACAGTTGCCGGGCCACTTGCTAGGGATTTGCGTCTCGCGGAGCGTCTCCAGCTAACGATGCTCAGTAAGTGACCCTGCAAAAAATATTTCTCACATCCAAGTTTAGTTATTTACTTTTTTCCAACCCCACCCATAAAACTAAACCTGGGACTGCAAATTGGTTGGAGATTACTAATACCAACCCACATGGACCAATCAAACTATCTAACTGCTCAGCATCAGGTGTTAGCTTTGCTGTGCATTTTGCCAGTCTCAGCAAACTGTGCGAAATTGCTGGGCATTGAACCGTTTTGCTGCGCCAAACTGACATCTTTTGACTTTTCTCTTTCCAATTTTAATTTGCAAGGTCACACACTGGGCACCAGTAGAGTTGTCCTTGGTTGATTTCCAGCCAGTGAACATGATCAGACTCACTAATTTCTGTGAAGAAATGCAACTCAGTGTAGTAAGTCTCCCACTCTTCCACTAGAGAACTCAACGAATTGAGCAAAGCAAAACTGCAGACATCAAGCTCCATGAGACACTAGTTAGTTGCAGTGGGTCTTCATCCAGTCTAAATCCACCCTTGAAGTGAATAAATTGGAGTCTAAATGTTGGCTCAGTTCATGGGATGAAAAACGATTAATATATATATATTACTAAAGCTTTGATGACAAAAAACACCTTTGGGTATCTAGAATGCACCATGAATTTCTTTATTATATATAGATATTGCAACTGAAAAAGAATTGCAAAGTACAAGTACAAACTTCAAGGTTCCAGATGACACACACATGGGACAAAATGGACAATTCCCATGTTGGAAGCTTCTACTTACTTCTGAACCCTAACATGGCTAACCTACCATTTTGCGGTTCATCCCACACAAAAGGCAAGTGTACAGCTAGAGATTGAACAGTTGTATGGAAAGCAGACCTGAGAAGAAAAAAGCTGGGTTCCTTTGTGTTGAATGTCTCGAACATATAGATATATTAGAATCCAATAGTCCACATCCTTCCATCTGTACGTTTGTGAAATGGGTTAATTTGGTTTGAAACTCGTTTCATTGTCAAATTTCACCCTGCCTAACTTTCAAGGAGAGAAGGGCATGTCAAACCAAGTCAGAACGGTGTCAAATTGCAAACAGTTACATGGAGATGTATCACCACTCAAAAATGATGATAACCATAGCAATTTGTGTTAGATGACTAATATGATTGTTAGGAAATTTAAGTTCAAAATTCATTTATCTTGATTTTAATTTTTGGTTTTAGTTTAATATTCTATCATGTGTAATATTCCATTTTGTTAAAACCCCTTTTATTTCCTTAATATAAACTTGTTGACGGTAAGAAAAAATCAAGGTGGATAGGAAATTATGTGTCATATTCAAAAAACACTCCTTAATTTTAAATGTATAATTTCAAATTTTCAAAAGTCACTTTGAATTTTCAATACTTATGAATGTAAAAAATATGTGCTGCAATGTAAATGATATACAAAGCAAAGTCATGGCTTAGTGCAATCTATCTATGAAGGAAGGTAGTTTGTTTTGTTTTGTAATTATGAGATCCTACAAACTGGGATGCTTCAGATTGTGTTATTGGCGTCTTTGGAAAGCTCTTGACGAGGAGGTGTGCACGGACTTAGTTCCATGACATCTGGACTTGGGGTGCGAAAGTTCTTATATATTGAATGATTTTTTCACTGAAAATTAAATTAAATCGTAGCTGAAAATTGTGGAGGAATTGGAATGTGCCTTTGGTGTTGTTGGAAAGATCATAATGAGCAGGATTTAATGGAATTTATTTGGTAAGATTTGGATTTTAAAGTGATTTCTGCAGCTGAAAATTCAAATAAATTCCCAAAAACAAGGTTTTGGAAGGAAAAGTCAGTTGAGCACGTGGTAATACTTGAAGGCTTACCATTCAATTCAAGCATGATTTCCTTTCATATTTGGCTGTTCAAAAAATTGATACATACATTGCAAAACAATGTTCACATGTCGAGTTCCCTATTTTGTAATGGGTTCACTTGGGCCAACAGCACATGCCACACTACCAGTATAGTTGAAACAATAAACCACGAAGTAGTGAACATGTTTTGCCAGGATTTGACATTTTAAAGCAACACAATAGTCCATTTAGAACCAAGTTTGTCAAGCCTCCTATTCTCAAACTTGCTGGATCTGATTTCATCCATACTTGGATGTCCTCTTTTTTATTCATAATCTTGCCCCCCACCACAAAATTTCCTGCTTTCTTTCCCTTATTCAAGGAAGGTCATTTGAGAATATGTGGCACATCGAAAGAACTGTTTCCTGATCACATATCATCCATCCTTGATGGTGCACTGGTGGGTGCTGGTTCACTGTGGCGCAGAAACACCAGTGTCAGACGAGATGAAGACTTTCGGTAAACCATTTTGGGAGCACACTTGTGCAACTCCTTTGGCCATTATATGAGAGTAGCGTTTGAATTTTCCACCATTACTACAAATATGGTTGGTTTGCAGTTCTTACAACCTTGAGAGTCGTGAAGCACCGGCAAACAGATTCCGTTGGTGGGCTGACCACTTGACACCACTTAAATAAAATGGGAGACGCTAAATACACCCACACATCGAGCACTGTTCGAAGCCTGACAGTGCAGGAGTGCTGAGAATTGCGCTGTTCTGCTGCAAGGCTTTCATTTTTTGTCTTTTGCTGTTATACGAGTGTAATGAAGAAGGCCAGACTGAACCAGCACCCACCAATGCACCATGAAGGATGATGGCAAATGATAAAGATTACACTTTCTGTTGGGTTCCATTTCCCTTGCTAACCATGGTGGTTGACTTAGTTGCTTTTTTTACTACCTATCAACTAGTAAGGTATTAATAACAGCCCTTTGCCTATTAGGTGTAAACTATCTTCTTACATATTAGTGACCTATTTTCCTACCTATCAACCTGTATATTGAACCTACTTCTTACAAAATGAGTTACCAAGGTGAAACCAAATATTGCTCAGTTTATGTTCATCCACAATTGAGTCATAACAGACATCCAATGGATGGTGCACTGGTGGGTGCTGGTTCACTCTTGCCCAAAAAAATGTGGTTTTTGCTCATTGTGAAAAGGTATGCCAGTAGTTGGTCCTGA
>Ga0209208_10000672_pt1 | contig 45650 bp, 37 predicted proteins | sample S1TSphfallax_3_FD_187694 | JGI IMG/M metagenome (GOLD analysis project Ga0209208, IMG submission 187694) | Host-associated microbial communities from peat moss isolated from Minnesota, USA - S1T2_Fd - Sphagnum fallax MG (SPAdes) (version 2) | ecosystem: Host-associated > Plants > Peat moss >...
GTAACACCTTTTGAATTTGACCTTTTGTGTATGCTTGCAATGAATCGTTAAATGATAATTTGTGAAAAATGTTCTATTAACAACATCCATCTATGTTGAAAAGATATGTTGTTGTGTAATCAACACTGAAATTTTGTTTGTGTGCATGTGTATCATCTTTGTCCTCAAAGTTTTTAAATGTGGTTAACATTGTTGGTTTATCCCAATTAAAAAATTCTATTCATAAAGTCATTCATCATTTTTTCCTTTGATAAATTATTAGCATTTTTTTCCACAATTTTATAATAATGTTTCCTTTTATCCTATTAATGATGCATATTTAAATTATAGGGGGGGAACATGCATACACATGTCTAATTTTTTGAATGGAAGACATGATAATGTGCATGTGTGTGCACAAGGCAGTGTTTAGGGTTAGTTAAGGTAATGTTAGGGTAGATAAATAGTTAAATTAAAAGTTTACGGTTTAAAATTAGTTAATAAATAACTAGGCAATTAAATTGAAGGTAATTACATAAGGTGACAACCATAATGCATTTGATTAAAGATCATTGGCCATCTTGATTAAATACCATTAACATTTTGATTAAAGTCGTATAATTAGATTATATGTATATAATCAAATAAAACATTATAATCAAATTAATTAATCAAAAAATATACATATGTCATTCAAGCCCATGGCCTTTAGTTAAATTTTACATATTCATTAATAAAAAATGAAAAATTAATCAACTTGAACCTTTAAAAAGAACATGACACGTAATAATGATTACTGTTATGTGGGTATGCAAATTATGATGTAAAATTAACAATATATATGGTTGAGGTCTACAATGAAAAATAAGAAAAATAATAAACATATGACATACAATTTGAGATCAAATGTGGATCTTTTGAAAATATGTTACAATGTATGAATAAATCAAATGTTCAAAGTCATTATGTTACAAATAACCAAGGAAATTGAACATCATCATTCTATTTTTATTGATTAAAAGAATATTTTAAAATTTTCACTTGATCATTTTGCTATTGTTACAATTAATGAATTAGAAAACTTGATTACTACGCAACAAAACTTAAAGAACTAGTCTTAATATAATATATAGTGAGTGATTGAATGATCAAATCTAGTTTATGTCATTGAATTACCACTTAATTTTCAACGTTGAATTTTGTTGCAAAAATCAAAGTTTGAATTTTAGTGCGAACTTACAATAGAAAACCTTAAGGATTTGAATTCTACTAATATTAAACCATTGAAAACCGATAATTATGCTATTTATGTCAAAGGCCTTTACTTAAGTATGGTGGCATATAACAAACACATAACAACAACCCAATGTGCATATTAGACTTCCCAAAATGGTCATGCAAAAAAATTAACAAAACTTTATAAATAGTCAATAACAAAACAATGTTAAGGCAATTAATAATTGGAGGTTTTACGTATTTACATGTACAATGACTTCCACATTAGCATGTGTATATATACATATACTTGTATACAAATATGTGCATATATACATCTGCACCATAGTTATATTTATACATACACCTATAATATTTATGTATTATGTAAAAGGTTAACAAACTATATGAAAACTATGGGATATCACTCCTCTTTTTTTTTAAACTAGTGGGTACTTGTTAATTGATCAACCAATTAATAACTCTTGTTGTTGTTTTGTCTGTGTACTCCAGCTATAAAATATTTTAGAATCTTTTGGTGCATTCAATCTTTTGCCTTCCAACATGTTATATTTTTTATATTGAATAAAATCTCATTACTTTGCAAATTAACGATGTTTTTAGAGATCGAAAAAGAGGTTGGGGTTGAAAGAAGGTCCCCCCCTCCCACCCCAAGGGATCATTTTGACGGATATTTCTATTATATAAGCAGAATTATATAAGCAGTGTTGGGTAGGTATTTGATATGTTGAATAACCTCCACGTCTGGGTATTTGTAAAATGGGAATTAAAAGAATTAAAACTCGGAGTCAAAGAATCACAAGTTCCGGGTATTTGAAAAAAATTCAGAATTAAAGAACTGCTGCCGGTTCTGGTTATTTAAAAAAAAATTCACAAAACTGCCGGGTTTCACAAAAACTTGGAAAAGAGGAGCCATGCAGGTTTTTGGGCGGTTATTTTACTTTTACAATTTGGGATCTAGGTTTCAAGACCTCGACAGACGGACAGACGGGATTTGGGTTTCAAGACCTCGACAGACAGACTAACTAAAGAAATCGCCCGTTGCTTCACCGACCTCTCCCTTCCCCCACCCCTCAAAACCACCGTCATAGACAAACTTACTGAATTTATATATATGATTGATATTTTTGGTACATTTTTATTTATGCACAAAATAGGCACTAAGTTTTCTTGTAGACAAGGGGGATTTAAATTACACTACATTTGATAGCCATCACTACATTTTGTGGGTATTCATGAAAGGATTTGGTATGCGAATTTTGGTTTTTTGGAATATAAAAAATTGTAGTACCCAAAGATATAAAGATCAATGTTCTTCTACTAAATTTGAAGCGTTAGTGCTAGCCAAAATGTCCACTAGTGAATATCTAACATGGAGAAAGTTTGGTATATAATTTTTGTGTGAGTCAAATGGACTAAAAATATAAAAAATGAATGGATCGCTATTTTTTTGGTGATTCTTTTATCATTGGTTGTTGAAACACATACTTTGTAGGTTTGTTGAACATCAATAACAAATCAAAATGGTCATGAACATCAAATAATTTTCATCACCTATTAACATTTTGTTTTTAACTATTATGGGATGCAACCATTTGAGGTTAACTTTGTTTACAAATCATGTAAAAAATTTGTTACATGTAAAAGGAAATTATGTTTTAGAGTTTATTGGTCATATTTCCTATTGTTTATATGTTTCATCGTGGATTGTTAATAAGACCTTTTTGTTTTGATAATATTATGACTCGTTAACAACCTCACAGATAATGTAATTGTGAAAAATGGATTGGTACATAAATTAAATATGATATTAATTAAATATTAACATAATTTGTGGATAATCTATTTTTATTTTTAGTAAAAAAATATTGAGATGCTTATTGTGAAAGAAGAAATGTTGATAGTTTAATGTATCCAAATGGCTTACATTTTGATAAATTTTTTTCATATAATGATATATTATAATCGGATTTTATACATAATACATATATTGTGTGAACGTGAAGGGCATGATTCAAAAATGGTATTTTTTTAATCCTCAACGATGGTAACCATATATTTGGACTATAAACAAGACATTTAATGTAAAAACTAAATGTAAAAAAACTAAATGATAAATCAAAATTGATAAAAAAAGGATTTATGATCTCCTTTTTTTGAGGAATTCAAATTGTTTTAATGTTGAAATTAAATGTATTTCATCATGTGCTCTTTTGAGATAGTTCATTACCTACTTAAATCAAATCAGACAATTTAAATTACAAAGTTGTGAATTTTTGTCATTTTTTCAAAACTTTTCCAAATACTTAAATTATTTGTGAATGTTAACTTGAATCAAATTGTCATCATGAGGTTGTGCAAAAATGTGGATTAGTTTTTAATTGAATCTAATAACAATATGAAATAGAATATGATGAAATTATTTTCCTTTCGTAATAATTTTATATTCCAATTTTAACTTTTAAATGTCAATTCATATGTTTATTAAATAAATTTGTTTGATGTATATTTATCCTGCCATGTATATGATTACAAACCTCATTCTAAATTGATATATTTTCATACTCACTTTGAACTTATCATTATTAAGTTATGGTTATAGAAGTATAATTCTAATTCTAATTTTGATTTTAACAAATTGAAATTAAGGTTTGAAACCAAAAACCAACATCTGTGGTGGAGGTGACAATTTTAAGTTCAATGAAAAATTAAAAAAAGAAAAACCTTATAAAATTTATAGCAACAAACAATGGTCCCTATCACCACACTTGTACATGTACTGACTAAAATCATCTACAAATAAATATTCACATTTCCATACTTCTTTTTGCAGGATCATTGGGATGCATGCAATGGGCCTTGCATCAATAACCACCCATTTATTTGACTAAGAAATATTATGGAATATTAATAAAAATATCAATTTCTACTTGAAAAATTTATTGCTTCATCCTTCTTCAATTTAGAAGTTGTGACTATGAGATATAAAACATAAATTAACCATTAGTAGCAAAACATATTTAGAAAATGGTTAGGATTAATATGTTATTTATAGTAGAAAAAATGATTATGGAGATTATGTCATGTACCACAAGGACCTTTTGGAATTATTGTTTTTAATCATTTTATCACCTAGTTTCAAAAAGGATTTTCAAATTGTATAATGATGTTCACGAAAGCATTTACTCTACCCCCAACACCAAGTTATGGTGGTTATAAATGTTAAATATAAGTTTTTTTTATAAATTTTTTTGAGTTGGGATCTAAGTTTTTTGTAACTTTGGAATGCAAGAACTTGTAAACACGCAATGTCCAAAGGTTATAATAGTTTCATTGATATTTTTTGGTGACCAAACATTTTTATATAATGATGTGATAATGCTACCCATTCGTGATGTCCATAGAAAACATTACATGTGAAAATTAATATTTAGACAAAGGTTATTCTACCTATTGTTTTTTCTACATAAACTTCACATGAAACAAGATTATAAATATTTCATGACTACTTGAATATTATTCTCAAGCCTCTAAAAGATGTCAATTTCAAGGGCCTTGCATTGATTGATCCCCACAATGATGAACATTGAATTTTCCTTTTGATATATGCATATGTCTATGACCACCTTGAAGGTTATAAAGTGTGTTCTTTAAATTCATGCTATAAATGTTTATAAATACATTCAAATTTTATCATTGTGAAAAGTTCAAACTTGAAATTTTGATTTTGATTTTGATATTTCATTGTTTCATCAAATGACTTATGAAACATGTTTATGGAGTAACATGTATTTAAGACACAAATCAATGTCAACATCCATACAATTTGCACTTGTGTTCAAAACATATTTTGGACATGGAAGTTGTCAAAGGAGAATTCATTGCATCTATAAAGGTAAGTTAATTCAATTTTCCTACCCATGTGTTAAATCGTGAAATTCGACAACCTAGTTATCATTAAGGAAAAAAATTGTTGACTAAAAACATGAAAATATAACATGTCTTCTATATGCCCACCGTCATGTTGCAACTTCTGTCATGCATCGACTATAATAAAAAACAACCATCATCATGCGCATATCGTCATTAACAAACTTGAAAGAAGACCCTGCAAACTTCCAATAGTTGTCACCTACCATTTGTAGCACCTACAAACCCATTGTAGTTAATGTCTACTACCTATAACAACACTACCTTCCTTATAGACTTCAAATTTCATGTCTACTTATTGGTTGTTGCCTGCCAATGATAACTATCATCTTGTGGCAAAATGCATTTTTTATTCTAACAACAACTATAGAAAATATTTTCATTGTAAAAAAAAAAAAAACCAAACTAATGAATTAATAGTCTAAATCAACTAAGAAATAACTATTTTCCCTACCTTCTTAAAGGTCAATACAAATAAGAACAAATAATGCACTTGACAATGGGATCTTCGACTTTTTGGTCTTCCTTTGAATCCACTTTTCACTATGTATTAATTTTGATAGGGATTAGACAAACACATTTTTTCAAAGGTGCATTACCATGGTCGATGGCTTTTCACCAATGCTCCAAAATTGTCCTACATTAAATTGTATCCTAGCCAAACTTTGCCTATAACTTGTAGATGTGTTCATGTAGTATCCATTCTTTACTTGTGTCTTGATGAAAAGATACCTATACATTCCATTATTATGGTTCCCTAATTCCCTTTGTTGGGAAAAAAAAGTTATATGTTTTTGATAGTTATAAGTTTCTCGAATACAAGGGTGCAAGTAAGACCATGATTGGGAAAGTAATTGTGTTGGTGAAACAAATGTCATTCTTTCATCATAACTACGATTTTTATGACAAGTAAATGGGTAAGGTTGGCATTTGACGTTTGATATTATTAATTGGATTTAGTGGTAGGAGAATGGAACACCTAACATGTACATTTTGGGTTCTATTTTGACAACACACGTTGTAATGAAAAATAAAAATTTCCTTTTGAAATTGTGTGTTTCAATTATTTTGTGGCAATGAAGATCACGGGAAAATGTCTTTAAGATTAATGTGTGTTTAGAATGTATTTTTTTGACAACAAATGTCATACATGTGTTCTATGTGATATTAGTTAATAATGTTATATCACGAAGATGGTAAATGTTTAAAATGCATTTCAATTTGGTTGTGTTTAAGGGCAATTTCACATTTTTGGCAATGGAATAATTTACATATTCATAGAATTTTTTACTTGGATAAACATTTATACCAAAGGAAGATTCGATTATATGTGGACTTATTGCAATGTGAATATTATTGGTGTAAAGATTAATTCAAATAACATATTGTTGATTTGAAGTTGTAAGTGAAATGGTTAAATTATTGATAATGATGATGTTGGCTACAAAAACATGTATAAATAACTATGCATGAATTGAAGTTAAAACAAAGGAATAATAAGCAAAACATTTCATGTCACATGTGAAGAATTAATTAAAATTAATTATAACATGTAATGAAAAATAAAGTCTCGGGGAAAATAATATTTCAGTCATTAAACAACTTCAATTTGAAACAAATATCGAAATAATCAAATTATATCATAGTTAAATTGCTAAGTGAGTTGTAGACTTGTACAATTTTATTCAAGAATATCAAATAATTAAATTTAACCAATAAGGGTTTCAAGATCATAATCAAAGTGCCAACTAAACTACATAGGCCTAGACACCCTTCCAACTTCAATCAAACATTCAATGGACTAGAATGGGTGAAACTCAAGATGCCAAATGAATTGTAGACTTGAAAAGACCTTTTCAAGATCAAGTATTCAACTAATTAAGGTTTCAAGATCATAATCAAGGTGCCATGTGAGTTACAAAGGCCTAAACACCCTTCCAACTTCAGTCAAACACTCAATGAGCTAAAATGGGTAAAAATCAAGATGTTAAATAAATTGTAAACTTGAAAAGACTTCTTCAAGATCAAGTATTCAACCAATTATGGTTTTTTGGATCATAATTAAAGTGCCAAGTGAACTATAGAAACCTATAGAACCTTCCAACTTCAAAAAATACCCAATGAATATGAATGGGTGAGGATCAAGATGTTAAATGAGTTGTAGATTTGTATACTTTTATTCAAGAACAAATATTCAACTGATTAGGGTTTCAAGAACACAATCATGGTGCCAAGTGAGCTACATAGGCCTAAACACCTTTCCAACTTCAATTAAGCACCCCATGAACCAAAATGGGTAATAATCAAGATGTCAAATGAACAATAAACTTGAAAAGACTTCTTCAAGATCAAGTACTCAACCAATCAAGGTTTTAGATCATAATCAAGGTGCCATATGAGTTGTAAACCCATGAACACACATTCAACTTCAATTATTAAGCACCAATGAGTTAAAAAAGGTTAGATTCAAGATGCCAAATGAATTGTAGACTTGAAAAGATTTATAAAAATGGTTTACAATGTTGTTCAAGTTCAAATCAATTCCCACTTCAATTCATAGAACCATAAAAACATAATAATAGATATGCCGATTTAACATTATACCTCCCAAGGCTCACTATGTACATGGTTGGATTTACAACTGCAAATGTCAATTGCCCTTTCATCTAACAAACAAAGTTATAGAAAATTGATTTCAAATTGCAAATGTTGTTTAAGAGATTGCCTTGCAAGTCCTTGGGTGTCGATTATGCGATGTTAAGAGATGATATGATATTTCACAATGTATAAGGCGATGTTAAGAGATGATATGATCGTTCCATGGACTTGCTTACGACCTTGCACCAACTTCACTTCATTGACGAATCCATAGGCAATTTTGTGAGAATATGTTAAACCACAAATGCATCCAATAGAGTAGGGAGAAGATGGCCAAGGTATTTAGGAAGTTGTTTAAGGCTATGAGGACATTTGGGGTAGCAAATTTTGGAGTAAGATGCAATACAAGTTCTAGAGTTTGTGGAGGCAAGTGTTCTTGCTTTTTAAAACAAAACTAGTTTGTATGCTTCTAGTCTTGGAGGCTGAAGTGCGCCGCTACTATGTTTCACGGATTCTTTAAGCCACCCACCAGTTAGGGTTTGGAGAAAAACACACACCTTGCGAAAACATATAAAGAATGACCACAAAGATAAATGGGTGGCTTGTCAAAATGCAAAGCTCTTCAGCCAAGACAACCCCAAAAAGTTTCATCCTCTTGCATACCTTGAGCTATTAGAACCATAGTACCCCATGTTGGAACCAAACATCACCTTCTGGTGCAATGTTCCCCATACTCTCCGGGTAACATTAATATAAGTAAGGAACGTGCTTGATATCCGGATCCGGGGAATATGTCACAGGACCCTAGGGTTTTGGATGCTGTGTGCGTGTGTGCGCTCTCCGCCAGACGAAGCGCTAGTGAAGGAGCGAGCGAGCTTCGGAGATGGCGAAAAAGAGGGCCAAAAAGAAAGATGGCGGTGCGGCTGCCATGGAGGTCTCGGCTACCATTACTTCCCCGCCTCGCCCTTCTTCCCCCGATGATGGTAATTTAACGTTTTCTCTTTCGTCCTCTCTCCTCTCCCAACCAACCTCCTGCTATTCTGAGGACTTCCTTCTCTGAAGACTTCTTGAGCTCTCTCTCTCTCTCAGAATCCCTCTCTCGCCTTTTTCCTGTTATTTCATGAGTTTATCCCACATGTGGTTCTACAGACCTCATGTGCGGAACCTCTGCCCGCGAGAATCTGTCTAGTTGCCTGTATTTAGCAACTGTGACTTTCTTGTTCAATTCCAAAGAAGAAAAGTGTTAGCAGCCTTGAATGAAGTCTTCTCGCCTTCCCCCCCCCCTATTTCATGAGTTTATCCCACATTTAGCTCTATAAACCTCGTGGTGGGATTTATGGCTGGGAGAGTGCTTTTTTTTCTGGTGCAGTGAAGAATTAGGGTTTCTGTCTAGGTGCCTGTTTGTATCAACAGTGACTTTCTTGTTCGATTCTAGAGAAGAAAAGATTTAGCAGCCTAGAATGAAATCTTCTCGCCTTTTTTTCCCCTGTGTTTCATGAGTTTATCTTACATTGAGCTCCACAGATCTCATGTGCGGGATTTCTGCCTGTGAGAGTTTTTTTTTCCTGGTGCAGTGAAGAATTAGGGTTTCTGTCTAGGTGCCTGCTTGTATCAATAGTGCTTTTATTGTTCAATTCCATAGAAGAAAAGTGTTAGCAGCCTACAATGAAATCTTCTTGCTGTTTTTATTGTATTTCATGAGTTTATCCCACATTTAGCTCTACAGATCTAATGTGTGGGATTTCTGCCTGCAAGAGTGTTTTTTATTTCTGGTACAGTGAAGAATTAGGGTTTCTGTCTAGGTGCCTGTTTGTATCAACAATGACTCTCTTGTTCAGTTCCAGAGAAGAAAAGTATTAGCAGCCTGGAACAAAATCTTTGCCTAGAAGGTACAGATGTTAGCATTGGAGGCAGGATTATTATATGCTTATCTACACCCACTGTTGGGAGCTGATGAACTCGGTGGGTAGTCATGGCAGCTCGTCACTGCTGTTCGTGATGAAGGTGATGGTCTGTCATTTTGTGAGCAACTCTCATGAGGTTATGACTGCACTCATTGTTGTGTTACCTTAAATTGTTGTTGTGGAGATTTCTCTGCAACTTCATCAAGCATGTTAGCATTGAAGATTTGATGTGGTACAAGAGCTTGAGAGCATAGAAGTGGAGGATTATGCATACTGTGGGATTCTGCATTTCAATAGAGTGACTTGTAGGTTTTTATGATGTTTGTTGCCTTCTGATTTTTTGAAGCAACTAGGATTTTTGCTCTCCAGGACCAATATAAGAGCTTGAAATTTGGAGAAGAAATATATGAGGGATTCAATATGGACTTTGATCAGTCTTGTGTGCTGTGCAGGTATGGACACAACAGATGTTGTGCTAACTGGTTCAGAGTTAGACTTATTAGTCTCAAAGAAGAAGAGGAAAAAGAAAGCATCTACAAGTGTCAGCAAGTCGCTTCAAATCCAAGGGTAATACTCCTTGATCATCCATCCTCTTCTCCCTCTCCCCTTCGTGGGAAGTGATGTTGTCTGCCTGCTCAAAACAGTACTAAATTACTTGGTGGCAGTTGATGCTGATGCCATTACATGTGCATTTCCAGGATGACAAAGAAGGGACCACAAAAAAGAAAGGCAGCTAAGCTACGGAAGGAGAAGTCCATAGAGAGAGCACTACTGAATATGGATAAGCAGCATGAGAAAGTCCAGCGAAGTGAATTCAAAACTGAGCGAGTACAGTCACTCAAGAACTTGTATTAGCATAAAATGCAGTGATTGTATTTTAAGCATTAGTTCACATTTTGTGGTCTAGTTTTGTTCATATTGCTGGAATTATAGCTATTTTGCATTTGTCGGTTCTGGTTTATTGCAATGTGAAAAGTGGAAAGGGGTTAAACAGATGGAAGGAGTTTACATGGCTGAAATACAATGCAGAAGAAAACCTTCTTGAGGAATTCTTTTTTAGGTTTTCCTTATCCATATCAGTGATGCAATGCATGAAGACTTCAAAGAGCAAGTTGATGACCTTTGATCAGTCAAACATTATGCCGAGAATGCTGTCACAACTATGGAAGTACATGAGTGGCCAGTATAAAGCATGTGCCCTCTAGCAATTCACTAGGACCCCCTTTTGCTGCAGTCTTGTGAAATAACATGGTGTGGGTTGTGCAAATGCTTTGTTTCTCACGTGCTACTTTGGTAAGTCACTTTGCCATCCATCTACACAATTAGAATCTTCAACAGATTTATGAACAGTAATGTAAGAGATTTGAGTAACTTATAGAACCAAATCCACAGTGCCAGGTGTATTTTAAAACTCCAAACTGGGTGCCGTAAATCTTTCATTGTTTGGATACATGATGCTCTGATCTATGAGATCATATGTATAGATCCAATTATTTTTGTACCATGAAGAGAAATTGCTTTTCATGATGGCATGGCAATAGAGCAAGCTTTTGCAGCAATGGGGCATTTCAGCAACTCAAGCTAATTGAGTACTTGGTTTTGGCAGCAGCTCCATGGACATCAGCAGGTTATTTACGATGAACACCAAACAATAATTTCTGTTTGTTTTTTTGTGTTATTTTGACTTGTATCTCTTTTGAGTTTCGGACTTTCAGCAATGCAACCTCAAAATAAATTCAGAGAAGAGAAGCTGAGATGAGTTGAAAGACTGAGCGATAGAATGGTGTATAGGGGAGCTATGTCCCTCAACATTGTCACTCTTATTACACAAGGAATCCTTATTGCCAGGCCAAAAAGACTAAGCACAACACTTCTCCTAGGTGAACCTTGTCACTCCTAAGTGAACCTTATCATCAATAACTACTATTACTACTACAAAGGGCATGTTCAACCAGTTGGTTTTATTTCTTACCTTGAGTTCTTTCAGAATCTGGAATGTCCTGTCCTGTTTGACACACCATGATTCTACAGCAACCTTGTACCCAAAGAAAAAACACCTAGGTTGGCACTTCCATACAAAAATTTAATATTGCAGATACAAACTCCTTTGGGTCCTGGAGAAAGAAACCACATCTCAAGAAACCAGCAACAGATATAGCTATTCAGTTAAAGTGCAACCTGAGGATTGAGATTGTGGCCTAAAACCTTAAACCCTAAAATGTGTTCTCGCCCAAGTTGAAGGCAGAATTGAAAAATGACTCACTGAGAACAGCAGAGGAGAAGAAAAAGGCAGCACAAAAAATAACAATAAACGCTGTACTATACACTGCCCACTTATCTAAGGGACAACTGAGGATTAACACCTGATGGTGGTTTCACCTGTTTTATGTGTTTGACCTCAAGTCACTCATTTCACTCTGAGGCGTACCAGGAAGGCTCTGGTGACTCCTGTTGCCTGCCTGGTTGAGCGTGCGTGTTTGCAATTGAACCTGAGCTGGAGATTGTGGCATTGTAGTCTGGAAGCCTTGTTGAGAGAGCTGGTTGAAGTTGGGTGATGGCTGACCCCCACCATGCACTGGTGGTGAGATTTGACTCAAACCAGCCTGTCCTTGAAGCTGTGATTGCATCTGCATGTGATTTTGCTGCATCTGTATTTGGTTTCCAGAAAGTGGAGAGGGGCTGCCAGAAAGTAAACCTGGAGAAGTGCGTCCTTGCAACTGCGAAAGTGCCTGTGCACTAAGCTGCTGCAGATGTGGCTGAGTCAGAGAAGTGTTGCTGGCATGTGCCGATGGCAGACTTCCAGCTAAGTGAGGTGACGCAGGTGGTTGCATCACCTGGTTGTTGAATGCCTGCCCTCCCTGCACAAACCCATAGTTACGAGCTTCAACTTCGCCTTGAAGCTGTGACTGTAACTGATTGGAGAGCTGTGCAAAATTTGCCATAGATGGCTCTTGTTGGCCCTGCAGGACACCTGCAGGCTGGAGTTGATTTAGATGGTGGCCTTGCACTTGAGGTGCAGCCTGTTGCCCAGTTGCAGCGAGACCTTGCAAATGGGGATGGATGCGAGGAAGTTGCCCAGGTTGGTGAACATAAGACACCTGGGAAGGATGTGAGGAGCCTTGCGTCAGATGGTTGATCATCTGTGTAAGTGATGGTTGTGTTGGCGAGTTTAACAGCAGGCCTTCCTGCTGCAGATTCCGAGCACTTGGGAACCTTGCCAAGCTAACTGTTGTGCACCACCAGTCACATAAGAATATCACATCAGAGTCAATGATGGAGCAAACGGGTGATCAAAGAGCCTAAGAGCCTCAGGATTTAGCACACTTTGGGGGCAGGATTTTGCCAACTGTATTGCCCTGCACATAAATGTTGAGGATGTAGATCTCCAATAACGAAGCAGCAGAATGAAAATGTCAAGCACTGAATTCCCATTGTTTTGGCTCTTCTGAGTACTTTAGGAGATAACTAAGAGAAATCTGCAAATGCTACAGGTTATAAGGAGTGACACAGTTACTTCAAACTGACCAGTTGACTGAGGAATTAGTACACTAGACAAGTCACATTCACCTACAAAGGGATGCCATGCATGGGCTCTGCATGGAGTATGAATCTCAACTACTGCTGCAGCAAAATATCTAGAGTTGGAAGGCAGCAATGATACATACCTATTGGTCCAAGACCAGTTTTCCTCTCAAAAGAGATAAGGTCTTTCATGCTATTCACCACTTCTGAAATCTGCAATACAAATGCTTGTCTGGGTAATATTGCACTTTTATCTTCACCAAACAAAACAAATAAAGAAGATGCACTGGCCCAGCCCCTAAGATGCATGAAGGTGCACAAATCCCACAGGATCAGTTCAGTTCAGTGTAGCACCTGCAAACAGCGCACATAACGCTTGGAGAAACCAAGGTCATTGACCATTGGTGCATCTAGCTTGACTGCGAGCTGTCTGGCTGTTGATGTAAAACTGCACCAACAAAGCTCCTTCCTTTCAGTTCTTATCTACTTTTGCTTCTCTTCAAGCAGTGCATGTGGTATGTGCCTCTTAGAGGAAGACATGGAACAAGAAGTATCAGAGATAATAGATAGTATGTTTATAGTGCTGGAGTTTTAAAGATTGTAGGTGCATACGCATTGCAGTGTTTTGTTAAATTATCCATGCTCTTGTCAAAGTCTTCTTGTTCAGCTTCCATCACAAGTCTTGTTAATTGTTGCGCCTGTTGTGCCACCAGTCAACCCCAAAATCAAATCACTTCAACAATAGCAAGATCAAATTCAAACACAAGGAGCTCCACTTATTACAAAAACACTGTAGACTCTATCCATATCAAGACTTTCTTCCAAAGCCCACAAGGGACGCATTGCAATGATAAAATGGAGGGAATGGATGTCCTTGAACAGTGTTGGGTGTACTTGGACGGTTTACAAACCTGTTCCAAAAGATTTCTGCAGGGAACCACCTCTTCATGATTCTTTGTACAGAACTCCCAAGCCTGAATCTGTTATACAAGAGAAAATTCAACTTCAGGACATGAGGGGCTTTCTCCAAACCCACTCCAATCTCTATTCAAACCTCTTGGGCAAAGTTCCAAGTCTTGCCATTTCAGTTGTGTGCATCAGTGTGTCCCTCAAAATGTAACTCTGACTCTCAAAGGGCTAACAACATATAGCCAGAGCAGCACATGAAACCACATCAACGAGATTGAGGAGAAAACTCCACGACAACACTTTGAAGTTAGCACAAAGACAATTATGGTCATAACCTTCTGAGAGTCACTCAAAACGTGTACCTTCATTATGAATAGCAGTAATGAGCTGCCATGACTTCCCACTGACTTCATCAGCTTCCAAACAGCTAACAACATACAGCCAGATTGGAATGCAGAAACCAGTGTGAAGTAATTACTGACCTTGAAAGATGGGCTGAATGTAACACGCAGTTTTCCATATCGAACCACCTGCCAGAATTGCAGAAAGAAATAGTAGGAATGTCAAAACACATTTGTCCCAAATTTCCCCTAAACCCTAAACCCTAAACACTTTCAGAAATTTGTTTCTGCTAAACCCACCTGTCTGAAGACACAGAAAAGAAGCATCTGACAAGAAAATTACCCTTAGGTCTCGAAAAACTGACTCATGCACTGCATCAGCATATTCCAAAACCATCCTTCCAGAGGGAAGAACATACTTCCTGTCAACAACCATTCATGCCTGGCTCAGTTTTTCGTCCATTAAGCTTGCAATCTCTACAATACATACAATTCCATTCCAAAGCCTCCAATAGCATCAAATGCCCTACCATCTCACCGCTCCATACCATTAACTTACCCCCCTAGCTCACTGCTGCTACAAAGCATCTCCCAACCCCCTCATCAACCCCCTCATTGGAACTGAATTGTGTGAGAGGAAACCCAACAAACCATGCTACAAAAAAAAACTCTCAAGACTTATGAATGCACATATCTGCTTGCCACTAGAAAGGGATGGACAGGAGACTGAAGAAAACTTACTCCTGGGGAAGGTCCAAAAAAAGAAGTTCATCCTGCAGTCCACTATCGTACTTGATCTTGAAAAGCCGGGGTAGCACATCTGTACTTGACTCTGCTCAATATACAAAAATATCAGATGATGGAAACAAGTAGAAACATGGAAGGTTTAAGGAAGAGCACAAGAATGACAGGAGGAATTCAGCAAGCATAAGAATGAATGCCCACATACCAAAGCCTCGACCTGGTTGCACACCACAGAGATTGCAGAACCAGAACTCCTGCAGTAATGTTCCACCATTGAGACTTAGGTGCATAAACTTGAACATTTAACACTTGAAAATTGTAATTTTGGGTGTCAAATATCTGAAACAAAGAGCTGGAATCTGGAGTTTGTCCAACTTCATACAAGATGTTTACAGAAATCAAGGATCCAGGACAACCTACCATTGGAAAGAGACCCTGGGCATGGCGACCAACAGGAGATGTGCTGTAGCTGCTCAGGCACCAGCGCTTCAATGCTCCTGGTTCAAAAAAATCATGCACCAAGTTCATCCAAAAAGAAATGCTGTTGTCCTGCACCATCCACCAAAACATGCATTATACAACTGCCTCCTTCACTCAGAATCTTCACCACCATTAAAGTTTCCTCCATGAAGTTTGCAGGACTTTGCAAGACAGTGTCTAACTAGGAGATATAATGGAACGGTTGGGAGTTGCTTACAAGATGGTTTCTTTGTTGTTGGATGTAGCGCATAATGACATGATTGCATTTTGAAGCAAGCATTGTTGACATGGGGGTCCGAAACACATCATCTGCTGTGCCTCCTGACATGTCCCCAGTCCCTGAGCCAGGAGCATGCAGAAGTTGCCGACCTCCAAGCTTAAGCCCTTGCAATAGTTGGTTTTGAAGCCGGGGTTGCATCTGAGCAAGCATTTGCTGGGCTGCTCCAGTCAACTGCAAACCATTTGCCATCTGGTGAAAGCCATTCATAGGCACTCACGTATTACAGTTCTTGCATGGAAGAGATAGAAGATTCATAAATTAAACAGGACAGACAGTACAAGTGCAAACTGGCAAAGGATGACATCACAAAGTTGTAGAACAGTTCCTTTATAGAACAGTTCTTCCAAACTGACCTGAAATGCTTGAGCTTGACCAGGCTGATATGACTGTTGCTGACCCGTATGGTACATAAGTTGCTGTGATCCCACCCCTGCCTGCTGTGCTTGTTGTGCTTGAATTCTGGCTGCCTGGTTAGCCACTGCTTGCTGTAATGCAACATGCTGATTTGTTGCTTGTGCCTGTGCATGCACTTGTGACAAGGCTTGTGCCTGTGCTTGAGCCTGGGCAGCTTGAACTTGTGCTTGTGCTTGTGCTTGAGCTACCTGCACAATGACAACAAGTTCAAAATGAACTTGATGAACAAGGTGATGAAACAACAGCCCATTCTAGCTGCCCACAAATTGTATGCTACACAGGCTCTCAACTCCCCATGATCCCAATCAAAAGGCAACACCTTCTCAGAGCTAGAACCAGAGCACCAAGGAGCATCTTGGTTAATACATACAAGACTTTCTCCCCCCAAAACTATAAGTTGATTTTGCGACACTGTCTCATCTAGCAGGTGTCTAGAGCATTGCACCCAATAGCTTTCTTGTATAGAAGCATTAGATTGAACCTGGTAAGATGACATTTGGGAAGGACTCTGCATTTGCAGAAGGGATTGTTGAGAGGTTGAGTGTGCCTGGAAGTGTGCAAGATGGTTAGCACCCATCTGCCCTGAGAATCCAGACTGCTGTCCAGCCATGAGCGGAGACTGAAGGTTTGTTGGAGAATTTGCTGTTGGCATCTGCATTCCCTGATTCTGAAGCTGGGAAGCAGTCCCTTGCTGCCCTGAATATGGGTTTGGTTGCAACTGTTGTGTCCCTTGAAAATCTGTGTGCAAGTGATTTGACACTCGTTGTCCCTGTTCAAATGTCGATAGATATGATGACTGAGGATTGCCAAAGTCCTCTCCTTGAAAACCCGCTGCTTGACCCATCCCCCCTGAATGCCCTTCCAGTGGTCCAAGATTGCTGGATTTGAGATCACTATTTAATACAGAGAGCTGGCTGCTTGTTGCTGCCTCATCAAAGACAGATTGCTGGGTGGTTGTTATTGCTCCAGGAAAGCTGGGTTCTTGGCACTCTGTATCTTGCAACATTCTCATAGGTGCCGCTTGAGTTAGTGAATCCTGGATCATGTACTCTGTCTTCAGTCCTTCTAACGCAGTGTATTCTGACTTTTCAGCTTTCACAGCTGACATTTGCAGTTTCCCAACCACAGAGCCCTCTGTTGCCTGCTGCTCTTCCTTTGGCTTTTGCATGGCAAGGTGCTGTGAGACAGTCACCCCCCTTGGGGCCCCGGATTGGAAAGACTGCAGTTGTTGAGCTCTCCCTTGCAAAGCTGCAGTTTGTTGGCCACTCAACAATCTTTGATATCGGTTGCTACCCATTCTTCCCATGATGGCTTCTTGGCCAACCTGTGAGCTTGCTGGCAACCGTCCTGTCTCGTAGACAAACTGTTGCTTTGAGGACTGGAAGGTTGTATGAGAGGATGCCACTTGGTCTTGTGAGCTTTGGAAACCTTGTTGCTGCTGCTGCTGACCACCAGGCACCCCAGGCCTTGCATTATTTGTTGTTCCTGACCACTCATCTGCTGGTAACAAAACACCATTCTGCATGCCCTTTGGCGGCATAGTCTGAGACTGTGAAAGAGGGATTAGTGTTGCAGATCCCACACTGTGCCCAAATGAATTCTGGGAACCCGTGTCAAAAAAAGAGGAGGCAAATTCTGTTGTGATATTCGAAGAGAATGAAGGGTTAAGACTGGTCAGATCAACTGATGCGGATGGACTGGAGCTGGAACATGGTGGCAGTGTTGTTGTGCCAACATGCTGCCGAATCTCCATTGCTGCAGGGCCATTATACCTTGCCATCTTTCTACACCACTACTCTCACCTGCTGAACAAAACCCTCTGAATATATGAATTGAACTTGTGCCAAGTATGAGCTCTTCATACTACAGCACAGAGTTGAGATTGAATCCTCCTCTGAACTGCACTTGCTTCTCTCTGTAACCAAACCTGCCTTTGAAAAAACACCAATTTTATGTTCCTTGTCTTTGTCTTCTCTCCCATAACAACCCAAACACTTTAGCTGAGGACGACACAGTCAGATATCATATACGACATATTGTCCAAGATACAGTTTTGGCAAAGGGAGGAACTTGAAGCTGTTCTTCCTTGCTCTATCTAGATAATGCACAAATGTCCTGTCCAGTGAGAACAAATGGTCTGAAAACAATCACCCTTCATTGATACTGATGGAGAATCACAACAAAAACACACAAGTCTTGCTGTAGAATCCCTTTCATGAGGAGACACCTTCAGCTTCATTGCTGATGAAGCACTATAGTGATCCTAGTCCTGAAATGATGTTGCCGTCCCTCTTTGGCTGCCAAGGGTATTTCTGCTGCTTCATCTTCCTTGAATTCAGTGGCCATCCACCACCCCCCTGTGGTGACAATCTCTTGCCTCCTCCCAGGCTGCTGTAATTTTTGCTTTTGCTGCCAAGCCTTGCTTTCTGTGTCAAGGTATCATGAGCATCATCATCATCATCACATAGTTTTGCATCCAGAAAGAAACCTTCAAACCACACCCCACTAAAAGAACCACTGTAATGATGATCAGGACTGTCAACACTCTTGTTGAAATTCCCTCCCTGAAACCCACTCAAAGAAAGACTGCTGAAGAGCTGCTGGTGCGTTGCAACAGAAAGTTCCTCAGACCAACAAAACAAAGACAAATCTTTCCTTCCTTCCTTCTCAGTTTCTTCTTGAGGCTTTCAGATAAACTACTTCCATCCTTCCTTCCCCAGGATTGGACTAAGAAGAATTGTCTCTTTTGTGTGTTCGCTGCACTGAGAGCACAACAAGATTTCAACAGCCTCTCTCCAATTTGCAGCTCACAAACAAGCTTACGAAAACGTGAGATCCTTGGCTGCTGCTATCACAACAACAACAACAAAAGCAGCGCAGAAATCATGGTGAAAGCAAGTAAGTACCTTAATCTTCGAAGTCCGAGAAACGGAAAGCTCCTCTCTCGACCATCACAAGACAGTCAATCCCTCTCTTCTGTGGCCGGTGTTGGCTCACTGATCTCACGCAACGAAGTCGAGCTCAAGTAGGGTAGGAGAGAGTGCACATTCGCCGCCTCTTCTTCTTCTTCTACGGCTGCTCCTGCCGCTTGCACTCCACCATAGCCACTTCGTCAACAGCTTAACCAAGCTCTCGACCCATCTTCTGCTTCTTCTCTCTTTCTGTGACTTCTCTTTCCCTCTCCTATACCGCTTGTTTGACGCCGCGCACCTTTTGACTGCTTTCTCAGCGAGTGTGTTCTTTTAGGGCAGAAAAGCGGATCTCAGGAATCAAGCTTCCGATGGTCGTGAAGAAGATGAAGATGATGCTTGCGTATTATTTGTACAGAAGACGATGTTTGCGTACTGCTTGTGACGAACAAGAAGTTTGTTGTTTGTGAATTAGATGCTTGCGTATCGTTTGTGAAGAATATGTTTTGCATATTGTGTGCAAAGAGATGTTCGAGTATTGCTTGAGAAGAAGACGATGTTTGCCCATTGTTTGTGCAGAAGAATTACATGTTTGAGTATCGCTTGTGAACAAGAAGTTTGCATACAGCTTGCAAAGAAGATGCTTTGAGTATAGTTTGTGAAGAAGACGTTTTTGCATTGTTTGGGGAGAAGAACATGCTTGCATATTGTTTGTGAAGAAGATTACATAGACAGAGAGAGTTTTCACACTTGTCTCGCTCTTTGTCTCTCCTCCATCACCTGTCCATATATGTCTTTTTGTCTGTATGTTCACCATAATACTTACTCTGAAATGCCTTCTCTTCTTGCTACTACAGATTCTGGGGTGTTTCAGAAAAGTTGCTTTTGAAATCTTTCAGATGAATGCAAGGGAAAGGGACAGAGCAAAGCATTGGTTGTCATTCAGCAAGTCCTTTTGAAGATGGTAGGTGCACACCTTCCTTGAAAAGTAAGTGACTGTTGTTTGTGACAAATCTGTTGCATATTCCACTGCAATAGGAAGTAGAAGAAGCTCAAACAACATTGCTATGAACAAGAAAAACCTACTACTGCACTTGAGGGTCCATTGAGAAGAAGACAAAAGCAGCAGCAGCCACCAACAAATCCTTGCAAGAACAAAAGACGAGCAATCCTCAAATTGGTGGCAGCAGCATTTGGCGTTCTCTTACCTATCATTGTTGCTCCTCTCTCAACTATCTTTCCAATGAGCTTTTTACATCCAGTGATAGTCACCACACACACACCCACAGATTCATTCTTTGAGATACGGTTGCAGTAGTGGTAGAGTGAGTACCAGGAGATGTAATTGTGCAGGAATCATGCCTTGTTGTTGGAAAAAAAACCCCTGCTCTTCTTCTCAATCCCTGGTGCCATTGCAACCAACACCACAGGTGCTGCTTACTTCCAAAGGGGTGTTGTTGTGTTCAGTCTGCCATCAAGCCAGAGTGTCCTCTTGACAATCTATCTGGAACTTCTTCCAACTCATGATGGAATCAGGATTACCTTACGAATTTCTACAACAGGAAAAAATCCAATTTCAGCTGATCAGCCATGCATTCTCATGTCCATCAAATGTGGCTCCACAGGTGCCTTTGCTCACCTGCCACAAACTCACAGAAGTGGTGAAAACAGAACACAACTTCAGAGGTAAACTTCCCCAAGGACTGACTATCAATGTTCACAAAAGCTCGGATATGAGAAGGAATATATCACTTGATTTGAGTCAAAGTTATTGTGCAAAAAAAAAACCATCAATCTTCATATAGAAAATGCAATGAGAATCAAAAGCTGTGAAGGTGGGATGGGACATATTGACTACAACAACACAGGCTGAATGAATACAAAACATCTTGATCCTCAATAGAAACCACAGTTGTTCCTCCTCGAGCCTCTACAATATCTGGACAAGAAACCAACACCTGAAGATCTGACCTGGTGCAAATTTTCTGGAATATCATCTCCTGAGTCCTTCGCCCAAGATGCTAGCTAGATCCTTTGTGCGCACTCAACCAGAACTTTGCCACCAGTTGCTGCAAATTGTCCAATAGTTCAGAGACAACTGCGCCTTTCACCAAACTCTTCACGTCCCCAGACAAAACAAGCGCAGAACTACACACAACGAAATACCTACTCAAACCTGACAAAACACTCGCGCAAGACGCGCAAGACGCGCGCGCACAGCTAAAATAAACCCACGTTTGAGGAGCGGAGCTCCAAACCCTAAATTTGTCCCATATGTTCCCAGCGCTCCCATTGCAATTGCCAGAATTCTCAACAAAGTTCCCAAAAGTGCCCAATTTGTGAAAAGAAAGTAGGGGATGGATCTCAACTTTCAAGTGTTTTTATTTTATTTTATTTTATTTTAGTTTTATTTTGTGACTTCACTTAATTTTGCAATCTTCTAGTGTTTCAAAGTAGCACATTAGCTTTAATTAGATATAATATATTATAATCCATTATATTACATCTTGTATTATTGTATATAATATTATACTGTATATGCTTGATAAAATTTCAAATTTTCAATTGCTTTTAAGTTTTTTTTTTTTTTTTTGTAATTTTTTTTTTTTTTTATTTTTTTTTTTTTTTTTGGAATTTGATTTATTTTCTAATCTTCTAGTGTTTTTAAATAGCCCATTAGCTTTACCATATTATGTTGTAGGGGAGGTTCCCATACGAGTGCGTTCTCCAGAGGGAGGGTTGCACGAGGGCAATAGCCTGAGTGTGTTCCCGACCGATGGAGAACACATGAGTGAGTATGGGAACCTCCATGTAAGTAGTTATGTAAAGAAAAAATCTCTTCTTTTTCTTTCCTCCATTTTTTCCTTCTTGTTTTTCCTGAATTTTCCTGATCTGTCCCTTTCCTCCTTGTGTTTTTGAATTTTCCTGATCTATCCCATCAAGAAATCTTTTCATGGGAACATGGGAACGTAAAAATATAGCAGGATCTTCCCTACCGCTTAACTCCCTAGGGATCTTCTGCTGGGGGGAGATCCCTCAAAATACAAAGAGAAATAAAAAGGGAGGTTTTTTTATGGGTTGCATCACTCCTCTATGGTTATGCTTATGGGGTAATAACTTATGTTGTTCCTAATGGTGATGGACATATTAATGGGTTATGTGATTTGTAGTTGAATTTTTGCTATTTAGCCTAATAAACGTTTTCCAAATTTTTTGGTCCCAAAAGAGCTTGCAAATTGTCATCCTTTTGATCTCAAAAGTTCTTTTTGAGTGAACAGAGACTTGTTTTTGGCAAAAGTTTTTGTATTGTCATTCATTCATGTTCCTAATGGTGTTTTCATTGAATGAAGACTCAAACTTTAAAGAAGAGAAAGGATGTCAAAATGGATGACAATAGGGATGACAACTTAAAAAACTTCATCACACCCATTTTTGAGTACAGTTGTGTCCCAAAAATGCAACTCCTTCTAACTATATAGCTACAATCTAGCTACCTAGCTATCTACCTAACTCAAAATAATAAGTAGATACATAATTATTGCCTATCTTAACCTAACCTACTTCGCCTCACTTAGCCTTGCCAAGCCTACCTATTTAACCTAAGTAAAAGATGAACACCAAGATGAGTTGACTCTTCAAATTGAATTATCAATCGCATCAAATCGCATGAACTAAACAAGATAATGATTAATGCATTTGGAACTAATTTTGATACACATATTCATAAGACTCGTAATAACCAAAACTTGAGAGGAAGCAATGTGTTATATTCATTTATAGGTGATAGTGGTATTGATTGATTCATTTTAATGATCTTTTTAATGATTTCCTAACATATTTCAATCCAATGGGGGGAACAATAGTCAACTTGCGTTTTTGTTTGCTTTAATGTTACGCAAGTTGACATTCGACATCTATTGCAATTATTGAAACATCTCCACTAAGAACAATATAATGAATTTACATACAATAGTTTGGATGAAATATAACTTATAAATGGTATGAAGTTTGGATTTGTAAATATGTGCATGATAATGTGATCTTTAAAAGGGCCAATACGAGAAAATGTTTGCTTTTGATTGACAAACCATAATGATTGGCCCAAGTGGTGGCATTTAAAATTGCCTCACTTTATATTGTCCAATTTTTCTTGTTTAGGGGTGGGGATGGGGAAGCTATTATTAACATTTGTTGTATGTGATAAACATTGATATAAGTCCAAATGCGGGGGTGCAGGTGAAGGTGCTCTATGCTTGCTATTCTCTTGAATGAAACTTTGTATGTGTTTGGCACATGTGGAGATTTTGACCAACACAAAATCATGGAATATTTCATCAAGCTCATCATGAAGTTCAACAAAGATAATTTGCAAGGATAAGTGAAGATTGAGTCACTCTTTGATAATGACTAGTTGATTTTTCTGAAGCTCTGACATGTGCCCACTTTGAGGAGCTCAAGCATGATTTTGTTTCTGAAGACTATGGGGCCTGTGGAAGAAGCAATGGATGACAACAACATGCAGTATACAAAACCTCAAGAGTTCCATGGATGGTTGTTGTCGTGAGAACTTGTCAACGGATGCATCATGCAACTCATTTGTCATAATCAAGAATTTTGCCACAGCATGAGGGAACATCATTAAGTCACTATGAACACAGGTGCAAACCCCAGTTTAATTGCACATAGAGTGCTAATATTGACTCAATCAAAAATAGAAGAGCCAAGACTGTATCAGTGCGAGCTAAAACCCACTTCAGAAAATTCTTACCTCAAATACTAGCAAAAGAAAAAATTGATTGTCTAAACATAGTGCATGCACCCGTTGCAGTATTCTTGGAAGTCCTGGTCCCACAGGGCATCTGACAACATGATATGATGGTTTATAACCCTGTGGTTATCACCAAGAGTTTTCAAGGGTTTGTCTTGCAAAATACCTAGATGGTGCATCCACAGCATCATGCTTGAATCCAGAAGCACAATTATGTGGAGCTCATGAAAGGAAGCACACTTTCTGAATCACCAGTAACTAGTTCTTTGACATTTCCAAAGTCCACTTTGTTGAGCCGAATCCCTCCAAGCATATGCTCAGGAAGTTCCTCTGCCTTGTTTGCCTACAACTTAAAATACATAAGACTTTTTGTCCATCCAAGGGTTCCTCATTTAGCATACTAAGTAAAAAACTCAACATCTCACACAATCCAAATGTATGTCAATGCCCAAGCTGGATACTGATACTGATCTTATGAACTGCAGAGAAATCTCCACAATAGCAATTTCAAGGTAGCATGACAATGAGTGCAGTCATAACCTTATGAGATTCACTCACAAAGTGTCAGACCATCACCTTCATCACAACAGCAGTGACAAGCTGCCACATGTGACTATCCACTGACTTCATCACTTCCAAGCACGGGTATGACAAATATAAAATATTTATAGGCAAACCATTATACAAAATCTGCATCCTGAGTTTGTGTCACATTTCCAGAAATGCAACAGGAACACATAGTCATGGTGTTGGCTAGCACTAAGAGACATAGCTAATTAAAAAAAGTCAATAGTATACTCATTCAAGCTGCAAAAAGCTCAAGAGGGCCAGGTTGATTTCATTTTAGCTTGTCCCTATACATGCAAGCATCTAAGCCAATGGCATAGAGGTGCCTACATGGCCATACTACTTACTCAGTATGGCCATATAGAAGTAAGAACTACAAAGAGGGACATCATGGTACCTGAATAGTGAAACCAAAATCAACAGTACAGTCCTTAAAACGCTCCCGAAACATGTCAAATCCCTTTCGTGCCAAATAACTAAAGCGGTGCATATCAATATCAATTTCAAAATAGTTACCACCCTACACCCATCCACAACAAACTCAAACCTCTGACATTCCCAATATTTTAGGCTAATGTAAAGCACAATTTTCAAAAAAATCCTTCAATCCCTCTTCCCTTTTTAGCATCTCAAACCGGAACATAACAACGTCATCCTCAGGTTGTGCATAGTGCATACTCACTCGGTAAAATTCATGTTGTGGGCGTGAGAGAACAGGCTTCTCATTGTATGAAGCAACAAGATTCTCTTCTGCCACACTCAATTGCACATCACTGGGATTTACCAAGTGGAGTATCACTTTAAGTCGGTCCCTAAATGGAGTAGTAGAAGTCATGGCAAAGCTCTTCACTTTATCTACATCATCGTCTAGAAATCTCTGCATAAATATGCAGTCAAACAAATAGTCAAGGCAAAGACTTTGAGGTAATGACTAAAAAATATTCATTAGCATCCATATTTCTTCTCAAGTATTGAACCATATGAAAGACTAATAGGCATGCACTGTTACTCACTTCAGCTTCAAAACAGGTGAACAATCTGATCAAGGGTTCACAAGCCAACTCAACAAAAGATAACCTTTAAAGCATCAAGAAATCTCCACACTTCAAATTTTAGTCAACCTGAAAAGAAACTGTAAGTGGCCTCAGGGTAAAGAGATTCCAAAAATAAACAATCAGAGACCTGACATAAAACTCCAGGAATAAGAAAAGATAACACCCACAAACCAAAGAACAAATGTGCAGTATGGACAATAGCAGCAATCTCCCAAAACACCTTAAGCAATTTGTATGGACTATCTACCATAACTTCTCTCCTTTTTCATCAGCTCTCAACAGCAGGTAAAGACCAATGTCAATTACCAACCCATGTTCTGGGTTTCTGGCACATCTCTAGAAATAAAACTGGGACTTGGCCGAGAATGTTGGCTAGTCCACCACAAACTAAACAACAGAGAAGAAAAATCATTTAAAAGAAGGGGCAGAAGAGGAAGAAGAAAGAATAAAAGCTGAGAAAAATTACTTGTAAAGTCTTCCAGAAAAAGAGCAAATTCGAAAAACAAGTGGATTCTGAAACTTGACAGGCATATCATTGTAGAAAGTGTCACATCAGAGGCTAATCTTACATGGGATAAAAATAACCATCTGAAAAGAGAAGAGCGAGAAAAAATGAGACAATATAGATCTAACCTTCAGAAGTGTACTGAGGTATGGAGGAATTTCTTTTTCAAGTGCCTCAGTAAGTTTGAAATATAGCACAAGATTCAAACCGTCCCCATCAATCTCTGGCAAGAATACTGTCGGTGAGTACAATGGCAACTGTACCAACATCCCCAATCCACCCCAAATTTGGATTCAAGCCTAACTTGGTGTATTCTTTGAGCTGGATGCATGTGCCAAATATGTCTACTCATGTGTTTGACACATGCAAGGGCTTCATCTTTTTAGACCCTTCAGTTCCATGCTTTTGGGTTAATAAAACATGGAATGGAGTAGTTCAGTTTTTTGTAAAAGAGGTCATTGAGAGAAGTTTTAGAGCTGAAGTCTATTTCCAGCCCCTTGAGACATCTGATGAGAAAGAATGCAGCCCTACCAAGAGTTAGAAATCACCAAAGAGCTGATTGAAAAAGTCAAATCTATCTTCATTCAAGTTATTACACTAGTGAAGCCTGTGAGATCAAATTTCAATTGGTTTAAACTTCCCCTTTGGCAACCAAACTCTGACCAAAAGCGTTCAGAGAAATCTTCAGAAACAGTACCAGTTTGGGTCATGTATCAGAAAACAGATTGCATACTACTGAAAAGGCACCAACTAACTGTACTTGTATGGATCAGCTTCAGATACCTGTAAATTCATAATCAATAGATTTGGAATGCTATCTGGTCCCTTTGCCAACCCTTGGAATGGAAGTTCTACAAACTGTGCAACATGATCAATTTTCTTTGAGGACAAAAATAGGTCAGCACCACATGGTTCAAAGACAGCAAGATCTGGAGCTGGAACCTTCTTCCTATCCCTGCAGCTCCCAATGGAGACAATATAAGCAACAGCACAAGTGTCAGCTCTCCACTGTAGAATCTTAGTTCTAAGAACCACAGATTTTTCATAATCATCATCACATCTTTTACCGTACTGAAGTTGGCAGGTTATCAGGAGAATGGGAGTTATTGTGGAAGGATTTAAGTTAGTTCTCTGGTTCCCATAGAAGAACCCACACCCCGAAAGAGTAATGGACAAGAAGCATGTCAACTCTTTGTTGTTACTTATGGTGACAGCATGGGGAATGAAATTGCTTATACAGTTTACCTTAGAAAACTTTCAGCCCGAAGTGAAAAAACTGAGGGACTAACAAAGGACCAGCATCCATCCACAGGTTTTTCACTGGAGCAGCGAGGGATCTGTGTACCGCCAATAGGTCTCTCAACCAAGAATTCCGAATGAGTTGTTACCCCTATCCACTGTCCACATCACAAAAGCAGAGTAGATATCATTAGCACTTCCCTGCAACACTAATTCATTATGCAGTGCCAATAGACAGTTCACATATGGATTGTCTCTTCAAATGCTTCTGGTTCAATGTCCTAGCAGAAGAAGTATCTGAACAGGAGTCTAGTAACTGGTTTCTTCCCTTCAATTTGGCTTTAGCCAAATGAGGCATACAGAACCAGTTGGATATGAATCTATAGTCATCAAGATCTTCAGATATATGCTGAAGAGACAACAACACACTAGAACTTCCATGTCTCATGCAGGCTTTTGTCTCCTCTTTAACTATATAAGGAACACCCTAAGAGTCAACTTCATCCTCTGCTCAAAGTAATGCTTAAACCCTGTTCTCCACCAGCCCTCTCCTTTCTAGAAGACCAGCAGTAGCCAAAGGTCTCCAACAAGCAGCTATGTTTTACCCACTGGAGAGCATTAAGACTGTCAAGAAAAAAGTCATGTGCCCATTGCTTGAAGGAATTACAATCATGGGCCTATTCCCTTCCAACGTAGGAACTTGAGAGTTCTGAGTGCACATCTCATTCTGGAATGTAAAGAAGACTGTAAGAAGATCCAAAAGTCATTCTGATGACAATCCATAAATAAGATGTGCATCCACTCTCTTACTAGCTTCCTTGTCCAGTGAAGCCTGCAATCTACCCCTCCCCACCTTCCCACTCCAGTGTTGTAGGACAACTCCACTCCCTTTTCCAATCACTGCTATCACAAAATGTGTCCCACATTATTTCCTATCTTGCTGAAAAGTTTTGTGTGCAATACACTGAAATAACACCAGGGTTCTCAGGACTCACAGAGAAGCCAACCTTGTTTCAGTACTCTGTGAATTGGGAATGTTTCAGGAAAACAAATACAAAGATGTAAGAGTTCAGATATTGCAAAGAACAGCTCTAATTAGCAAACTGTTTGAGTCTTCTATTTTTTGTGCAAGATCTTCTGTACCAAAGGGTAGTTAGTAGTAAGGAAATCCTGAATTCCAAGTCTAGAGTTCCTTCTTGGGATATAAGAACTCTCTCTGATGAGTATGCAAGTGACATCAATACTCCCTATATGTATATATGGAATATATGCTGATAGAAATACAATAATGCATTGGTTATTATAGTGTGATTGCTACTGGTCTGCAAGAACATTCTCAGCCATCAAGGATTCCCTGATGAACATGCAAGAACTAGTGATAGAGAGAAGTTGCTGGTACAGTGCAGCATGAACAAACTTCTTCAGAAGCACCGTCCTTATATTTCCAAGTAACCATCACACAACACTATCAGAGCATGCTGGGATCACACTTTCAGTTCAGATTGGCAAAATGCTTACCCGAGGATCTGATAAACTGTCTGTTGCCTCAAGGCTGGATGTAGTGATGTCATGACTATCTCCATGATCACCTTGTGCACCCATGGGCCTTTCTGACTGCTCAGTCATTGATTCTGCCATCTCATCTTTCAAGGCTGCATATGAAGACCTTTGTGACAAAATAGGTGATCTAGACCGCGTACTTGTAGCACTAAGATTTTCTACAAAGCACAAAACAAGCACTTATCTTGATGGATGCCCTAGATTTGTCGTAGTATCTTCCTTTTTTCCTCTCTTCAACAAACTCTAAAGAATATTGAGACCCTGGTCAGATTGCGAAGAGCAGAAACTTCACCAGAATGCATATCTATGCCAACACCTCTTGATCTAAGAGCCAATTATATTCAGATCAATCAGTATAAGCACTTGTGATTAGTTCCCCAGCAGCTTATGACACTCACATGAAGCAGTTGCTTAGAATTTCTTACCATCTGTTGAGAAAGTCTCATTGCCAGATGCATAATCTTCACTGGCCTCAACATCCTCTTGTGCATCAAACCATGTCTCTCCCTTGGCTACAAAACAGAAACATGGTATTACATAAAGCATCTCAACAATGATGCAACTTTATCACAGAACTGTAATGATTTTGTCAGCTTCACATATACATGAAACTGTTTTCTCAACAACAAAGAAAAAACCCAAGCAAGATGTTGAAAAGGAACAAGGAGAAGACCAGAGGGAATGAGTGAAAGACAGTACCCAGGGATTGGGTTCTTGAAAAAGCTTCCCGAGGGCTCCTGTTTGCATTTGTCTTGCTCCCCACTGCAATCATATGCCTGGAATCTTTCTCCATGATGAAGGCACTCACAGAGCCACCAAGCTGCACATTGCTCCCTAACTCGAACAAATGAGTTGCATCTGTCAGGTTCAGTCCAGACACTGGTATCACAAGCTTTGCAGAGCCTTTCCTGAACTTTGCAGCAGACACCCTTGAAGGCTTGCGTTGTGGTTTTCTGCCTGTTGAGCAACAATGTCCCATTGCTACTGCACCTGCTTCTCAAACATCATAACCATATCCTTCTTCTGTAGTGCTGCTGCATCCTTTGTTGCCATCGCAGCACCACTGTTATCCTGGGCACCAGACCCTAACAGCCAACTTGCCTTCTTTGTGTTGGCCATATTGTAACATTGCTGACAACACAAGGATTCAACCCATATGCAACAAATAAGCTCACATTCACAAGTTCTACAAGCACTCAAAAGATTCTCACACCCTGCTTCATCATCCGGATTAACAGCTTATCACAGCAGAAAGCAAAGCTCTGGTTGCAGAATCCAATCCACTCATGTGATAATTGAAGCAATTGTACCGTCGCTACAGAGCTGCTGCAAAAAAATTGTTCACAGCAATGTCATGAGGACCAAACCCTAAATTGTTGGAAAGCGAACTCTTGAAGTTCATTTTTGAGAAGGCGAGACTTTCATCACCTGATTGCTTTCTCATTCCCCTTGTTGCTCAGCTTATTGTTGGTAGAGACTATCTATCTAATCTCTATGTTTTCTATTCACCTGATACATATGGACTTTCCAGACTTGCAACAATGAAAATGAGGATCAAAGAAATAGGCAAGTGATATGATAACAATGTGGTGTGAATTCAGGAATGGGATGTGTGTGGACTCAGAGAAAATCATATGTTTTACAAGGATGGGAGGAGGAGTTTGAGCGACAGTCACTTACCTGAATTCATGCTTTGGTCTATGAGCAATGCCGAGGCTCAGTGTTGCTGCTGGAATGATTAGCAAAACATCCTTCTTCAAGGATGTTTCTCACTTCAAGACCATGTTTCAGATTGCCCTGTTCCACACAGACAGAAAAATGACATTACAAAACATGCTGATGAGAAGATATCCTTGGTAAATCTGCGGACATTTGTCATGGCTTTCCAAACCCTAACTTTTTCTTTGAAAATTGCCATTGCCCCTGAAGGGATGGAGACACTACAAACCTTACACACATCATCATCATCATCATCACATAAAACAAATCAAGGGTGGGTGTGGACAACATATCTCTGGACATTTGTCATAGCTTTCCAAACCCTAACTTTTTCTTTGACAATTGCCATTGCCTCTTAAGGGATGGACACTGCAAACCTTACACATATCATCATCATCACAAAGCTATTGTGAATCTGAGATATCAAATCAAGGGTGGGTGGAAAACATATCTCACTGCAGCATGAAGGCTAAAGAAGAAGAAGCTTTAGTCCTAAATAGCCACTCCATTCAAAACTTACATCATCATGCCTATTTGATGAGCTTGTGCAAAGTGCAAGTTTGGCCAGACAGAGATCCTCTTCTTCTTGTCATTTTGGGACCAGAAATTCTGGAGCACAAGATTGATGAATTTTTGCAACATTTCTTGCTGTGCAAATTTTTTTGCATGTTGCGGCACTCAATGTGCGCAGACTTGAGAACAAAACACTGGCCATGCAGATTTCCAAAGGACTGAAATCATGGAGTAGATTTGGTAGGATATGACCTTGTTCCATACCTGAAGAATTCCATGTGGGGAGTCCGTCAGTCTTTCAATAATCTTTCAATACTGTACAGAATTCCACAGCCACGGATCTACAGCAAATTGACTTGCCAACAATCCTCGAAGCAAGGGGTCGTCAGTTGCAAAACGTCTTGATCATAGTAAGAAAGAAACTGTCGCCACCAGGAATCCCGCAACGGTCTTGTCATGAAGGTAAACTATGCGAAGAAGAGGAGAAGGCGGTGGTGTGGTTGTGCGGTTCCTTTTTTTGTTAGACAGGTTCCCAGGAGGTGCAGACGCGGCTCTTGAAGAATCTCGAGAAATCTGGAGAACGCGAAGAAGAAGAATCGATGCTGAAATGTCTGTCGTCGAATCTGTTTCAACAGAAGGCAACACTGAGAGAAAGAAGATGTGCAAGATGCGGGAAGAACTCATCAGATTACGGATTATGCAGATGATAATGGTGCCTCATTGATTCGGGGCATCACTTGCAGCGTCGTCGAGAGACTCATCACTATCCCAATTCCTATGCCAGGTCCCTGTTCCTCTCTCTCTCTCGCTCTCTCTCTCTCCTCTCTTGTCATCTTGCCACTTCTCACAACCTGAATGGATTACTGATTTCTTGATGTTCTGTTGAATTCTTTGCAAATGTGTCTGCAAGCATCATTCCTTCTATTCCTTGCATAATTAGAGTGGGAGAGATCTCTGGATATGCCATAATAGGGCTGCAAACAAACAAACAAACAGTGGTGCTTCTTCTGCCCAAAGAGGAAGGCTTTCCAGGACTTCTGTGTGTTTCCTGAAACATGTTGAAGAAAGTTCTTATCTGCTGATGACTTGTGCAAGCAAGTGACAAAGAGGTTTGCATTTAGGTCAACAAACAAAGCACTGCAATTTGCAGAAGCAGAAACAGAAGCAGAGACTTGATGAAGATGACCAAGACTCTAATTCAACCTTCAATGCTGTCAGGCAATTTTGGGCAGAAGGTGTAATTCAGGTTCTACTTCAAATGAGGCATTGTTTGTTTCTGTCCATCACATCATCACTGCATGTTTGCATGAAGGCAGAGGGTTCTAACATGTGCTGGTATGTGTTGTGAGCTTCAAGGTCATTTGAGGAACAATTGTGGTACTGTTTGGTGGTCTGCAGAAAGGTTGTCTCTTTCATATGCTGTGTCTTGAAATGAAGGAATCATCTGGGAGGAGTCAAAAGAGAACACACCCACTTGACAATTTCTCTCCATCCAAACACTGCATCAGTTATCTTCTCATGGGAATGGATCAGCAGTCTTGGTGCCGCCTCCACACTACACATTAGCACCACAAGAAAACCCTGCCAACATATGGAAGTCTTTGTGAAAGTTGCATAAGCATGCAAGTAAATGATGATCTGAGGGCTGTGCTGATCATATACTTGGAAATGTCCAACTTTCCAGCTTACTTATTTTACTTCTGGTGACAGTTCTTGTCAGCTCTTAGATCTGTGTTAGTATCCCTCCATGAAGGTCTGGTGATGAGGGTGATCTTTGTGGGGTTTTCTCAGGTCTTTTATGACTCAGAACTGGGATGGCCACAGGATTTTTCCTTTGAAAGTAGTGACTCTGGAGGTAATACTGAGAATATTGTTGGCCTGATGATGTTTATTGACAAGCCTCAAATTGAATGTCTAGCAGTGATGGACATGAAGTTAAATTTCTCTTTTCTTCCAAGTTAGAGGTAGTTGCTTCTATTTTGCATTTTTCCAGCTCAATCTTTAGCTTGCAGACCCTTTAGGCTTCTGGCCAACTTTGAGAATGTGCACTGCATTTCTATGTTCTTGTGTCAGATTGCTGAATCTTTTATTGAAACCAAAAAATAGTAATTGAAGAAGGTAAATCTGACAACAATAAAATCTCTTGTTCTGATCTATTGCAGGAAAATGGAAGTGTGAGAAAGAGTGTGAGGGGCATGAGGATTACAGGTAGTCACTGAGTGAGCCAGCCAAAAAGTACTGCATTGCAGTGGAGCTACCAAAGGAGGTTCATCCTTGGAATTGGAGGTGCTTCAATATGATCTGTGGTTGTGGAGTGAATGGGAATGTAGTGGTGCCTATTTGAAATACCTTTTGCTACCGGTAGTCCAGACATTCTGGTTTTTCTGTTGGCAACACGCCCTGAGTTTGCCACAATCTTTGGTTAGCCTTGAAGACTGGATGCAGTTTCTGACAAGCTGAGAAGCAGGGCACCCAAGCAGATTCCTAACCCTGAGTACTTTCTGTTGGAGAAACCCCAGCCGGAGCCCAGTGCTACCATTTTGGCATTGAGATCTGGACCATGTAGGATGGTATTCTTGTTTGATAACATTTTGGTGTTGCATTATTAGTCTGTTGCAACAGAATATGGAGACACAGTGGGAGCCAACCTTTGATGCAGAGAAGCAAAAGGAGGCAGTGGAGGTGTTAGATAGGTCAAGAACGTGCCTCAATTGTCAGTGGCATCAGTGTTTGTTGCAGTCTACAATATTTGGAGTCTCGCTGGGTTTGATCAAATTGTCCTTTGAACTGAAGGAGAGCATCAGGTTTCAGTTTAGAAAGTATCAGTAATCTGTGGCCGGAGCTGCTTGCAAAGGGGTGAGAAAAATGCTACAGTGAGATCAAGCCTCCTTACAACTGTCCAATACTCATTCTTACCTTGCTATATGGCCTCCCTGTGTGTGAAGAAAAAAATCAACACCTGTGGTAAGCAACCCCTCCTGACTGTTAATTGTCTACAGATTTGGTTACTTAAAAGATGTCATTTTGGATTCATGTGCAAGATCTTGTCTTATGTGTGATTGTGGTCTTGAAATCTAATGCAAAATTCCAAACTTTCACAGCTTTAATTGCACTAGTCATCAGTGCCGAACTTATGAAAATTTCTTCCAGAGGTTCAGGGTGGGTGTTTTGGAGATGAGCTTCCTGGAGCTCATGACTGTAGATGACTATGGAGTAGATCAAGTAAGATCTTGTGGTTCCTTATGATGTGGTTGCTATTAATGATGAGACTGCTGTTGAGGAAGATATCCAAGAGCAAGCAGGGGAGATTGAGGGAGAGGAGGCACCTACTACTGCTTGTGACACAACAACACAAGTTTATTCTGACCACTGCACTAAAGAGGTAATCATGGCGTATTCTGATAAGTGTGAAGCATTGCTTTGGTTTGCCAGATTACCTGGAATGATGCCAATTCAAGTTCTCTGAACCTGAGTTTGATTACCAGGAATTGAGTTCAAGTTCTCAAAACCCAATTTTGAATCTTGTGCAAACTTTGCATCTATCATTGTTCACAGCACTATTTTTCTTTTGTCTGTTTGTGCCCTTCTTTCTGTTTTTGTTGTTTTATTTCTCTTTGCCTTATTCATCCTGCAATTTGCTGTAGTGATCTCTTCTCATAATTTTTATCTGCAAATATATCTCTCATTAACCTTTGTGCCAAAATCATCTTGCAAGCTTCAAATGATTGGAATTGTGAAGGATTGAGGGTTCACTGCTTCAAGCACATCAGTGTCTAGAATTGGATAACCATGCAAGCTTTTGCAGGAAGGGAATCATTAGCCCTTTCTCACAATCTTCCCAATAAATTCCCCCATCCTGGTCATTGCCTTCCAGTTTCTTCAGGTCTCCTTCAAGTTACGTTCAATCCTTTCTAACTCTGTTTCTTCATACAAAACTGGCTGTTTCCTGAAAGACTTCTACTTCAGCTACCAACACCCCAATGCTGGAACACCTTCTGAGCTTAGAAGCTTGCTCTTGCTTCACTCCATGTAGAGAATTACATACAATGTTTCCAGAAAACCTTCTACTTCAGTGATCAACCCCCCCCTGCTGGAACATCTTCAGAGCTGAGAAGCTTGCTCTTGATTCACTTCATGTAGAGAATCACCCACAAATTCATCTCCAGGCTGAAAGAACCCAAACAGTTCCTACTGGTAAATGTGGAGTAAAACTTACTGAGAGAAGATATTGTTCTCATACCTGAGATTGGTGCTTTTATGCCTCCTGGTGCAGCATGTTCAAAGATCTGGCATAAGAAGCCATGCAAAAGGTGATCTGACATATGCTATTCCTGAATTGATTCTCATCCTGCAATAGCAACTTTTTGCATCCAGAGTTGAGTGAAACTAGCATCTTGACAAAATTTGAAGAATGTGCTACTGACACACAGAGAGCAAGAGACTGATAGACAGACAGATAGAATTTCTTCAACATCAGTAAAGCAAATACCAACAGAGGGTGAGGAGTTCTAGGGGATAGAAAAGTTAACCCATGAGCTGTAGAGTCATGAAGGAGCATATCCATGCCTATGCACCCATCTGCTGTATCCTTGCAACACCATCCATGCCTATGCACCACGAAGAACCAAAAACAGCAGTCGTATGGAAGAAGATGATAACCAAGATTGGTCTCCAAAAAACTATAAGCCTCAACAAGTATACAAAGACTGGAAGAACGGAAGAATGGGACCTCATTGGAAGCAAGAGATTCTTGCATACAACCTATGGACCTTCGACACTGTACAGTGATAACTCTGCTGCCAGATACAGTATACAAGACAGGCAACAAGAGTTATAGAAATGATCTGCTCCAACCTCATCAACACTTCGTAAGTTGGGTGCTTTTCATACACTAAGATTACAATGCACAGCATAGATGATGAAGTGAAAGGTTTAATTTTCCCACTTTGAAAATAGTACTGAAAGTTCAAGGCAAATACATTTTGTGCGGTCATGCATAGATGGGAGGAAACCAAAGAAGAAGTTTAACCTTTTTTTTCTTTGGTGAGTGCTCACCAAATTGAACCAACCACAACAGTGTGGAGGATGCTGGAGTATACAACTAATGATTCACAAATGCATTTTGAAAGAATAAGCTTGAGCTCATGTTAGAACACTAAACCTGATTTTGAGTTCCATGCACACAGAAGATATGCACAATGTGGAAGCCCTGAAATAGGTTCAGGGACTTGCAACTGCTTGCAACTGCTTCACAAGTTTTGAAAGCCCTAGAATGGGGCTGGATTGACTGTCTGTACCTGAATTGGGAGCTTTCAAAATTGTCAGCATCAATTTCAGGCTATGCATAAATTGGAGAGATATTCCCTCTGTTTGTAGGCTTTCAAAACTGGGCAGATTCACTCTGGTCACTCATGGCTCCTCTCAAAATTTTGCGGAATCTATCAGCATAGTTGACTCCATCATCTCCACTTGGTTTGTCCTTCAATATCTGGAGCAGAGCAACAGCCTTTTTCTTAGACCGTCTGTTCCCATGCTCTGCCAACATGGTTAAAGGCTTTATGGCATCTGCACGCAAAGCTTGTGTTTTGAAGCGATAATTGTGATGGGAGAGCTGCAAAAGTGCTGCTGCTGCATGTTCCCGAACTGAGGCCCAGTCATCCACTCCTTTGGCAGCACCCTCATCACCCACTGAACACAAAAACCCACACAGCAATACTTCTTAGAACAGCACAATTTTGTGTATCGCTCTCATGAGAACTGAACTCACTCTGGCAGCAAGTGGGTTTACGTTGAAGGGTTGCTCATTATGAGATTCAAATTGTTCCATTCCTGAGCAAAAATTTGAGTGCTTCACAAGAAATAGTAATGCTTTCAGCAATAGGTTTGACGTTGAAGCTACTGCTGCATACCTGGGTCTAAAGGTGGAGCCAAGGATCTATGGGCAAGAATGTGGACCAATTCTGTGATGCCATTAGCTTCACAGATAGCATTGCGACCTTCTGGACCAGAAGCCAAATTATTCAGGATGAGGAGGACTCGGCTTGCCACAGCTGAAGACTCTCCACCCGCAAGATCCATTAAGAGAGCAACTGCACCTGCTTGAAGAAGCTTGCCTCTGTTCATCTTCAAAAAGGACAATTGGTACAATGCCATGGCAGCGTCACGTTGTGCCTCCAGAGGTCCAGACTTCAGCAAATGGAGGAGAGGAGGTATGGCTTGCAACACCCCAATTGGTGCTTTGTTGTCATCATTCAATGCCAAGCTAAACAATGCCCCTGCAGCATGTACCTGTGCATCCTCTGTCTTGCTCTTGAGAACCTCAATGAAGTAAGGAATTGCTCCAGCTCTGGCAACCTTGACCTTATTTTCCTGTGGTAGTGTCAAGTTCATGAGTGCTGCAGTTGCATCACTCTGTAATCTAGCATGTTTTGACTGTAGGAGTGGTAACAAAGCTCCAAGTATTGCAGAAGTGCAGAGCGTGAGCCTATAATCTTCACTTGTTCGTGTCAAGCTCCGAATCTCTGCTGCACCTTTCTCTTGTTCCACAAGTTTCTTGTGCTGTAGTTTGTGCAGAATCTCAGCCTCCATGCCTACCAGAGCTTGGTCAAGCCCCGATTCATCTGAATGGTAGGATGAGGGTTTTGTTGCAAGAGGTAATGGAATTCCATGGATGCCCAATTCTGCAGCTGTCTGTATCTCTTCTGTTAGGCTTCTGCCTGTAGCTGAGTGCACATACCTAGAACCTTTCATTGCTGGTGAGTCACGCCACTCAATGCTCTTTGCCCCACTGCAACCAGATGATTCAAAACAAGGCTGCTCCCTCACATATTCTTCACAAGCTCCTGATGAGCTCACATACTCTGCTGTCAAGTTAGGAGACTGATGACTTTGAGGCACCCACTGATCAGATTCTGAAGATGCATGAGAAATTCTTGATGGATTCCACATTGTCAAGCCTCGGGACTGCTCTTGGTCCTGTGACTGAGGATGAACCCTGGCATATTCTCGAGAAGGTTGAACTCCTGACCCCTCATTGTACTCCAGTACCGACTCTGGACTCTGCTGTGATCTCTGATCACTTTGATCTTGGCTCTTGGCCAAAAGCTCATCTGTCGCAGTTTTTCGAGAAGATAGAATTTGTCTTGGTGGGCTAAGGTCATACTCTGTTGTTGAGCCTGGAGACTGAAGACTCCAGTTTCGTCTCCTGGATGATGCAGGAGGTCCAGCTTGGTGGTCTTGCGACCTCTGCTGCTGTCCTTCCTCATTGGTGAGCCTGCCATCCGCATGGCTGACAGCATTCCAACTTCTGCTCCATGTCCCGCTGCTACTTGCACTCCACATGTTTCCACTGCTGGCAAAGAAGTCAGATCTGCTTGAACCATCATCATCGTCCAAAAAGAGTCCTCCTTCAGGTCGCGGAACATCAAGCTGCTCCTTGATGTTCTTTGCAAACCCTACAGTTGCTGATGGAGAGTTGAACCCATTGTCACGCATAGCTGCTGCTGCTACTCTTGAGAGACTACGTTCCAAAAGCTCTGTAGCGAGCTCCAAAGAGGGCACCCGTGGTCTAGGAACTTGGTGCTGGTCACACCAGACCACGATGGCAGAACGGAGCTGCAGATTAGGGGTGAGGACGATAGGGGTCATGACTGCCATACCAGACTTGAAGCAGTGACGGTACCCTCGCTGAAACCAGAGCTGAATGCACATGCGCTCGTAGCTCTGGCCGGTGGCAACGACGACAGGATCAGCCATCAAGCACCTGGAAATCGGGCACACGAAATCTTCAGGCCACTCCTTCGACCGTGGAGTAGTGCGCAATAGTAGTGGTGTGTTGGTGGTGGAAGAGGTAGACGCCCCTTTGCTCTTCTTCAAGCCCGCCGCCTCGTCCATCTCCCAAGACGACGACGAGGAGTTCTCTCAGCAGCTCCTAGACTCCCACTACTGGCGACTGCAGCTGCGACTCCACCTCCCGTGGACCCTGTCCTCTCCACCGTGCCCTTCAGTATGAAACTTCTGCTGCTGCTGCAATACCGTTACCACATCTCTGAAACGCATCGCTAGCCAAATACCAAAACCTTTCGGAGTTCGGAGTTCGGTTTTCTACGCAGCTGCCTTCCTGCGATCAACGCAAGAAGACGAGAACAACATGCAGACCAAACCCTCGCCTGCACCTCCTCCTCTCGGATCGATGGACACCGCGATCTCAGCAACCACGAAGATCTTCCTCTAACAGGGAGCACCGAAAGAAGAGTCTGCAACTTCCTCTAATCTGCGCTATAACCTCCGAAGAAACCTCGGTGTTCCAGCGAGAGAGCATTCTTTCTTGCAATTCCTGGAATCAGCGCAAAACAGTGCAAACAGAGCTCGGTTGTTTTCGGCAAGCTCGACGACTTCGGCGTTCCTCGCTGCGACGAACGCGGGATGCCTGCCTGGCCCGACACAGTAGTTGACAATCGGAGACCTATTTCTTCAAATGGAAGAGAGAGAGGCCGGTGGGCTGGTGGCTGGGGGGGTGGGAGCTAGCAAGACCTTGATACTTTCACAGGGGTCCTGAATGCATCGTGTGTGTTGTGGGTGTGTTGCCTCCGTCCCCTCCTCTGGGGTTTCTTGCTTCTTGCTGTGTGCGTGTCTGCCGGTGTTCAAGACTCGGAGGCACTTGAAGAAGAGGCTTGGAAAGTTTCCACCAAGATGATGTCCTTGCACATCCGTGGTGGTGGTCTCTTGCAATTGTTGTGCTTGGAGAATGGGTCCATAGGTAAGCAAGCTCTTGCACATGTTCAATGGAGAAAGCTCTTGCACATTTTGCATGAAGAAGCTCTTGCACATCTTGGATGAAGAAAGCTCTTGCACATTTTGCATGACGAAGCTCTTTCGCATCTTCAACGAAGCTTTTTCACATTTTGAATGACGCTCCTGCACATTTTGCATGAAGCTCTTGCACATTTTGAAATGAATGCATGGGTCAAGAGGGAATCCAAACATACATAACATCACTTCTGTTTATCTTCTGTCAGCTTATAAGCTTGGAAGCCTTCATAGTGGATGATGAAGGCCTGTGCTATTTTGATTCCATGGGACCCTGTTTACAGCATTTCAGCAATACCTAGTGGAGCAATTATGCTTGTTGCATGGTTGATCTTCTTTGTGGTCACACTACCCATTTGCAGTAGGCAGAGAATTTCAATCACATATATTGTCCTGTGAACCAAATGCAGCTGTTGCTCAGTGCTTGCAGGATCTATGGTCATGTGGAGATTGGAAAATTTGTCATCAAAATGGAGTTCTCAACTTGGAGCCTGTCTGCCGATGCTCTGCCTGCTACAGTTCTTTGATAAGTGTCAAAACCCTTGTGACCTTTGAATACTTCCAACTGCTCAACTTCTTCTAGCACATCTCAAGCTGTGTCAATAAATTAGCTTCTGTAGCTAGCAAATCATTGGACTTGAAGCTTTCCGTAGTCTGCCACATGATATCAAGCCATGCAACCCACATGCTTTCATGGCATCACATCATTATGCCTTGTCATCCGCAGCCACAATAGGTGTTTCCACACACATTGTGTTGTATCTGTCTGGAGTGATTGGTGTGTCAGACAAGCATTTTCTTGACGGGTGCCAGTGGAATACTACTGCTTTTGTTGATGGAATTATAGTTTAGGGTTGAAGGATTTCTACCTCCAAACTGACAGTTCCCCCTAAACTGACATTACACCAACCATGGTGAACCATGACTTATTAATCTCTATTACAAATTTAGCAAGCCAATATATATGCGAAGCAAAAAATTAGGTTTCAGTTTCACACATCTGTGTTTACAAGAGCACATATCTGCATGTTGATTGTTGAATTCTGTGGCACTCATATTTAGTGTGCACACAAGAATGGTTGTTTGGTTAAAAGGGATGTGAAATAACCCATCTAGAAGTAGATATGTGTAATACATCCAAATTGTACAGCTGAGCATAATAACCTTCTGGGTGGGTGTTCCATGCCCCCTTGCAGGGCAAACCTCCCACCATCCTGGCCTATGTCAGTCATTAGGTCATTATGCTGGTTAATAGCCTGCTGCCAGTGCATTACCATACACTTATACCTCCTTGTCAACATGTAAGGGAATGCAGTGCAATAACCACCTAGCTGCAAATTAGAGTGAAAAGATGGTATTTCGTGGTCAACAGCTGGATAGGGTGTTCATTACTTGAATGAAGGTGGTTCTAGCACAGCAGGTGCAGCCATGCTCCATGCTTTGCAGCCTTGTTATGATGCAGGATCTTCACATTATGCAGCTTGTATCCTGCTGTTATGCTTCTGATCACCTTCAAAAACATTGACGCCTTTGGCCTCCTCAACAAACTCTGTTATGGTTTCAATGCTCACTGGCCTTGCTTCATTTCCCTTTCGGGAATGAAGCAAAGTGTTGAGGCATGAGTTTAGAAGTGTTGATTGCAGGTGGTTGTTGCTTGACAACACCTTGCTGTCCATGGAAACCAAAGTATATACTGGGTGAGGACTAGACAAGTTGAAAGGAGTGAATTTGTGTCCAAACCAAGTGTTGAGGCTCTTAAGTGTAGGGTAAAGCCCAGGGGTGCGGGCATTCCCCAAATAAAGGGCCTAGCACAAGGCAGTAGCTGAGTCCAGCCCTGCATTTTGAGAATGTCCCCCCCACCCCTGGGCTTTACCCATTGTTAAAGCATAAGGCAGATTATCATGAACCTAAATATATGTAGATCATGAGCTGTAGGAAGGGGACGGTCCTTTGGAATGGGAGGGAACTTACTGCTACACATAGGCAATTTTCCTTCCCACTCTTAAGGAGTATGCATAAGATCCATTGTCTTTTCTAGGATTATTCATGTGGTTGGTAAGCCCAAGGTTGCAGGTTTCACCTGTGTAAAAGACCTATAGGATTTTATTTTATTTTATTTTATAATTCCCTGTGATATATGGTGGGTATCTAGGTTTTATGCAAATTTGATGATACTTGACTGCAGCTATGGTTGTATTATGGTTATTATGGGGAGAAACAGAATTGAGGAGATAAACAAAGGATGTCATATTTATTTTGTTTCAAAGAGTTCATCGCAAGGTTTTTCCTGATTTTGCTTTTCTTAAGAAGTGAAGCATTTCATCAGAGTTTCCAAAAGCTTGCTCTTTTGTTGCCACTTTTGTAGAAATTTATGTACAATAAGTATTCAACTATGTTCTGTAGTTACTAAGATTGTTTCCAACTATGGAACAATTTGGGACCTTCAATTTATTTATGTAACACAGTTACATGCACTATCATAAGAGTAATCATTTCCTTGCCTTTGATGATTGTGAGCATATTTGTATATATCCAAACTTTTAGAAAAAGTCTAGCACTTCAACATGCTAGTGGGTTCTTGCAACAAATTGCCTTACAATTGATATCACATTGGTTGACATAGTTTGTGAAACATTATACAAACTATGAATAGAGGAAAAGGTTTGGAATGGAAGTAACAAATCATTGAGACTAAGTTCTAAATCTTGAATCATTTCTACCAATGCTTACCAATAACTTATGTGGTGACGAATCTTATACTTGATAGTCATCTTTTCATTGCAATCTTGGTTGATGTTCATCAGTGCTCATTTTTCCATCCTTTCAAAGGTTGGTTGTTCAATTCAATTGTCATAAATGCAAAACATGTGTTCAACAATTCAATATTGGAAATTGCAATTGTTCTTCACATTGAAATTGATGCCAAATCCCTAATGATCAATGTATTATTGTAATGTATCATTGCAATGTAATTTTGCAAAAGTGATAAAAAAATAAAGACAAACCTATAGATAAACTAATAGACAAATAAATAAATATGTAAATGGAAAAAAAACAAGGGAGGTGGAAAAAATTATATAATGAAAAGACCAAGAATTGGCTTTGTCCTAAGGAGAAAGAAGAAAAGAGGGAAAGAGTTGAAAAGAGAAGCATTTTTCAAACATAAGCTTCTTTCAATTTTGCAAAGAACAACTATTGAACACACGTGTGCTTTGTATATATATTAAAAGTAGGTCCTCAAACATTTGCAAGGTGCATATTGCATATTCTTGACCTTGGTGTTTCAAGAATCACAAAAGGTAGGAAATAAGGAAGTTAGTGTTTTTTCTTCAGCTCATGTCACTTCCATTATGCAACTTGGGCTTAGCGCTACTTTGGTCTAATAATGATGATGATTTTAAAAAAAAAGATATATATGTCATATTAATTCATATTTTGGGAAGGGAAAGACTCAACAGATGCACCTCTACCATAATTTCACATAGTATGAGATTAAATGTGAAAAATGCAATTTAATTCTTCTTGCCATATCCACTAATAGAAATCAGCCAAAATATAACCACTTCATTTGCAATTACATGCGACTTCTAGTTGTTTGCGACTAAGTTTGGAATTATTTACTATTATAAAATCAAATTTCAACTATTTTGATCACTCTTACAACTATGATGTAACTATTGAAAACTTCATCCTATCAATTGGATGACTTTTAGGTTTATTTTCATCCATAAATATATTGATATGTTCCATTAGTCACAATAGTCACCAAATTAGTCACATACTAAAAGTATTCTACGATGTTAACATAGGGTTGTATTTTTATGTATGTATTAAAATTATATTTATGATATCTTACATAAATCATAAATATATATTTGTGTGTATATTAATTATGTGTATGTATGTATATTGTTCAAATAATGAATTTAAAAATTAATATTTGAACTCTGAAATTTATTACTCAAATCTGCAAATTAATATTTCAGTTATGAAATGTATATATTCTGAATTCAAAATTTGATATTTTAATTTAAGAAATATTTTTGTGAATTTTAATTTTTTATTTACATTCTGATTTTTCAGTTTGATTAAAAATCATTATTTGAGTCTAAAAATAGTTATTCCAATTCTAAAACATTTTATTTGAATTTAAAAATCAATATTTGCACTCTGAATATTGTTATTCAAATCTTAAAAAATGATATTTCAATTCTGAAAATTATATTTGAACCTGAAAATTGTTATTCCAATTCTGAAACATTTGATTTCAATCTAAAAATCAATATTCGAATTTGAATTTTTAAATATGAATTTTTAAAATTGTTAGTTTTATCCAAAAAATATGTTTGAGTATAAAATTATAATTCAAATTATGAAAATTATATTTAAACATTAAAATTGATGTTTCATTTTTTGTATATAAAATTAGAAAATATATCTAAATTTTGTTATTGGAATTCTTTGTTTAATTATTTGAATTTGAAAAAAACTATTTGAATTTGAAATTTTATATTTCAATTCTGAAAACTACTATTTCAATTCTCTAAAGAATTACTTGAATTTGAAATTTGATATTTAAATCTGCAATTTGCTATTTCAATTCCTTAAAACATTATTTGAAGTTTAAGAAAAAAAACTAAATTCAAAAAGCTAATTTGATCTACATTTTGATATTTGAATTCTAAATTATTATTTTTGATTCTAAAAATTAATGTATCAATTTTGAGTTTCTAAATTTAAATTAAAATAATTATTTGATTTGAAACTTGAAATTGCAATTCCAAATTATAATTTGGGTTTGCATAATTAATATTTTAATTCAGAAATGTTTTAATTAACTCTAAAAATGGACATTTCAATTTTGAATCTGAAAATTTACATTTCAATTCTGAATTTTGTTATTTAAATTCAAGGACTTATTTCATCTAAAAAATGATATTTGAATTCTGAATTGTGTTTTTGGAATCTACATTTAATATTTCAATTCCAAAAATTATTGATTGAGTTTTAAGGTTTTTTTCTACTAGTGTCATCCAAAATGAATAACTTGTATAAATAATTTTAAATGATTATATTTATTACTTAAAAGTTACACTAAATATTATTTTAAAACACAGATTTCTACATTTTATATTTTATATTCTTACAGTAAAAGAAACTAATTACTGTAATTAATGTTACATTACATTAAAATCATTGTAATTACTTCAGATAAGAATTAATTTTATTATATACATAACTATTTTTTAATTGAAGATAATTATTCACAATCTGTAATTTATAAATTTAAATCTGAATTAAAATTTTGGAAAGATTATAATGTAGTTAAAATAATTATTGTAGTGATTGTAATTTCAGGAATTATTATAAAGTATTTTTATTTTTTATTTTTTAAAAACTTCTAATTACTTATCTCTCATAAAGTTTTTTAAAATAATAAAGTTAATCATATATTAATTAATGTAACTATTTTATATTTATTTTTTAAAAATCATGTACGAATATTTTTAATAACAATTTTTTGTTCATTATTTTTAATTTTAAAAAAAATTAATTATATTATTTTTACATTAATTATATTATCTATAATTCGACTAGATATAAAAGAGAAATAAAATATTTTAATAATTTATTTATCTTTTAATTATGTAGCAATAACTTGTGAGAAAT
>Ga0209208_10000673_pt1 | contig 45605 bp, 44 predicted proteins | sample S1TSphfallax_3_FD_187694 | JGI IMG/M metagenome (GOLD analysis project Ga0209208, IMG submission 187694) | Host-associated microbial communities from peat moss isolated from Minnesota, USA - S1T2_Fd - Sphagnum fallax MG (SPAdes) (version 2) | ecosystem: Host-associated > Plants > Peat moss >...
ATAACAACCACCATGGTAGGTGGCTACTTCAGCACATGTCTGCTGAATAATTAACTAATTTTGAGTATTTGAAGATTCCATTTCAAAAAGGAATATGTCATAATAATTGAAAAGACTTTTCATTTTCCTTCACAAAAACTTGTTCTTTGAGAAAAGTAAAATTGGAATATTTTGACATTTCTAAAAATAATATAACTTGTGCAGAAGCTGGCAAGATACTGCGATATATGCACTTGTAAGTGGGGACCAGTTCCAATGTATAATATGTACAAAGACTCAAAATGCCAGTTGGTTGACCCGTTAGTTTTGGAAGGCGAAAAATGCCCCCAAATAAAAAGAGTGCATTACTTAGGCCTTAGACGTTCAAACATACTCTTTGGAGTGGCAGCTGGAGAGATTTGGGCTTTCATCCTAAGCTTCTTAGGGTTAATTGCTCTTTTCAAATGCATATGGCAATCACATAAAAACATTAGAACATTGTGAGGTCTAACAAATAGTTTACAAAGTTCATGGCATGTAGGGTAAGGATCAAGAGTGGGGGTCATTCTGAAGGTTGGGCACAAAACTGGAGCTGAGCAAGGACCTGCATTCTCAAAACCACCCCCTTTGAGGTCCTTACAAGGTAGGTGTAAAGAACCACTAGAAATTTGCTTGTAAAATGGATATCTGTCATTTTGTTTGAGAGGAGAGAGGCACCTTACATTTTTTTGGTTCCACAAAATTTGGGGAACCTGCATCTTAGATGCCTCCTTTGTTGACAGAAATACTAAGGAGGGTAAGTCGCCCCGCGCCCTTAAGTAAAGCACCGCTCCTGTGTATGTTTTGGTCCCTCACCTGCCCGAAGAAATCCAATATCATGGGCAGTCTGGCAAAGAAACTTCCGACTCACAAGAACTTCCATCTGGTGGAAGTTCCTCCCGCCTCTTCTCATCTTTTTCTTTTTTTTCCCTTTCCTTTTTCTTTCTTTTTTCTTTTCTCATTCTTCTCTTTTTCCTTTTCACCAGAGATGAAACATATGCTCTCTGCTGGATGTATGACCAAAATTTTAATTTTTTTTTCAAAGGTAATAAAATTTAATAAATGGAGATTTTAAAAAATGCTTCAGTTGGATGCATGGAAAATTCAAAAAAATCATTTATATTATTCAAAGAAGGTAAATTTTACATATACCTCAAAATGCTAAAATCTACAAATATAGTAGAATATGACTGACCTTTAGGATGTCTTTATGGTGGAAAGAAGCAAACATGATGGAAAAAAAGTAGCTGTGCTTCACGTAGGTGAAGGCTCTGCCTACAGACCCAATTCTACCAGTTCTATATGATTTGATACAAATTAAAATCTCTTCCCAATGCCCATTACGAAAGATAATCTGTAATGCAGGCCCAATTCCCATACAGCCTGCCCCCTTGTGCTTTACACAATGTAAAAACTGTTGTGTTTATTTAGTTATAATCCCATAGCCTAATACCTGCTGATCTCACGAGAAGAAAAGTAAAAAAATGCCGACCAGCATTTCAGAAAACAAAATGCTTGCTACAGTGATACCTTTATCATTTCAGCAATAGACTGCCGAATAATTAATTAAATTTTAAATGTTAACTTCGGCACTTGGTTTTTTAATTCTGAAATTTTCAGCAGATAATGGTTATATATAATAATAAATACAGTGTTATTTTGTGTTATAGAAGAGTCTAGTGTGTTGAGACTGCCTCAGCAGTAAGTCCCTGTCCATGAAGGTCCTGGATTCGAACCCTGACAATATTTTTTTGGTTTTATTACAATTTCGGCATAAATAATAAATATTTTTTCAAAATTTTGGCAAAACAAAAAAAAGAATGATAAAAGTACTTCGGTAATAGCCTAATAGGCTGCAAAAGCCAACCTACAACTACACTTTTCAAAAGACCATGCAGATTTTGAAGTTCATTGGTTAGGCTAAGTTCAAGGTCACACAACCTCTGTCGGGTCCTTCCAAAAGGGCCATTGGATAGACTCGGCCCACGGTGACCCAAATCTCTGCTAGGCCCTCCCAATGACCCTCCCCTTCTAGGGCATGCCCAGTGGCAACCCTCTACCAGTAGTATTTAGCACATCGAGTGTGCACTATGTAGTTTCTGGCCCCCCATCCCCATCCGAGCGTGAAAAGATGGATTGTACAAAGCGAGACACTATTTAACTCTCCACCACATGAGCCAATCTGTGTACTTGACCAATGAGAAACAATCATTTATTGCTGACAAACAGCCATTTCCTGCTACAGGTGCTATTCTAGGGCACTGCGAAAGTGTGGAATAGGGACTTTTCCCGGCCCCAAGAAAATCCACTCTGTTTTTACAGCTCGATTTACTGCCACCGTTGGGTATGCTCTAATTAGGTACATGAATTTGCGTAGGTATTATTGACGCCATCAGTTGAGAGGCAGTCGCATGGACGTGACGTGGGGGTTGCAGAGGAGCGTCAACGTCCGCGTCGTCCGGACTGCGCCAGGCATGCGCAGTTGCGACTTCGCACACCACAAGTTTGACGCCTGCACAAGGATTTAGGGTTTTGTGCCCTGGGTACATATCTGTAGGAACTTCCTTCCTTTCTTCCTCGCCACATGCTGACACAGGTAGGGGCGACGGAGGGGTGAAAGAATCCATCCTCTTTATCTGGCTTCGCTCTCTACTTTTGCATTTTTCAGTTTGGTTGTTTTCTGCTTCCTTCAGTGTGTGTGTTTTTTGGTTTTTCTTTTGGACCTTTGTTTCCAATTGCGGGAAGATTTGCCGCCTGAAAGGAGGAGGAGGAGTAAGCGAGTAGGAGAACAAAGTAGAAGAAGTAGCTATGGACGTTGGCGCATGTTTGGTTAGACCAGCCCAGCATGCGGGGCATGTCGTTCGTACCAGCGACAGCTTCCACTGCGGTACTTCAGGTTTTGTTTTCTCTAAATTCGTTTGTTTTCGGTTCAGTAGGAAGGCTGTTGTGGAACGTGTGCAATTCGTTTTTTTTATAACGAAAATTTATGGTTTTTTGGGCTGGAAACGTGATGATTCATGGATATAGAAAGGTGAAAGAAGGTTTGATGGATTTTTCTGGGGTCTGGATTATGTGTGCGCCCGAGGTCAAGAGGCTCGGAGATTTGTTTGGATGTAGCTCTAATGGGACATGTGTATGAAACACAGGAGGTCATGCGGTGGTAGGGCGCAATTTCAACAAATCTTTACGCAAGGGCCCCTCAAGCTCCCTCGTGGTCTTGCCACAGGCTAATTTCTGTTCAAAAGATGTATGTGGCATCTGCAACTATGGCCTTTTGAAACGGCAACAATTGAGTGATGTCCAGATTGTGGAGGTGACAGAGAGGAGAAAATTCCAGAGTGAATTGTGTGCAGAATTGTTCTTTAGATTTGCAGAACAGGTCCTCTTGTTACCTTCATGACACATAAAATGTCATTTGCAGCAGAGGAATTAGTTTTCCTTGGGAACAGCATAAGCTAGAGCTACCTTTGCCTGTCCTTTAGCCAGGTCCAGGCTTTTTTATGGTTTGCAGGAAAATCTAAATGAACTAACATTGCTCAGTAAGAGGTATAAAAGCCCGGAGTGTGGGAGCTAAGTTTCCAATTCAAGTTGACTTGAAATTTTCCAGAATTTTCATTGTGGGAAATGAAGGAATGGGATTCCCCTGATGAGTGGAAATTGCGAATCAGCTGGTTCTCCACTTTAACCATTACAAATCTAGTTGGACACATCATGTCATCAGAGGTTGATCCTGTGTTTTGTGGTTTTAGGGTTCATCTGTACCCCACAGAGGTGTGGGTTTCGTAGCAGCAAAGCAGAGCCAGGGCTGGAGACCAAAGTCAACAACCTCCAGAGTGTTGGTTAGGTGTGCAGTAGGCAATGGTGCAGTCAGTAATGGTTCAACAAATGAAGTGCTTGTGGATGCAACGAAGCTTGCACAAAGTGAGAGTATCCGAGCACTACTAGGAGAAACTACTCCAGTGGCAGATCAGTTGTTTTTGAGTGATCAAGAGTGTGACCCAGACTCCCCTTCAGCTGGCTTTTCATCGATTAGTGAGGCTGTGGAGGCCATTAAGCAAGGCAAAGTGGGTTTCCTACTTTCCAACACCTATTAATGTCTGATTGTTGATGTAGGATCTGGCAGTTGCAGACATGGTTCTTGGGACTCTGGTATTCTTTTCTGTTCTATCCATCTCTTGTAGGGCCTGGCAGTTGCAGACTCTGGTATTCTTCTCTGTTGTATCCATTTCAAGAGAAATCCTCACTGTGTTGTTATGTATCTCCCTGAGCTGATAGACAACTTTGTCTGGCTGGAGCAGGTTGTGGTGGTGGTGGATGATGAAGACAGAGAGAATGAAGGTGACCTTATAATGGCAGCTGAAGTGATGACACCAGAGGCTATGGCTTTCTTTGTACAACACACCACAGGTATTGTGTGTGCTGGTGTGAAGGGGGAGATTCTTGACCGTCTTCAGATACCTTTAATGGTTCCTGATAAGGACAATGAGGAAGCACTTCTTACTGCCTTTACTGTGACAGTGGTAATTACTCAACTTTCTGTACGCACTATTTGCAATTGTGGTTGCTCCCCAACCACAATTTGGAAGGGAGCGTATTGCACTATGATTGCTTTTAACTGTGACATATTAGCTCCTTTGAAATGGGAACAAAAAAATTACTAGCTGCTGGATTGTGACAGGAGTTGAAACCCAGGATGGTTGACCTTCCTTCATTCTGTGCTATACAACACTGTATAGACCACTGAATTTTTATGACTTGTTTAGCCTGTTGTATACTTGCTATATAAACAGGATGCTGCTTTTCTTCATGATGATGTGAATGACAGGATGTGGATGTGAATGCAGGATGTAAAGGCTGGAACATCCACAGGTGTATCAGCAAAGGATCGCTGCTTAACAGTCAAGGCTTTAGCTTCTTCAGATTCAAAGCCCAATCATTTTCGGAGACCTGGACATGTCTTCCCATTAAGATATCGAGAAGGTATGGAAGTTTTGGAGCATGGAATCAGGATGCAATCTCATCAATTGGTTAGGCCAATTTTTCTTTTTGGTATATTTTACCATACTACAATTGAAAGGCTTGGCTCACTTTCTCCTGTCTATTTGTATTGGTCAGTGGCATTTTGTACAGTTTCCTAGCTGGAAATCCCTTGCCTACCCACTTCCCTCACTATTCTGTTCAAACTAATCACTGGTCTAACATTGCAGGTAGGCCTTCTGAGAAGTGAAGATTTGTCAATCAGCTTGACAATGAATTTTACAAATTGTTTGCTTGAACTGTAAGAAGCTGACTTTGGTTTGTGTGGACAGGTGGTGTGCTAAAGAGAGCTGGGCACACAGAAGCATCAGTTGATTTAGCAGTCATGGCAGGTTTTGCACCAGTGGGAGTACTATGTGAGCTGGTCAATAAGGATGGCAGCATGTCACGCTTGCCAGATCTGCAGAAGTTTGCGAAGGCTTATGATTGTCCTCTGATTTCTATTGCTGACCTGATAAGGTGATGTTTTGTGTCTCACTGCCATTTCTTTTTGTTCCATTTGAACTATATTTGGTTGATGGAATGTGTACTGGGGGAAGTACTGGAGGAAATGTGACAGTTTCATACAGGGAAACTGAGTGTTGTCTTGTGCAATTATACAGATATAAGCGAAAGAGGGCTAAACTGGTGACAAGGACAGCAGTGGCACGGCTACCCACCACATGGGGCAGCTTTCAAGCATATAGTTATCGCTCAGAGCTTGATGGCATAGAACATCTTGCCTTGGTCAAGGTGTTCATTTTGACCTTTGCTTAACCTTACATGTACTGTTACCTGAACAGCAGAGGAGTCAGTTGTGTTGCTGTTCATTGGCTTTGCAGTCTGCTGGCAATTTTGTCAAAGCTTATACTTTATGTGAGGACAATCTTGACTAAACAATGGGCAGATTTCTGCCCTGTTGAATACAATCTCCAAGTGTTCAACAGGGCAGATTTTTGCAAATTTACAATCATTGCAATTCAAGATAGAATATCAGAATTCTCATATCCTGATCATCATTGAGATCAAGTCTTTTGGTTGGAAGATGTTACATGGTGATTTTTATCATGGTGTATGCTTAACTCATTTGTATGGGGATGCTCACAGGGCAATATTGGCAATGGAATGGATGTGTTGGTGAGAGTGCATTCTGAGTGCTTGACAGGGGATATTTTTGGCTCAGCTCGCTGCGACTGTGGCACCCAGTTGGCAGAAGCAATGGCCCGCATTAATGACAAGGGTAGAGGGGTTGTTGTCTACTTACGTGGACATGAGGGTCGTGGTATTGGTCTTGGACACAAACTTCAAGCCTACAATTTGCAAGATGCAGGTCGTGACACAGTGGAGGCCAATGTGGACCTTGGGCTGCCCATTGACTCACGAGAGTATGGCATTGGTGCTCAGGTATGCTGTGGATGGACACCAGGGAGGAACTGTGCAAAGGAAATTGTAATATTGTGTACAATGAGATGCATCTTCCTTTCTCTACTAGTGCTTCCTGTAGTATTGTGGCAGTTTTAAATTCTGTTCTCCATGATGGATCAAACAATATTGTGGTTTGTAAGGAATGATATTTTTGGTCATAAGAGGCTGTACCCATCAGGAAGAATTATGAATTGCTGAACCACCTGTTGTTGAGTTTAATCTGTGCTTTAAACCCTAGAAAAGGTGTATGAAGTGCTGATGTGGAAATGCAGATAGATGTTGCATGCTGACTACCTGTTGTGTGTAGCAGATTTTGCTGGATTTGGGGGTTAAGACCATGAATCTGATGACCAACAACCCAGCTAAGTACTCAGGCCTCAGAGGTTATGGCTTGGCAATTACCCACCGAATACCTGTTATCTCTCCAGTCACTAAAGAAAATCGACGGTACCTTGAAACAAAGCGCACCAAGATGGGTCATGTTTATGGACCTGATCTACAAGGGATCTTTAGTGCTGGTGGTATTGATGATGAGCTTAATAAGCCAGAGGCCAGGTGATGAGCTTGGACCTGACAGCAAATAAACAGCCTTTTTGGAGTTCTTTGTTGATTCAATTGAGCAGAGAGTTCTGGCAATTTTCTGTTGAGCCACCAGAGCTCCAAAGTGCAACAGCACTTTTAGTGAAAATGTGACAAGCTAGTTGGTGATACATTATTCTTTGTTTTCTTTGTGCAAAAACAGCATGAGACTACTCATGAGAGGTCTAACAGTCCTTGCACTCCATTTTTTGAGTCAACCTCCTTAGAGCACAATTTGGCTATGCACATACTGTGGGTGGCATTTTGTGAGTTTTTTTAATTCAACAATTATTCAGAGTCATTCTCTTGCCTGATTCATTAGCCCATGCTCTTTCTAAGTAGGGACATGGGGGGAACTCCACACATGTTGGTTACCAATAGAAGGAATAGGTGGATAGCATTTTTTTTGGTAGAGTAGAACACTTTCTATGTTAATTTTTCCACACCATTTATGTTCTGGACTGTTTTCAATAGTTAAGAATTTCAAGCTCAAAAAAAGCTTCTGAGAGCACCATCCTTGCTTTTGTCTCTGGTTCTGTAGTGAACTATTGAGCTTTTGTTCTTGTGTCAGTTATAAATTGTCTTGCCTTTTGGACTCATCATCATCTCAATTCCCTGAAACTTTATGGTTCTAGAAGAAATACAGGGCTGGTTGATCATTTGTCCATCTGGTTGCCCATATGCAGTGTATCTAGACATCAGGTCCCACATACAAATACAGTTGATGATGTGTTCCCTTGCCCTGCAATCATCTCTTTTAATTCATGGACCTTTTACCTCATTGGTGGAAAACCTTGCAGATCATCATTCCTTTATGGAGTTTTTACCTCATTTGTGGAATGGTTTGCTGATCTGGAAAGGGTATAAATCTTCAAAGAGGTGGTAAGGGTTGAAGTATGGACAACCATACCATCACTATTTGGATTTGAAGGTACGGAAAGTTTGGTGTATTTGATTTTGTTTTGGCAACTAAGTTGGTAATTTCACTTGTGTTGTACGTGTTGCCAACTAAGTTGGGAATTTCACTTGTGTTGTACATTTTGCCAACAAGTTGGGAATTTCACTTGTGTTGTACGTTTTGCCAACTAAGTTGGGAAGTTCACTTGTGTTTGGTACACCACTACTGAGAAGGTGCAAGGATGGTTTGAAGACTGTTCCAAGGTGTATTCTATAGCACATGGTAATGGTTTCTGGAATCAACTCCTTACCAATTTACTAGTTTTGGTCCATGGAAAGTGCAATTGGTGACATATTAATTTGTGAGCATGCATAATTGGCATTGGACATGAATATTACATAGAGGCGGGATTGATTTTAATGCATGGACCTTGAGGTCCACAAATGAGTGCATACAGCTCTCTGCAGACAAGAGTTCAAGGTTGGATCACAAGTTTGGAGTTTGGACATGTGTATTGCATAGAGAGGAGAATGATTTAATGCATGGTACCTTGAGGTCCACGATGATTGCATGCAGTTCTATGTGGCCAAGAGTTCCAAGGTTGGATCACAAGTTCTACGAAACTTGTGCAGTTTTATTGTTGAGCTCCAAAATGCCTAACACTTTTTTTGAGGATTGAAGAAAGAGGTATGTAGATTTGGAGGTAAGGGCAGGATAAGAAAAGAATCATGTAGGGGTAAGAAAGCACCCAGTTAGGGGTAGGAATAGACCCTTCTAAGGTACTTAAACAAACCCAAATATCAGTATAAGCTTAACAGACCCATAGTGAGGAGGTAGGACTGAACCCAAGTTATGGAGGCTGTAAAACAAACCTTGGTTAGAGTAGGAATGAAACTTGGTCAGTGTAAAGAGTGGACCCAAGTTGAGGTAAGAGGGGCCTGGAGTTAAGGTCATAGGGAAGCAGAGCTCCTGGTTGGTGTGGGAAGAGATTGCACCCTATTCAGGTGAAGGTGGTAGACAGGTAGCAGAAGCAAGAGGTAGCCAAGGAAGAACCACAGTCATGGTGGGGTAACCCTCAACCCAAACTCATCCCACCCATTCTTAGTACTTACCATGAGTAGCGTTTATTGTGGATTAAGGGGGGGAACCTTGTTTGGTTGATTGGGGTAGGATACGAGTGGGTCGCTCTAGCAGAAGCCCTTATAAAGGGAAGGGAAGGGAAGGAAAAACCCACGTGCATGGGCTTTTGGTCAGGGTAAAAGGAACAAACACACAAGGCAATCACCTTAACTCATAATGGCATGGACATTGAGTAGGTACCCCAGGGCTGGTGTTGACATCTTAACTTGTAGTGGGAAGGACAATGGGTGAAAATACTAATCAAGGCATTGTATGTGAAACCTTTGAGATGGAAAAAATAGTCAAATAAGAAGATGAACTAGCATGTTAAATTCGTGTGCAACAACAAGTATTTAAGATGATTCAATAAGGTTCTTTGAATGGTGGGCCATATGAATGGAAGTTTCATCAATCCTTCCAAAAAGTGTAAATAGAATTTGTCCCTTCTGTTTACTTTATTCCATTTTTGTTTTTTTCATGTTACTCAAATGAAATTTCATTTGAGTCTTCTTTTGTCCTTGTCTAAGGTCATTTCTTATGTAAGGTTTGCAAGAAACCTACCATGGCAAGTGAAAGAGGAGGAATGTTTATGAAAGAGAAATATATGAAGATATAGTTCAAATGTAAGGAAAAAGAGGGAGAGAAATGGCCAAACAAGAGGGATTGAGCAGGAAGCCAAAATGAAAAAAAAGAAAAGGAAGATGAGGTAGAAAAAGAGAAGGGGTGGAGGCGCAACTTGTGAGCTTATGGGAGGATGGTGTAACTCATAAATTGTTTTGGTGGGAGTGGGACAGATTGGGGGGAGGACATACATGTTGTTCTTGTGAATTGTATCACAACACAACACTTGTATCCCTTCCCCCCCAAATTGTTTATTGCAAGGCATTGTTGACATGTTTTGTAGTTGATATCAAATTTCTCAAATCTTTCAGAATTTAGGTAGTTAGGCATAACTTTTTCAATCTTGTGGATAATATACGTCCCTTTCAAAATCTAAAATTTTCACATTTGAAGGCTTTTGTCTCTTTCCTTTTTAGGTTGGAACCCTATGAAATCTTGTCAATTAAGCCAATTTATTATATTTATAAGAGCTCAATCCCTTTGAAGGCCAAAAATATTTTGAACATTCATTCTATTTGTTTCAATTTACAAAAAGATTATTAATTGTCGCATTGGACATGTAATTTTAGTAGACTTGGACATTCTTTCAATGCCCATTGGCCATTAACTAAAACTAACAAAATACTTGGCCCCATGCTACTACACACTATTAATAACAATCAATTGATTAATTAATGAAAAAAGAATCATTTTTTTTGGAAATTAAATTCCATCCAAATGAAAACATCAATGGATGCAACTTGAATTAAATTTGAATTTAATCAAAATTAGATTTGATTTAATTGGATTCAAATTCAATTCAATCTAATTCCAATTCAAGTGAATCCAATTCAATAATTGGATTGAGATTCAATTCAATTCAATTCATTCAATTGCAAAGAAATGAAATGTAAATTGGTGGACAAGGTATTGAAAATTTGTTCATGAATATGGTGTTGAAAAAAAAAAACTTAAAACTACACATCCGAAAAGACATTTTTCCATGTCTCTTTACTTGGGAATGGGTTAAACAAATTCCATTTTGGAATTTTCCAAGAGGTGACTTTGACTTATGAAAACTAAAGGTGTCCTACCTAAACCAACTTTGATGAATCATTCAATTTAAGAGATGGCTAAAATATAAGAAATTAATGATCCATATAATTTTAATTTAATCCATGTCCAATTTTTCATCAAAATTTATCCACATTACAAAGGTTTGTAGAGAAAATGCTTATTCCTCATATCCATTTCAATAGAAATTGTTTAAAATTTCAGCCATTGCCAAGCTTACCTTTCAATATTTTCAACCCTGCCCTTAACTCCACCCCAATAAGTGATCTCGTATCTTCATCAATAACACAACTCACATATCTTCACAACCAACTTTCTACCCTATTGACATCACATGCCCACAACCATCCTCCCCATGATTTACTTTAGCCAGAATAAAGAACACCATACAACAATCCCAAAACCCCTAAAATCCAAGAGCTCAAAAGTTCACACAAATGCCAAGAGAAAACTTCAACCAATTTTCACCTTCCTACTCACATTCTCTCCTAGATTATGTATACCATATTATGTCATCCCCTTGCCAATATTGGCTTGATTTCCTCCTCCAAAAGATCCCAAGTGTCCATGTTTTACTCATTTAAAATGGTCAAAAAATAACTATAATACTCTACCATCATAAAAGAACTAGTTCTATTTCTCACATTTTGCCTCCAAAACAATTCCATCAACTCCATGTTGTCCTTTGTCCACAACATCTCCCAAAAAGTCACCACCATCATGCTTCAAACAAACTCTCCCTTCTCATTTCCTCTTCAATTCCTCATACTTAGGTTTAACTTTTTTGCAAAGTTAGAGCTCACATCAAATCATGATAACTTAACATTTGTCACAATTCAAGTGGTCCTAGATTTGTCAACTAATTATAATAGTATCTAGTTCTTAATCCCTATATATGGACATTGTCTAGTAGCAATCCAAAACTACATGCTAGTACTAGATCATAAATCCAATTGCCAATGTTATGCAACTAGTATTACCAACATAGCCAAAATTACCTTTGCCATTCCAAACTTGCCTCAATATATTATGATTGTTTAATAAGCCCATGCCACCAAAATGAGTGGATTTTTTGATCCAAAGTCACCTCAAATATATATACACACCTGTATATATTTATATTTCATTAGACACCCATCCATGACAACTTTAAATATGTTTCCATTTATAGTTTAATGTTTTAATGTTCAAATTTCAATGACAATGATTCATTAGAATTGGTTTCAATAAAAACAACTTCAAGTTTCATAAATCATCCTACTTGATGGTTATCAAACTTGACAATTATAAGGTTTCAAACCTAACTACTTCACTTTTTGAACACCAACCCACCTACATGGATATGAAAAGGAAAATTAATAGGTGCCTTTTCAAAATTGAATTTATATAATTTGGTGAAATTCAACCAAATTATGAAAATAATTCAATTCAATGCAATTTGATAATTTGTCTTGAAACCAAATTGAATTTAGTTGGTTTGAATTGAGTTTGATTTGATTCAATTGAAATTTCAATAAAAATATTAACCTTGCCAAATATATAACAAAACAATATTGTGTTCAATTCAATTTAGGAATTTGAATTCAATTCAATTCAAGTTGCATGCAATGTCATTCACTAATTTCATTGAAATAAAACTTAATTTTCACAAAATAACTCATTTTTTGCCAGTAGTTGGTCATCGTTAATAGGATTGACTAATAGGTTTTTTCACAACAATCCATAACCCAAGTTCCTAATGTTGTAATGCTACAATTGTTATTATTTCAATGTTCATGTTCCCAATGTTTGTCATTTCTAAATGTTATTGTTTTAACATTATGAAATGTTAATAACTTAGTGTTCAAACTATTGGTCTATTAACAATCCAATTTGCCAACGCATTGTGGTTTGTTTTGTTTCAAGGTGACATCACTTTAGAAAAATGACATTGGAAGAATGTTGTAATAACCTTGAGATATAAGAGTTGGAACAACGCATTTGTTGCTTAGGAAATTCAAGTTCATAATGTAGGGAAATTGACATAAAAGCTTTTTGTGATACACAAAAGCCATGATATTAATCACTTCATAGTTTCTAGTTGTGATATTTGAAGCAAAATGTCCACCTCCAACCCCTTCATGCAATTCTTGTAATCGAACAAGTATTTTTAAGGTTGTTAGACAATGTTATAATTGATCGTCCTATCCCTGCATGTACAATACACTTTTGTATAGTAAAAAGTTTTACCCACCAAAAAGTCTTTTGTATTTAGGCTATTGAAAGATTTTTCATAAACTAATTTTTTGTTAAATAATTTGTTACTTCTTGGAACCATGCAAGGTGGACTATAAACAATGAAGCATCTATGGTTTGATTAAGAACCCTACAAGTTTCTAAATATCTAGCAATCTAGACAATGCATTTGTGATCACATGTTTCTTACCAAGTTTGTACATTATTTTAAAATTGTATAACTCTAGGAATAATAAAAACAAATAGCAATTCTCCTAGACACCTATGGCCTATTGATTAGATACACTAATGCCATGTGATCAAAATAGAACACAAACTTGTTTCCCAACATGTAATGTTAAAACTTATGCAACATAAACACCATTATTAAACCTTTCAATGTTATGTTGTGGTATAGTTTTGTTTTACCTTGTTCAATAACCTAGAAGTGTAAAGTCCCGATTGATCAAATTTACCTGTTTGGTTTTGAACCAACATAACCACCATTGCCAACAAAAAAAACACATGTATGGACACATAATCCAAGCTACCAGTTAGGTGAAACTAGTATTAGAACCTCAATGTATCACTTTTTGATAAATTCCCATGCGTGTTGACATTCAATTGTCCACATAAATGATTTGGTCTTCCACATTAACCTTGTTATAGGTGCCATTATGAAAGCAAAGTCCTTAATGAAACATCAATAAAATTGTGCCATGTCATTGAACACATGTATATGCTATGGGTTGGTGGGAAGTAACATACATGTTCATTAATGCCTATATCTTTGTGGGATATGGTAACTTCCCTTCCTTGGAAACTATGAATCCCAAGATCATTCCTAGAAATACCATGAAGATGCATTTTTCAAGGTCTAAGCTAATACGATATTCCCTACATTTGAAGAAACATAGTTTTAGCTTGGACATGTGTGTGTCCATATCATTATAAACAGTGGTCATCTAGAAAAATCTTTATGAATTGATCAAGGTATTCCTTAAATGCCCAACTTACTATTGGCTAGTATGTAGGAGGTCCATTCTTCACTCTAAATGACATTACCAACCACATGAACTTTCACCAATTTATTATGAAAGCAATTTTGTAACTTTCTTCCAATGCAATGGATATATGTTGATACTTGGGATAACCATTCAAGAATGAATATGCTTCATGTCGAACCATGATTTTGAACATCTCACTAATAAATGGTAATGAATATAGATCCTTTAATGTTGCAATATTAACTTATGAAAATCTACACAAATATGCAATTTCCCAAATTTTTGGCACCATTACAATTGGAGAAAACCATGTTGCCTCCTAAACCAATTGTATAAAACATGTTCCTAACAATTTGTCAATGTCATGTTTAACTACAACAACATGGTTTGAGTTCATGGGTGTAAATGAAATATAATGAGTTAATGACATTACTTTACAAAATGACTGCAAGCCCAAAAATAACATTTTCATACAAATGAGTTTTTGAACATGTTTTTTGAGAATTATTATAGTAAGTGCTTATAATTGTTCAAGTACATGACATTATTTTTAAATATAATTTTGAATAAATATGAATTTTTGAAAGTGTGTTGATCCCTTGCAAATTTAGTGTTTGGTCTTTAAAAATGATAACAATTTCAAATCATAACCAAAAATTGATTTTCTTAAATTTTATGTTTTCTTGTATAATAAGTTAAAATTTTCTTAACACATCATGTACATTATACCTCATTTATATGTGATAAAGGACTTTTGAAGTTCTAAAATTTTGGATCAATTTTGGAAAGTTCTTTGAATTTTTAAAATTTTAGAATTTCACATATTTTAAGGTATGAGTGTTTTTTGAATGTGGTCAATAGGTCTTTATCTTATTAATTTTTTTCCCATCAATTTTGTCTCATTATATGAATCCTTTTTATAGTCCTTTGCAAAATTGATTCCTTTTGATGCAATAGGTACATTTTCAAAGGTCTTAAATCAAAACTTAAACTTAAAATTTTATCAAATGGATTTTTGGTTTGAATTCCTTGACATTCATATGAATGAAAAAAGGAACAACTTGCCATGATTGTCGTGGTTTTAAATGGAAAAGCATAAATATTTCTTCAATTTTGACTATTTTTTCATTGTCTAACGCCCTTTTTGGCTTGTTTGATTATGATTACACCCTCATGTGGTACCTAATTTGATGAGCCAATGGAATTGTCTTGTTTAGCTAAATTTTATGTTGTATTAACTCAAGAAGGATCCTATTTAGGTCCATGCAAATACATCCTTGAAATCTTGTAAAATAATTTGTATAGAACTTGTTTGTGTCATTGTCAATTGTGCATTAATATTTATCAATTGTGGTTAGTCAATGGTGCTCAAGTTCAATTTGATGAACTATTCCTTCACTATCAACGTCCATCTTACAACCTACATCTCTTGCACCCACTTCTGAACATATGTTTCATCCATTTGTATATCACCAATAATATGGTGATGATAAATTGATGGGTACACCATGTCCTCCAAACTTACTACAAGTTGAATTTTTGCCAATTTTAGAGTACATGTTACATTAGTGCTTAGGGTTGAGCTAATTATTTAGGGAATAACATCCAATTCCACTTGTGACTCAATTAGTATTTTAGCCTCTTTTGGTAATATAATAATACTAATGGAAAAAATACTCTAACTTTATTGTGAATATAACATCCTCCTCATCATATGTGATTCTATGTTGGAAATTGTAACACATTAGCACTTCCAGTTGTTTAGCATCACTCCCCAAGTGTTTGGTCACAACAATCATCTTGACTATACCATTACCTTGGATGGTTACCAAGTTATTTCCCTAATCATGTGAGACTTTGGCATCTTGCAACCACGATCTACCTAGGCATCCATGGTGCTCATGTTTTACAATACGATTAAGGTCACTACATACGGTATCCCATGCACTAGAATCTTCATGTTCTAAATTAAATCTATTGGTTTAATAGTGGTTAATTGATAAGCTATGTTCAAGTCATATGTAGGTTTGGGTTTTGGTAACCCTAACTTATTGAAGTTGCTTCATAATGATGTTAACTTTAGATCCACCATTTAACATAACATCTTTCATAAATTTTTTACCCACATATACTCATATCACCGCCATGTGATTTATCTATTGTTATTGTAACAAAACTTACATTTCCATTGCTATCCATTACATACAATACGTATGTTATCTATAACTAGTTTTGGCACCACTACGTTTTTTACTAGTTTCATCTTGTCACAAAAATTGTTTTAAACCAAAAGCTATTTTCAACAATCACTCCAAGTCCATAGTATATACTCGGTTTCCAACATTTGCTTGCTTATGTCCTAAAATATTTCCTCAATCGTCTTTACTAGTGCATTCCCTACTGTACATGGCTTTGATGCCATAAGTATTTTAGCATGTACCTCCATATTAGGTAATTTAGCCTAAGTAGCATTGTAATTTGTTGGAAATATTGATTTTTCCCCTTTCAAATAAGTTGCATGTACATAGGTGTTGGATCGTTTCCACAAACATTTTCTTTATTTTATTTTCCTCTATCCAATTTACAATGATCTTGTTCTTGAACAATTCCTTCTTTTTGAGCATATGTTCTTCATTCTTCTAACTTTCGATTGCCATTACAACCATGTGGATTAATGAAATCAATAGTTTTTTCTTTGATTTTGTCAAAGTTTCTACTAATTTGGCATTCTTATCCTTAAACATCTTCTACATTTCAACGAATCATGGGCATTCTACCATCTTATGCCCCATCAAACCACACATGTGATAAGGAAATTGTATAGGTTTGATATATTTGTTATTATGAGTTGTTGCCTTGGTAGGCGCATATTCTACTTAGAATTGCTCTCTACTAACTAACAAAACAATACAAATTATACTCTCAAAAATATTTACAACATTCACAATCTATGGTTTGATTCATTTCAATTCTTTTGTAGACTATATTCACATTTTTTGTATTAAATTATATTTTCCATATTTTTCAAAATTCTATTATCTTTAATAATCAAATTATGTGATTAAGATTCATAATTCAATTTAAAAACACAATAGTTTTAAAGTAGTCTCATTGTTTCCTCATCAATATCCTATTTCTTTCTTTATTCAAAATTGAATATATCAAATATTTGTAGTATAAAGTGTAGAAATCCAAAATGAAAAACAAGAAAGTATGTGGTTCAAAATCCAATAGAACTCTAAATTACTTATTGTGTCCTTATTCTATTATCTAACAACTCTCTAAGTTTTTTTATGCATATAAAAAAAATCTTCCAATCTTCATAAAAGTTTAGATTTATATCCCAAGTTTTTTCCCTCCAAAAGTAATTTGAACATCAAACTAATAAAATGTTTTCATCCTATCCAACTAATTAGTCATCTTCATTTTGCCTTGTTGAATTTCTTCCATTCTCTTGGTAGCATTTTGCCTTGTTGAATTTCCTCCATTCTCTTGGTAGCATTTTGCCTTGTTGAATTTTCTCCATTCTCTTGGTAACATTTTGCCTTGTTGAATCTTTGTCAATCACCTTGTAACATACCTCAACAACATTTGTAACTACTTCCTCCTTATTGCGATAGGTTTCCATTGTGTGATTTGTACACTTGAAATTTGTACAAAACATGTTGGCATTAACATAACCTATTGCCAATATGGTGGTTGTGGGAGATGGTGATTTTGGAATAATCAATTGATTGTAGCCTTCTACCTAGGTCCAAATTCTTTAAATAATAAAAATATTGTTACGATGTCAACCTTTTTTGTACTCCTTTACATAGTCCTATTTGACAATGTAAAAATGGATGAGATTGATGGGATTTAGAATTATTATGGTAAGAAATATAATACTGATAAAATATTTGATTCATTAATATCGATGGGGATCAAAATATAGGACAAAAAAGGACTTCATTAAAGACTAGGTTTTTTTTGTTCTTAGTGGTACACCTTAAAGAATTTGGACCCACCTTTGTGATGCCTTTTTCACATGTTATTGCAACATCTTTGTGTTACTATAAAGTAGTTGATTACATATATGTTGTAGCAATCCTCAGGTATGGTTGAAATCCGAACTTGAACATTATAGTAAAAAAACTATCAATTGTTTCATTGGCCAAATTCATCAAGTGTTCATAATAAAAACCCATTCTCTTTGTGTGGTCTTGTTTGAATGTCTTTAGCTACATGTATACATGTTCATTGTTCTTCACAAATTTTGAATTGTTTGCAAAATGCATGTTCCAACTTTACAAAAGTGTAGTTGGAATGTTTTACAAGGAGATTTTGATTCCATTATGAGATTGTGTCATGTAAATTGAATATGAATAGGTTAACAATGTCTTCGTCTTTCATTTCACCATTCGCTTGTATTATTGTTATTAACATCCATACACGAGCATAAAGATTTTTATCTTTAACATATGGTGGATAAGGAAGTTACTTCTTGGTATGTTGCCTCATAACCTTTGTCGATGTAAGACTTCTTATCACCAATGTCGTCCATGCGGCCATTGGAAGATTATTTTGTGGTGTAATAGAGGTTAGATAAACAACCTCCTCAAGTTGAAAAATTTGTTCAATGCCCATTTTGATAACCTATACCAATTTCAATATTTTTATTGTTGATGGCTCATCATGCATGACCACTTAATTCGTAAATTGGTCCATTAGGTGGTTTGTTATCATCAGTCGCAAATCATCTTATATGAATGGACATGTTTGTAAAAGATGTCTTTCATGCTTGTAGAAGGTACATTGTCCCCAATCAAATGTTTTAATTAGTTTTAAATAGACCATAGTTGGAACCTTTTTGAAAATGTAGTTATAGACATCACTCTAGGGGTCCAATGTAAAGGTCTTGGATCACTAAAACTAATGTGAAAAGTAACTAATATTTTTTCCATTAGGCTTAATTCTCCTTGTGGTAATTGGATTGGTTGATTAATCATTTGTGCCAATCCAACCAATGGTTGTTGCATAATTTGTGCAGTGGATTCACTAGATATTCACTACCACCATCTTTGCATTATGTACTTCATTTTCATTCATTGAATACTACCAAACAAGTGGTTCACTTTGAAAATATTTTAGATTATTAGTTAGTTGAGAAGGAATCTTCGTCCTCCTTGTTTTTTCTTGTTTTGGTAAAATTTCCAAACCAACAAGTACCTATCCTTTGATCAGGGTGTTTGTTTCAGTTGAATTTGCAACCACTTGATTACATTTTGCTGCCATGGAAATTTAAATTGCTAAGACACAATTTCAATAGGTTTTTCCCCTTCTTATTACACTCCCACCAGATTGTTTTCTACCCTTGTAGGAACGTTTTGTGGGTAATGCTACATTGATCTATTGCCTATTAATTGCAATTCACACTATTAATTTTCAACTACATAAAATCTTTAATCTTTGACAAGTCTTGTTTCACATTTTGGTACAACAAGATTACTTTGATGCAATCTTCCAAGAGTGTTTTCAACTTCCCTATTGTTATTTTCCACCTACATTGCTTTTGAACCGTGTGCATTTTGATCATTTGTTTATTCCAATTGCCTTTGTAGGTGTCTGATTACCATTCTAGAAAAATTGTATACAATGTATTCCCAAATTAGTTCATTCAATTGGTTGGAGATTGAATTCCTTACATAAATTACCACTTAGATACCAAATCCTAAGCTTGGTTTACAAAGTAATTCAACAATTCTTGTAATCAACAAGAAATTTTGGTTCTTACATTTACAAAAACAATTGGAACATGACCTTGCACACAACACTTCTAAATCTTGACCAAAAAACAACGAAAATGACTACAAAAATTCCCCCAAATCCAATCCCTAGGATGGTCACCAAGTGGTAAGTACTAACTTTAAATCTATCCAAATAATATCAAAACACGTATCAAAATGATGTTTTTAATTATAGGTTTTTAAAAATACTAACAACTTTATGACTAGCAATCTTGACAAGTCCTTTACTTGTAAGTATTGACAAGCTTTAGTTATTAAATCTTTAATTCCTATTAGTTTTTTCCAACATAATTTCTATTTATTCCATCACACAAAATCAGTGTTCTTGAAACACACAAACTTGTGAAGAAAAAACAATACATAATAAAATAGAGAGAAATACAAATGCTGCCCCACTTCCCTTTAAACTCCATTTGAAAATAAAACAACAAGAATTCAAAAGTTCTACATCATGTTCAAATTTGAATAAGTTTTGAAACTATTTACATGTCCAATCTTAATCTACCTACTTATCCCCAAACACCACCATACCTATATGGGTTGCAAATGAAAACTATCCAAATTTATGTTCAAAACTACTATAATAAACATAAATAGTTACTTGTCATTGGTAGTGTGAAATAATGCAAAACCCAAGTTTTCTAATAGTTAAAACACTTCTACAATTAATGCCAATTGTAACGATCAAACATTAATTTCAGAAATAGGAAGAGCATGTCTAAATCTATAAGTCATATCCAAGTGATCACTCAAGAAAGAGGCATTGGATTGGTTCAATTTAATGTTGCATCCGCTTCCCTTGTCTTTTCCAACAACATTAATATAGCTCATGGGTTGAATGCAATGTATTTGTGCTTTCAGTGTGATGTTTCTAAAAATGTGGTTATGTGTTATTTTTGTCAATATGGCAAGCTTCTTTGTACTTATTTAGTTGTTCATCCTAAATAAGGGAGGGATGTTACAAAAAAGTTAGTGATAAAATACACCAAGTTTTAAACAAGACCAAAACAATTTTAAAAAGATAACATGCATGTGACATAACAATAATCTCCACATGAAAATTTAAACAACACATTGAAGTGAATAAAGTCAACATACTAAAACATTATTTGAAAACACAAAACATGTTATACACTCAAAATGGAATTTGGAAAATTGAAATAAAATTGATGGTTAAGAATAATGCACAATACATATAGCACAATGTAGAACCCAAAAAAGGGGAAATTTTTGAATATATTGAATACACTAAATACAGACCATGAAAAACCTAAATGATTGCATTACATAAAAGTGCACACAAAATATAAATGAATATAAGACAAAATAAAATAAAATGATGGTATTAATTTTGAAACATTGAAACACATCCCGAATGCATTAAAGTAAGGACAACTCATGAATGATAATGCAAACACTACATGCACAAAGCATTATGCAACATTAGATTGAATCAATACATTGAATGCAAATAGTATTGTCATGACCCTAACCTTGGGTTTCTAACAAAGGTTGGATAAAGGGATGTGGAATGAGGCAAAGGCATGGTATGATTTAAACACACTTCTAAAATGAGTGGGAAGTGTGTGAGAATGCAATGGAAGAATTCTCATGCCTCCCACATGCATTCCCCACTTTGAGAATTGTGACCACTTTGGGAGTTGAGGCTCATGGCATTTGAGAAATTTGGGGCCAAGTTTGAAGGATCAAATTTTGTTTAAATCAAGTGACCTTTGGACCATTAGAAAGTCCTCAATGTGAGCTACAATTTGATGATCATAACAAGCTAAATTTATTTTTTTCACATAGAAGATCATTTAGGAGATCAAATGATATCCAATTGACAAACTTGTTACAAGTTGAAAAACTCTATAATATTTGAGGGCTATAGGATAAAACTTTAGAATGTCCCAATCAAATACATTTTGAGGAAGTTGACATTTTGAAGTTTTGAGACTTAAAAGCTTAGCAATTTTGGAATTCTGGTTTTTGCAAAATTCAAGAAACAAACCATTGTGATGCCAATCTGATGAACAATAGAATTTCTTATAGCCAACATAGTGATGGAATTTAAGCCATGATGAATTGTTGCCATGAATACAAGTTCAAAACTTTTATATTAGTTGCCAAATGTTAGTTGTTTCAACATCCAATTAAGTTTGTTGCTTAACTTGTGTCATGTCGAAAATTGCTTAGAATGAGAGCAATTTTTGTCATGGACATGATTGAAATAGACACAACAACACAATCTCTGCAAGTGTCCGCACTGCCTGACCATGCTAGTGGAACCCAAATTCTGCATAATTTGATTAACAATGTTGAGGGAAGGACTGCACCACTACTTTTTTGGAACAAAGGGGTACCCACTTATGAAGTGCCTCTGAGATATGAAAGAAAACACCATGTTACTAACTCAGTTCTCAATACCAATGCATATACAGCCAAACTCATAACATGCTTGGGGAATTGCAATACAAAGTCAAACAAAAATAACATTTATGTTTACTTGACTGTTCACCGAGAACTAGGCCAACATTCCAACAGATGAAATGTATGGTATATATACCTGGAAGTCATGAGTCAATGGAATCTCTGACAGCCAGCATGTGCTTCACCCTCCCAGTAATGCTCCTCCCTGGAATGGGTACTAATCCAGATTTCCGATTGTCATCAAATTGTGAGATAACATTGACAGACAGTATGGTTGCCCATCCATTTTGATGATCCGAAGTCAATAAACTTTGGACCCCTGCCAACAGCTTCTTGCAGTACATGCAATGCTGGTTGGTATCATTGTGACCAACCAAATGCAAGTAATTAGCTTACTCATAGCATTCGGGAATTTCCCACATATCTTGGAATGGTGGTCTAGTTCCAGGAGAATGCAGTCTTTGCAAAATGTCCCCATCATTACTTCTAATGTGGGATTCTGAGAAATCTGATTTGAGATTTATCAACCTGCAAACAACAGTGAAAACTCCAAGCTCTCCAAGCAAAGTATCCATCCCAAGTACAACCTGTGTCTACAAGTCAACTCCAACAGGTGAGAGAAAATTGTCTCAGGGATATTCCTTACTACTTTACATGTCTATTTGTTTGCATATTGCTAAAGCTGATTTGGATCCAAAGGTCATTCTAATTCATAGAGTGAACTTATACACCACTGGCATGTACACAATGTTGGTTCAAAATTGTATGGACAAGACTTCCACGCTCAGGGATGAGTTGTGCTGTCAAACCATTCCATAGATGGGTTCCATAGGACTCGAGGTGAATCTTGCTCAACAACTCTTCTTGCTCTTCCTGCTGCTGTCTGTCCACTGGTTGTATGTAATACCTGCAAGAGAAAAACAGAATATTTTCAAATTACATCTGGGGAATTGTATTACACTTTTTGTTGATACAGAATTGCAGAATGGAGAAGTAAGATACCTTGATATATTACTTGCACTGAGTGGGAAAAATGAAAATGGGGGCTGGATGTCCAATAGTTGTGGCTCATCCTGCCATCTTCTTGTCCCATCCTCTTTAATGGTGCGGTTTGCCACACGGGTCAACAACTCTGCTCCATTCCACACTAGTGACTTATTGTCATATGTTGCTGCAAATTCTTTCAAACACTCCCTCAGGAATGGGCTGCAGCAGATAACCAAGCAAAACCCAACTGAGTTCAAGCACCACAGTTCCAAAAACTTCAAACCACATATGCTGATTCATCCTGCAATGTTGTGTGTTAGGACAAATCCTGAACAGCCTGACCTGGATCTACTGAAGAACATAAATGCACCATTGAGGTGTATCACGTCCCCTTCAGAAAAATCTGACCCCACAGTATTATGCAATGTATGCAAGGGCTTTGACAAAATCACATCCATATCCAAGTATACTCCTCCATACCTGCACAAATTCCTATGTACATCAAGCTCCATGAAACATATGAGATATACAGCAGCAAGTAACAATTGAATGCACACTCAGGAAAAGGACTGCAATGACAGTTGAAGAGTTGGAGACAAAACAATCAGATTCAAACACAGAGCCATTCTCCAGATGCAAAATAACATCAGAAAGCTAGCATGAAAAAGAACACAACTATCAGGGCTGTTCTGACACTGACTTGTAGATGGCAGCCAAGCGTAGAAGTTCTGTGTAGTGGATATAAAATAGCTTATTTTTGCGCCATTCAGACAACATGGACGCAAACTCGAGCGTAGGAGTGCCAGCAAGAAGCTCCTCCAGATTTGGCCGTACAACTGCCACTTTGTACCTGCACAAAGCTCAGACTGTCAGGGGAAGACTCCAGTACCACAAATGGAAGAATCTCTATGTCTCCAGCAAGGGCCATGTCTCTCTGCAAGCTCTACACAGTGTAGACCTTCTACCTCTGACCATAAACCCTAGTTCTCCCTCTGAACAAGGAAAGTTGTATGATTGACACAGAGAAGACCAGGCTGCTGTTTGCAGGAAATGTAGATGGCAACACAGAAAAGGGTGAGAAATCCCACCTTTCTTCAATGAAGGTCTCAAAGAAGTTGAACTCAATTGATTCTGAGAACACAACAATGCATGCATTTGGGTGAAAATGGAGCAGGGTCTCCAGTGCACACTGATGACGAATAGTAAAAGATGAGGCAGGAGTAGTCCAGGCCATAAACACCCGCTGAGCACAAACCTCTTGATGCAGAAACCGATCCATGAATTGAGAGAATGAATATGATGGCTTTAAGAAGCCTTGAAAGAAGCCCCATTGTTGTTTCTTGTTACCATTGTTGTTGATTTCTTTTTCCTGGGATCCAACTCCAAGTTCAGAGATTCGTGCTGCTTCATCTTCTGTAGTTTTTGAAGAATGTGGCCATGCAGTCGAGTTTGAGACATCAAAGCCTCTGCCATATCCATTGCTTCTCATAGCTCTCAAAACAGCTTTATCACTTTTGGTCATCCAAGAGCCAGGCAGTGTATCAGGATCTTGCAGCATTGGAATCGAAATGTACATACCATTTGCCTTCTTCACCGGTTTCTGGAAAGTATCCTCAATCTCCAAAACCTCCTCAAGATTCTGTTGGACATTCACATCCTCTGGCTCATCATCACTGTTGTACTCCTGCTCCTTGAGCATTCCAACAAGCTCCTTGAAACCTCGCAGCTGGTGCAAAGCTGCCTGGGCAGTTGCATCATCAGGGTTGGAGCATGAGACGCATCCTGCTGCTGCTACTGCAGATTTGTCAAGCTTTCTAAACGTTTTCTTTTTCATACCTAATGCATGGCTCCAGATGAAAGGGCTCTTCTTCTTTTTCTCCAAGGCTCGCTGAAGATCTTCCCGGATGGTCGATTTCTTCAGGGTTCGCGCCGATCCTTCTCTTCTGTCCTTGCTCTCTGAGTTTCTCGTCGTCCCCATGTGTTCACGGGCCGCATTTCTTCTTCCATTTCCAAACTGTGGGTCGTGTCTGTACACAGTCTGACTGACTTCATCGTCGCCCTCGTGCTGAAGCCCGCCGGCTGTTGTACCACCTGACTTCAGTTGCACAACTGCCACAGAAGCGAGCAGTAACAAAAAGACGAGGCTACCAGCAGCAAGAAACCACCAGATTCTGGACTTGGATTTCCTGGCGGCTGAAAGGGACAATGACGACCAAGACAACCGCGGCAGTCCTCCCGGCCGAGGCCGTGATCTATTCATTCTCTCTCTAATCCGCCGTCTCATCCAGAAGAACACTAGAAGCCAAGTGAAGAAGAAGAAGACGAAGAAGCCGCCTCACACAGATCTCTTAGAGGCCCCCCTTGGACAACATTTTTTTTTTCCAAAAAGCCCCTCTAGCCTAACAACGGTTTCCAAAATTCGAGTCCATTATTCTTGAGCTCCCATCACAAGCACGCGCGTGTGTGTATTTTTTTTCTTCCTGCTTGTGTGTGTAGGCCTACTCCGACATTGCCATCCAGCACGTGCAAGAGGAGATGAAGGCGAAGGAAGAAGTGAACTTGGCTAGTTCACAGTTCACAGTTCACAGTCCCAGAGAGATGCAAGCGGGTAGAGAAGCAAAGTCCGTGCTGCCCATTTGGACGTGTCTAAAGCGCCAAGTCTCGGGCTTCTTTCTTTGGATGAACAATAGGAATTCCAGTTTCCCAAAGACATTGAATTCCGTCATTATTAGCTACATACATATTTATACCACATACCGTACCACATACCGTACCTGGCACTGACAAATGGGTAGTCAATTTTTTCCCCAAATAATAGTTAATTGTTTAAAAAAAAGGGGGGGGGGGTTTTGGGCAAGAGGGTGGGGTTACAATTGATCACTAAGTCATCTATTTATTCATTTCGTATCGCACACTTTATTTTCATCTTAACATTGCATTTTTGTTTTGGTTTGATTCAACCTTAAGCATCTAGTCTTCTCACGTGTAAGTATGAACATAGGTTAGACACATTTGGCACACATCTAACATATTGTTTGTTTGCAGGTGAACGAGTAAATCACACATGATGTCATTAATAATGTCATGTATGCCCTCGCTTGAAAGAGTGGGCATGTCATATGGAAAGAACAATGATATGCCTTTACATTAAGAATTTCATTACGAACCAATCTTTTCATAACTCGTGAAGATCACGTTTTTGTTGCCAATTTGGCGGTTATTAACCCAACATGAAACACAATGACTATGAATGTCATTAGTCAACCAATAGGTGCAGCTATGGAATTTAGCGCCATTGCTAAGATCCGCAAGTATTGAAGGTTTCATGAAGGGCACCATTTTATTTCAATGGCCATGGAGATGCACGGCGCACCTAGGCGTGATATGGATTGTTTCATCAAGGAGTGTGCTCATCTTTTTTATGATAGATGATCGAAAGGTCATTTATCCTTGTCTTTTTAGATTTAATTTTTTGGGCAACGTGTTAGTATTGTTCTTTAATGTGCTTTTGTCTTTGTTATAGAGAGGAAGATTACATGGGTGGGAGATGTTTGTTTTAGATTTCTTATTACTTCTAGATCTCACAATTTGCATGTAGGCAACATTAGACGGGTTGTGGGTGAAATAGTTTCCTACCACGAGAAGGACTAGCTTTCACCTTTCTTCAGTTCCTATGGGTTGCATGTCTTTTGGCCTTCCCTTTTGTCTTCCATGTGATGGTTTTGGCCATTAGTTTTTTATTAGATATTTTGTCAACTTTGCTTTTTCAATTTTGTGAGGTAACATGGTTGGGAGATCATCCACAAGAGGACTTAACCAAATTTGGCTAGAAGTCATAAATTATTCTTTTAAAATTTATTACATTATGGTGACATGCTACAAAGCTAAGGTTTTAATTTGGCAATTTTAATTTTCTTCTCTCAAAATATGATGACATTATGTCATTTTAATCAATCATATTATTCAAAAGAAGCATGTCCCTTTAACAATCATGAGACTTTAGTCAAATTGATCAAATTTTTAATCAAAACGAACATGGTAGTCAAGTTGTCCACATGTTGAAAAGCTATGAATTCTTGTAATGAACACATCAAACAACCAAAAACCTTGGAACCAATTTAAGATGCACTAATTTACCACATGCAACATTGTTTTAACATGTAATTGCCCAAGTTTGTCATTAAGCACATGTGTTTACAAATACACTACTTGATGGCTTTAACACATGTTGATTTTCAAATGTATCTTGAAATAAATGACCAAGATGTATGCAAACCTAATTGTCATCAACATTTTCAATTTTTGAAGTGAAAGCTAAACATCCATGCTGCTTCCTTGCACTTTTTACCATCTTCGCTTGATTTTTTGGTCCATGTGATTGTTGTTTGTAATTTTTATTGAATCAACTTCAAGTTCACTTCCTTTAAACTCACACAAACTTTGTTATTGTATGTGGCATATTAGGCTAATTTTGACATAACATGGCCCCCACACATCTAAACAAATGGAGTTGGAAGATCTAAAAGATCACATGAAATAATGGATTTCAAAGTTGTAGTCATCATTCCTAGGTTAGTGTCCTCGTACTTTACAAATGCGATCACTTTGTTTAGGAGCCCAAATGAACTCAAAAAATCTTTCATTTGTTCAACCATTATTATACCCACACTACTTTCAACAATGAATAGCCCAATTGTCACATGACATGGCTACAATTTGCATTAATGAAAAAAATAACAAGGGAAAAAATATCATTACCACTTTGTAACATGCACAAGCAAAAAATTGCCATGCAAATAATGCATTCAACAAATACCAAGTTCAAAATTTTCTCCATGGTGTTGGTAATTGTGGTAACACATCATCAAACAATTGGTGTTTAAATGTGAGAACAACCTTCCCACACGACCTTAACACCAATTGTTTCAACCACAAGTCCTCAATTATTAATAGAAGGTGGTGACCCTTGGCTATATAAAGTGTTAAGTTTTCCAATAATGCCCATTGAATTGGGCCATTTTTATAATTAAAGAATGATGTGATGGAAGAAGGGGTTGGATGTGTCTTTCTTTTACATGTTGGGTGGATACCATCAAGGCTCTTGGTAGCTTCTACCATTACATTCCATTTTTTCAACTCATGAAAGTGACAATTGTTTACATGTTTTTTTATTGAGATAATCTCATTGTCCTTGTCATAAGTGATCAATCCAACCTTCCCAATTATGCTACAATGAGTGGGATTGTTTCTATTAGAATGGCACATGATGCAATGCATATTTTGTTTCACATTCACATCGACCTTGCTACCATAATGATCACAAAAAAAGCCTAGTTCGAAGTAGTCTAGTTTTAGGTAGACTAATTCTTTTCATTTTGTCAAAATTAGGAAACCAATGTTTGTTAAATTGAATCATCTTCTAGATTTGACACCACCTTTGAAACATAATAGTTGTACTTGTATTATCATATAGGGTCCCAATTTCATCCTAATTAGCGTTAGATGGTAACAAGTGGATGTTACCATTACCTTCAGCCATGGTTGCTGTCGCAACCCTACTTTGGCCAAGTGTGGGGGTGAAGCCCAACACTTGGAAAAAGTGAGGATTTGGAGTCCTCCGGGACTCCCGAATGTTTAGAGTTCGACAACAAGGCCCAAAACACCTCGTATTGGGGTGTTCTTGGTGTCATTGGAAAGGTCTTGAAACGTAGATATCGAAAATGGCCTCGCATTGGCCATTTGGACATCTGTCGCCCAAGTTATGGGCAAAAGAAGGGTCGGGAGTCAAACTTGTAGTTTGACTCCCGACCACTAAAAGTCGGGAATCAACCTCTTCCCGACCTCCGAATTGAGAGTGCGATACGTCGTTGGAAAGATCTCGACGAGGGCTACAAGTTTGGTTCAGACCTCGTCGCGATCAGACTCTTCTTCCTAGTCTAATCCCTGGGCTCCCAACTTGACCCTCTACCCCTTTCTAGAGTTGGAAGCCGGGAGCGTGCCTCCAAGTTTCAACTTTTCGCAACTTGACTTTGTGAAACCCTCAAGTGGGTTTCACCCCGTGACTTGGGAGCGCGTCAGTTGCACAAATAATAATCTAAATTGTGTCTTTCATGCAACACCAATAACATAGGATCAATGAAACATCAAGAAAGATGTTGCAAATGTCTAACACGCTTAAATTTGAATGTGTTAAGAACATTTGATTGATTGGTCTTTTCATTCCACAAAAAGATGTACAAATCCTTAAGAAATCCATTTTGAGATCCGTTTTTCTTTTTTTACCTAGCAACTAATAAAGAATTGGGAATTAAATACTTGTAAATCAAATGGCAACAACCTTTTAGAAGTTCAAATTTGCAACAATATTTTGATTCATGTTTTCAAAAACTTGAAAGGTTTCATAGTAAAATGATATTTTTCCAAAAGAAATGAACTTGAATCCCATTAATTTAGAGGGAAAAAGGCCAAAGTCAAAAGATAGAATAAATAGAAAACCTTCAATGAAATACGATCAAGTTTTGGAATTCATGAATTAAGGGAAGATTTTGATGTGAAATTGTGACCTAATGACCTAAAGGGTACATGCACAGAAAGATTTTTAAGAAAGATAAAAGTTCAATGTATAACAATTTTACAATTTTTCATCACCTTTGGAGATGGTGAAAGAGAAAAAAAAACACCTTAACAAGGTTTTGGTTGCAATAATCAAATAAGGCTTAAAACGATGCTTTTAAAAACCATAAGCTTGCCAATTCATGGGTTTTCAAACTTTGAGGTCAAAACTAAAAAAACTTTGTCAACCTCTTGGCATACATCTAACTTTGTTGTAATTTCATTGGTTCTCATGGTGAAAGTTTTGAGGAAGTGTTGATCCAATGTTTAATCCAATGTTTAATCTTGTAATGATTGCGATATGAAATATTCAAATTTCCATTGGTTGTTTATTCCAAACTCTAGACATCTTTTCTTCATCCAATGGTAGACATAATTAGCAACCTTTAAAATCCTTCCCCCCACAAGGACTCAATTTTTGCTAATGCACAAAGTGATAACAAAGAATTTGGCCCCTATACAAATAAAAACAAAAGTTATCAAAACATAAACAAAAACAAGCATGTCCTTTACATAAATTGAATGAAATTCATGACACTTTGGTTTTGGTGGTTGTGTGAATTTCTACCCATGCAACTTTGATTTGACCATCAAGAGTAAATAACATTTAACATCATTGTGGTGTTTTGAACCCCACTAGTACCTTGAGATCATAAGGAATAACATTTTTTGTTTTTTTGTTTGCTAATGTTTTTCCTCTAGTAATTTGGAAGACATCCAATAATCCATAAAGACCCACAAAGAATCATATTTGGAACATATACTATTAATAAGCATCCATCCACTATCCAAGTATTTTTAGGGTGTAATGTGTACTTTCATTTTCAAAACTTGGCCCACAATTTGTCAATTCATTGTGACCGAAAGCCACTCATGCATACATCGAACCACCCACCCCTAGATTCCACTATTAGCCATGAAACAAAGAAATTTCTTGAGATCATGGCACATCTATATCCCAAAACACCACACAATAAAGGCACACTTCCATTTGTCCTTTGTTTCAATAACATATTTCTTAATACCAAACCATTAGACCACCATTTAATAGACCCCCAAAAAATGGTATGCATTCTATATGGGAATGCATGAGTTGGTGCAACATGTGTCCATTGTAAAATGGGAATGGGAGTGATATTGAATCAACCCAAAGATTGGAAACTTGTTTTGAATTGAAACCCATTAGCAAAGATTTTTCTAGCGATTGGCCAAATTTATTTTTAGGCAGTACCATTAAGAATGTCACACCTTCACTTTACTACACCCATCTAACTTTAGAAATATATAGAAAACACTCAAATAAATATTTTCATTAAATGTTTTTGGTGAATCCATTTACTAGGTTGTGGATGTTGAAACTTTAATGACATCAAAAATATTATTTTATGACCTAGGCTTGGCAAAATATCAAATAAAGCCTATGGGTTTAAAGAAATGGATTTTTTGGTGTTAGATTTGGTCGTAGGTGACCCAAAAAACATTTATTTGAACAAGTTTTAGTCTTGGCTTTTGTTGTGAATAGAATTGTCAATTTGGGTTTCTAGAACTAGATCCAAACTTGGCCCAAAATTTGAATTCAATTCAAAACTTGAATCAAATTCTATGTTCAAGTTATTCTCCAAATTTCCCATAATGAAACATCCAAGTTTGAATACCTTAACACACTTGGCATAGCTTACAAATGAAACCACAACATGAATCATGAATTTTTTTCTTTCACTTCCATTATTTTAAATGAACCATTTATAAGCCACAATCAAATGTTGTATGTATAATAAAATACAAAGAGGAAATGGAACATGCATTTGTGCAAGGTATTGTGGTATTGTGTTTGTTCTCCCACAAATTTAAGGTTTATAACAAAACGGGTAATTGCACCTCCCACTACCATGAGAGATTTTGGTTTGTAAAAAAATGAAGGCATTGCATTTTGTATGTCCCTAGAGATTATGATCTATAGAAAAAATGAAGGTATTGCATTTTGCACTATCCTTGGAAATTATGGTTTGTAGAAAAAAAAGGTATTGCATTTCCCACATATCATTGACAATTGTGATATTTTAAACAAGGCAAGAACATAATGAAAACATGTACAAGATGACAAGGGGTGAAGCTCATTTGGAATAGGGGGTTGATGAAGCTTGTAACAATGCTAGGAATTGCACAATGACCACAACACCATCACCTAAACTTGTAAAAGAAGTAAATGTAAAAGATAAACATGAAGGAAACCACCATAAACCTCAAATTTTACTATGCAAAACCATAATGAAAAGAGTTGCAAAACAACTATAAAAATAAAATGAATTGACCAAAAAGGTGAGGATTAAAATGCAAGAAGCTCATTCCAAATATGGTGTTATTGAAACTTGCAACAATGTTAGAAGTTGCAACATGACCATTTATACTTGCAAAAATGTAAATGAAAAGGAACAACATGAAGGAGCTCCTTATAAACCTTAAACCTTAATATGTAAGTTCATAATGAAGGGAATCACAAAATAACCATAAGAAAAAGGAATGTATAATGACAAAAAAGGTGAGGAATAAAGTGCAGAAGTTCATTTGCAACAATGTGTTGATGAAGCTTGTAACAATGTTAAGAATTGAAAGATGATTGTAACATCACCATCTACCCTTGTCAAAAATGTAAATGAAGAGGAACAACACAAAGGAACTCACCATAAACCCTAACCTTTATTATGTAAGACCAAAATGAAGGAATTGCAAAACAATCACAAAAAAGGGGATGATAAAATAACAAAGAAGGCAACAAATAAGGTGCACAAAGTTCACCTAAAATTAGTTGTTATTCAAGCTTGCAACAATGCAAAAAATTACAAAATGACAACACCATTAGTTACACTTACAAACAACTTAGACAAAAGACAATAACATGGGGGAATTCATAATGCCACAATGGAAAGAACAAATGAAAAATATCATTCCTTTATGTTCTATACCTAACTTTCTTTTCTCTCTTACCTACTTCCTTTGTTCCTCATGCTTAAGATTTGTTCTTTTAAAATAAAAATAACATTTAATTTGTATTTAATATATATGCGCACACACCATGCAAGGGTAAGTATTTTTTGTTTAAATGTTCAATAATGTAAGTGTAAAAACTTTAGGTGTGTACATGTAAATGATTCACATTTACAATTACATGCATAACATTTGTAAGGACCATTCTAGAAATGAGGGCTTGATGTGAAAGGCAATAACCAAAACATGGGACTTGAATTCCTAGAACAACCCCCTTAAAGGTCAATACCAATGTTGGGCTTGTATCACAATTTTATGATACCCATTAGTTTTAGTTTTCACAAAACAATTTACAACGTCGTTTAGTTTTCATTAATACATGTATATATATATATATGATAGGCAAGGGTTTCAATATTTTTACTTACAAATTTAAACCGGTTCTCACAATGCCAATTCTCAAAATTTTGAGAATAGTTGGTTCTTTTATACTAATTTTCACAAATCGGGTATTATTTGTTCATTTAGATATATTATTATTATTAATAATAATAAAAGCAAGCAAGGTTATAATTTTTTTAAAAAACCAATCAATTTAATTTCTACATTTTTATAGTTCAACAACTTCATCCCTTTGAAATTCACCTTCAAACTTTTAAAACTTATCTTCTAAATCCATATCCATTTCAAGGAGATCTATTAAATTAGATGGAGATTTACATCTTATTCTGGGATCATTAGGTCAATTTTTGTTAACAAATATCAACTTTAAAAAAAATTCAATTTGCAAATGACATCTTTTAAAGTTAGTTGAATTCCAGCCAAAGAGAAATCCTTTCTATTCAACAACACCCAAAATCTACTGAGCTAAGAATCCAATTGCAAGAAACATCACTTCATGTTTATGCCACCATTGAAGAAGACATTTGATGTCCTTGATGGGTAAATGCAAGCTATGGTGGTTCACTTTTGTGACAAAATGGTGTTTTTTCTTTGGGTACTTTTTACTCAAATGCATATGATGATTTATATATCCTTAAATCTATTAATTGGGACTTGGATAAAAATTAACAATTTCATTATGAAAAGAACTATGTGGTTATTTATTGACAACAAATTCATTTGTTAGTAGTAATGAACTTTTGAAGTTGAAAAATATGAACTAGTCATTTGACTAAAACATCACAAAATTAAAACAATAATATCTATTCACATTCCAAACTTGTTATTGCAACTCAATATATAATGTAATACATGATGATAAACTCACATGAAGAATTTTTTTTTGAAAACTCTAAACATCTAATAGTTAGGGACTTTTGAATGGTTAAAATTTGACCATATTTTCATAAATCCAAATGAGTTGCAATTTTTGTTTGTTTTTCAATTTCTTTGTCCCAAAAACATATTTTTTGAAAGTTTTGGATGGGGCATTATTCCTTTGGATTTTGTGAGTTTTCTTTTTAGGACTTCCAAATTAAAGAATGACATTAGTTACATTAAATACAAGTTTTCACATAGATTTGGGAAGGTTTGTAGGTGATTGAACATGTATTATTGAGCCACTGTACTGTGCATTCACCTTGACATCTAATTGATATCTCCTAAAAATTAGCAATTCCATTTTGACAAGTTCTTTTGTTGGTTCACTTGTGCTTATCATCTACTTAAAAATATCCAAACTATAATCTTGATTAAAAAAAATTATAATTAACAAAATTCTTATTTAACCTTACCAAAGGATGCAAATGTTTAGGACAATTGATCAACATAGGATATAAGGATTTTATATCATATTCCTCAACAAAAACAACACTTTGCTCCTTTTCAACAAATGAAAATACTATATGAAGGCTCTTAAACCTAAGGTCTAGCATCAAAGATATCATATTATGGGCTTTCCTACCATCATAAATCCTTAAAAAAGAAAGGAAAAAATCTTAAATATTGATTACCTCCCTTCTAATGTTAGAAACTAATAAAGATAATTCATCAATAACAATTGAATCATCATCCATAAGATTTTCAAATGAAACAACAATTTGATTTTCCTCTTTCAATTTCAAATTCATGGAAATGGCAGAATGTAAAACATCATTAATAAACCAAGGGTTTGGTTAAGAACACATGTTGAAACAATTGGGAAAAGACAATGCACAATAGTTTGAGAAATTTGCCAAGTCAAAGGTGGATGTGTTCAACCAGTGACTGTCACAAAAATTTGTTTATAACAAAACATAATGGCATAACAAAATTGTAACACCTCTTGAAACATAATTATCTTGCTAGCAAACCTACAAAACAACCAATAATAAAATGTTTAGTTATCTTATCAAATTGAGAAGTTCAAAAAATGTAAACAATTCACACAATATTGACAACTAAAAAATTATTTGGTTTCACTAAAGTATTCAAATTTTTGGGTCAAATTCTAATTTCCACACAAGCCTTGTTCCATTCTTATTTACCTTTTCCAAATTTCTTAAGCCAAGTGATGCACTTTTGCAAATATGCTCGCACAAATTTGATTTTTGCCTCGACCTTTTCTTCTATTGTTCCATATCAACATGCCTTTGAAAAAACATGCCCAAAGAAAGTACCCTGAAAACTCTCTTCTAACCTAAAAGATTCATAACTAACAACTAATTTCAATGCAATAGTCATTGCATTGAGAATAAAACCTTCATCCTTGACATAAGTAAATTTTTTTTTCGTAAACCATACTTGTCTAACAATTCTATTAGATTTCTAGCTAAGGCTTGACTTGTGGTTTCTATTGTTTTAAACAAGCCAATAGTCACATGCTTTAGTTACCAATCACTATGTCATGACCATATGTGTGTTAGCTATAGCATATAGTGTGTTATGGTAGCGAGTAATGCTTACTTAGGGTTTCCAGGTTTAGAGTTAGAAGAGAGTGGCTCTTTTAGTAGGACCCACCCTCATGTTGTGAGTGGGGGTATAGCGTGAGAGAGGGGTCAAAGAACTACGTTCTTTGAGTTGAGCCTAGAATGTTGGGAATAGTTGGAGTTAATGGAGCTCCAAGCTATGGTGTCCCGTTAGCATCGGTTTGGATTTTTCGAATGGAGTGGGCTTGGTTTGATTGGATGTGTTTGCATCACGAGTTTTATGATAGTAGATTTTTCTCGTGACATTTTCACTCAAAGAACTTCATTTTTTGAAAGTAGTTAAACCGTGGGGGTTTTGTGATCTCGCTCTCTGGTTGTGTGGCTGAGTTGGGAGTGGGTGGTGTGAAAAGGAGTGCCTCGGCGAGAGCTTTCCAATGCACCAAAGAACATTGGATTTTGTTGAACGGATCAAAAGTTATGATCATTTGAAGTTGTTGGTGTGCATTCGACGATTTTTGGTGACGGTTTTCCATCGACGTCAATTTCTTAGATAAGTGGAAATTTCCTTGGAAAAAGTTGAAAATTAATAGGAGTGTAGTTGGAGAGCCGATCTACAATCTGGTTGAAACAAATTGTGTTTTCATCAAGCGGTTTATGCGTTACGTTCATTTTTGTGGTGACAATTTTTTCTAATTTGCGCATTACCTAGTGTGGAAGCGATGCTGCATTTTTAGCTGAATAACCAAGGAAGATCAGGTGCTGTAACTTTGTGGAGATGTTGTTTAAGGGCTAAATTGCATTTGGGAATTGTTTGAAATTTTTGGTGGAACCAATTGGGAGTATTGGCCCTTAAAAGATTTTGAGTTTGCGCATATTTGCGCCCACGTTTTTTTTGGCAGTTTTTTGCAGGTCGTAGCTCGGCACACATACCTTCTCTTTAATTGAGTTTTCGAAGGAAAGAAGATCTAGTTGTCCTTTGCATTTTGGTTGAAGCAGATTGGCATTTGGTGTAAGAACAGTGGAGATATGGTCATTTGAGTGCTCGTAGCCTGATTTCACAACTTTTGGCTATGGCGGATTAGGGATTTCGCTGAAAATTTAGCTTCTGGCTAGTGGGGAGCACATTTTCGACTTGTTGTGGTGGACCATTTGGACAAGTTGAATCGCTACTCAACTATGTGGTTGAGTTGAGTATTCATTTTTGGTAAAGAAGTGGGGCAAAGCGGGTAGATTCGAGGTGGAATAAGGAGCAAGCGAGTAAGCAAGTAAACTTGCTTGCCAGGCGCGTACCTTGGAGATCTGGTAGGGTCGTCATTTCGATCAGGTCAGGTTGCCTATACCCATAGATTACATGATATATTTTAGGGTTAGTGCGGGCACGAGGTCGATGGTACTTAGTGGTGATTTAGTTTTGGTACCGAATTTAGTGATTGGGTCATCACGGAGTAGTTTGGTGGTCTTGTGGGGGACCATGGTGGAGATGGTGGAGTTACACGTAGTGGGTTGAAATATCAGCTACCTTCACCCACATCATCAGTTATTGAGGAGGACGAGGTTATCGTTGATAACAAGTCTTCCATATTACTTTCTAGTATTGCGGCCCCATTGATTTGGGATATGGACGAGGGTTCTGGGGCCATGAAGGGCCCCCAACATTACTTGGGTGCAGTGGGCACCATCGAATTGGAGGACTTCATTCAAGAATTTGATTCTTGGTGCGATATGTAAATGTTGCATAACACCAGATTGTTCTCACCCTTCTTAGCATGGAAGGGATTGTTTCAGCACTTGGAAGGTCTTCCAATGGATGATTATCATGAGTTTCGAAGAGATCATGCTGTTGAAATTGAGGCATGGAGGCAACATTGGTCTCCATCCTATGTGTTTATTACTCATGGTGGTGTTACTAATGGTGGTACTACTATGTCGTCTACTTCTAGTACGAGCACACATGTTGCTCCCCCACCTTTATTTAACCTTGTCACGGAGTTTTTCTTGAGGCTGAAGAAAAACTAATAGGGGGTGAAGACGAGAGTTGAGGGGTCTTCAGGAGTTTGAATGGAAGACTAATGAAAGTCTTTGTGCGGCATACACTCGTATGCAACGGTTGATTGTAGTTACCCAGGGGGTGACGGAGGTTCAAGCAATCCAATTTTGGTATGGGATTTTAGACAAGGAGTTGCGACGAAGAGTACGCAATGTGATTCTCATGAGTGACGATTCTCCCACATTGGCCCATGTGTTTGCTTTGTTTGAGAAGATAGAGCTTAACATGGTGGAGGAGAGGGTGGTGACATCTATATTTAGTAGGGATACAACAATTACTTTTCATGGACATCGGTCCACCTCACAACCTCGTAGTGGTGGTGGTGGGAGTTGTGGAGGTCAGGGATGACCCCAATCAGGTTTCAGAGGGACGGGTGCACAAAGACTAGTACCTTCATTCGCTGGTTAGCAACAGGGATAGTCTTGTTGGACATGTGGTGGTGCTCATAGGGATTGTCCACAAGAGAGTGGTGGACGGACTTTGGCTAATGGATTTCAGCCAGCATAGGTTCAGTGTGATAATTGTGGTCGTGTTGGCCATCCTCATGAATGTTGTTTTGACCTTTACCCAAAGTTGAGATCAGGCTGTGGTGGAGCGGCTTAGAGAGGTCATGGTGGTAAAGGTGGTGGGGGTGGTAAAGGTACACTGACGGTTGGGGCACCTCCTACGCCCACTCCTCCCCTTACGATAGAAGCAACTATGGCTGCTAAGATTAAGCATTTAGAGCAGAGGCTTGCTATCATGGCAAGTCTCCAACATCAATCACATTTAGGAGGCGAAGCCCCCACATCTTATGGGGGAGATGATTTTTTTTATATGGTTAGTGTAGCATAGATTGAGGTGTCCATTGCAATGACAAGAAGCATCATTCGAGCCTCGAAGCCATGTGGGGCAACTATGGAGTTGGATCCATAAAGGGTTGAAGCTGGAAGACAAGCCAAGCTTCCCCAGTCATTCTTGTTGTCTGAGGTGGTTAGGACTCCTTCCATGGTTCCTACACCACTTATCGAGCTACCAGTGGGGCCAGCGGCATTGACATCACGTGTAGTGGACACGGATGTATTATCGAGTGTAGTGTTGCGGATGGCGACTTTAATGTTGGGATCCCCATCATTTTCGACTAGTGATTTGATGGCATTAGGAGTTGATTTAGCTCATGTATTTCGGCTAGTAGCCATGTTGTGTGAACGTGGGAGTGTTGCTACTACGAATGCCAAGGTGTGTGAAGGTGTTAATGTGGGGCAACCTATGGCGGGGGATGTTGTCGTGGAGCAACCCATGATATCAGTTGTGGATAGTCCTTGGCAGGCGACAACGATTAAGATGAACGTATTACCAATTCAGCTAGCCATGGATCGTGAGAGGCTTACACCTAGTGTATGTATGTTTGACAACTAGAGTGGTATTTTTCGGTTGGTGAGTCCTACGGGCCAGGTGTATAGACCAGATTGGGTTTTGTTGGATTTTGGTCCCTAACCCTTGATGTTGGGGAAGGCAGCATGTATTAAATTGGGTATTCGGAGGTCAAAGCTTGAGTTGTGCCCATTCTAGATTCAGAAATCACTTGGTGGAGCCAGTGATAGGTCTCACTTCATGACACGTGAGAGATTGTTGGTGTAGATGAGACCGGATCATGCAACTGATAGCTTTAGGTTGAGAGTGACTAATGTTGTTACAATAGCTAAATCATTTGATGTACTAGTTGGAAGTGTCATGTTGTATCCGATGGGCTTTCAAATGGATTATTGGATGGAGACAACGACTAATCGACCTAGTTGGCGATTCGGGGATGGATGGATGAGCTAGGTGCTTGTGAGATTTATTTCTGGGGTTCGACCAGGAAGGTCTCCCCCAAAGGTGTTGGCATCAATTGTTGGTTTTAGTGGAGTGGTCACTTGGCCATGTGACTTGTTGGAGGGCAACATTTTAGCCATTGACATTTTGGTCTATGAGAATATAAGGGAGGTTTCTAGCTTTGTTGTAACAGTGTCCTCCTCATTGGATGTTCCACTTTAGCGTTCGAGTAGGGTGTTACAACAGGATGCCGATCATTTGGAATCACAGGCTTGGCATGAAGCTTCTATGCGTGTGGAAGAGGAAAAGGTTCCACAACGAACTCCTATTTCTGGTCCTATTGGGTTATCTCCATTGGATACTACACCCATTGCGTGGGAGTATCCTTTCGAGATATTTGTGTGTTAGATCTATTTGGTGGGATCAGCACTGGTTTGGCAACAATGCTTCAAGCGGGTATTCCAGTTCGGAAGTACCTTTACGTGGAGAAAGATGAAATCGTGAGGAGGGATTCATCACACCATCTTGCATTATTGATGCGACGATACCTTGAGTTGTTGTCGAGGTTGATTATTCGAGGATATCAGTGAGCTTTGCCATCAGACATTGCATTGTTGGGGGCGCAAGACCTTACGAAAGTTGGTCCTATTGATTTGGTGATTACTGGATGGCCATGCCAAGGTCATACTCGGGTTGGTCATGGTGAGAGATTATGTGACCTTTGATCTCAAATGTTTTGGGAAATGTTGCGAGTGTTACACCATCTTTAGACACATTAAGCATGTGCTCCCACGTACATTCTGGAGAATGTACCTTTGTTGGGTGATACTAGGTTTCATGTGATGGCAAGTGTACACGAGATTCAATCTTAGATTGGACCAGCGGTTTTATTGGATGTAGCGAGGGGTGGCTCACGTGTTCATCGTCCATGATTGTGTTGGACGAACTTGTTGCCAAGGGAGGTGTTGAAACGGGCATATGAAACAGTGTTGCGATCTTCTCACCTCATAGTGATTAGTATCTTGGATATTGGGCGACGTTATCAAATGGTGAGAATTATTGATAAGTCACCCATGGTAGTGATGAACTAAGTGGGATAACCTAGGATGGCATTACCCACATTTGTTAATTTTCCAATGTCACATGCCTATAGGGAGGGTGGTCCTGGGCTTGTATGGGATACTTGTTTGTAGTGGTCGGTGGAGCCCAACACTGATGAGAGAGAACATGCGATGGGGTTTCCTTAGGAGTGACATTGGTCCCTTCTATTTCCAAGGCTTCACGTCGACAAGTGTTGGGTTAGGCTATGGACTTGAACTATTTGACTTGGATTGTTAGCCTTGGTATGGATGAGCAACATCGGTTCAGAGCCAGATCTGTAGTAATTACACCTCTTATGAGCTTGCTGCCCACCGTGACGATAGAGGCATCGATTGGGGGCAAGGAAAGTTGTATTTTTCATCCTTGGAGTACATGGGATGTGTTGGGAGAGCATGTGGAGGGTGTGGCCCATGCTGTTGGAGGAGTTTGTTGTTCCAATGGTGTTCCATTAGGTGACATGGAAGAGCATGTGGCTTCTCCCAAGTTTTTTGCGTAACAACCCAAGTCATTGACGCACTCCCAAGCTCCTTGTTAGCCTCGAAGATGAGCCTAAGGTAGAAAACAACGGAAAGGTTAGGAATTCGAGGCATGCTCCCTGAATCTCAACACTTTGAAGGGGTAGAAGGGCATGTTGGAGCTCTAGGATGGGACTAGGAAGAGTGACAAGCAATTTATTCACTCACTCATATCTACATCCAACCAACCATAAGTTGGTTAGTATTATGTTACAACACCTTGGGTGCTAGGACAAGCCAAGGGCGAATTCGGACTCACAAGATTCACCACGGTCCAGATTCGGGGGAAGCCACCACCTGCCCCCATATAGTATTATGTGCGCCTCTCCACGAGGCCCACATCCAAATAACCTTTTTGTCCTGGGACTCCTAAAAGGGAGTCCCGAAATTGCTAAGGTTGGACTTTCGCAACTTTGCGGGGCCATAACTTCTTGTTCAAACTTTCAATCGGGATGAGGTTTAAAGCAAAGTTGTAGCTCTCATTGAAAGCTTTCCAACGGTGTATCACACTCCATCTGCACGCACGGAAGTTGAGTCGATTCTTGACTTTTTGTGGTCGGGAGTCAAACTACCAGTTTGACTCCCGACCTTTTTTTTTGCCATAACTTGTGTTGTAGATGTTCAAACAGGTCATGCAAGCCCATTTTAGACATCTACACTTCAATAAACTTCTAATTATATAAAGAACTCCTCAATGCAAAGTGTTTTGACCTTTGCAATCTCTCTCTGAAGGTTCAAGAGTCCACCATGACTCCAACTCCCAAAACGAGAGCTTACTTGGGAGTGTGAGTCTTCATTTTCACACTCTTCTTGGCCCACACCCTTGAGACCTTTTTGCCTTGGTCACGAGCCCAAGGCTAGGGTTGCGACACTCGTTCTCTTCCTTTAGTGTGTCTACTAAAGGGACTTGGGAGCCATTAATGGGGCCCAAGCTAATAAGTGGAGAAAGGCGACGGTTGATGTAATTCCTAAGAGCATATAAGAGTTGTTTTGCCTTTAGTATGAAGGAGTTGGGTGCTTTGATTAGACTTGGTATATGGATTGAGTTGGTTAGTGACATGCCAATCTTCCGTCGTCCCTATAAATATAATGATATGGAGAGGGCTTGATTCAAAGTCAAACGTTGGATCTATTAGAGGCTAGATTAGTGGAATTGTCGCATGGTGAGTATGCATCAACTACTGTCATGCCTGCCAAAAAGGATGTACATGGCAACTACACGGATAGGCGGATGTGTGGAGACTACCATCCTATTAATTAACAGACTAAGTTTGATAAGTATGCCATGTCGACACCTGAGGAAATCTTTGATGTTGTGGGACATGCGAAGGTCTTTAATACACTTGATCTTCGGGTAAGGTACCATTAATTACTGATTCAAGAGGAGAACAAGGCCAAAACTGCATTTTGGGGCGTCAATTCTCATGGCAAGGATTGTTTATATCAGTGGAAGTTTTTACCCTTTAGGTTGAAAAACACACCTATCGAGTTTCAACGTGTGATGGATAGGATTTTAGCAGGGTTGGATTTTGTCCGATGTTATATCAATGGTATTGTGGTGTATAGTGATATGATGGAGGAGCACCAAATTCATCTATAGATTGTGTTTGAGCGATTGAAGGCTCATGGTCTACGTCTACATCCTGGGAAGTGTAAGTTCTTCCAGGAGAGTGTGGAATATCTAGGTCATGTGATCTACCTAGGTGGTTTGGGAGTGCAACAAGCCAAGGTGGAGGCTATTGCATGTATTCCGTGTCCCACAGATGTGAGTAGGGTTCGCGCTTTCATGGGATTAGCGAACTACTACTGTAGGTATGTCAAAGGCTTTAATGCGATGGCAAAGCCTTTGAACATGTTGTTGAAGTTGGATCAAGAGTGGTAGTGGGGCGATGAGTAGGAGCGAGCTTTTGTGGAGCTCAAGGCCAGGTTGGTTATGGCTCCCATTTTGAGGAGACCTATTAAGGGGCGTCCATTCTAGCTACACACTGATTGGAGTATGTTGGGATTTGGAGTGTTGTTGACACAGTGTGATGATGAAGGGAAGGAGTTTGTGGTGGCCTATGTGAGTCGTTCGAATAATGCAGCGGAATCATGCTATAGTTCGTACGAGGGAGAATGTTTGGTAGTAGTGTGGGTTGTTGCACACTTTAGGTGTTACTTGTTTGGCATACAATTTACCCTTGTCACTGATCACCAGTCGTTCAAGTGGTTGATGGAGTTCAATAAGCTTACGAGAGAGCTTGCACGGTGGGCTCTTATCTTACAGGAGTATGACTTCCAGGTGGTGCATAGACCTAGAGTTGTAAACCTTGATGCCGATGGGTTGAGTCAGAACCCATGCAGTAGCCAATAGGATAATACGGGAACTAGATGGCATGGTGAGGTTGATGAGGAGATGGTGTCAGGTTGGCATGCATTGGCCTTTTTATGCTTGTTGGGTGTGGACACTAGTATGGAGGGCCATGTGACATCTTACTCTAGTCAAAGGGTAGATGGCCAGTCTTCATATCATGAGGTTAAGGATGGTAACACCGGTCACCATGATGTTCATGATGGTACATTGGTGTTGGAGTTTTTATGGACCAATATGGTGCTAGGCATGGTGAGTGCCAAGGAGAGAAATCATGTTCTCCAACAAGCTAAGAGGTATTGGTTGGAGGGGACACATATATTCCGAGTGTGGAAGGATGGTAAGGTGCGGATTGTACCACATCCAGCCCATAGAGGGTACAGTGCGACATGCCCATGAGGAGTTGGGGCATTTTGGAGTAAAGCGGACATATAGCTTGTTCCTAGGTCAGTATTGGTGGCGTGGTATGCACATTGATGTGCAACGATTGGTGTCACGTTGCATGGTTTGTGATAAGGTGAGGGCATCATTCAATGCCCCTACACCACATTTACACCCCTTGCCTATTATGGGGTTGGGTTATTGCTGGAGTTTGGATTTTGCGGGACCATTACCATTGACGGTACGACACAATATATATGTGTTGGTGATGGTGGAGCACTTCTCCAAGTGGATTGAATTGGTGCCATCCCCTGACAAATCCAACGAAGGAATAGCATATGCATTCCTTGATAGGGTGTTTAGTCATTTTGGTGCACTAGCTGAGGTGTTGACCAATTAGGGTACGAAGTTTCAGGGTGAGTTTCAAGTCTTGTGTGACAAGGCATTGATTGATCACCGAACCACATTTCGAGATCATCCAAAGGCAAATGGCTTAGTTAAGCGTGTAGTACAGATGGTGAACAAGGCATTGCGCAAGTATGGCCTACAGAAGGGCCACCTAGGGGATTGGAATATTCAGTCACCATGGTTAGCCATGGGATATTGATTTAGTTGTTAGGCATCCTTGGCTTCCTTCTCACCTTATTTTCTATTGTACAACTGAAATCCAGATTTGCCAACAACAATTTGTCATGAGTCTAATGAGGTGGTGAACCTTAATGACCCAGAGATGTGGTTGAAGGTGTGTTCTTAACGTGCAGAGCTTTTTCGAATAGTTATGCCAACAACATTTGAGAACCTTGCCATTGCTCACCATAGGGATACATTATGGTATGCAATTATTCGGGGTGGAGGTTATTGACCATCAATTCATAGGTTCCATGTGGGGGACTATGTCTATTTGTAGCAGACTACACTGACAACGTTGGATGTAACAACAGGCCGCACTATTTTACAAGTGCAAGAGGTGTTAGCTTTTGGAGTTCTCATGTTGGAGGCTTGTGATAGTGTTGTTTGGAAGGACCATGTGTGTAATTGTGCGCCATGTCACCTCCCAAATGTGGATGGTACAGTTGACCCAAGTTTGGCAATGATATGGGCCGGCTTAAGGTGTATGTTGTGTGGGTCTAGAGGTGGAATAACACATATGTTGGTGTGTGATAGATGTTTTAAAGGTTGGCACATGGCGTGCATGATTCCACCTATGGATGTTGTTCCCGCTGGATGGTGGGTTTGTCCTTGTTATACTTTAGAAGGGTAGATGACTTGATCTTCACATGGTATAGATTGTAGATGGGCAACTAACGATGGGGCAACATTACACCCGACTTTTTGATTTGTGCACCCGCAAAGGTGTATAACATGTAGAAGATGTATAGGGCTGCTTGGAAATTAGGGGGACCTAACCACCAGTTAAGGGGGCAAATTGTGGTACATGCGTATTTTGTGTATGCTCTCGTCCATGTTATGTGTTTGTGTGTGTATGTGAATATGGTATGTTAGCGATATATGTTGTATGACCATATGTGTGTTAGCTATAGCGTATAGTGTGTTATGGCAGCAAATAATGCCTACTTAGGGTTTCCAGGTTTAGGGTTAGAAAAGAGTGGCTTTTCTAGTAAGACCCACCCTCATGTTGTGAGTGTGGGTATAATGTGAGAGAGGGTTCAAAGAATGTAGTTGTCGCGCCCCCCAAGTTCCTTGTAGACCCACTTGAGGGTCCAAGTATGCGGCAATGCGGAAGCGGTTGGAACTTGGGGCACGATCCCGACTTCCAGCACTAGAGGGGGGTAAAAGGGGCGTGCTAGAAGTCCCGGG
>Ga0209208_10000674_pt1 | contig 45575 bp, 30 predicted proteins | sample S1TSphfallax_3_FD_187694 | JGI IMG/M metagenome (GOLD analysis project Ga0209208, IMG submission 187694) | Host-associated microbial communities from peat moss isolated from Minnesota, USA - S1T2_Fd - Sphagnum fallax MG (SPAdes) (version 2) | ecosystem: Host-associated > Plants > Peat moss >...
TTTTAAATGAATTTAAACAAGTATAAATTAATTAAGGTCAACAATTTTTTTTAAAATGATAAACTAATGAATGAAAGGTTCAAAGTGAACAACAAATCATTTATACAATAAAGGTAATGTAATCCAAGCAAAGTACACATGGGATCCTACAAGAAGGTAATTTGTATTTGTAACAATTTAGCAAAGGACTTCAAAGTGGGTGGTAAATAGCACCTACTTTGGAAAATGAGTTACACCTTTTGCAAGTACCTACCCACAAGTAAAAGGTGTTAATGATTTAGAGGAAAAGACTTTGAAAAGGACAAATTGATGACTTTAAGGGTAAAGTGGTACCACAACACACTTTACTTTGACATAAGCAATTGGGTCCTTTCATAAATACTTATGAGTAACAAAAAGGTATTAGTCTTGAAGAAGTGTACTTGGCAAATGACACAATCTTGACCTTAAGGAGAGTGGTTTCATAGCATAATGTACTTTCTCATTAGTACCCAAAGTCCTTTTCCTAACACCTAAGATCAACACAAGGAAATAGTCATGAAGAGATGTACTTGGCAAATGACACAATGTTGACCTTAAGGATTCAGAGTGATTTCATAGCATAATTTAAGTTCACATTATTAGTTAAAATATTTTTCCTACCAAGGATTAGTTCACAAGGAGTTAGTTATGAAGTGGAGTACTTTGCAACTGATCTAATACAAAGGTTAAATGTTCAATGTGCTTTTAGATCAAAGTTTTCTTTTATAAAAACAATTTGGATATTTTGAAAGTACTTGTGAATTACAAGGTGCTAGTCTTGCAACAAAATGTAACACTACACACCCTTGAGTAGTATTCCTGATGACAACAACAAAAAGACAGATTAGTGTTGGAGAATAAAACTAGTGTTTAAGCAATCAATTATTTCAATCAAACTAAGGTCATAGGCATGAATTTCATAAGCACTAGATCCTTGCATTGGTTCCAATTCTAGTGGATTTTAGAAAAATCATGAATTTAATAAATAATATAATAAAACATCAAAGAAGGAAATAGATTTCAGTGCTCACCAAATTGTCTAAGTCACAGTTGCTTTTAGAATTTGAAATCCAAAAACGGTTTCTTATCACCTATCTCAAAATACTAGAAGGTAGATCTACTAGTTTAGGCAAATGTTGCATTTATTTGCCATTCCCTTCAACTTATTTGCTTCCTTGGTTACAATTAGAACTAGGGAGTATATGTTGGGGTTAACTAACACCTAATTTGAAAACATATTTAAACCCATGTTATTGTTTTTTTTTGGGTTTGGAATACTCGCATGCATGAGATCCTAAATATGCAAGTTCTAGATTTGTTAGTTCTTCCACAATAGTAGAATGAATAGCACCACACACTTCCAAATGACTTTGGGTACTTGACACAATATTGCACCCAACATTTCCTTTTATAGGAGTTTGTGGTGGTGTAAAGAAAATGTTTTCACTTTCCTCGCCCACCCTACCAATTTCACTTTCCTTTCCATCCCATGTTAACTTTTCATCAGCATGCTTTGCCTTGCTCAAAGTCTCCCATATTGCTTTGCTAATACACTTTTCAATACATGACCTAGAGATGCACCCTAGCCTTTCAACCATAAACTACTGCTACCTTAAATTCCAAGATTGTGCACAAAACTTCATGAGCCAATAGAAACTAGAAAACTGAAAAAAGAAAGTGTTTCAAATGCATAAAAGATAAGGTTTCTAGAAACTTATCTCATGAATATTTTAAACTAATCTATTTGCTACAATGTTGTCTGTAAGGGTTGAATATTGTCCTTGCAAGCCTCCTAGTCATACAATTCAAAGCCCATCAATGTCACCTCCATTTGCCTCCTACACTATCATATCATGCAAAAAATTACACATGAATGCTCACAAAAGCATCAAAAGCTTTGATTGAGTCAATCAAAACTTTTGGATGTTTTGTACAAGCTACAATAAATCTCCCCAACAAAATCAAACAATCTGCAATCCAACTTTTTATGTTCCTCACATTCTTCTTCTTCTTTTCCATTTCTATGATTAATCTTGGTCTACAAGAGAAGAAATCTTATTATAAACACAATTCAATACTTATTAGCATTAAAGTCATTAAGATTACTACATGAAATTGCTTGATTGTTAACCCATAAATAAGCAGTCAAACAAACAAGCTTATTAATGGGTCCAACATAAAAAGGATTATGACATAAAATTGCTTTGACCCATAAGTCTTGATAAACTATTTCAAGCTTTTGATCCAAAGCTCCTAGGTGATGAAAGTTGATGCTTGTTGATTGCACAAAAAATTGATGAAGTTGATCCATATCACGAATCTAGTATTTGAACATGATTAGAAGTTCAAGAATTTTAATCATGAATTTTTTGCTCATGAATTCATTAAACTCAATGAAAGTATACAATAATAATAAAAAGTTTGAAAACATCTCATTTCTAGTTCAAAAATTTCCATGGAAATGAGGAGTAGCTCTTCTTGTTCTTATTCTTTCTTATTCTTGAATGAAGTTGTGGGTACCTAGTGTCAAGTAAAAAACCTTGGTAACATAATAAAACATCATCATTTATTATTCTAAACCTCTAACCAATTGAATACATTACATTAACCAAGAAAATGCATGAAAAAACCTCTAAAGAACCTTAAACCCTAAATGCATAAAAATAAAATATGGTATTTTATTACTTACCTCATGCAAAAAGTCCTTGAAGTTTTATACATGTGTGAAGCTCTAATGTACCGTGGCAAAATTGGCATTTATTTGAAAGCTTGATTTGAGTAGACAAATTTGAAACAAACACTAGAAGAAAAACACTTATTATCAACTACTTCTTATAACTAAATTTTTGCTGCAAGTGACATTTGCAACTAAAATCCCCTTAGTCACCTTCAACAAGTTGCATGTGATATTAGTCTCAAACGATAAGGGGTACCGGATGAACGAAAAAGCCAACAAATACAAGTTCATCCTTTGATTCAATTTTATACATATTGTCACATGCGACTATTTTGGTCACTATTGAGGGCAAATGATGTGTTGCCACCTGTCCCAACATTTAATTATTTAAAACAAATAATATTATTAGTTTGAAATAATCTAAAACGTTTACTTCACAAGTTTGGATGATTTATATTATGACATGTGGCCCAATGTAAATATGTTACATGACATTTCAAAATGAATTTAATACAAAATATTAATATTAGGTTGGTAGGTACCTAGGTCGGTACATAAGTAGGTGCTTACAAATTTTGGCTAAATACCTACGTACCTACTTAGGTAAAATGGTAAGTAGGTAGGTCCTACCTTCCTGGGCTAAATACTTATTCATATAGGTAGGTACTTAAATAGGTAGGTACGTAGGTCAACCTAGGTGGGTAGATTAGACTAGGCACCTATTTCACTATGTAGATAAGTAGGTTGGGGAGGTAAATAATTTAAAATTGTGTGTAATTTTTATTTTTGTTTTGGGTTAAGCCTTTTGAATGCTTCATCCCATGTGCACACATTTTTTAATGTCAAATTGGATGACCACACCCCCTTGTTTATATAATGTTCAAATTTAAAATGAAGAACAAACAATATGGGATAAGTTTTAAAGTTGTAACTTCAAAACTTTCTTCATGTTTTTCTTTTTTAGTTTTGAGATTTCTAAACAATTCAAGTACATGGTTCATCAGATAATTATATAATCATTTAGTTAATAATTATTAAATTTAATATATATTTAAAATATAAACTATACATTACAAATATTAAGTATTCATTATCAATTATTTAAATAACTAATAATTTCTTAATATTTAACTAACTACATATCTAGTTACTCACAACTTGTCAATCCATAACACATTGATAAATAAACGATTTAAACACTTAAAAATATTTCCTTACTTTTAAAAATCTGGTCGAATTATAACTAGTATGATTAATGTAAAAATAATTTAATTCTTATATTTAAAAATATCTATAAAAAATATTTATTTTCAAATTAAATAATGAACTAATAATATGCTATTAGAAAATAAATTCTAGAAAAATTATTTATTTTAAAATTAACATCAAACTAATTAATGTAATTAATATGTAATTACTATTACTATTGTAAAAAAATGTATTGATAAAGTAAATGTTTTTTTCCATTGGTAGTTAATAACTATAAATACTATAATCTGTTGAACATATATTAATATTTTAAATTATTTTAATATTACTATGAATATATTTATCATAGATAAGTAATTATAGAGTTTTTTTAATCAAAAAAATTATTGTACAATAATTCCTGCAATTATAATCATTACAATAATTATTTAAACTACATTATAGATTTTTCAATTTTTAATTCAGATTTAAAGTTATAAATGCTAGATTGTGAATAATTATGTTTGACTAGAAAATAATTACGAAATTACTATAATTAGTTTTTATCTGAAATAATTACAATGATTTTATGTCACAATAGAATAATAAATATTAATATAAAATTTACGTTTTTTTATTAAAATTTATTGTAAATATTGAGTAATACATATAATTAATTTAGTGTACCTTTGTTTCTAAATACAATAATTACAACAACTTTGCTCAAATTTTCAAACTTAGTATAAAATTTTGAAATAGAAATCTTAATTATAGGACATAACTTGTCAATTAGGATATGAAATATTATTATACTACTAAAACATAAGTGTTGTAAATATAATATTTTTTTTGTATGATTGGGAAGTATCATTTTAATTAATGTGAAAATTTATGTTGTAATATTATTTATTCATTTTACATAAGTAGTATTAAATAATAAGTAAAATAATTTATTATAATTATTCTAAATCTGCAATAAAATTATTTTCAAATTTTATGACATAATAACAATTATATATTGTAAGTACATAATTAGATATTTTAGTATACTAAAATGTATACTAGAATGTAATTTTTACAATCATAAAAACTAAACTAATTCATTTAATTATAATGGCAATATTTTAATTTTTTTAAATATTAAATATTGAAATGATGAATAATGAAGCTGAATTATAAATTATGTGTATATTATAATTAATGCATAAATAAATTAATTATTATGATTTAATAATAATTATATAATAATTATAGTTATTTTATTGTTATTTAAAAGTATAAAAATATTGAATATAATGGTCTATGTTGGAAAATATTTAATGAAATGAAATTAATATAATCAAAATAATCATATCAATGACTTTATTTATAATAAAAATACTATGAATATTAAATTCAATCAGAAATCAAATTATTATTATAATTGATGTATATAAACATATGTTGATTACAATTGAACACCACTTCGTTTGCAACTAATGGGCCTTTAGATGGTTACTCTTAGATGAGAAATCCAACACATATATAGATGTAAACCAATTTAGTCACAAGCTTGTTGTAAGGGACTTGGTTGATGTTAGCACAATATCACACTAATCACAAAGGGCAAAAATGTAGTTGCGAAATCCAAATAATCACAAGTGGTTGTAAATGCATTGGTGACATATTGGCCTTTTTATTCTAGTGAAAATAGTTTGTTGGTTTTTGGGAGAACTTTACATGTGATGACCAACAAGTAACATTTTTAGAAAGTTTTTTGCTAATATAGAATTAAGTAAGCTTCAAGACACATAGGTTATTTAAGAAATATTATTTGTGTCTAAAACAATTATAGGATTAAAACCATGGTCCAATGTTCAACATTGTGTAGTAACAACTTGCATTTCAACAATGAGAAAAAAAAAATGCGAACTTGGGAATTTTTTTACCTTATTCACAACTTTTGATGAGCTTCAAACCAAGCTTTGCCATTGCAAAACACATGCAACTTGACCAAAATGACCAAACTCGAACTTCCAAACCATGTCACCAACAAAAATGATAGTGCATGTTCCTTCACCAATTTTTCATTCACAATCGATTTGAAAGTATGGAAGTTTTGTTTTTTGACAATTTGTTTTATAGTTGAATTGTAATGGCAATAATGTAAGAAGGAAGAAAAGAAACTTGGTGAGCTTTTTGCCCAAACAACAATGGGAGAAGCTTTAGAGCTTTTGATGTTGTTTGAAGAAAAACCCTAAACTCTTAAAAGTTGATGATCTAGACTACACAACCTAGGCGGGTCATGGGGTTTACACATGGAACTAATTTCATCATCCTAGGTCAAAGTAGACAATATGAGAAAATTTCCCTCACAAGTTTTTTTAATTTCAAAATTTGAAGGCTTGATGTTTAAGTTTGAACCACAAACTAAGAACCATGTGTTGCTTGGAAAAAAAAATCCTTGAAAACCACTTCAACCTTGGCGCCCTTGGCTCGTTTTATCATGTTTACACCCACTTGGGTGAAAGCATGGTAAAGTATACAAAAAAAGTTGTCGAAAAAATATCAAGTTAAAAAAGAGGTAGTTTGCCATAAAAACATAAGAAAGTAGGTTCAAATTTTACTTAAATTTCATTTTGAAACTATTGAGCCCTCAATTAGGTTTATTGTAAATCAACTACATAATTTCAAAAAAATTGGAATAATAAAAGTAAGGAATAAGTAGGTTTGAAATTGACCAGTCAATATGGTGATCAAAAGTACTTTTTCATTAGAAAATTTAATGAAATATATATTTATGAAGTTATAGCATAAAGATCATTGTATATTCAAGGGCCTCACCAAAAAAAAAATTATTTTTTCTTTGATAGAATATACTTGACACATATTTGAATCAAATGTTACACTATAGAAAGTAGGTTATAAAAGTTATTTGAATTTTTAAAAGTCTACTTGAAACCTACTTTTACAATGCAAAATCAAAAAATTAATGCACCATTTTGAAGAAATATCTTGTTATTTATCATTCAACCAAAAGAATGAATGCATAACAATTTTGTGATGGGTTTTGGTCCTATTTTTTGTTCACTTGACAAGTAAAGTAACAAGTACTTTTAGTTGTACACTTTACCATGCTTTCACCCACCTTACCTTACTGAACATGGTCAGGGTTTGTTGGTTTCCCAATCAATTTTAGTATTATTACTCTTTTAGTTCTGGCCCCTTTGGTCCAAGTGTAGGTGAGGAATGGCATCAAGAAGATGGTATGGCAAAGTCCCAAGCTTCTATTGGGCCCTCCCACTAGCCTTCCGAGCATGGGAAATTGTTTTAGGGACCTATTAGTGTCATGCATATCAATGAGTGGGGAATACCATGTGAATCACATAAAAGTGTTGGTCTTTTCCATGTGGTAGCAACAAGTTGGAATGAGGTGACAAAAAGGAATCAAAAGCAGAAGGAAACTTACAAGTACTATGATTCGTTTTTCACACTTCACATGTTTGTTTATTCTAGCTTCTTTTAATTCTTCTTTGTGGATTAGACATTTAGGTAATGTATGTATGGCATTTAGGATTTAGGTTTTATGTGTGTTTTTAAAATTGGATGTGAATTTTTTATTTTTTTGGGTTCAAAACTCAATGAAAGGGAGTCAATCATTAGTTTTGTAGTTTTGTTTCAAAATCTTGTTGCTAAACCCAAGATTCCAAATTGCTAAACTTGAAAATTTGTTCCCAAATTAGCACAAAGCGAAAGATGCCTGATTTAGACCACCTTTCAACTTCAAATGTAATCAACCACCTGATAATAGGCACATCTGGTATTAGGGGAACCAATGATAAGGCAAGGAACCAAATTTGTGATTAGATGGAGAGGGAAGCTTCCATGGTGATGGGGAAAAGAAAGTTGTCATCGAAAAACTTTAGTAGTGAATAGGTGTCCCGTCCTACAAGAAAGTTGCCAAATGGCAACAAACTCAAGGGGACTACTATTGATGAAGAAGAGCAAGAAGCTATGAACCATAATTACCAAGTTGAAGTCTCTCCATCTCTTGAAACCACAATGACAAAATCCAACAATATTGTTCAAGGCTTGTTTGGGTGAAGGTACAATTTGTTTTAATTTGCTTATCTCAAAGAATAGAATACCTTTATAAAATGAGTTTTTATGTACATGCATACTATTGGTTTGTATTCATTCTTCTTTTCTCTCCACCATCATTTCTTTGTCAAGTGCCTAGCCTTTTAGTTAGGCAAGTTTTCTTGTTACTTCTAGAAAGATGATGCCAAGCCTAGTATTCATCTTTGTGCAACAATAGTGTTCATAGTACTTTGAACTTGTAGTCCCTCCTACTTTTGGTGTTTTGGGAATTCTTGCTTGGATGATCTTTGATTCTATCCTCTAGAATGTAATATGTGTACATTGTTACATCTATCACACTCACATATATGCATGTACTTCTTCACAATGTGCAATAAATGGTGAACTTTAATGACTTGCCCTGAGAATCACGGAGAAGGAAGTGCTAAACGAAGTTTTCAACCACTTTTCATTAGTTGAAGGCAAGATTATATCTTTGTTTTGTGTTTCCAAGGACTTGCAGTTCTAGGTCATTATTCAACGAAGGTGCACATTTTGACTTTTTGTCTCTCATCTAATTTCTAGCTTGGAACATTATACCCCTTAGGTTTCAACCTTCATAGCAACCATGCTTCAAATATCTTTTGATAGTTGCATAAGAGAAAATGGTCTTATTGCAGTTGGTAAAAGACAACTTCCAAGAGAGAATGGTCTCGTTACAAAATGAGGAAAAACTTTACCATTGCTTTTCTTTTTCTCAAAGCATGTGCATCCAATCATTTGGTCATTTCTATAATTGTCGCAACCCTAGCCTTAGGCTCGTGACCAAGGCAAGGGTTTGTAAGGTTGCGGGCCAAGAAGGAAACCGGGAGTCACACAACATATTCTTGGGAATGTGAAAAGGTGTGAGGGAATGAACCCTCACACCCCAAGGGAGTTCCACTTTGGGAGTTGGAGTCCTGGTGGACTCTCAAATCCTTAGAGGGCGCTTTTAGGGGTCAAAACGCAATGGATTGAAGAGTTTTTTATATCATTGGAAAGATCTTGGAACGTAGATATCTAAAATGGGCTTGCATTGCCCATTTGGACATCTAAAACACAAGTTATGGCCAAAAGAAGGGTCGGGAGTCAAATTGGCAATTTGACTCCCGACCACTAAAAGTCGGGAATCGACTCGATTTCCGTGCGTGCAGATGGCGTGCGACATATCATTGAAAAACTCTTAATGAGGGCTACAACTTTGCTTCAGGCGTCATTTCAATCAAAGGTCTGCACGCAAAGTTATGGTGCCCCAAAGATGTGGGAGTCCCAATCTTGGCAATTTCGAGACTCCCATTTGGGAGTCCCGGGACAAAAAGTCATTTGGATGTGAGCCCTGTGGAGAGGTGCAAAGTATACTATAAGGGGGAAGGTGGTGGCTTTCTCAAAGTTCGGGCCGTGGTGAGTCTTGTGTGTCTAAATTGCCCGTGGCTCGTCCTAACACCAAAGGTGCTCCAACTATGCACTAACCACTTTGTGTTGGTTTTGTGCAAGCCCGTGTGAATAAGTAAAGCTTGTCAAATTTTCCTAGTCCCATCCCAGAGTTCCAGCACACCCTTCTACCCCTTTAAAGTGCTGCGAGCAGGGAGCGTGCCCCAACTCCTTGCTCTTCCATTATTTTCTGTTTAGGACTCACATTTGAGTCCCTCAAGGAGTTGGGAGTGCATCAATAACACTTGGAAGAGTTAAACTACTAGTTTGGGTTTTGTAACTACTATCAATGAAGCTCACAAATTATTTTCATCATCAAGCAATCACTATTTGAATGGCTTTGTTAATGAGAATGCAAATGGAAGGGATAACATGTTCGGGGAATAGATCCCTAAAATGATCTCTAGGAGGTCTAAAGACATCTCTAATCAAGGAATAGAATAACAAGAAGTTGTATTGTCTGGTCAATGGGGAAAATAGATATTTGGGAAATGTTGATGTGCATATTGAGAATGAAGATGAATGCTCATTTGGGCAAAGTTCATTGCCATTCCCTTAAAAGCTATCAATTACTATTAATAAGGCCCATGTTGGGAAAAGGAGGAGGGAGAAATGTGTTCAAGGGAATAAATGCATAAGATGATATCTAGGAGGTTTGAAGACATATATGACCAAGAAACAAAAAAACAAGTTGAGAAGTGTTGTTTGGTTTATGAGGAAGATTGGTCTTGTGGAAATGCCAATGGGCATATTGAAGATGAAGAAAATCCTCATCCAAAAAAAATGCATTGCCACTCTCACAAGAAATATCAATTGTTGCTAATAAGGCCCAAGTTGAGGAAAGGGAGGAAGGAGAGGTGGGTTCACAAGACATGGATGAAGTTGAAAATGCATAGGCTTCAAGAGAAAGAGATGTTTAGGTTAAGAGCAATGGCCGCACGCAAACCTAGCGAATTACCATTGCCAATAAGAACATTATGAATGGTCATGAGATTGACTACACCAGAAATCTTAATGGATACATTGAAAATTTAAAAGAGTATTTAGGTGTATAGAATCCATCATCATTTCCTTAAGAGATTTCAATTATTATTAATGGGGCCAATTCAACAAAAAGGCAAAGGAGGTAAAGGGTTCATAAGACATGGATGAAGTTGGAATTACATGTGCATTAGGAATTAGGAATGTTGAAAACAAGAACAATGCAGATACCCAAGCTAAGGAGTTTGTTGATGCCAACACTAAGATTGACAAATGAAATTGAACATGCATTGAAGTTGAATAAAAGGAAGGCCAACTTAAGCAATGACATATTGGGCATTGCAAATGAGTAGACTATGAGAAAGGTCAGAGGATGGCTTTAATAACAAAAATGACACCGATTGCCCACTAGTGGGTGTTTTGCCTCAAATTGTTCAACACATGAATCCCACCCACTTGCTTGGCAACTTTGAACCAAATGTGGCTATTCTTCCACTTGCTCTGAAGGTAGCAAGGATTTTGATGTTTAGTTGGAGGAAGGGGAGCTAGTAGCATAGTGGTAAGATAGTTTCTTGGATGATCAAAACACAAGATCAAAACCCTAAGCATCCCATAGAAAAACCCTCACCTAATGCTTCACATCTATAGCCTCTAGTTAATACAAATTTTCCTATTTGAAAGCAGTTGCAGAATAGGAAGCACCAAGGACAATTAGTGTTTCCTGGAACAATGGTTGTAATAGTCATGAAATGGCCAAAACCAAAGCATAAATGAGGTAAAGACTTCTCCTTTGGCCACTCACACTTCCATTACACACCAATGGCCTTTGGTAATGATTATTCCCTTGTAAAGTCCTCTATCTTAGATATCCAAATCGTGGCTATTTAGTTCATCAGTACTACCAAGGTACTTTTATATTTACGTGAAAACACATAAGATTTCCAACTAATAGTCCATGAATGTTAAAGTAAAGATCTTGACTTTGAGGTCCAATTGAATTCCTCCTTTATGAACTTGAATGTCATTGCTACATTTTGAATATATGTCTCAATGATAATTGGAATGCTTGTGTTGGATTTTTGGTGGTAGGACATGTGATAATGATTCTAAGGGTGTGTAGTGAAAAGGAAACATAGTTGAGAAGATCTGGGCAATGCAGGAGGTTGTTGCAAGAACCTTTAACAATAAGTTAGCCTATTGCAATGGAATAGATGAGCCCCTAGGAGAACAAAGTAGCTTCCTGAACATTGACAAGGATAGAACCAAGGGTGATAATAATGTTGCCAAACTTGTGGAAGAGGCAACCACTTGTATTCAACTCTAGAGAGTAACAAAAATACATGTCACGAATAGACCCAAGATAGGAACTAAGTTGAAGCAGTTAAGAGAGCTAAATAGGCCTCAACAAATTGTGTGAGGCTACCTAGATTCTCAATGTGAAGTTCTAAGTGGAGGTAGGGCAAAGGAATACTTTGTGAAGTGGAACTCATTTTTTCATGTTCACAATACATGGGTGTTTTAGGTGAAGTTAACAAGGTTTTCACCAAAAGAAATGTCTCATTTCCAAAATCTGTTGGCACAAGAAGAAGTGATATTCTTTTTATTTTCTTAGTTTTGTTTTCTCTCTTTGTTACCATAATACCTCTTATGGTTGTGAGTTTGTTCATTAGAAGTTAAAAGTTGTTATGATCAATGATAGCTTACATATTCTTCAGAAACAAAGTGTGGAACACTTCCTTTTCATGTCTATCTAAAGGGCATCACCAAAGGAAATATAAAAGCTTTACAGTAGCTTAATTTTTAAACTTGACCCATATGCAAGTCATAAACTAGAATCCTAAATGGGCTCAGCTAGAATGTGTTTTGTTGAAAAGGAAATGTTGGTCTTTGGAACATCATCATGGAGGGGTAGAAGGTACTTGTAAGGACAAGGAGATGAAAGACACATTAGAGTGGTATGTAAAGTGGGTCCGTTTGGGCTATGAAGATTGCGTTTGGGAATGCAAAGAAAGTGGTGTTCTTATAGCCCCTAGTGCAATCAAGCTCTTCTTTGCATATGAGAAGCAAATAGAGGCATCAAGGTAGAGAACCACACCTGAAAGAATTCAAAAGGTGTAAGAAAATTTGATAATGTGCAGTTTTTTCATATTTGTTTGTTCACTTATGATTGGAAGTTAATTTTATGTAATCATTATTGACTTGAAGTCTAGTATAAATGAATTTAGGAAATGCCATATCACTTGACTTTGGGTTTAATTTGGTGATATAGTTGAGAAATGGAATCAAATTTTATTTTTTTATGGAGATAGTGTTATGACCCTAGCATTGGGCTCACAACCAAAGCAAGGGCATGGAAAAGTGTGGGTTGAAAATGCAATTGGAGAATCACACTCACACTCCCAGGAATGCAAGGGAGTGTGAGGGAATGAGCCCACACACTATGGGAGTTCACTTTGGGAGTTGGAGTCTCGATGGAGTCCCAAATCTTCATAGAACAATTTGAAGGGTCAAAAAATCATTGGATTGAAGAATTTTTATACCATTGGAAAACTTTTGATATGTAGATGTCTAAAATAGGCTCATATGATCCATTTGAGTACTTACAAGTTATGGTCAAAAGAAAGGTTAGGAGTCAAAATGTCAATTTGACTCCCGACCATTAAAAGTCGGGAATCGCCTTAAATTATGTGTGTGCAAATGGCATGCCACATATCATTTAAAAAGATTTTGATGAAAGCTACAACATTGTTTTTAAAACTTGCCTAAATTGAAGGTCTACACAAGAAGTTATGGGTTTCCAAAGTGGCGAGAGTCCCAATTTTGGAAATTTTGGGACTCCCAACTTGGGAGTCCTAGGAAAAATGACATTTGGGTGCAACCCCCATGACCAATCACAAAGAATACTATAAGGGGGAAGGTGGTGACTTCCCCCAAGTTTGAGCCATGGTGAGTCTTGTGAATCCATGTATGCACGGGGCTCGTTTGTGCACCAAAAGTGCTCAAACTATGCATTAACCAACTTTTTATTTGGTTTATGTAGGTCCATATGAATAATTAATCTGTTTGTCACTCATCGTAGTCCCCATCCCAAAGCTCCAACATGTCCCTCCTACCCTTGAAGTGCTATGAACTAGAGAATGTACCCCAACTTTTTTCATTGTTTTCATTTTCAAACTCGCATTTGAGTCTTTCAAGAAGTTTGGGGATGCGTTAAATAAGTTGAGAAACTTCATAAAGGTGACTTGTTAATATAAAAAGGTAGCCAGATCGGATTTTTGGGAGGCTATGACATTAAAATCATCTATAAGCTTTTAATCAATTATGAGAGTGGCATGGCCATAAGAATGCCATCATGATTGACTAATTTAATCAGGTAATTAACTTTAAAGCCTAAAATTCCAAAATGCCCAACAACTTGCTAAAAGTTGTCCAACTTGATGGTTCCACTTTGCTAATCCCAAAAGGTCCATTACATAGTTTTTCTTTTGTTCTTTAAAGATTATATTGTAAGAGTTTTCCATCATGTTCCCTTGTCTTTTCTTCTTTTATTCTTATAACTTTTCCTATTGGTAGGTGCATGTTTAGACCATATTCAACTTCAATGGTTCAAGTTGCCATGTTAAAAAACAATTAACCCAACATATCGTAATGTGGGTTCCAAATGTTCCTTGACATCAACCTTCATAGGACAATACCAACATATTAGGTTTCTAATTATTCTATTTTCAATGTAGGAGAATATTGTAGTGACAAGCCTATTTTTGGTGTCCCTATTAAAAAAGTTCCAAGTGGTGTTGCCTAATTTGATTATGGTTGATGCGAGGTTGATTGTAAGCTGGGAATTAAAGCTTAAGCTTTGGACTACATAAGTGGATATCACTAATTATACCTCAAAACGCACAGATGCAAGAGAGTTCATTCAATAAGCTAAATTCAATTTTCCAAATTACTACAACAAAAAGTGTCTTCGTACACCAAGTAATTTCACTGGATTTTGAGTTAATTCATTAGTTGTAGTGAAAAGGGACCAATGAAGAAGTAGTGAATTCACTAGTCTAGTGAACGGGGACTAGTGAATTGCACCCACATTTTGTAGTAGTGAATGGACCCATCAAACCATAAATGATTTTGACCACCTTTTAGGTGTTAAATTTTATAAGATGGAAACCAAATTGTTTACAGCTAGGGACTTGTCTTATTACATATTGTTTACACTTTGTTAGCAACTTGACAAAAAGACTTATAATGATTTAGATAATTTTCAAACCCTAAATGATCTGATTTTAATGAAGAGGTTATATTTCATAGATTTGGCAGCATGGATATCTTACAAACATATATATACTTGTTGATGCAGGACATGGAGATCTTGAAGATGTTGCATTGGGAGATTTTAGTAGTCAATGAACTCAAGTTTTACAATTGACCTTTCAACTAGATCAAGGCTAAGTTTTGCATCTTGCTTTTGAGTGAACCTTTGAAGGTAGGCCATGGCCCTCAATCTACCATAAAACACACATCCCAAGAAGGACCTTGGTTGATGTTGTGGTTAATGTATTTACAATTAAATCAGGACTTCTATTTGTTGGTAAGAATACACTAGTGGGGTACTATGGGATTGTTGATAATTGGCATCTATTGCTACCTTTTACTGTCTTTTTTTCTGTTGATGATGTGCTTTCATTTTGGTTGTTTTTAATTAGTTAATTAACTATTGGGAGCTTTCAACTAAATGCATATTGATTTCACCTAATTTTTATTTTTTTTGCAAACTGATGTTCAAAAGCTGTTGTGATATGTTGCTTTTGGAGCCATGGAAAAACTTGGTAATGCATGGCCAGGATGCGGGACTGAAGTGGCTAAACTCCAAAGAAGATTGAGTGGACGGGTAAGCTGACCCACCTATAAAACACTAGTGACAAAATCCCTGTAACTTTTCCACATAATGGATTCAAAGGCCTTCAAGAAAATTGCGACTCTTAAAAGGAGGTAGAGCATAACTTTGATCTCTCTAATCATGGCCTAGAGGGTATTGGTATAAATTAAACAGTTTACAAGTTTATGAAGATAATTCTTGTAGTTCCAAAAACATCACTTGGTTGAAAGGACCCTAGATAACAAGAAGGGTCATAGGAAAACAATTTGAAAATGTTTTAACTTGTCAAGTGTCTATTGTTTTGTTCATAATGGGGCATGTGTGGGACAAAACTTCCAAGATTGAAAAAGGTGACAAATGTTGAATTACACAAGACCCTTTTTGTTTCTGACAAACAAAGGCATGAAAGAAAAGAGATTGGGGCCCTTGAAGTAAATGGTGCTAGAAAGTCCCACCAAAGGATGGATCCCAAGACTTTGGATTCCATGCCTAAAACCATTACACTTGTTAATATAGGGATCTTTGAAAATACAGGATCTATAGAGGTAGAGAGATTGGTGGATAGGAAATGATGAAAATGGCAAAGAAAAGGGAAAAGGCTATCAATCATAAAACTGAGAGATTTCATGAAACCTCCCTTCATATATCCTTCTTTTCATATGCATTCAAGGTTGTAGGTTTTTGTAAGAAAGAATACTTCGCAAAAATTGACAGAAGTGTATAACACGTAACATACCAAATGCATTGATGGTTTTGTGACTCTTGATGAAATGGACTTCCTTCTGACCTGAACCCAATCAGTACTCAACATTAAATGCTTTGTGTAGAAATTAGGTTTAGGAATTAAGGTTTCCCATGGGTAAAGGTTGGGAGGATATTCACTATTAGGGTGTAGTAGCCTTATAAATTGTTGGTTTCAACCTTAGTTCCTCTTGTTTTTTTGTTAGTTAATTTCATAGTTCTAATCTACAATTTGTAAGAGTCTAAGGTTAAAGATTTCTATTTGTTTATTTTGTTTGCTAGAAACATGGTGCTTGCTGATTTAGAAGAAAGGGGGGGAGGGGGGTGACAAGTTTGTTGACCAAGTGTTGTTACATGCTCATTAGGTTGTTGCAAAGCTCCAAACAAAATTGGGGCAACTAAAGCTACAAAGGGTTGGTTTAATGTCTAGCATTGAATCATAATTTTCTAAGGTGTTACGGTGTAGGCAAATCCTACAAGATGTTAACATCATCCATGAAAAAGAAATAGAGGATTTTAGATGTAGAGAAGTTATTCTAGATGTAAAGGATGGAGATGTGGCAACTTTCAATGCTAGTTTATTGTCTATTGAACATGTGCAGGAGCTTGGGGTTTTAGCTACCATTGCACAATGGCTCCTTCATGTAGCCAAGCTGTGGGAAGTTGTTAAACAAAAGTACTAATGGATGGAACATAACCTTCATTCAGCCATATGGCTTGTTCAAAATTCCTGGAAACTTACCATGGAAGAAAGGGAGTATGTTGACTTGTTGTCAAAGCTAAAGGTACTTGACGAACAAATATTGGAGACAACAAAGCCGTTGGACAATGTAGTAAAACACCACCTTGCTTTATTGAATCCTACATTGGCTAGGTAAGTCACAACGGGGTTCAATCTACCAATGTCTTGATCTTCATATGGCAATTAAAAGCACTTTTAGGTTAAAGGTAGAAACAATGATATCTAAAACCCTATCTTGCTTCTTGTTCACATGGGTTAATAAACTATGTTTATTTATGTTGAAAGAGTTGAGATTACATTGATGAAAATTGGTATAGATTTGAGGCCTCTCTTGCACATGCTCACCTTGATTTAACAAAGATTTATGGCTAGTTTCTAAAAATGGGTGTATGTGTAATAACTCTAGAAGAGTGCATAGAGTTTAATTGCAAAGATTTTTGGTGGGTATTATTTGGTAGAGGAGACAACTTGCAGGGTTTTTTTTTGCCATGGAATGGACTGCTTGGAGAAGATGTATTCTTCTAAATTGGTTAATTATGGTAGTTTGAATATTCACATGATACAACCCACATGATGAGATGCATGTAGATGGGAATGCAACTCCTGTGAATTAGTCAAGAACTTCGAGCCTTGAACTGGTTGCCATGAGTGTGTTAATCCATTTCAATAGTTACTGTTTGTGATTAAGAAAGGAACATTAGACATGTTGGTTTAGCTGATAGATTGATAATGGATATATAAATACAGTTGCTTGCCCCTAAGGTGCAATGTTTATTAGGTATTGATCCAGACATTTTTTCCTTTGTCTGTGCACAGTTAACAAGAAGCATGTGATCTGAGATGGAGGATAATGTAACATGGATATAGGTTGGGGTCATTTGCATACTTTTAGCTCATTGGTGATATCTTCAACATAGGTATAGTGATGGTATAGCAATGGATGCTTGGAAGATATTGGGGATGATCATGTATAAGTAATAGAGGACAACCTTTTTATTTAGTGCAGGTGCTTTCTAGACTTGCCTCTTACATCATTGGTAGTGTTTTTTTTCCAATTTTATGATGGAGCTAGCCTGGGCAAACATCCCCAGGCAGATTCTGACCTAACTAGTGACATTATTTCAAAGACCTCTTAAAATTGTAGCCAGTAGGCACAAATATGGTGACACCTTCCTGAAAAAATAGTTTTCTATCACTATTAGGTGACTCTTCAAAATAAAAGAATTAGCAATAGAATATTCCTTTTTCAGAAAATTGTGACACCTCGCAAATTTTCGCCAAAAATAAAATAAAATAAAATCATCCAAAAAGAAAGAGACTGATCATACGGCAAAATTTAGATGATTTATTTTGATTTTTTCTCAGCATTTCCTTAAACAAAATAAAAGGGGTAAATTTTTAGTGTGAAGTGGCAAAATATCACCAGTAAAAAAATTCACTGAATCATAGGTTCTATGGGACTATGTACAAGTTTGCTTTTTCAATTTTGTAATGCAGCCACAGTGCCGAGTATCCCCAATTCTGACTTAGGTGGAGACACTTTTGCACATGACCATTAGCCCAGTAGACAGGTTACAGAAGTAGACAGAACTGTGGTCACTTCCCCCAAAACAAGGCAATTTGGGTGAAATTTGGCTACTCTTTTATGAAAAAGACAGGGAATTTTTGCCAAATTTTTTAAGTAGTTCCCTTTTTGGCAATTTTTTGGCAAAGGGAAAAAAACTGTATAGCACCCTCCAGTCAGTGTTTTTTATTTTGGCGAAATTTTTCCAAATTTCAAGGTGAAAAATATGACTTCAACCTATACACAGGTATTTTCATGGAAAAATTGGCCCAGATTTGCCAAATCTCAAAGGAAAAAATTCCAAATCACCAGATTTTTATCATAAGTTCTAGTAGGTAGCAAAGAATATAGATGGATTTCGTTTTCTTTTTACTTTCATGTCTAATATGTATCCAAATCTGGCTAAATCATCTTATGGATGATTGGCACTTCAGCTACATCACAAAATTGAAAAAGAAAACCCTGTCTCCAGTGCACCTCAATTGGAAACCTCTGATCACTTAGTTGTGGATGAACCATAACTGAATTTCGTCACCTATCCAGTAAGCCCTAAAATTCAACTTCACACTATCTACAAAACTACCTATCTATCTTGATAAGTACCATATGTAAGTAGGTAGGGTATGTAACTGGGAACTAGGTAGATAAGTACGTAAGGCACTTGACGGCTACCAGGTAGATAGAAACACTATGGTTAGTTTATATGGGACAAGAATATAATGAAAAAATAGTTTCCTGTCCACAAATCATCCATCCGGCATCATGTGCTGGTGGGGGCTGCTGGTTCACTATAACTGGTTGTTTTTGCCTTAAGCTTTATCTGCCCAGTTAATGGAATATCTACAGGTGCATTCACACTTGGTGTTAGAGACTCTAGTGTTGAGTCCTTTAACACCATGCTAGTCATTTAGGACTTAAATCTCCTTACCATGAAATTTTATGTTAAGCTAATTTTCACTTAACATTAAGTTCTCGTTCATGTAATATTGGGTGCCAACTAGGATGCCATCTAGACTCTCATTTAACACTGACTTAACATCAAGTGTGAATGTACCATAAGCAACAAAACTTAGCCCAATTCAGCTTCCCAAATCCTCACTATGTCTAAAAAGGTACGTATTAGAAAATCCATCCCCAAAACTTACTTAGTAATTCTTTCAACTTTGGTTTAGTTCAATTATTGATCAACTATTGTTTCATCTGAAATCACTCCTTAATTTGAATTCTCAAATATTAAGGACATCTTCAATTATGGTTGGGACTCTTGTAAGGTTCCTTAAATATGTGAATAGACATAATAAAGAAGCTGTCCTTTTTGTCATTCCAGAAGGGCTGTTGCCAGTGTTTTTTCTTTCAATTTTGTGATGCAGATCATGAAGTGCCCATCATCCATAAGACAATTTAGCCAGATTTGCACCTGATAAAAACTATGAAAGTAAAAAACATAAATTAGCACCTTTCTATATTTTTGGCTACGTACTGTAACTTAGGATAGAATTTGTTGATTTAAAAGGCTTGTTTAGATTTATTTCTGGAATTTGGTGAGTAAAAACCACTAAAATTTCTCCATTTTGAAGGGAGAAATTGCCATTTGGCAAAAATTCTCCTCCAAAAAACTATTGGCTATAGCCAGTGAGCTGTGCACTCTAGTAACCACAGTTCTTTTCCTTGAATTTGGGATGCAGCCACATTGGCGATCATCCACAAGAAGATTTAGCCAAATTTGGCTCTAGAACATATATGAAAATAAAAGAATTTAAACAATTTTTTTATATAAATTGGCTACCTACTGGAAACCAGTATTGAAATCCGGTGATTAACATATTTTTGGAATCTGTAGAATTAGGGTCCATTTTATCAAAAAAAATCCCTTGTATGGGTTGGAATAATATTTTTCATTTTCAAAAAATGCAAATTCATTTGCTCCAAAACAAAATACCGCTAATAACCCAACTAGTCAAGCAACTAGTTGTGGGCAATAATTAGCTTCTTCCTCCAGCTTCAGCAAGTTGGCTCTCAAGAACTGGGCAAAGTTACTAACCATAATGAAGGAATAATTGCTGTAAGAATTCAGTGCACCTGGATTATCCCTGAACTTTATGCTTAAGATGATCACGGTTTGTGTGGTCACTATATCCACCAGGCTTGCGGCACCACTGTAAATTTATTGCGCTTGGCCCTTTGGAATTCCAAGTATGGTTTGTATGGACATACATCCTACACTCCTCTGATAGGGATGGATTGTAACTTGTCCACATGCCCAGAATAGGTTCTGGAAAGAAAAAATATGGTAAGCAGGCCATCCAAGATCTATCTTCCTTGTTGATCAAGGAGCTATGTGGCACTCTCATGACGTCGATTGGCATCTTCAGGTTTTTTGTGCATAGCCATGAGACATGGATTTAACCTTAATCATACATTTCTTCAACACATGTGTATGATGTGTATGGATCCATCCAACACACATCCATATGATGAAGATTTGAATGCTTAAATCCATGTCTCATGAGATGTGTATGGATGTGTGTTGAAATAATTCTAGTTTTAAATTATGTAGTATATGAACTACCCAAGCCATTGAACCATGACCAGCTGGAAGGTGACTGACCATATGAACACCTTTCCACCTGAGCTCTAAGAATCCAAGTCATTAGTTCTATACACGTCTATAGAGGGGACAATTACCCATGGGGTATGACCAGGGAATCGTAAGTAGTGTAGTTTTATTCACCACGTTATGTTACTTGCATTTGAGATATGAACAGGCACATTTCCAGAGTGGGCACCAGACAGTTAGAGAGCTACCCTACATTGATCTTGAACCCCCATTTTGACTTATTTTGGTTTTGATGAATTGGTGCCTTGAGTTGCTTGCAAGAATAAGTGACTGAAAAATATTTTTCTTACCCTAAACCCTAAACCCTCTTACCCAGATCCATATTGTGGTACCTACAAGTGGCCAACTGTCCAGAAAGTCACATGACTATAGATGCTCAAGCCCTTGAACCCTTGAAAAGAAAATGGTAAGCAAAATATGCTTGCCAACTGAAATTTATTGGGAATTGATTAAAATTTACAAACCTTCCATAATCCCAGCTACAAAATGGAAGGGTTGACCCATCATAAGATTGGCAATATTAATTACCATGGATGCAAGTTTACAACCTAAGTCCCAACTACAGAATGGAAGGCAAGGTTGTGAAAAATGGGGTATGGCATTTTTCAGGGTACCTCTAAAAACAGAAAAACCAATGTACTCCAAAAGAATGGCACACGAATACATTTGAGTAAGCAATGCATTTATGAGAAAGTCGCCATGTGTCTCGTGTGGATCCACAAATGTGACTGGGATTCTTTTGCCACCCATCAGCCACCAGTCTGGTTGATGGAAGCATGTAAATTTTCATCCATTTTCATCCAGTTTAGGACTTCTCATCCTATGCATGCAACACAATGTTATTTTTTACGTTCCCATATGAGCAGTGCTCCTGAGAACGTACAGAAAACACGTTCTCAAGACCAGTAGGAACTGTTTTTAATAACCAGGATGGTTCAGGCATATGATACGAAATCAGTAATTCAAGGCACATATTGAATATTTAACAATATTGGAGGATCATAGACAACTCTTCTTCGTTGAGTGTTGGAACATTACTCAACCTTGATGTGATAGACTTGTTTCAAGAACAACGTTATTGATGTTGTTATGAGCCTTTCAATGTTTCCCTTTCTTGATAACTTTGAATCAAATTGAATACCTAAAAATAACCATCACTTTGAGTTATACCATATAGAAGGCAGTGTTAAAAACCATCACGTTTCAATATCCATCAGTCAGGAACAGAAGTGTTGAATCCTAATACATATGGAGATTTGTAACAACCCACTGTGATCTAATAGGGAAGGTGGCGCAGCATTAAACTGTCATTGTCTATGGACACAAATCTGTATAATAAATACAAAAGGAACCATGTGCAGCATTTCTTGGTTAAATTTTCTATATAGAAACGTAGGCTCAGTAGTAATTTTAATTTAACAAGCAACTTAGTTGATTCTCACAATCTTACATTCACTATTGTGATCTCTATCAGCGTTCGGATCACGCTAAGTTTGCAAGGATTTCACAGGCTCTCTCTACACATGGCCACGTGGTTCTCTTTATGTACTTCTTTCAGCACTCGGTATTATCTTTGGTGTAATTTGGACCGCTTGCCTTCTTACACTTTGTTTTAACCATAGACAGGGCTTTATAGATATTAAATGTCACTACGGAATTTAGAGCGACTGATCACGATGGACCAAGGGTCATTTTACAACCAGCGTAGACAACAGAGTTTTCTTTTCTTCTTTTTTCTTTCTATCACATCTAGATTTGTTTTTATCCCATCTTTTGGACCTGACACACGACGGGTTCTGATTTTGACCCGGAACACTTGGACACCTTCCTCAGCTTGTGACGCCTTTCCCGATAAAAGGGAGTCTTACAGCTTCTTCTCCGTGCAAAAGATCTCCGGACTTGTTCTTTTCTACTACGAGTTTAGAGTGCGCTACACATACTCTCCAGTAGTATCCGTGTTTACATTCGTCAGTGCACATGAATCCAGAGTGTAATTCAGCCTTCGGAAGCATCTGAATTGAACCATGTGGTCCTAGTTTGCATGTAGACATTAATGTTGCGGGTTAGAGAGCGCAGACGTAATTAGTAGATCATTCATGAGCTTCTGAATTGAATGAAGTTGTGTTAGGCTATCGAGTGCGTTTCTTTAGAGCTCTTTATAGACTGAGCAAGTATACAATGGCGCGGACCCGCGAGTGGTTAGACATGAGGTGGTTTTATGAAGGGATCAAGAACATGCCCTCGCACTATAAAGAAAAGTGTTTACCCTTTAAGCTTCTACGGAAGCAAATCGATCGGTTCCTGGACCCCACTGTGGGTCTAGCCGAGCAAATAGGGTCGTTCTTGGCGCTTCAAGCTGGCGACATCCCCTCATTGTACCCTCCTCCTGCAGGCAGCTATGTACAACCAGAGGATAGCAGCTTACCCCAAGACATTTCCCTTCAAGTGACCCAGTTCACGAGTTTGCTCAATCTGGAGGTCGAAAAGATGAACACATTTGTGGTTTCGACCCATCGTCTTCAAGTCCGAGCAGCAAATGTAAGTCATGCCACCATCTGTTCACAGCCTCTTTCTTAATTCATTTGCCACTAGCTGTTGCCACGAGATGTCAGTTAGTTTTCTCATAGCCGATCATACTTCGATTTGGTGTTGCAGCGATACATGGTTATGAGGCAAGATGCGGAGAGTAGGCAGAAACTGATTGAACCACCGGCTTTTCCCCACGGCCGGGTTAGGTCAAAAGAGCTCGAAGGGATTCGGCTGGCAACGTTCCGACTGTTTAGTGAGATGTACCAGTTGCTTATCTTCAGCAAGATCAACTACGAAGGTACCGTGAAACTGCTGTTATAGTTCGTCTGTAATTTTTTAGCTGCTTCAAACACCTTTAGATGCATGTGACGGGGGTTGCGCACTCTTATAGTATGTTGATTACATTGATGACAATTCAAGTGGTAAGAGCTTCCATGCCAGATCACAAAGATGGTAACGCGTTAACGAATGAACATCAAAAGCATATGTATTCTGGTTTGCAACATGAACTGGATCTAGCAACATTAAGGGTGAAGCTGCGACATGTATGTAGTGCTCATAGTCTTTGAACTTCCTGAAATTTGTGGTACATGAAATTAGGTTAAGGGTGAAAAGATATAATCCAGTAATAACGCGGATTCATCCATTTGAATAATGCAAAGCTCTCGATTTCGTATGCATTTGCAGCAATTGAAAAGAGCTTGAAATTGCACGATGAGCTCACGGGATCAGAGATTACCTCGACTTATATGGACTTTGTGAAGACTCAGGATTTCGTCACCTTTCGTGAAGTGATGATAACGGAAACAGAACTCTGCCGTATCCTGACTTTCTGAGCCTGCTGGAGCTAATTACAAACTGGCCTGCATGACCGGTCACAGATTTCTTCCCTTGTCACTCTCCCTTCTCATACAAATTAGTTCTTAGTTGGAACTCTCCATGACTTACGTGATCAAGGAAGTTCAGGAAATTCAATGTGATAGGTAAAAGATCACTCGTCAATAATATTATTCCAATATCTTAGTTATGACCCAACATCCTTTGTGATTGTGTTACATTTTCCAGTGTTACAGGCTATTCGGGTGCCTAATTGCCTACAGGTAATTGGACTAGAAATGGTCATGGCTCTAATAATGTTATGTTCCTGAAAGTCTAGAGCTTTAGTTACGTCATTGTAATAAAAATCATAATAAAAATCTCTTTCTGCTGATGCCTGCCAAGTTATGAATTTAATAATCATATATGCTTCTTTTAAGATCATGAGAGAAGATCTTCCTTTGTCATGTTGTCTTAGAGCGTTGGATATACAGTTTTTGAATACTAGAATTCCATGTAGTGGTAAGTAGTTCATACTTATTATAGGGGCATTCCTTTCATATATAGGTTTCAGAATTAGCTTGCTCTCTGCATTTTAAACGTGCACTTAGTGTCTGCAGACACATTATTTCTATTTGGAATAAAATGGTTAGATCAACTGTATGAAGCTCAAGTCTCATGCTGAATGTTTTGTTGGGGCATGGTACTGTTCTGTATGTTTTTTATGGCTGTATAACAATCAGCGGATCTGATATCATATAGAGCTGGCTACACGCACTGCTCAACACTTTGCAAGCAATCAACATATATAATGCACAACCTCATGTCGTGGTTAGTTGCACTTAAGGTTAACATAAAACTCAAGTTCTTACAACACAAATAATGCTAAAGTACTTCCATATTATATAGCTCAATAGTTCTATTTGCTTTCTTCATATCTAATTTTTTAGTCTCAATTTTGATCCAGCTCCCTTCTTAGACCAGAAAGCAGAGCAGGGCCCAGTGCATAACCTAAGTTTCTCTCAAGAAACCTTGTCTTTGTAACGCACATATACTCAAACTTGGCATTCTCTGACCAACCTTTTTTTTTTAATTTGCGAAATTTAGCCAAAAAGAAAAAAGAATAATGAAAAATGGAAAATCAAAAAATTAATTAGTTTTGGAGGTACGCAATGGCCAAACGTGAGGGGAAAAAAAATTTGATATTCTTTTATACTTGGTTTTCAGTGGGTAGCCAAAATATAAAAGGATGATTAAATTTTTTTACTTTGTGAACATTTGGTTTATAGCCAGATTTGGCTAAGTCTTCCTAGGGATGATGATGGCCACTTATTCTGCATCTTCCTAGCCACTTTGGCTACAATCAAAAATTCCTAAACAAAAATACTCAGACTATGACCCATGAGAGTGAACATTCCCAACTACCTTGGGAACACTGCACGGAACTTTGTTTGTACATTGAAGGGTCCTGGAACTTATCCTGGTTACAAAAGACATTGGTACTGGTCTTGAGAATGCGTTTTTAATATGTTCTCAGGACCAACAATTGAGAACGTTAAACAAAATGTTGATGCTTCAGCCATAAGATGAGTAGCCCTAAACCCGATGAAAATGTATGAAAATTCACATGCTTGGACCATCAACCAGACTGCTAGCTGGTGGGTGGAAACAGAATCTGGGGCCCAGTGATGTTTCTTGATACGTCCATACACTATACGTGACAACTTTCTCTTGAATATATTGCATACTCAAAACATATTTGTATGCCATTCTTTTGGAGTATGTTAATTTTTGCCCTTCTCAGAGGTCCCCAGAAAAATGTCGTACCCTTTTTTTGCAACGTTCAAACTTATAAATGTGGGAAAACAGTAATTTGAGCTGGAACACATGAATAAACATGATTGAGAAAATTATATGACTGGGTTCTTTTAAATCAGAGAAGTTGATTAAATTTATGAAATTTAGAAAACAACATCAATCTGTTATTATTGTCAAGCATAAGGCTTAGCAATCAGCAACTAGAAGTCCTTCCACTGCCCCAACTCCAAGTTGAAGGAAAATATGTATAGTTCTTCACTTCTTGGCCTAGAGGTTAATAATATGCAAGCTCATCTTATTCTTGAATGTCTTATATTGGACAAGATTTTGATATACACATAACTATTTTAAGTTTACATATCCAATCAACATGCAGAGTTAGTTAGTGTTAAGTTTGTAAGATATATATGTATATATATCTAATGGTCTGCAAAAAAACAATCTCAACAGGTCTTGTTGAAAACAAAAAAAAATTAAATTGATATTTGCCAAAATTGTTGAGAATTGATCTCCCAACTTGTGAAAGGATCATTTATTGTCCCAACCATTGGGTTATTATTACAAATAAACAAGTCAGTGTGTTTTTTGCTAGTTATTCCTCAACTATTAAAATTTTGAAAAGTTCAATTTGAAAATGTTGAACCTATTTTCTAAAGTAAATAATATTTGGCAAAGTAGTGCTGATTATCAATCATAAGTATGGTATATATAGAAACAATTCATATGGGTGTAAATGCGTTAAAAGGAACAAAGGATTGTGTCACAACTTCTTAAATTGTAATTTATATCTTTGAGCAAATTGATAATGTTTCAAGAGTCTTTTTGCATGTTCAAAGCACCTATGACAACTTGGTTTTTTTTTCGAACATCCTTTTTCTTTATCAAATGTGCCCCATTCCTTCTCAAATTTGAAGAGGGCCTTAATAATGATTATTATAAAAGAAAAAGCATTTGAAATTGATAAATTTCATTTTAAAACACATTTGAACAAATTTGTTTCAAATAACTTTCAAATAGGCTTTTGACCTTGAAAATCATGAATTTCAAAAATGTGTTTTTAACAAAAGTTATTCATTTTTGTGTTATTTAGGGCATGGATGCATTATATATAAATGATATAGACCAAGATATAGTAAAAAGAACACATATTTAATTAATTTTGGATTTTAACTTTAATTTTGAACTTAATTCAAGACGTGAAGGGAGGCCAAAACATATTTGGTGGCCACCAAATAGGACATATTTCAACCATCTTTTCATGTAATTTGCATAAATTTTCAACAAAAAGCTGAATTTGAAACCAAATTCAACAAGATGGGGAACAAAACCCATATGGTGGCCACCAAATAGGACGTATTTCAACCAAGTTTTCATGTAATTTCATAAATATTCAAGAAAAAAGTGAAACTAACATCAAATTCAACATTGTGCAAATGTTGAAATTGGTTTAATGGCCACCAAATAGGAGGAATTGCCATCATGCCAACATGCATTTTCATAATTTTCCATTAAAAACTTGAATTTCCATTCAAATTCAATATGAATATCCAGTGGTTCCAGATTATTGGAATTTCTCCCTAGTTGCCAAAACAATTATGACTAGTTGCAAAAACAAATAGGTTTTCATCCATCCAAGGATCCATTCAAAATAATGGATGAAAAATGTGCACTTTTATTTTATTTTTCCATCCAAACATGTAATAGTCACAAATTATAGTTGCATTTGTGACTTCATTTGATTATATCAACAATGAATAATGGCCGGATTTCATGTTGGTGATCTGTCTACCATAAGGTTTTGCTTTCAAGCTCCCTACAAGTCCAAAGAGTGCGAACCAATGTTGGGTGATTGTCACTTTTTTGTGAAAACCCTCGGTTCCAATTTTTGGGGCAGGTTCTAAGAATCGCCTCGATTACCAGATTTTTTTTAAAAAACTAGTTAGGCGGTTTTCAAAGTTAGCAGTTCTCACAGAATTTTGAATCATCAGTTCTGAAGGACGGTTCTTACAAGTCGGTTCTCAAAAGTCATGGTTTATATGTATATATAATATATTTTTTCTTTTCTTTTGTGTTTCTTTTCTTACAATCAACATTTTTTTTTTGGTGACATGAGACTCAGTTTAGTGTTAAACTGAATTTGCCCTATCTTTTCTTTTCTTGAACGCTTTCAACCAATCGCTACTATTACGTGTACTATAGCTATATATGTTCTCAAGCCTGGTGCATTTAATGCAATCTCAATATTTTTATACTCTTATTTAATAAAATTTCATGACTTTGTAGACCACAGCCAAGAGGGGATGAAGCATCAAATGGGGGATGCAACTCAGCTCAACAAGGCATGACTTTCTAGATAATTTTAATATTTATTTTTTATTTTTTACCATGAGAACCGGACCCTTTTCAAAATGTGACGATCAGTCCAATTTTCAAATTGGATGCCAAGTGACAACTTGGGCAATTCTCACCTCCAGTGAAAACCTTCAATCCAGTTCTCATGACAATTTCTCATTGGCTAATTCTCACTAAAAACTGGCGTTGGTTTTCAATTGGCCAGTGAGAACCGCCCAAAACTGGTGCAAACCCCACAAATTAGATCATCTCTCAGCTCAATGAAATTGTGCAAGTAAATTCCAAGATGATGTAAGCACTGTCCAACATCATGTAACACTTTTCTAACCAGCAAGGAACAGTCCAACCCCCTCCCCCAATTTTGTGACACAACTGAAGTGGTGACCATTCTAGAGAGGATTTAGCCAAATCTTGATACAAACAAAATATGAAAATAAAAAACTATAAGCATCCTTTTATGTTTTTTGCTACCCCACTGGAACCTTCATGTAGAACCTTGAAAATTTTTAAATCTTTTTAGTTTTTTTCAAAACTTTGTAACTATAAAACTCATCTTTAACCAGTTTCAAAACAAATTTGAAAAGAAATTTGCCAACTAGGGAAAAACTTTTGCCAAAAAGAAAGGAAAAAAAACCACCACCACCACCACCAAGAAATCAAGTTTTTTCTCCTAATTGTTCAACAAACTTGGTCAAGCTATGATACATAGTAATCAATAGGAGATGGATAGTGTTACATCAACCTAGTGAATAGTGACCATGCAAACATGTTCACATCTTTCGAAGGTCAATCACCAAACATCGTCCTCCAGCAACACGTTTTTGCTAAAGACTCCCAAGAGCTGGAACTAGTAACTTTGCAATGCTTACAGGATCTCACAACATTGAACATTTAATGATGAAATGTGCCAAGGGACATGTTCCCTTAAGTGCAAGTATCTATGAGATTTAGAAGGTTGTATGTAGCATTGAAATTTTTGACTTTAAAGTTAATGCTTTAGATTGGGACCAGTTGTTCATTACAAAAGATGATGATTATTTGAGATTTGAAACATCGTTGTGCATTGCATTGAAATTTTTGACTTAGGTTGTGCCTTAAGGTTTAGGCTAGTTGTTCCTTGCAAGAGATGGTTAGATTAACTAGGATGAGCACGCATGAAATTTAGTAATGTTAATAGTTTGCATAGTGCAAGCCTTGTGTCTTTGCAACATATCAATCAGTAATATCGTCCAAGGACCACACCACAACACTTGTTCTAGTCAAAGCTAGGATCAATAAATGATCATGATATGTACCTCACATGTATATGAAGCTAGTAAAACACCCTAGTTTATCTATTTCTACTTATAAAAGTCCCTAAAAGGAAGTAGCAAAATGTCACCTAAAAATTCAAGTCTTCATGTATAATTTTGTTGAACTAATTTGGATTTAAGAGCTCCATGCACAAGGACAACTTTTGGATTTAAGAATTCTCTACGCAAGGAAGAACAAATTTTTACTCCACATTGTTTTGTCAATGCATCATGCACTTAGAGTGCAATGACTATTTTTGCTTGGGTCTTGCAATTGAACAATGTCAAAAACAAGAAGGGTGAACATGTCAAAATTTTGGTAGCATCACATCCTTCAACAATATACCAAAAGTCATAAAGCCATCTTTAATACTTTCAAAGCAATGCAACAATCTTTCACACATAGCCATAAAAGGAATCCACACTATGTGCCACTTATTTCATGCATAACCCTGCATCTTAGGTCAAGTTTGATAGGGTTTGATTTCTTTGCAAATGTGGGTGTGAAGTTTGTTTTAAAAAAGGTTTCTTAGACTTGTTAATTTCAAACTTTTCGAAAGCAACAAAAGATGCCCATGAAAAGTTGAGTGCAATTGCCGACAATCACAACTCTTCTTTTTATTCATCAATGGACTTTAGTTATTCATGTGGAATCATTGAATTTTCCAAATGCTAATGTTCAAGAGCTACCAAGTGTGATTGGGCCTACCAAAACAAACAAGGATTTAACTTTGAGCGCATGGAATACTACCCAATTCTATCCCTTCATTGTTGAGAAAATCACCATGGAACAAGTGACTGAAATTACATTTATATCAAACCTTCAAGACTACTACTATAAAGGAAAAGTTGAAAGGTCTGCAAGCCCAAAGGATCTTCGTTATTTTTGTGTTGTTGCAAGTTCAAGTAATAAAACAAATATCATGCCTTTCATTCCAAATCAAAAAGAAGACACATCATTATTGATGTCAATGTTGTGAAAGTTGTTGTTAGAAAACATGCAATAGGGTTGACTAATGGTGCTCATAGTGATTTGGAGAAAAAGGTTAAATACTTTAGAAATTGTACTTCATGTTTTAGAATTTTAACAACCACAAAGATGCAATAGACTTGCACAATTTGCCAATGGCTACAATTTGGTTGTTCATCAATGTGTGTTCATTTGTTTGTGTGTTTTCTACTTGCTTATTGTGTATAAGTAAAAGTATCAACTACCAACACTACTATATAACTTGTCCGTTTTGTAGTCCTTTTACATTAGATTTTCTATCAAAATAAACTTCGAACAATTTTGGGACAAGTTAAAAAGAAATCAATCATTTAAGACAAATAAGTTGTAATAAGACAGACAAATGTAAGATGACTAAACATTAACATAGTGCCACAATGGCATGTCCAATATGATCAACTATGTGACTAAATGCAATGATGTGGCATGTCCATTTTAACAAATTGTGTGATTGAATCGATGATGTGTCAAGTCTATTTTAACAAACTATGTGATTGAATTAATGATGTGCCATGTCCATTTTGTCTAATCGTGTGAATGAATGTAATGACATGGCATGATCATTATGATTAAATATGTGATTAAACATGATTATTTTATAGAATAATTATAATTTAAGTAAATTTTTTTTTCAATGTATTAATTCCCTTTTGGATTATATTCAAATCAAGCATTCTTTTAATTCAATTTTTTTTTTCAAAAATTAAACCTTACAATCGATTCAACCTAGAAAGCTTGAATTTTTAAGATGTAACTTTGAGGGCTAAGGCCCTTTTTTACATACTTTTCAGAATGAAATTGACGACCAAACAATATGGGATACATTTTTTAAAGGAAAATTTTGATCACATGAAGTTTTTGGTTTATTACACCTACCACCAAACACTAAAAAATAAGATTTACAACTTTTCATACATTATTCCATTACTTCTAAGTTTCAAAAACATTTTGTATTTCTCCATTTGGCGGATCCAATAATACAAAAAATGTTGAAATCAATGAAAAAATGAGCAAGTTATGCCCTTTGAAAATGAAGAGGTTGACTTGCAAAACCTGAACAAAACAATTCAGTTTGTATTTTTGAGTTTAAACTCTTTGCATGTTGCTCCATTGTTTTTGACATTCAAATGAACTTCGTAATTCTTTTCTCAATGCATCCAATGGTACAAAAAAATGTTGAAATTGATGAAAAATTGAACAAGTTATGCCCTTTGAAAGTGAAGAGGACAACTTGCAAAAACTAAACACAACAATTTAGTTTGTGTTTTTGATATTAAACTTTTTGTATGTTGCTCCATTACCTTTGACATTCAAAAACATTTTGCAATTCTCCTCTCGGTGCATCCAATATTATAAAAAATCTCATTTTGATAAAGAAATGAGAAAGATATGTTCATTGAAAGTGAAATGGGGTGATTTAAGCATGAATTAACAATTTAAAAATTCAATTCCCTTTTTGAGTTTTAGTTCTTCATACATTGTTCCATTTTTTTCCCATGTTTAAAAAAAAAATTGTAACTCTCCTCTTGAAAAATCGAAAGGTGAAAAAAATTCTTAATTTCATAAAGGATGAACAAGTTATGCTCATTGAAAGTGAAGGGGGTGATTTGCAAAAGTTGACCACATGTTAGTCTAGCTTGCGTTTATTAATTTAAATTCTTTCTACATTTAAATTTTTTTTTTAATAGATAGTTTGGTGAATCTTAAGATAACGCATCTTGAGTTTTTTAAATCATTGAGAATGGACAAGTCATGAAAAAGATATGAAACTTGAAAGTGAGGGGGGTCTATATTTTATTTTATTTTATTTTTGAGTGAGGTCAACATATGTTAATACTACATGTGTAATCAAAGTGACTAACTTTAGTCACATTTGTAGACATGTTAGATAAATGATTGATTTTAATCATATATATATCACTTTGATTACATGTGTAAATTAATTGATTAATTTTAGTCACACTACTAGTAGGTTGATTACAAGTAACCATTACATTAAATCCACATATGAAGTTACAATGTTTGTTTTGACTAAAATGAAATTCAAATTAGTTATAATAAAAAATGCTACTTTTGTGGTTTGTCACAATGGACATGATTAGTTATGAGCTTAAAACAAATTTGACTCTATAATCATGTTAGTTAAATTTCATTAGTGAATAGGACATGGTTTTGTTGTAATCATGATTCGATTAAATCCTTTGCAACTACAAGATTTTTGCTCAAAATTCAATAAGCTTGAATTGGATGCTTGTTGTCATGCCAATGATGATCTTGATATCATGGTTGTAACAACAAGTCTGAAAGGCCATGGCCTTTTTAAGAAAAAATTGACAAATGATAACCCAGTTGTAACTGTGTCTTTTGAAACCAACAACTTTAGGTTTCCAACAACTTTCAAAGCAAGGTAATCATGCCCTCATGAAGGAAACAAGTCTCCCCATAGCATGAAGAACAATGAGACCAACATGATAACTTGTATGATTTATATGCTAGCAGAAACACTAGTGATGATAACATTAGCTAAGCAAAAAGATGCACCTTGTGTTACTACTATAGTCATTCTAAAATCCAAAAAGATCTAAACAAACCAAGTTACCCCAAATTTACTAACAATAGCTTTGCTTTTCCAAGAGGTGTTGTTATGACATAATCAAGCTTGCAAAATGAGACAATCAGAAACATTAAAGGAACAGCCCAAATAAAGAAGGCAAATGTAGATCATGTGAAAGGTTTTTTTTGTCAGGAACATGTTGATTTGGGAGTCACTCCAGTGATTACCATAAGTAAGACTAAGGTACAATTGAAAATTGGGACTGAATTTAAAGCCACATTGATGGATGTTTTAGCATGTAAATCTTTGGAATTATGCTTGATAGAAAATCATGATCAATGCTTGTAGATAATATTTGCTTTAACATAAAAAAGTTAAACAATATTTGACATTATTTATGGTATAAGGAAAGTCATGTTATTACAATTAGAAATTTGTTACAAATGATGTTGAATTTAAGAAGTTTCTTTCCATTTGTGACATGCTCTTAAGCTCCTTGATAGACTCAAATGTGAGTGTAAAATAAAAACAACGAAAAAGTAAGGAGTTAGGGCACGCTCCCTAGCTTGTAACACCTTGGGGGTAAAAGGGCTTGCTGGAGCTCTGAAATGGGACTAGGAAGAATGACAAGCAATCACTCACTCACACAGACTTGCACAAAACCAAACAACAAATTGGTTAGTGCATAATTGGAGCACTTTTGGTGTTAGGACAAACCATGGGCAAATTCGAACTCACAAGACTCACCACGGCCCAGACTTGGGGGAAGCCACCACCTTCCCCCTTATAATATACTATGTGCCTCTCCACGAGGCCTGCGTTCAAATGGCATTTTGTCTTGGGACTCCCAAATGAGAATCTCAAAATTCCTAAAATTGGAACTCTCGTGAATTTGGGGCTTCATAACTTTGTGTTCAAACCTCCGATTGAGATGAGGTCTCAAGCAAAGTTATAACGTTCATTGAGAGCTTTCTAATGGTATGTGGCACGCCACCTGAACACAAGTAAATCGGGTTGATTCTCAACTTTTAGTGGTCGGAAGTCAAATTGCCAATTTGACTCATGGCCTTTCTTTTGGCCATAACTTATGTTTTTAGTGTCCAAATGGGTCTTGCAAACCCATTTTAGACATCTGCGTTTTAATAGCTTTCCAATGATATAAAGATTTTTTTAATCCAATGGGTTTTGACCCTTGTAATCACTCCCTGAAGATTCAAAAGTCCATCGGGATTCCAACTCCCCAAAGTGGGAGCTCACTTGGGAGTGTGAGGGTTCATTCTCTCACACTTTCTTGCACTCCCAGGAGTATAAGATGTGCCTCCCGGGCTTCCCTCTTGTCCCGCACTTTTGCAATCCCCTCCCTTGGTCATGAGCCCAAGGCTAGGGTTACAACAATTTGTATGTGGATCAATGGCAATAAAAGAGACATGATTTCATGAAGATTCCAAGTTTTGGAATGCAAACAATGGGTTGTTGTAATCATGTCAATAAAATAGCTCCATCACTGGCCACATTTCATGGGATGGTGACATTCACCCATGAAAAGTTTGAAAATATTAGAGACATGATGTAGCTAATGTTTCCTTTTCAAAAGAATCTTGAAGTGTTTCATCTAGTTCTGGCTCCTTCAATCTCCATCTTCGGAAACCATTCATTCTCAAGCTCCTAGTAGGACAAATTGTGGGAAGAATAAACATAAGCATATTCTAATGGAAGAAGAAGAATTCCTAATCAGGAAGATAAATCAACAACAATTGTCAACTTCCTTACACCCTAGTTTATTTTTGTTCCTACAGTTTTAGGTGACATTTTGCTTCAATCAACTTTTGGGTCACTAAGGAAAGGAGCATCATCAAAAGCAACAATTGTAGTCCTGGCAACCTTGAATACATGTGATGAAAAGGGTGCAAGAAGAGGGGGAAAAAGAAAGGCAATCCTAGAACCCCATTATCAAGTTTACTTGCTAAAGAAATAGAAGAATATTGTGAGGCCAACTCCATCATTCGATCAACACCAAGTGTTAATCCTTGTGTAAAACATCTAGTGTTGAAAATAGGGGAATGGCATCCAAATCTTCTATCCCAAAAAGCCAACAGAGCAAACCATAATAAAAATCCACCTTTTGGAATAGTTGCATCTACGTCTTTCCTATCAAGTAGGTGTGTAGGAGAAATAAGAACTTTTAAAACTTTTGTTCTAATGATTGGATCTATTAAGGTACACTTTTGAATTCTTAGCTTTTAGTAATATGTCAATAATATATGTATCAAGCAAGCATATCCTTGAGGTTGAAGAACTTTGATGTTGAATCCAACACTGCATTGGAATACGTATTTTTGTATGTAGTGTGGCGATTTGAGGTTTGTTCAAATTTGGTTTTTCGCCATTTTTGTTGTTGTGCAAACTTTTCGCATCATCGCAGTCGCAACCATGGATGGGCGAGGTGTGGCATGGTGGCATTTTGTGAGGTCTACATCTTTTAATTTTTTTGTAGGTTTTTAAAGTAGTTTTGGAAACAACAACTAGTTGCAATTGTCCACTCTAAATAGCTTGCTCATGAAGTTCAAATGTCTATGCTACAACATAGCCCAAAAAAATATCCCACATCATTAACAAGTTAGTAATTCCACAATCTTTGAAACATGCAAGCTTGAGCAAGAATGACATTAGTCTATTTGGGATAAATGAAACATTCTCAGTCACTTTTATGAACCCCTTAAATATATACTTCTATGTTTCATTATTGTTTCCATTACATGTTAAATTAGTAATTGTCCAATTTCTAATGCAAATGTGTGTACATATTTCTAGAAGATGACCTAGTGGTGGGATTGTAGGTGGTGGATCTTGCAAATGGATAGCTTTTTGGGCTAGGTCGAGAACAAATAAACAGTCATGGTGGTGTAATGTCCTTGGGACATCCAATTGGAACATTAGGAATTCTCTTTGAAACCCAAATCATTGCAGGATTTAAGCATTTAATTATTGGAAATAGGTCCATTTTGTAGTTAGCAAGGACTTAAAACTCGATTAGCTTGACAACATGATCTAAACCTTGGCCACATGGTGATATTGCTTTCACCTTTTTGTTGATATCCTTGTATTTTTCACTTGAAGACCTAGCCATGGTTTACTTAATGGCAACCAACCCTGTGTCATGAAATCTCAAGGCTCAAGCAATTTTTGAGGTCCAATGTATAACTTTTACTTACTATGATTGACCTTCCATGACTGGGAGGTTGGATAAGTCTTACAATCTATTGCTAACCATACAAGAGAAGATAAAATGGGTAGATAACATGAATGAGGTGGACCGACATCACAAGAAGGAAATTGAAGATAAAGTGAAAGAAATGTGGAAAATCATTAAGGTAAGTGACATCCTAATTTCATTACAATATGACGCGCCCCCAAGTCCCTTGTTAGACTCAAACATGATGTGTTCATTTAATTATAACAAGATTGAACTTTAGTTTGACTAAAGTTTGACTCCCAGCCCTTCTTTTACCCATAACTTGTGTTGCAGATGTCCAAACGGCTCATGGGAGGCCATTTTCGACATCTACACTTCAAGACCTTTCCAATGGTATAAAGAACACTTCAAGACGAGGTGTTTTACCCTCTGTTGTCGAGCTCTGAAGTTGCGGGAGTCCCAGAGGACTCCAATTTCCCACTTTTTGGGAGTGTGAATCTCATCCTCACACTTGCCTCAAAGTGGGGTTGAGACACAATAAGTGTTTTGATGCCTACAAATGTTTGCAATAAATGTTTAGTGCCTATAACATGGATGTGCTCACTTATTTCTAACGAGATTTTCAAGCTTGAAAATGTTTTTGGTACCACTTGGTTCAGGTTTAAAATGATATGGATGTGGCTACAAACATTGTTGCATATGATTCATGTATCTTCTTCAGGATCTAGATCCAAATCACTATCTTCATGGCCATTTGGATTTTCAATCTTCACCTCTTTTGTTAAATATGATCAGAACAACAATTTTGTAGCATTTATTTTTAGTGCTTCAATTTGAAAATTTGGAATGAAGCTCGAAAGTAAACATGTTTGTCCCCACCATTTGTGAATCATTTCTTTCCTCTTATAAATTTGTGTCCATGCATGAAACAACCAACCACAAAATTTAGGTTTAATTGCCGACTTGTGATAATCAACTTTTGGATCTTTTTTTTTCAAGAGTTAATCTTTGATGGTGTAGGATGTCCACATGTGAAATTACTTTTGAAATACATGCTTGAATGGGTGTTGGATGATCACATTTGTAGGCTAAAGCTTGGAGGTATAGTTTGCAAGTATAAACATTAAACAAACTTGTGGATGTTGTGATTTGATCCATTGTATGAACTCCATGTTTTGACCAACAATCTATTAGCCATATGATCTTTTGGTTTTGTGGCAAGTTCAATTCCTTGCCTCATTTTTGTGATAAGGAATTAAAATCCTTTAATTTCCACAAATTGTTGGGTAGACAAATGATTAGCATAATATGTCAAATGTAACCTTGCTCCCAAACAAGATGCTTCCCTAGACCATTTTGAAGAAGATATCTTGTTGTTGATCCTATACAAATGACTTGTAGAGGTAAAGAACTTCCATCAATTGCAAAGGATACTATAACGGTAATTTGCTTCTTATCTTCAACCCCAACAACATGTATGTCTTTTGATCTCTTCTTTTACCATGTTCTCTCCCCACTTGTAGGTACAAGGTGAATCCTTGTCTAATCTGTGTTTATGACAAGTGATGCAAGGACATTGTATGCTTTTATAAGGTATGCCACCCTATGCGCCATCTATGTCCCTTGATCTTCCCAATTTGGTGGTAGTTTTGCTACAATTATAATAGCTACTTTAAAGGACCAACCCAACTTGGTTTTCATGAACTTTCTAGACCACTCTAATGAAACTTTGAATGGACCACTTTGAAGTTCAAGAACTTTGAGTTCAAGAAAGTTTTGGATAATGGGTTGGACTATGGGTTCAAAACGGGCTTGTCTAGAAGTTATAATCTTTTGTAACAAGGACATGAGCTCATCTCTCACTTCTAGCCTATGATCTAATATTAAAATGTGTTGTTCTGTAATTGTAAAAGTTTTCCCCCTCTCTATTGACTTTTCAACTCCTAGTTTGAGCTTTCCATTTGAGGTAAACCACTTTCTTAAAGAAGATCTAGAAAGCATTTCAAATGGGCTTGAATGTTCCCTTGCTTTCTATGGAATGCATGAAGAGAATGTAAAGCAGTTGTCAATCTCCTATGCTTTTCCATTGCAATCTAAATGTGAGGCCAAAGGTGTGGTGCAAACCATTGAATGTACGTACCTCTTTGAGGTTTCTTGGATTCTTGGTTATTTGTCCGTTTTTCACTGTCTTGCTTAATGTGTTTGCCAAGTGAATGCAATGTCATGCAAGGTTGTAACTTTAGTCATCCAATTATATGCTTGTTTCTTTCCACTATTGCCTACAAATAAGCTCTTTGATTCTTCACAATTAATTTTTTTGCTTCATGTTGCAATGCCTTTTCATGCTATTCTATTCCTATTTATTGGAACATATCAAAGATCATGGTTTGACAAACCTTGACTCCTCAACAATATGACAAACAACTCTACATTGAAAAAAAATACAATGCTTGGAAAGGAAAAAAAAATGAACTTGTAATTCTACTTATTGACATGGATTTTGATCTTGAGAGAATGTGTACACTAACTATTCATCCATGCATTTCAAGTACATGCATTCATATGTCAAACAAATTTCATTTTAATTAACGAGAATATTATTAATAATTTCTTTAAATGCATTTTTTGAAAATAATTATTTATTCATTTTTAATGTGCTAAACGTGATGTGAAGTTATGATAATGGCCTGAATTATAAATGTGAAGAATTCAATTCCTCACTTTCACATTGAGAAATCAAGTCATTAACCATTGCACCATTAATTTCATAAGGTGAATGTTTTATGAACATATTATAATGCACACGTTCAAGTTTATTACATTAGTTACATAAGTAGATAGATAAACCTGTCCTTGTGTGGTATCACTAACAACATTGTGCACCTTGATTTTATTAGACCCATTGAACTTTGAAAAATCATTATAAATACTTAAATAAATACTTTCATAAAAACATTTTAAAGAGAACATTTATTTAGGTTCCAAATTTTTTGAAGTTTCAATATTATCAAAAACATTGTGTATTTTGATGTTCCTAATCATTGAATTTAAAAAAAGATTAAGGAATGTAATGATGGTTTGTTTCTATGAACTTTTGGTCAAGAACAAGAATTTAAAACATAATTTACGAATTTTTGAGGGATATTCTTCTTAGGCTGATTTTGAAATCATTCTATTTTCAAATTTTTATTAGGAAATTAATTGAATAAGTATAATTTAGTTATGAATTTCCAAAGTTAAGGAATGTGATTTCTAAAAAGGTCATCAATACTAAGAATACAAGATTTTAACTTTTTAAATTTCAAAATAAACTTCAAGCCATATATAAAAGCAAGAAAATGGATAAACATGAGAAATAATAATAATTTTAATTGTATCCATTGGCTGGTGGATATATTTATCATGGTTTGGACTCCTTGTGAAACTCATGAAATTACCATTTTAAGCTAAGGTAGCCAATTGCAATGGCCTGCTCGTGGATAAAAAGGATCAATCCTGTGATCATCTGAACCTTGTATATGGATTTTTTGTTGGCACCTAGGTACAATTTTCAAAATTCAATATCTCCCACTTCTAAAAAATTTCAATTGCCTTCATTAAATCCTGCGCACATAGGGCTTTCAAACAATACCAAGAGCGCACTCAAATTCCCCAATAATTTTTAGTGTTGATTTAAATGAATTGTCAGTGAAAATTTTGTTCAATATTCAATAACTTCTCCACTATAGGTCAAACATTATGAAAGCAGCTTCATGCACCCCTACTCTTGAAGGACTTTCCAAGGGAACACTCTTGTCAAGGATTTGTTTAACAGATTTCTTTTTCAGTGGAATAGCTTGCAAACAATCAAAGTTTCATGTGAATGTACATATTTGAGTGCATCTGCCCCAATGCTTTTAGTTACAAGAGGGTATCTGGACAAGAAGAACATTAATTGATTTTTGGAGGAAAATTTCCTCTAAATTCAACAATTTTTGCTCAATTGGTTGGAAATTTGAGAAAGGAAACATACGCACACCACCTCCTCAAGACCTTTTTGAAAAAATCAAAAGTGGATTGGGGGCCCATGGTTTGGGATGGTTATGACATGGTGACATCGAAACACAAGAAACAAATGAACACCTATCTTCTTATATAAACGCATGAAATATGCTAACCTTCCCTTTCACCCAAATTGTGGCAATAATTAATCTTCATCTAGGTGAGAGAAGCAAAATCACTATTGTCATGATCTTACTTGCAAGTTTAAACCAATGTTGTTTGGGTCTTAAATTCAAAAGGAATCTTTAGTCAAAGTTCTAAACTTTTTTTGAATTTTTTAAATTTATGGAACCTTTGGTATGATTTTTAGACTAGTTTTTTGGACTTTTATAACCTTTGATTCTGATCATTTTCACAAAAAATTTGAAATTGATTTAGTGTATAACAATGTCTAGTTTCTCTAATACGTACATTTAAACCTCCAAAAAAAAAGTGTGCAATTAATTTGTTCAGCTAGTGCACACACTCGAACATAAAGATTATATAATATTAATCATGTACAACCAATCAAATGCAATAACTTGTTTTAAATTAAGGTAGAATGTTTTTCCAATAAACTATACTTATGTATTTAGAGAACTTAAACCTTTTGAAACAGGCCATCACTTCAATTAAGGTTGTAATTCAATTTTTTAAATTAGTAAATTATTTGGTTAGGTTCCAATGACAGTTCCAAGAACCTTCAATCCAAAGACCTTAGAACTTATCTTATAACGTGACCTAAACCTATTGAAATTCAAGAACTTGTCAACATTGGTTTAGACATTTAGCCAACAAAAGTCCCAAAAAAACAACTCATGACCCACTACAAATTATTTGAAGTATAATATATATATAGATGTTTGTTTTGTTTGGATGTGGCCATGCCATGACCTTCCCAAACCATGGGACCCATTGTTGCACTTTTGGTACCACTGAAACCCCTGATGAAACAATTTTCACACTTGTCATTTCACAATTTTCAGACATATGAAGGATATACTAATGAATTTAGAGTGAGTTTTGTCTTTAGAAATTAATTAAAATCTTAATTTAGCAAGTTTCCATAAGAACTATGAGATGAAGCCCACTTCTAGAGAAATAATATTGAGATGCATGATCTTACTCGGCCAACAACACAGGAGGCCCACCAGTTCCTATTAATAACAGATGGATGGGTTTGCTATTTGCAACCCTCTTGGAGGAGTCACATTGGCAAGCTGCTAGGGATTATCCCAAATGGAAGTGTGATAGTGTACTAGAACTTAGGGTTGGGCTGGAAGACAATAAAAAGCTATGGTTCATTATTGCAGGCAGTACAAAAGTACGTCCTACTTTTTTTTTTCTCTTATTGCCCATTTTCCTGTCCAAGATGTGTCTGGACTCTGGAGGTGTTCAGAAACATTTTGGTATTGCCCATTACACACTTTGGGTCCTGTTATGCACATTTTGGGCCTGTAATGCAAACCCAAAATGTGCACCACAAGACCCATATTGTGTGGTGGGCAGCACAAAAATGTATTTAGGCATCAGCCATCTTTTTTAAGAAAAAGATGGATCAGGTCAAGGGCAGACAATGAAAAATTAAAAGCTGGCAATACAAAAAACACTTTTTAACTGCCTGCAATAATGAGCCATAACTTATTTAACGGCATGGGGGCTGAAATAATGGCCGTAACTATAATGTTCACATTACATCATATAATATCACTATAGTGGCTTGTGAACCATCATTAAAGTTGGTGATCATGACATGAAGTGACTCAACTTGGTTTTCTTGTATATGTAAAAGGACTGAAATTGACTCTTAAGTATCATCTCATCTGTGGATCTTCGAGTGTTGAAGATGCAAACCCAATAAACAAGGCGTCACAAACACGTTGGCCCTGCCATTACATAAGATGTTGTACATCTACCGACTGTGTCCACACTCTCAACACTGAGAAACATTTGTTCCAATTTAAACAGTCTGAACACGTTCACCAAAGAAACCAGTTCACCTTATGTGAAACCAGTTGTAATAAGGTAAAACTTTCAAAAGTTGGATTGAATGCAATAGTCCCACAGGGACAGGGCCCAACTAGCTGCCCCTTGTAAGGGTATTATGATTTTGGTGGGAAATATGGTATTTCATTAGCCTGAAGGAAGTTGAAACTTTGAATGTTAAATCTGCCCATGCATAGGGCACGCACATGTGAAGACCCTGGGTTCTCCCTGCCTGCTCCTTGAAATCCAATGGCATAAAGGGACCAATGGCATGAACGAAGGCAGGCAGATAAAATGTGCACAGGCACACATAGTCTGCCCACCTTCTAGTCCATCTAATTTTCTCTCCCTGCCCTAGGCAATTTGTTAAAAACATTCCATACATGGGCAGCACCTATCCTACTAGTAGTTTGTTCATAAAAAGAACCTTAGGATAAAGCATGTGAAGAGAGCGAATTGAGTGGCGCCAACATGCCCCCAAGGGATGTTTCTTATTTTTAAAGGGGTGGGGGGTGGAATTCCCATTAAGTTCCCATTGTTCTCATCAAGTTTTGAAATGGTTCCCATCAAATTCCTCTTGCTCCCATCAATAGCCCATCACCTTCCTTTTGTTCCCAATCCAACCCTACATAAACCCACACAAAGCTCTAACCTTTGGCATTAAAATTTTTTTTTGCAACTTGAAAACTTGTCTCTTGAGATGGTTCCACAATGAGAAAGTCGAAAATAATGTGATTAAAAAAAAAAGAAAAAAATTGAGAAACAGGGTGCATGTATGGTGTGCAGTGAGAAAATGGTTATGGAGGATGGGTGCAATGTTTTTTTTTTCATTTTTTGGGTATCAAAATTTTTGTGAAATTTGATCCAGAAAGAGAAAAATTAGTCGAATTTACACATGAAAAATTACAAAATTGAAAGTTTTCTCAATTTCTTTGTCGAAAAATGGTGAAATTCAGCCAGGACAAAAAACCACTGGATGGGAGCCTCAAGAACTAGGCAAGTGAGCACGAAGGTCTGAATGGTGAGAATCGTGAAACTGGGACAAAGTGCTACAAGGAGCTCCCCAGTTCCTGGGCAGGGCGGAAAGGGCAGCTACAGTGGCTGGCAGACAGACATCTGCCGGGTGCGGCCGAGCAGAAAGTCGGGATTATCTGCCTGCCAGGGTTTGTGGAACAATCGTGGGCAGATCTGCTTTGCACGCTTCTTCTGTGTGTGCTAAGAGTTAGCCAGCACCCATTAGTGCACCTGGAAGGATGGAGGATAAGTGGTCAGGTTTTCTGTTGGGTTCCAGTTCCCTAGCTAACCACAGTGTTTAGCTCAGTTGCTTTTTTTTTACTGTACCCACCTACAAGTAACCCAACTGTGGGTTGTTATTAGATAGGCAGTGAAAACTGCATTTACCCATCATGTATGTACAAACCATCTATCTACTTACATGGTAGTCATCTATTTTCTTACCTATCTACCAATATATAACACCTACTTCTTACAAAATGGGTTACTAAGGTGAAACCAGACATTAACTGAGTTGAGGTTCATCCATAACTGAATCATAACCTGAATCCAGTGGATGGTGCAATGAAGGCCAATCTGGCCCAAGCAAGGGCATGACCCAAAAACTTCAGCCTCCTGCTAGCTTCCAACATGTAGATCTGAATCGGGTGCCGGTGAACTTTGAGTATACAGTGGTGGTGTTTGAACGGTTAACTTCATCTCTCATGATGATGTGCATAAGAACGTGACGCCATGTGGAAAACCTTATGAGTGTGGTAAACAGTTCCTTGATCAACACGAAAGCTGCATTGCAAATGCCTGGTTAAGCATTGTTTATTTCACATATCCTATTTTTGGTATTTTCCCACAAATGAAATAACAGGTTTCTACCTGTGGGCCAAAATTTCAAAATGCGCAGAAAATTGGGCACAATGGCTCATACCCAGCACATTCCATAACATAACGGTTCTCATGAGTTGCACAATTGGCATGTGGATTATGCACAATGGTTAGGTCAAGTAGACCCAGAAGGACTTGTAGAAGAGGACCTGTCCCTTTCTACCTTATATTAGGGGACTAACAAGTGTTTTTTTTTGTTTTTTTGGGGGCACACAACAGCAGACCAACTGACAAGCTGTTGGCGAAGACCCCAAGTCAGGTCCAATAGAAGATAGCCAGCAGGAATCTCACCTGCACACCACTGGGTTGAACCCAGGACTTCTCAGGTCCCAGGGTCCCAGAAGGGGCTTTACCAGTGAGCTATCACCCCAGGGGCCGGGGACTAACAAGTTTCAGAAAAGGCCACTTGAGAACCACTTCTTACATTGCAATTTAACTTAACCAAGTTTACAAGAACCTGCCAAGTTAGTTTGTATTCTCCTAAGGAAAAGCAATTTTATTTGTATAGCGGAAGGTGGTCGCCGATTTGGAACTCCAGAGAGCGATGCATGTAGGGAACGAACAAGGGAGCGGTGGACAATAGAGCAGCTTAACATTGGCAACGTCGCTCTTTGTCCCTCACAGGTAGTAGGTAAGTTAAGGTGGATTCACACTCGGTGTTAAGGACTTTTGTAGTATTAAGTCCCCTAACATCAAGCTAGTCATTTGGGAACCTAAACCTATTTACCAGGAAGATTTTCAGTTAACATTCACTTAATATTAGATAATCACCCATTTAACATTGGGTGCCACCTAAGATGCCACCTAGATTTTCAATTAAAACTGACTTGACATTACGTGTGAATGCACCTCCAGTCAGTCTCCTTGCACAAATCTGCTTTCCTGAAAATCCCTTTTTACTGCTCTAAAATTAGCCTCTGGTGGTAGTCACCGGCTTTGTTACCAGTCTCGGGTCCCTCGACCTTGCAAAAGCCGTGCACATCACATCGCTTTCTTCCTATCTCTTCTCACGTCTTCTTCTCCTTCTCTTCGCTTCTCTGATTAGTGCAGATCACATCGTGTTCCTATCTCTTCTTCTGAGGTCTTCTTGCTTTCTCCGGTTCTCCTTCTCATGATCAGCGCTGTAGTTCCGTTGCTGAACCAACCAGCTCAGGTATATAGAGGCGTGCCGACCACA